>WBZP01000378.1_pt1 | contig 61073 bp, 48 predicted proteins | sample 5204301 | NCBI WGS metagenome assembly WBZP01 (sample SAMN12412401, study PRJNA552823) | activated sludge metagenome | isolation source: activated sludge from nitrification reactor of wastewater treatment plant... | place: USA: Pennsylvania | collected 2017 | reverse complement strand
TTGGTGGCGGCTCTGCTGCTCCTGCTCCCTGCTTTTACTCACCTGGGTGCGGTGCTGACCCTGGGATTGATGTCGGGTGCGCTTTTCTCGCACCTGTTCAAACTGGGGATTGTTGTTCAGGACGACGGCGGGCTGTTGTTCGCCTATGCATTGATATCATGGCTTTGTGCAGCAGTTTTAACCTGGTTGTATCGGCATCGCTTACCGCTCATCCGGAACATCGCTCCCGGGGGTGTTAATAAGATTTAACCGGCTGTTTTGGGCAAGCGGTGAATTTCAATCATCTTTCCGGGTCTGAACTAAACTTGTATCAGTTTAAATAAATTGTATGGTCAATAACCAGGTGCTGTATGCTGCGGTGGATCGGGTTTTTACCCAGCTCAGCGAACTGCTGGAACGGATAGATGCGCGGGAGTATGCCCGGCCACAATTCCAGTTGCTGAATGCTTCCATCGGGCAGCACGTCAGGCATCTGCTGGAAATCTTTACCGAGCTGAACAGGGGCTATGTATCGGGCGTGGTGAATTATGAATTGCGGGAAAGAGATACAAGGCTTGAACATGATCCGGGCTTTGCGCATTCCAGCCTGGCAGCTCTCCGGCAACAAATTGCCAGGGAACCCCGCACAATGCTGCTGGAGGCATTTCTGCAGGCAGATGACGGAAGCCGCGTGCAGCTGGACACCCATTATTTACGGGAACTCGCCTATGCACTCGATCATGCCATTCATCACATGGCACTGATCCGTATCGGGTTGCTGGAAAACTGCCGGGCGCTGGTGGATGAATCATTCGGGGTAGCCTTTGCGACCCAGCAATACCGGAATGCATGTGCACAGTAACTTATATTCCTCATGAAAAAGGCATCCTGCTTACATCCAGCAGGGATGAACAGGTGGTACGACCACCTGCGCAAATACCCGCCTGGTACCGGCATGATGAGGTACAGCTGCTGTATCCCCGGGATCCGCAGGGAGGGGGAACCTGGATTGCAGTGAACCGGTATGGCAGCGCAGCGGTACTGCTTAACGGCGCTTTTGAAAAGCACACCCCTCAGCCGCCTTACCGCATGAGCAGGGGGTTGATGGCGCCGGGAATCCTGTGTACAGAGGATCCTCCCTCGAAAGTTTATGAGCTTGATTTTTCCGGCATAGAGCCTTTCACCCTCGTATTGTGGCATAACCCGGTATTAACTGTTTACCGGTGGGATGGCCGGCAACTGTACACTGAACATCCGGAGATACAGCAGGCGCATATCTGGAGCAGTGCCACCCTGTATGACCCGGCGATGGCGGAGATGCGGCGCGGGTGGTTCCGGGACTGGCTAACGGAAAAGCCCGTACGCGATTTAGATGGAATTTTTTCTTTTCACCAGGAAGGGGGAAACGGAGATACTGCCTGCAGTATTCAGATGAACCGGAACGGGGTGCTGCGAACGGTAAGCATCACTGGTATTGATCTTCAGCCGGCCGGCCTGGAGATGCGTTACCTGGATACAGTGCAGGGGCAGGTGTTTTCGGAATTTTCCCATTTATCCGGTACCTTGGCTCCTCAATGATTGCAAAATGGCGGAATATCAGTCGTGCCGGTTGGTTTATCCGGCTCACTCACTGGGAGTACTGGCCCTTCAGTGTGGTATATGCGCCCCTTTATCCTTACTGGCTCCTGCTGGTGCTGCGTTCACGCTCATTTTTCTTTTTTAATACATCCAATCCCGGCATCCGGAATGGCGGCTTTCTGATGGAAAGTAAAAAGGAAATTTATGATCAATTACCCATTGGCAGTTATCCGGAAACACTTTTATTCAGGGCAGGTGCCAGCTGGACGGATATTCAGTATTCCCTGGCAGCGGCCGGTTTAGAGTATCCCCTGATTGCCAAGCCCGACATCGGGATGCGGGGTATGCGGGTGCAGCGCGTAGAGAACGAACAGGAACTGCGGTTGTATGCGGAAAATATGGAAGTGGACTTTCTCGTGCAATCGCTGGTGGAATATCCGCTGGAGGCAGGTATTTTTTACTATCGTTACCCGGGTGAAACCAAAGGGCGTATATCCGGCATCGTGGGTAAAGAGTTTTTAACGGTAAAGGGAGACGGGGTTTCATCTATTGATGCCCTACTGTCAAAAGATCCAAGAGCGGTGCTGCAGTTGCCGGTGTTGCGGGAAACGGAAGCTACGCTGCTGAACACAGTGCTGCCGGCAGGATGCGAAAAGATTATTGTGCCTTATGGAAATCATGCCCGGGGGTCCCGTTTTAATGATTGCAGTGATGTAGCGGATGATGCGCTCAGGGAAGTGATAGACGCTTATTGCAGCCAGGTTCCGGATTTTCACTATGGCAGGCTGGATATCCGCTTTGCCAGTTGGGAAGATTTGAAAGCGGGTCGTCATTTTTCAGTGATAGAACTGAACGGGGCAGGCAGCGAGCCTACCCACATGTATGATCCCGGGCATTCCTTGTTCTACGCATGGCGTGAAATTATCCGTCACTGGAATATACTATACCGTATCAGCCGGCACAATCACATCCGGCGTAAAATACCGTATATGCGCTTTTCTGAAGGCCTGCGGATGTTAAAGGATAACAGCGCCTATGTGCGGATAATCAAAAAACCACTGAATATTCAGGCAGATGACCAGCAGGCTGCGGCATCTGTTCAACCCGCTATATACCAGTAACTTGAAGAGCGCTGCATCCAGGATACTCGAACCTGAACAATGGGTAGACGCCTATGCCGATGGCCTTTATGCCTATTGTATAGTGCGTGTACGTGACCGTCAGTTGGCGGAAGACCTTGTGCAGGATACATTTCTCAGCGCCTGGAAGGCAAGGGCTACCTACCGGGGAGAAGCATCAGAAAAGAACTGGCTTTATACGATTCTGAAAAATAAAATAGCAGATCATTACCGGCGCATTCAGATTGCCACTCCGCTTGCAACAGGGGAAGAAGATATTTATTTTGATGAGTCCGGTCACTGGCGTTCAGACATGGCTCCGGCAGCATACGCAGCCGAAGAACGGTTAAACAGTCATGAATTTTACCGGGTGCTTGCCAGCTGCAGTGAACGGTTGAAACCGTTGCAACGGATGGTTTTTACACTGAAGTACCAGGATGATATGGATGCGGCACTGATCAGCCGGGAACTCAATATTACTGATGGGAATGTATGGGTACTCCTGCATCGTGCCCGCCTGCACCTCAGGGCCTGCCTGGAAAAAAACGGGTGGGGACAATAAACTGACTATGGGACTATTGCTTAAAATCACTATGACCTGCCGGAAAGCCACCTTGCTTTCTGCACGGGCAGCCGAAGGAACACTGCGGGGTATTCCCTGGTTGCGCTATCGGCTACACATGGTTATCTGTGCGGCTTGCAAGCGGTTCAGCCGGCAGGCTGACAGCCTCTGCAAGGCGGGTAAATCAGCGCATGAAAATCACGATATTCAATGTCCGGATCACCTGAAAAAATCTATTCTGGAAAAGATGCGGACAGGTAGTTAGTTCTTCAGGGGATGTCTCCTTTTTTCTCATCATGCAACCGGTAAGCGAACGTAAAGGTCATTTCCTGAAATCCTGGTGAACAGATGCTGCACAAGCCACGATTGATTTTTCTGACAGACAGCCTGGGTGCAGGGTTAACCATTGTTTGCCTGGTATTTGTTCTGGGCAGGCATGTTCTTTTTTTTGGTGTTCCCTTATCTGTTATTCACCCGCTTGCTGCAGGGGCGGTTGTATTGGGTGTTTTTTCCTCTTATTGTTTTCTGTTTTTCAGAGCAAGCTGGAGAATGCAGATGAAGATCATCAGTGTGGCCAATGCTCTGTACAGCCTTGGGGTGTTTTTGGGTATATGGTATTGCCGGCACGAAATCCGTTGGCCGGGATTACTTTATTTCTCGATGGAAGTAGTGATCATCTGGTTGCTGGCGCGCCTGGAATGGAAGACCGCATCCCGGAAACGGTTTCATGATGCTGCAAACTACCGTAATGAGTCACCTTGAGGGCTGAAAAACAACGGGACGACAAATAATTAAACAGGAGCCGATAATAACCACCGGTGTTCCGCAACTGCGGAACACCGGATACGTTATTGGTTTTTCAGTGGATCTGCTGAATATTGGATGATAAGCGGGTATTCATTGTGTCAGAGTCCGGGCACTACATCATTGTAAGTGGCTGCTGCGTTTCCGATCCGCACATCGTCAATATAAGCCACTCTTTTAGTGGTGGTGGAAGTGGTCCATGTTTTCCAGGGCCATTTGTAAATGCCGGTCCGCATATACACGCCGGTGGTAAGTCCGCTGGCAATGGAGGGGCCATTCCGGGTATAAATTTTCACGCCGTTTTTCCAGATTTCTACCAGCCCGTCAGCACCAGCCGACCATTTTACATGCACAACAAAATCAGTCCATTTATTTCTTTCATAAGCACCGATGGAAGTGATGGTTTTGCCGAACTGCACAATTCTCCATTCTCCTTTTTGTGTCCAGATAGCCAGCGGCGGGTGAGCAGTATATGCCTGCCACTGAGTAAGAATTTCCGGGGCGGGATCGGTAGCATAATCAGATGGCAGATAGATGCTCATGCCATACCATCTTTCCACATAAGGATTGGTTTCGCCTTTGGAGTAACGGCTCATTTCTGCGCGTTTACTTCCAAATACATCCGCATCTGTTTTGTTCAGTTCAAAACGCATGGAATACAATCCTGATCTGGCCGCGATGGATGACTGTTTAACGGATTGACTGCAGCAGCTTTGGTTGTAGGCCCAGTAGCTGGTGGAGTTGTAAGCAAAGGTGGTGAAGGCGCTAGCTGATTCTGCGGTGTAATTGAACAACAAATTTTTCCTGTCATCCCTGCAGCATCTTTGCTGTAAGCGAATTCATCAGTGGTTACCGGTTCTTTTTTACAACTGAACAAAGCAGCGCTGAGGGCAAGGCATAGGATTCCCATGCCGGTTTTTGTGCGGTTTTTCATATATGTAATATTGGTTTGGGGCTTAATAAACAACCATCATGCCAGCCATCTCATGCCATCCTGTATCAGGTAGCTGCGGATGGTCCGCATGCGCATATATAAATGGCTGTTTTAATCATTAGTAAGATTATTTACAGCTCTTTGTGTGGGGAGTGTGGATATGAATAATGTGGATAAACTTTTTGAAGAGGGCAGTTTCATCTGTTATTGTTTTTTAATGCATGCCCGTGCCCGGATAGCAAATGAAATTCAGCAGTTATACGATGTTGGTTGAATACAGCGGCTATGAGGCTGCTGAAAATTTACACAGCAAGGGGGAAACTGATGCAGATGTGCAGTTGGCCGCAGCCGGCAGGAATCTTTCGCAAAAAAATGATCCGGGCCACCGGGCCCGGATCATTCAATAAAAGCGCGCAAGTTCACCGGTTAATCCACCAGTACTTCATGTTTGGAGTGCGCTTCCGTGAGTTTGCGCTGTACTTCATAGCCTGCGGGAGCATAGGAATCGAAATACATGCGGAAACGGGCGCGTCCCTGGGTTAAACTGCGGAGGGTGGAAGAGTACTGGTACATTTGCGCCAGGGGTACTTTCGCAACAATCTTCTGGAAATGGCCCTCGGCTTCCATGCCTTCCACCACACCCATGCGTGTTTGCAGGTCGCCCATTACGGCGCCGACCATCTCATCCGGACTGAGTACTTCCACCGTATAGATGGGTTCCAGCAGTTGCGGATCCGCTTCCATAAATGCCTGGCGGAATGCCTGCAGGCCGGCAATTTTGAAAGAGATGTCATTGCTGTCCACATCATGCATCTTTCCGTCGTATACACATACCCGTATGTCGCGTGCCGGGTTGCCGGTGAGCGGGCCGTTCTGCATTTTTTCCATCACCCCTTTCAGGATGGAGGGGAGGAAACGGGCGTCGATGGCACCCCCTACTATACAGTTGCAGAATACGAGCTTGCCGCCCCAGTCAAGGGTGTATTCATCCTTATGCCGCAGATTCAAGCCTTCTGGATTGGGCATACCTTCATACCAGGGTTCGATCCGCATATACACTTCTGCAAACTGCCCGGCGCCACCGCTTTGTTTTTTATGACGGTAGTTGCTTTCGGCGCGGCGGCTGATGGTTTCGCGGTAAGGAATGCGGGGTTTCTCAAACTTAACAGACAGTTTGTGGATATTGTCAATTTTCCATTGCAGCACTTTCAGGTGCAACTCACCCTGGCAGTGCAGCAGGGTTTGGCGCAGTTCAGGCGAAACCTCGTAGCGCACCGTTGCATCTTCTTCCTGCAGGGTGTGAAGAGCCTGTGCCAGTTTTTCCTCGTCGCCTTTATTCACCACACTCACGGCAATGGTAAGATTGGGATGCGGAAATTCAATGGGCTCCAGTTCCAGGTTGGCGCCTTTTTCATGCAGGGTGTTATTTACGTGGGTTGACTTCAGTTTCATGGTGGCGCCGATATCGCCAGCCACCAGTTCCTGCACAGGTACCCGGCTGTGACTTTCCAGTTGGAACAGTTGATTCAGTTTTTCCGTAACACCCGTATTTTCATTCACCAGTTCGCAACCGGCTTTGATGGTGCCGCTGTACACCTTGAACAGGCTGAGCTCTCCGATATGCGGTTCAATGATGGTTTTGAATACGAAGATGCATGCCGGACCGTTCGCGTCACAAGGCAGTGCAGTGCCCGCTTTTGTTTGCTGCGGGGGCATTTCGGTGGGCGCGGGGCATACATAGTCAATAAAACTGAGGATGCGGCCGATACCCATATTCTTTTCCGCTGATGCGCAGAACAAGGGGAAGATATCATGCTTGATCATGGAGCTATGAAGTCCTGCTTTCATTTCTTCTTCGGTCAGTTCACCCTGTTCAAAATATTTTTCCATGAGGCCTTCATCATTGGCAGCGATGGTTTCCACCAGTTCTTTGTGCAGGGCGTCGGCTCGCTCTCTTTCGGATGCGGGGATGGGCAGTTTTTCCGGTTTGCCCCCTTCTGCAGGAAACTGGTACATCACCATGTTCAGTACATCCACAATACGGTTAAATCCGGGGCCTGCTTCCACAGGGTACTGAACAGCCACCACATTACCACCGAAATGGGTTTTGGCTTCCCGCAGGGTACGGTCGAAATCCGCGTCTTCTGCATCCAGTTTATTGATCACAAACAGGGTAGGGGTCTTGAACTGGTCGGTGTATTCCCAGATGATATCCGCGCCAACTTCCACGCCGTTAACGGCATTCAGTACCATTACACCTGTATCGGCTACCCGCAGGGCGCTGATCACTTCTCCGGCAAAATCATCATAGCCGGGAGTATCAATGATATTAATCTTGTAATCTTTCCAGGGGCAGTGCAGCAGGGATGCGAATACAGAGCTCTGCCTTTCGGTTTCCAGTTCGTGGTCGTCACTAACGGTGTTTTTGCCGGCAATGGTACCCCGGCGTTTGGTAATCCCTGCATCAAAGAGCATGCTTTCGGCAAGGGTGGTTTTGCCACAACCTGCATGCCCTAGCAGGGCGATATTTTTTACATGGTTGGAATCATACGTGGCCATAACGAAAATTTTTTGAGTGAACAGTGGGGGGATTCAACAGGCCAGGCCCGGATAACGGGCCTGGCGGTTGATTGATATTTATGGATGGATGAAAGCATGGAACTCGCGTTCCAGTTGATCAAGATCGCCCAGCAGCATATCGAGTTTGTCCTTGATCTGATGATGGGGAATGCGATGGCCGAAATTGGGATGCCGTTCGGCTTCTGTAACATGATGCCTGATTTCATGTTTCAGGTCATGAATATTAATCAGCTGAATATGAAACTGGTTGTGAAAATGTTCGATCCCCATCAGCACATCGTGGTCGGTTTTGCCGGGGGCGAAATAATACAGTTCGTTTTTAAGTTGATGGATTTTCTGGCGGTAATTGGCCAGTTGGTCATACCATTTGTTGCACTCATCAATGAGTGAACGATGTTGTGCTTCGGTAACCATAAGAATGTAGTTTTTAAGTTGAACAATGTTTTGCAATCATATCAGGGAGCGGATGTTTTACAGGATTAAAGGTAGAAACAGGGATGCTTTAAATCCTGATTTCAGTCATGCCTCCCGGTAAACCTTGTCATTTCCAGGCGGGTAATAATCAGGTATTCATCAGGCAGGTTTGGTGGGGCGGATCCGGCTGGCAACTACTCTAATCTACGCTTTCCGGGGCTTATTCGCAAGGGGATTTTTAGGGCAGTAATGCAGCAAACAACTTTTTATACCTGTCATGTTCCTGCACTGCAGGCAGGATGGATACATCCGCGATTTCCACAATAATCTGAAGGTATGCGGAGATGAAGGTCTGCAGTTGCCCGGGCAGACTGACCCGCGAGGAGGGGATTTTAACCCAAACAGTTGATAATTGAGGGTTTATACACAGATGTTAGGATAAAATATTTCCCAATGCCAGTTTTTTGTTGGATTTTTGGTAAACTGTGGATAAAAGGTGTAAAAGCCTCCATAGTGAATTCAAAACCAGCTGATTGTTTTTGGTTTATGTCATTTGGCCGGTTTTTCCATTCGTATCCCTGATTACTACTATTATTGACCCAATCTACATTCCAATGAAGAAAATCAACTTTTTCCGTCGAGTATGTACTGTGGTAAGCCTTATGCTGCTGGCTGCCACTGCATCCAGGGCCCAGTTTATTACCTACCCGGTTCCCGCTGAACCGGTAACCCGTGGATTCGACAGTACATTACTCACTGTTCAGATTTCCTTTCCTTCCTGTACGGGGGTTACAGTCAGGCTTGACCTGGGGGCCACGAACAATCCGGGTACCATTGAATACATCCCCGGCTCTGTGCTGAAGATCAGCGGAACGGGTACAATCACGGAAAGCGATATTTCCAACCTCCGAAGCCCGGTATTCCTGGTAGGAAACACCACCCTGGGTCAAACCCTTCGTTTTACGATCCGCCGCCGCGCATTCTGCGGCAGTGCAGCTTCCACCAAGGATAATGTGGTGGTCACGGGTACCGGCTGCAGTTTCAGTGAAGCAGATGCCAATGTAAATACCTATGGGCTTTTATCACCTGCCTTTACCATTACACCGCCGGCTCCGCTGGTGAATGCAATAGTGGGCGACACCTATAACCGGAGTTTCAGTATCGTAAACGGGGGCAATGGCTGCGCGGATACAGTTGGTTTCTGGATTAAATATCCGGCGGCTTCCATGCAGCTCAACAGCCTGAGTTTCGGGGGTACACCCCTGGTGGCCAAATTCAGTGATGGCGACAGCAGTTATTATGAACTCACCGGTTCTTTACTGGGCGCGGATAACAAACTGTGCAACGGGGAATCCATCGCCCTCGTGGAAAATGTAACCTTGCTGAAGTGTGATGTGGTAACCACGTACGGGGTTGCCGGGTTTGATTATTCCGGTGCACGCTGCCAGTCTCGTACATCCGTCAGTGGAATGAGTATGAGCAATGCAACGCCTTCCATTACGGTCAGGTCTGCTTCCGCTGCACTTTCTTCCTGCTTCGTATCCGCTCCCCGCTCCATGGTATATATTGTAAAAAATAATGGCGGCGGCTCGGCCACCAGTTTTGTGATCAATACCGGTACACACTTTAATAACCTGCCCAGGGGAGATACCTATGGTTATATTGATACTGCATCCCTGCAGATTTCCGTAAACGGCGCACCAGCCTTTCACCCGGATAACAGTGTGTATTCAGGATTTGTCAATACATTCAATGCAGCCGGAGTGAACAGTCTTTCCTGCAACGAGGGAAAAATTGCCCATATGCAGCTAACCCTGCCGGCCAATGTGATTCTTGGGTCCGGTGATTCACTGGTGATCAGCTACAACCTGGTTTATTGCCCCAGCACCGGCAGTTGTACAGATATCTACCAGGGCTATAACCAGGGAACCCAGGTTTCTTATAAAAATGCCTGCGGTAATACCACTTATTCTACAGGTAACTATGTGGGCAGTACTTCCATCGCATATAATATACCTTCTATCACCGCTTTTGAATTTCCGGCACAGGTACGGGCAGGTGATTGCTATGATGTTACGCTGTCCAGCAGCACCAGTCCCACACCGGCATTATCAACCCGCGGATACGTGGAGTACTCCATCACGATGCCACCGGGTGTTACCTTCAGCACGGCCAACCTGATTGGCGCCGTTGCTTCACCGCATGCGGGCTATCCCCGCGTGGTAGGCAACACGGTCATTACCCGCTATTCCGTGAACACCAGTGGCAATCCTGTCAAATTCATTTTCTGCACGCCACCTACGCTCTGTACCACCGAAACACTGGATGCTGTGATCACGGTGAGTCCCGACAGTATCTGTGAAATCAATGATCCGGCCAGTATCAACTCCGTGAAGCGCTGTGCCAACTCTACCATTGATTTTGTATGTACAGGACCCTGTGCTACCGGTGGTACCGTTCCGGTATACTGGAAATACCGCCGGAAAAACTTTGGTCAGCCAGACAATGACTATAACAAAATGCCGGATGCACTCGGTGTTGTCAATCCTGATGTAGTATACCAGGACCGCTACCGTCCGGGTGATACCCTCATCAGTGAATACCGTTCTTACCTCGTGCCGCAAACATCCCCGGCCTCCATCAATTCCTGGAATCATATCAATTCCAGCTGGACGTTCTCCAAGCATATCTGGCAGCCCGCCGGTACGGCAACGGTTACGATTAAACGCGGAGCCGTGGAAACGGTGGTGCCGGGTGTTCCCATTAATACGGTGGTATATGGCCGGGAATTCAATGCTGATTTCAGCCAGGCTCCGGTGGCCCTTACCAGCCTGGCGCCCTTCCAGCCCAACGACAGTGTGATTGTTGTAGCCGAATTTGTGCTCCGCGACAGCCTGCTTTCGGCAGCCAACTCCAGCCAGCACATGACGGTGGTGGATGATGGTACACGTGGAAAGCAATATGCGGATGCCCCGGATATTGTACTGCTCCGCAACAGTGTTCATGCCAGCGTAGCCGCCAATCCTGCACCAGCGAATCAATTCACCTGTTTTGTTCCGCTGTACAATGCCAATACCCTCCACCTGTTCCATTTCTCGCTTCTCTATGGAAATAATCTCACGGGTTGTAATGCGGCCCGCCATGAGATCAGGGGCTTCACCCGTAAACTCTCGGGGTACACGGCTAACTATTTCCCCGGTGAGTACCGTCCGGAATTTATACCCGACAGCCTGATGCTGTATTTCCCGGCAGGTATGACCGTGATACCGGGCAGCCAGAGTGTTTCAGGTATTTTCAATAACACCGTCCCATCGCCCACGGCTGTTACCGGGGCCAGTATCGCTCCTTATGTTACCATTACAGGATCAGCCATTACCGGCACAGAAGTAAGCTTTAATGCCCGGGCTGCGTTTAATGACAATCCAACCTGGCGTATACAGAGTGAAGGCACTACCTATATTTTCGGGATGGATGCCCGGGGGAGTTGTGCCACTCCCAATGCATTCAGTATTGCCGGCCGCCAGGTGGCCAGAACCTTTCAATGGCCCTCGCCTGCCAGTGAAGCGGTATTTGATGATTCAGCGCGCACCCAGACCAGTTCGAGCTATACGGTGCTGAACAAGCCGAATGTGAACCTCAGTTCACCGGATGCCACTTCCACGCCTTCCAGTGACACCGCTGTATGGACAGTATTGCTGCAAAACAGCAGTGCCCAGGCTGCTCCCTTTAATTTTATACGGCTCACGCCCAATGGATCCTTTACCGATTATGTGGTGAAGGCCGGTAATACCGTACTCACGCCCAATGGCGATGGATTGTATGAAGTCAGTGGTATCACGGCAGGATTGACGACCGTGCTTACGATCTCTGCCAATACCAATAGTTGTGCACTTGACAGTATTAAAATTGAGAGCGGATGGGATTGCGCAGCCTATCCCACGGGTGCTGATCTTGCAGCCTATGGTTGCTGGAAAACACTCTGGCTAAAGGCTGATCCGCTGCCCAGCCAGATACAGCTCACCGCCGACAGGCAGCCACAGGTGCCGAGTATCGAGTTGTGTGCTTCCGATACCATCATCTTTAAAATCAACAGCGCGCTGGCCAACTACGCTGATAATCCCGAATTCAGGGTAACCGTTCCCGTGGGATTGACCATCTCCGCAGCTGATATTGAGTATCCCGACGGAAGCGGCAACTGGGAAACGGTTACAGCTGTGGATGATAACGGGGTGCTGGTGTACAATGTAGAAGATCACAGCCTGGTAACAGCGGCCGGACTTCCCGGTACGATCAGCAATCCTGCCGCTGCCGGACGTGCCGCGCGTTTACGACTGATCTACACCACTGACTGCGATTTTGTAAGTGGCACTAAAGTGAGTGTGCAGCAGCGCGCTGAGCGTCCCTGCGGCGCTCCCATTTCCTCCCCGCTGGGTTATGACGCCATCCTGCGTGCCAACCCGGTGAATATCACCGGCGCCACCAGCCCGGGTATTGTTGCTTTCAACCTTAACCTCGCGCCGCTGGAAATCAATTGCGGTACCGCCAATATCACCGGAAGCATCACACCTTCGGGCCAGTCTACCACTGTTACCGACACCATTGTAGTTACACTTCCTGCAGGGATCAGCTTTGCCGGTAATTTCAGCAGTCTGGAAGGCATGACGGTAGCTGCCGGTTACCCGGTAAATGAAACCAACGGTACGCAAACACTCAAGCTGAAAGTGCCGGCTGGTGTGAGCTCGGGTAATACCATCAATTTCAGCTTTGATATCGCTGCGGCTTATGTTAACCTCGGTTGTGGCCAGCTGACCCTCAGCAGCCAGTATGAACGTACATTCGGTGCGCTCTCCTGTAACGGAAACGTTTGTCCGAATGCCGCCCGCTCTATCCAGGCAACCAGTGAAAACACCATCAATGTGGTGAAGCCTGTGCTGAATATTACCGGATTCCAGTATGTATCCGGCAGCCTCTCCGAAGGTGGTACGGCAACTGTAGTGGTAACAGTAGATAACAGTTCCAGCCTGCCTGCACCCGCCGGAACCTATAAGGTTGAATTCTTCTGCGGTACCAATACCACGCCATTTGCAACCGAGCTGTTTGGTCCTGAAGTGCCCGCCCAGGGCTCCGCATCGGGAAATCTTACAGTGACTGTACCCGCCGCACCTTACTGTGGTGGCAGCAACGTGTACACCGCGGTGATCCGTCCGCTGACAGCAGCCAACGATCAGCAGTGCCTTTGCAATGAAACCTCCGCCACCACGTTTGAAGTGGTGCCGGTGATCCTGCAGCGCTTCACCGCTTCGCAGCAGGGTTGCCGTATGCAGCTGGAATGGAAAGCTGCCACGGAAATCAACCTGCAGCAGTATGAAGTGGAATACAGTACCGATGGACGCCAGTTCATCTCCCTTTCTCCGATGCCCGGAAGAGGGGATAACAGTACTTACCGCTTTACCCATCAGCCGCGCAGCGGCCGGGTGTACTACCGGTTACGGATGACCGACCGGGATGGGGCTGTAAGTTTCAGTAATATTCTCGCCTTCAATTTCACCTGTACCGGTAAACAGTCACTGGTATATCCCAATCCGGCATTCAGTAACCTGAATGTTAACCTGGCGGGTTACAATAACCAGGTGCAGGGAACACTGATGAATCAATTGGGCCAGGTGGTAGCAGGCATGCGGCTGCAGAACGGCACCAACCGTTTCTCCGTTGATCAATTACCTGCAGGAACCTACATGCTGGTGATCAGCGAGGCAGACCAGGCTCCTGAAGTGCATAAAGTGGTGATCCGCCGCTGACGCGGATAGCAGTAAAATAAAAAAGGGCTGTAACGATTATTCGTTGCAGCCCTTTTTGTAATGGGGGTATCGTAAGGGTTTAGGGTTTAGCGTTTAGGGTTTAGGTGAGGGCATGAAAAAAGCCGCACAGGGTGCGGCTTCAAAAACAAAACGGGCTAAATACTGTTTATCAGGCTTTTTCCACATCGCTGGCTACCATCTCTTTTACGAGGGCTGCCAGGTCGTATTGCGGTTGCCAGCCAAGTTTTGTTTTGGCCTTGGTGGCATCGCCTATGAGGAGATCAACTTCTGTAGGTCTGAAATACTCCGGATCCACCGCCACTACCTCTTTACCAATGGGTAACTGGTAGGCCGGGTTGCTGCAGGATTTTACCTTGCCGCTTTCGTTTACACCTTCGCCGGTAAATTCAATTTCAATGCCGGTTTCAGCAAAGGCCATCCGGATAAATTCCCGTACGGTGGTGGTGATGCCGGTAGCGATGACAAAATCTTCGGGCTGATCCTGCTGGAGAATCCGCCACATGGCTTCTACATAATCCTTTGCATGGCCCCAGTCGCGTTTCGCGTCCAGGTTGCCCATGTACATTTTTTCCTGTTTGCCTTTTACAATAGCGCCAACTGCCCGGGTGATCTTACGGGTTACAAAGGTTTCCCCGCGGAGCGGACTCTCGTGGTTGAAAAGGATACCGTTGCAGGCATAAATACCATAGGCTTCCCGGTAATTCACCGTGATCCAGTAAGCATATAATTTGGCCACTGCATATGGACTGCGGGGATAGAAGGGCGTGCTTTCGCTTTGCGGTACAGCCTGCACCAGGCCATATAATTCAGAGGTGCTTGCCTGGTAAATGCGGGTTTTCTTTTCAAGGCCAAGGATGCGGATGGCTTCCAGCAGCCGGAGTGTTCCGATACCATCGGCATTGGCAGTGTATTCGGGCTCGTCAAAGCTCACTTTTACATGGCTCATCGCAGCCAGGTTGTAAATTTCATCCGGCTGTGTTTCCTGGATTATCCGGATCAGGTTGGTGCTGTCGGTCATGTCCCCGTAATGCAGCTGAAAGCGAACATTTTTTTCATGGGGATCCTGGTACAGGTGATCAATCCGCTGGGTGTTGATCAGTGATGACCTGCGTTTGATGCCATGCACTTTATATCCCTTTTCAAGCAGCAGATCTGCGAGGTAGGCGCCGTCTTGTCCGGTGATACCCGTGATCAGGGCTGTTTTGCCGGTATGTGTGGTAGTACTCATATAAATTGGAATGATTAAACGGTGGAGCGCGCAGTTTATTTTCTGCGGAGATGATTGTCGAGGAAATCCTGGTAGGCCATTGCGATGCCCTGCGGTAATTCGATCTGATGTTTCCAGCCCAATCCATGCAGTTTGGAAACATCCATCAGTTTCCGCGGCGTTCCATCGGGTTTGGTGCTGTCGAAAACGATCTTTCCGTTGAAGCCCACAATCTCTTTGATCAGGCCGGCCAGTTCACCAATGCTCAGGTCTTCCCCGGTGCCGATGTTCACCAGTTGTTCGCCGCTGTAATGATGCATCAGGAATGTACAGGCTTCCGCAAGGTCGTCTGCAAACAGGAATTCGCGTTTAGGCGTTCCCGTTCCCCATACCACAACTTCGGATGCGTTATTTTCTTTCGCTTCGTGCATTTTCCGGATCAGTGCCGGCAACACGTGTGAGTTGTTCAGGTCGTAATTGTCGCCGTAACCGTACAGGTTGGTGGGCATTACGCTGATGAAATTGCATCCATACTGGCTGCGGTAGGCTTCGCAGAGTTTTATCCCTGCGATTTTGGCGATGGCGTAGGGCTCATTGGTAGGTTCCAGCGGACCGGTCAGCAGGTATTCTTCTTTCAATGGCTGGGGTGCCATTTTGGGATAAATGCAGGAACTGCCCAGGAACATCAGTTTTTGTGTTCCGTTTTTGGCCGCTGCATGAATGATATTGGCCTCGATCATCAGGTTTTCATAGATGAAATCGGCCCGGTAGGTATTATTGGCATGAATTCCGCCCACTTTGGCTGCGGCGAGGAATACATAATCGGGTTTTTCTGTTTCAAAAAAGTGGTTCACCAGCGCCTGGTTGCGGAGGTCCAGCTCAGCGGAAGTGCGGGTAATAATATTGGTATAACCCTGTGCCGCCAGGTTGCGGTAAATCGCGCCGCCCACCATTCCGCGGTGTCCGGCAATGTATATTTTACTGTGTTTATCCATGTGTAGGAACGCCCTGAAAGGCGCACGAAGATAATTTTTTTAGGGTAAATGAAATCCGGCGGGTTGTCAGCCTTCCTTACGGTAATAGCTGAGGTGCCATTCTACGTATTTTCGAACGCCCGTGTCAACATCTGTGGTGGGTTGATATCCCAGATCATCTGTCAGTGACTGGATATCCGCATAGGTTCTGAGTACATCGCCGGGTTGTAAGGGCATCAGGATACGTATTGCTTTTTTCTCCAGGTTTTGCTCGATGGCTTCAATAAAAGCCGTCAGTTTCACCGGCTGGCTGTTGCCGATATTATATAACCGGTAGGGAGCTGGTGAGGAAGAGGGCAGGGGATTTTCTCCGTTCCAGGCCGGGTTGCTCTGGGCAGGATGCATCAGCACCCGCACAACACCATCCACAATATCATCTATATAGGTAAAATCCCTTTCCATTTCCCCGTTGTTAAATACCTGGATGGGTTCATCCTTTACGATGGCACTGGTAAAGAGATGCATCGCCATATCCGGCCGGCCCCAGGGGCCATATACGGTGAAAAACCTTAAACCGGTGGTGGGGATGCCGTACAGGTGGCTGTACACATGCGCCATCAGTTCATTGCTTTTTTTAGTGGCGGCATAGAGGCTGATGGGGTGGTCAACCGTTTCATCGGTATGAAAGGGGATACTTTCATTGAGCCCGTACACACTGCTGCTGCTGGCATATACCAGGTGGCCGATCTGGTGATGACGGCAGCATTCCAGCAGGTTGGCAAACCCAACGATATTGCTGTTGATATAGGCGGCCGGGTTGGTAATGCTGTACCGTACGCCGGCCTGGGCTGCCAGGTTAACTACCCGGTCAAATCTATGTTCTGTAAACAGCGCTTCCAGGTTACTGCGGTCTTCCAGTTCCAGCCGGATAAAGGAATAACCCGGCTGAGTGGTACTTTTGATCAGCTGGTTATACGGGAAATCTGCCGAAATAATTCCCGCTGCTTTCAAACGGTCGTGTTTCAGCTGTATGGAGTAGTAATCGTTGATGGAGTCTAGTCCCACCACTTCATGCCCCTCCCGCACCAGCCTGTTGGCGAGGTGAAACCCGATGAATCCTGCAGTGCCTGTAACTAATATTTTCATGTTTTCGGTAAGATAGGGTTATACGGCTGCTGCCAGTTCTTTCTGGTAAAGGGCATATAAAATCTCCACAATCCTTTCGGATGTCTGTCCATCCCAGCGGTCGGGAATGCTTCCTTTTTTCCAGTTGTTCTGCATAATCTTCTGCAGGTATTGTTCCAGTTTGGTGATATTATCTCCAATCAGTTCATTGGTGCCCTGGGTCACTGTTTCCGGACGTTCAGTAGAGTTGCGGAGGGTGAGGCAGGGGATATGCAGTACGGTTGCTTCTTCGGTAATGCCTCCCGAGTCGGTGATGACGCCCTTCGTGTGTTTTACCAGGTAGATGAATTCAAGGTAGCCGAGCGGATCGATCTGGATCAGTTTGTCGGTACTGATATTAAAGGTGTCGAGTATCTTCCGGGTACGCGGATGCACGGGGAATACCACCGGGTAATCGCCGGTGGAGTTGTTGATGGCTTCCAGCAGCTGCCGCAGTTTGGCCGGGTCATCCACATTGGAAGGCCGGTGGAGGGTAACCAGGAAGAACTGGCCCGCTTCCAGTTTTTGTTCATTCCAGAACGAAGGCTGTCGAATCCTGCCCAAGTTCTGGTACAGGGTGTCAATCATGGTATTGCCCACAAAGTGAATACGGCTTTCGGGAACCTGTTGCTTACGCAGGTTTTCGTTCGCAATTTCACTGGTGGTAAAATAATGATCGCAGATGGAATCGGTTACGATGCGGTTGATTTCCTCCGGCATCGTCATATCACCCGAACGGATACCTGCTTCCACATGTACCACATCCACGCAGAGTTTTTTGGCCGCGATGGTGCAGGCCATGGTGGAAGTAACGTCACCCACCACCAGCACCACTTCCGGGCGGTGTTCCTGCAGTTCTTTTTCAAACTTTACCATAATGCCGGCTGTTTGTTCAGCCTGGGTTCCGCCGCCGCATTCAAGGTTTACATGGGGATCGGGTATGCCCAGTTGTTCAAAAAAGTCGCCACTCATTTTTTTGTCATAGTGCTGCCCGGTATGTACCAGCCGGTACTGGATGGAATGCCCCTGCGACTGTGCTTTCAGGATCGCTTTGATAATGGGGGCGATCTTCATGAAGTTGGGGCGGGCTCCTGCTACAATGGTTACTAACATGGTGATTTTCGTGGGTTGGTGATAGTTATATGCAGGCTGAATGCTGATTAGCTGCTGATCTGTGAAAGTTTTTTTTGCTCATCAAACTGCCGGATCAGGCTGACGGTTTCGTGAATGTTTCCGCGCGAAGAAGCTCCGAACAGGATAGATTCCACCTTGGGTAATGAGCATACATACTCCAGTGCCTGCTTAACCGGGGTGGCGCCGCCCGACAATACCTGCATGGCAATACCACGAACCTCGCGGGTGCGCAGGGTGTGTTCATACAGTTCTTTGCCACCGCTCATCCGGAAACCGTCTACATTAATAGAGGAACAGATAATGGGGTTGCGGATACCGGCGCTCTCCAGCATATCCAGCAGCATGGGCATATTCATAGTGATATAACCCGGCTCGGCGTTGTACTTTTTAATGATATACTCATGGTATGATTTCAGCACATCTTTCATGCCCAGCCCCATGATGAGGTCGGTGAGTACATTCTGGATAAAGATGACCGGTGTGTTGATGCCTTTGAACATTTTCATTTCGGCATCAATCAGCAGCTCCATCATCGACATGTAATCCTTCGACACGAAGGCCATGCCGCCTTTGAACAGGGAACCGAAAAAATTGCCCGGCACATATTGTTTAAGGGTGCCTACAATGCCCAGTTCGGTCACAGCATTGGCATATTTGTGCGCGTAGGGCATACAGGGATAAATGCTGAAGTCGCGGTATTTATCCGGCTGCTGCCTGATCAGGTCGCAGATATTCCCGATACGGTCGTGGGTGGTACACATAAAAGTGTGCACACCTTCGTCAATGGCTGTATCGATGGTTTTAAGGATGGTGCTGTCTTCCTTGAACTTCATCATCTGTGCCCGGGATTTTTCGTCCGACACATGGTTCACCCCAAAGAACTGGTTATCTCCGAATAATATTCTTTCCATCGTTGAATTAGTTTTTACAGGTTTTGATTTTCTCGATCACGCTGTCGGTGAGCCAGGCAGATTCGAATGTGTTTTTGTCATTGGGCACCTTGCCCTGAATAGCACTGATGAAGTAATCAATCTGGGCTGAGTATTCTTCCCCGCGGAGATAGAAATTCACTTCTTCGGCAAAGTCGTTGATATGTTTCACATTCCAGCCGCGTGTATACGGGGCAGGGCAGTTACTCTCTTTGAAATACAGTTTCAGTTCCGTGGCGTCCACGATTATTTTACCCTTGTCGCCGATCACTGTTACGGTAGTCGACATTTTCCGGTAGGTTTCATCGCTCCAGTTTACCGACAGCACACCCGACAGGCGGTTATTGGTTTCAAGCAGGGCATACACCGCGTCTTCCACGTTGCCGCTGTATATTGACTTGAGCAGGGCACCATGCACTTTGTTGATGGGGGCCACCAGGTAGTTCAGCAGGTCAATCACATGCGAAGCATAATCCAGCAGGCATCCGCCGCCTTCTTCCGGTTTGGAGCGCCAGGTTTCCTGTTTTTTACGCACCACCACCGGGCCATAGGCTTCTCCTACAAAATGCTGTATGTCGCCGAGCGCGCCGCTGCTGAGTATTTTTTTGGCTTCTTCAAAAGTGCCGATGAATTTATTATGATAGCCCACCTGGTTGACCACTTTCCGCTGACGGGCGAGATTAACCAGTTCCTCACCTTCCCGCACATTGAGACAGAAAGGTTTTTCCACAAACACATGTATGCCCTTTTCGAGCAGCTCTTTTACGATGGTGCCATGGTATTTGGTGGGTGCGGCTACGAATACCGCTTCCGGGTTGGTTTTCTCCAGCATTTTTTTGTAGTCGGAAAAGCATTCAAATCCAGAATACTTCTCCAGCACATCTGTTACAATTTTGGAAGTGTCGGCCACTCCCACTACCTGTACATCCGGGTGGGCGCCCAGGATAGCCAGGTGCGAAATGCCCATTTTGCCAGCTCCGATCAATGCGACTCTTGTCATTTTTTTTCGAATTTTAATATTTCCTTTTTAAAAAGTTCAAATGCCTGTCTGCCCTTATTCATCAGTTCCAGGGAGGGAGGGGCATTTTCAAGGCTGTTGATATAGTCAGTTACTTTTTCCGGGGTGAGATCGGGCTCATGCCGCATCAGGCCTTTTGACAACAGGTACTGATCCACTTCCAGCAGCGCATCCTGGTATACCGATATGGTGGGGATGCCGAGGATGGCCAGTTCACGCGTCATGGAGCCTCCGGCGCCGATGAATACCGTGCATTCTGCGGCGATGGCATCAAAGCTCAGCGGTTTTTCGGGTACACGTGTCCGGTGGAATTTTTCCTGGCGGTAATGAGCCGACTGGTTGGCATCCCGGGGTAAAACGGTGATGCTGTATTTTTCCTGCAAGGCCACTATCGTATCATCCAGGAAATTCTGCTTTCCTTTATAATACTGGGCTGTTTGCGGTTCAGGACGAATATAGATTTTCACATCTCCCGGGGTCAGGTGCTTACGTTTTTCCTGGATGATTTCGCCTTTGCTCCAGAGATAGATCCCTTCCTTTACTCCCGGGTACTGCAACACTTTACGTGCGGAAACACCGGTACGCGCCACCCGTTCAACCGGCAGGTTTTCCGGGATCAGGATGGTGCTGGCACAGATAAACGCAGGTTTATTGCCCATGGCATGCTCATTATCGTTGGTATAGATAGAGGGGATGCCCAGCAAACGCGCTACCACCGGCGAATGAAAGGAACTCTGCGAAATAGCCAGGTCAATCTGCTTATCCCGGAGGAAATTGCGCAGCTGCCAGACACGGATAGGATAGCCGAATATTTTTTTGAGAAAATTTTTGCCATAATGTTCCCCTACCTGGGTATGCTGTAATCCTTTTTGCTCCAGCAGGGCTATGGTATTGGCCAGCGGGCGGGAGGTAATCAGCACTTGATGTCCATCAGCCTCCAGGTTCCTGATCAGCTCATAAAACATGTTTACGTGGGGTGAATTGGAAAGGTCGAACCAGATTTTCATTTTACAGGATCATTGGATGTGAGGTTCAGCATATTATTTTACTTCTTCATAGAGGGCGCTGCGGTCTGGAACAGCTGCACCTTTCAATACACATTCATACAGTTTGTTCAGCTTCTCCACTACGCGGGTGGCGGAGTAATCAGCCACCATGTTCCGTGACTGCCGGCCATATTGAGCCAGTACAGCCGGATCCATGATGATTTCCCGGAGTATGGCTGCCAATGCGTCTGCATCACCCGGATTGATCAGCCAGCCATTGATGCCGGGCTTCACAATGGTGGGAATACCACCCACCCGGGTAGCAATAACCGGTTTGCCCATCGCCATCGCTTCCAGGATCGACATGGGCAGGCCTTCAAAATAGGAGGTGAGGATAAAGGCATGGCATTTCCGGAGTAAGGCTTCCTTATCAGCTCCGGTTACCCATCCTTTGCAATCAACGAGTGGCTGCAGCTGGTGTGTTTCAATCAGCTGCATCAGCCGGGGTGTTTCCGCACCGCTCCCAGCAATGGTGAGTTTGATTTTCCCTTTCAGCTGATCGCGGTGATTGATCAGTGTCTGTATGATATCGAAAATTCCTTTTTTGGTCGTGATGTGATTCATGTACAGCAGTTCAACAGGAACTTCAGGTTGAACCGCTTCCACAGATGCGGGCATATCCACGGGATTATACACCACCATCGATTTCTGACGGCTGGTGAGTGAATCATAATAATTCTTCCATTCCTCGGATAACACCGCCAGTTCATCCGCAGCATTGAGGGTAGCGAGGATATAGGGTTTCAGCCGGCCTGATTCGCGGTAATACACTTTAAATTCACCCCCGTGCATATGCAGGATGGTTTTTCTTCCCAACAGGCGGGCAAGATGCAGTACCACTGATTTACGGATAAAACTGCCCCTGCAGGCAGTATGAATATGAACGATTTTAATTTTGGGGTTGAACAGCAGCATGCCGGCCATTTTCAGCAGTGCTGCGCCAAAAAAAAGCGTGCGCGGCAGGGCACTTTTATACCGGTAGGTGGGAAGAAACCGGAAGCCGGGGATCTGCCTGGAGTAAACTTCCAGCACAGATGCCATTCCGCCCCGTAAATGAAAATCGGGGCCCACAAAGAGCACATGCTTGCAATTATCCTTCATAAAATGATGGCCGGGGGAAGCCATTTTACTGGTAAAATAAATAGTAACAGGGCACCGCGTCGTAAATAACCGTGATTTTCCCAGAGGTTAAACGTTTATTTACAACGACTTAGTATTTTTACGTGTAGTTTTGTTAAGAATCATTAACAAAAATCCAGCTTGGAAATCAATGCTATCAGAGTCAGGAACCCTGTTTTACCCTCGGTTTAACTGGCCAGACGCCAATCATTCTGCAGATATTTTCTTCCAGTGAGGCGCTTTCCACCATCATAAAACGTGGAATCTGGTACCTGTTTTTGAGATGCGCTGGGGTGATAAAGGTTTGTTCTGTGGTAAAAGATATGGTAAACCCGGCATCGATGAGATAATTGATTTCACGTTGGGTATAATCTCCGTTTGGATACGCGAAATAATTGATATCCCGGTGGAGCCAGCTTTGAAGAGTTTCCCGCGATAAGATTATTTCCTGTTTCGATCGTTTATCCGAACAACGGGGTAGGATAGGGTGTGTATCCGTATGGCTCCCGATGGTTACATAGGGATTGTCCGCTATTTCCTGCAGTTGTGAAATGGTGAGTGCTTCTCTTTCAATTTCAATTTTTTGCTTTAGCTCAGCGATTTTTTGTACCCGTATTTCATTATCCAGTGTTTTGAAATATTCCACGGATTCTTTCACCAGTCCGGCTTTCCGTCCTTTCAATACATACGACCACCAATAGGCGTTCCCCTCTTTCACCATTTCGGTGCTGATAAAGATGGAAACAGGTATTTTCAATTTCCGGGCGGGAGCCGCGATGTTTTCCAGGTTGCTTTGCCAGCCGTCATCCACAGTAATCAGCACTGTTTGGCGGGGAAATGGCTGCTTCTGATCTATGATGTTTTCGAGATCACGCACAGAGATACACCGGAATCCATGATCTGTCAGCCAGGTAACACAGGATTCAAACAATTGCCTGCCGGGGGCATGAAAGCATAATCCAATCATTTGATCACTTTCACGGATATGATTCAATGCCTTTTTTACTCTGCCGGATTGTAACAGCATCCGTGCAAATAGTTTGCCTGCAATAAATCGCGGACTCATGTAAATTCAGTTAGATATATGTAGTGTATGCGCAGGGCTGGATACAGTTTTTTATCAGGATATCAAAAGTACGCATGAAGTTAGTAATGATCCTGAAATCCCTGTATGAATAAATAGTAGTCAATTCAGCCGGTGAGGCGGATTTTCTCCCCGGTAAACAGCGATAAATTCCCGGGTCATGCGATCGAGCATAAATTTTTGGTGAATGGTTTTTAATGCCTGCTCACCCATCTTTTTGCAGGTTTCAGGATTTTCGTACATGATCAGTAATCGGCTCAGCAGGTCTTCAGCATTTTTATTCTTCAGCAGGAAACCGTTTATACCGGGCTCAATCACTTCATTGGTACCACCACCTTCCGTAGCCAGTACGGGCTTGCCCAGGCTCATATATTCGATAATGGAATTGGATACTCCTTCTCCATGCACATCGCTGTTGGTGCATAGTACCCCTACTGTCAGTACCTGGTTCAGGGATTCTACATCTTTTCGTTTTCCGAGGAAGCGGATATTGTTTTTCAGGTGTTCGGGTACCATCGCCTCCACAGCAGGGCGGTTGTACCCTTCGCCGATCAAGAGGAAACAGGCGTCGCGGTGTTGTTCCGCCATACGGATGGCTGAGGCGGTAAAAGTGAAATAATCCTTACGGTCGTGGAAATTGCCTACCATTCCGGCGATGAATCGAAAAGGCTGTATACCCAGTTCCTGTTTCAGTAAATCCGGATCAGTGAGATTGCTGAACCTGTTCATGTCAATACCATTGTAGATACAGAATGTTTTTTTCCGGGGTGCATCGTACGAGCGGATACCTGCCAGCGAGTTGGAAAGAACCACATCTGAAAACAGGAAAGTGATCCGTCCGCGCAGATAGTTTTTATTGTACCAGGGAAGGTGCAGCGGGGCATCGGCAATCACGCTGTTGATGAACCGGAATCTACGGAAAGGAAGTAGCGGCAGGCAGTAAAAACTGCACATGGAACCCCAGGAATGAACGATGTCAGGCTGGTACTTTTTGACCGCGTTGCGTATGATGAAAAAGGGTTGTAAGGAAAACTTGCTTTTCCGGTTGGACTCTAGAATGGTGATTGGCAGTTCATACATATATTTAAAGCCTACACCCTGATCTGTTATGGACAGAAGGATAATCTTGTTTTTGGGGTCGGCGGATAGGGATTTGATCAATTCCAGCATCCGTCGTTCTTTGCCGCCCATGCCTAAATTGTCAGCGAGAAATAAAATAGTCATGATCTGTAACTGTTACTGTCCTTGGCTTGTTTTTAATTCCATCAGTCGTTCCTGCAAAAGACCAGCCATTCTCTGCGCCACTTTCCGGTAATCGAAATGTTTTTCGGCGATGGTTTTGCCTGTTTGTCCGATTGTACGGCTCTTATCCCGATCGAGTAAAGCTTCGCGCATTTTTTCCGCGAAGGCGTCGGCATTGTCGGGCTCAGACAGAAATCCGCTCACTCCATCCTGGATAAACTGGCCGATTTCGCCCACATCTGTAACCACCACCGGCACACCTGTGGCCAGGTATTCACCTATTTTAATCGGGAAGTTTCCGCTATTCTGTTCCGTATTGGGTTTTGAAACCACCAGAATTTCAGCATTGCCGAGAATGACGGGCATCTGTTCCCTTTCCACCATTCCGGTAAAAATTATTTTTTCAGAGAGTTTGCATGCCGCGATGGTTTCAAGTGTATCACTGATTTTTGCCGGATCATTATTGCCTACCAGCACTAAGCGGAGGGAAGGGAAAGCCGGACTGATTTTTTCAAAGGCTTTGATCAGGATAGGTACGCCGTCTTTAGTGCCACCAATGGTGCCACAGTAACCCACATACGGAAAAGGATAGGGGCTGGGCCTGCTGGTTTGAAAAAACGGGAGATCCACCACCGTTACCAGCTTTTGCACCCAGCCGTTATACTGGCTGAAATACGTAATCAGTTTGTCGCTGATCACAAAGAGCCCGTCAAATGCCGGCAGCATCCTGTGTGTATAGATGTCCAGCATTTTCTCATTATAGCCAAATACATAGGGTAACTCCGTACGTTCATGGAAAACGGGTATTCCCATTTTTCGTACCTGCTTTACCAGCCAGGTCATGGGTATTACGTGCACCGGCATTACCGCGTGCACAAAAAACACGTCGATTTCGCCACGCCGCTTCTGCGAACGCAGCATCCTGCGTACTTTCAGCAATCCCCGGAGATAATGAAGATGTTGCAGCAGTTTGCCCGAGCCACGGTAGGCGTTCATTTCCCGGAACTGTACTCCATGATAGTTCAGTGCTGACTGTCCGTTCCAGTCCTGCGGACTCAGCAGCAGGAAACTAACCTGGTGGCCCAGTTCTGCCAACCCCCGGGCCAGCAGGGAATGCCGGATGGCCCCCGCGTACATATCGGGATAGCTGCCGGTTGAAATAAATGTAATTTTCATACGGTTGAGAAAAATAATCAGAGGTTTCGGATCACTTTGCAGGGATTGCCGCCGGCGATTACATTGGCCGGGATATCCCGGGTTACCACACTGTTGGCGCCAATGACAGTATTATCGCCGATGGTGACGCCTTTCAGCACCACAGAGCCATAGCCAATAAATACATTGTTGCCGATGCGGATGGGTTTGGAATCACCGCTGCTGCTGCGCCGCTGATCGGGTGCAAGGCCATGCCAGTCGAAGTCGGTGATGAGGGTGTTGGCGCCGCATAATACGCCATTGCCCAGCGTGATGGATTCCCGGGTGCCGATTACAGTGCCGCTCAGCCCGCAGTCTTCTCCGATGGAAAGTTCCGCGCCGGCTGCATGGGTGGAAAGAATACATTTCCGCTGTACACCGATGAGGTTGGAACTTCGGTCGCTGCGAAAACTGCTGCGGTGGCCGATACGGATAGCGGAACCGGGATAGCGCACTACAATGGTACAGCCCCAGAAGCGGAGTCCGTTACCCTGCTGCACACCTTTCAGTGTCAGGAGGCAGTACATGCGGAAGGTGCTGCAGGTCTGCAGCAGTTGCAACCGCCAGGCACGCAGCCGATACATGATTTTTCCGGAGATATCTGCCATAAGTAAGCTGTTTATGGATGGGTTATTCCGCAGGCCGGCTATTCGTTTCCGTTAGTTCCTGCTCCTCGCTAAATATGATGGCATGTCCTGCCGACCGCTGTATTACATACCGGCGGTGATAGAATACGTAGAGTGCGCCGAAAAAAACCGCTGATCCCAGCGATTTGGCAATAATGCCCCCGGTAGCTGAGTAAAGCTTGATCAGGATCAGTGAAGAAACCAGCTGCACGATGCCTACGGCAATGGATACTTTTTTCAGGTATTTCGATTCCCCCTTTGCGAGGAGGAATTTGTTGACAAAATCACCCAGTCCATGAAGTACGGCACCGGTGGATCCAATTTTGATGAGGGCCGCTACTTCCTGGTATTTGCTGCCCAGGAACCAGTCGATGATATAATCAATACCCAGCAGCAAACCGATCTGCATGGCTACACAGGCCAGGATCACTTTTTTGAAATTGCCGGACGGTATGGTGGGCAGGGAAATATAACTGCGGTAGTTGGAAGTGCCCACAATCCCGGGCAGGATGGAGATGGGCATGATGAAACTGAGTGCCAGGCTGTAATGTCCTACCTCCACATTATTGATGTTGAAGTAGCCTACCAGCAGGGGCAGCAGGTAGATGACGCCCACCCCCCAGAGACTGCCCCAGTAGAGTTGCAGGCCAAAGGATTGATGCTGGGCTTTGAGGTCGGCCCATTCGCTGGTACCCTTTTTGAACAGCGGCCGGTCGTGCCATACCAGCAGCATACAGATCACAAAGAAGCTGCTGTAATACAGCATCGCGTTGTACAGGATGCTGCCGTTGGAAAAGGATTGTAATCCGTACAACAGGATCACATACACGAAAGGCGGGATAACCCGGTACAGTGCCAGGCTCAGAATTTTCCGTTCACCCTGGTAAACTGCTTCAAAATAGAATCCCAGCGGGTGAATAATGAAAAAGGGAAACATCACCAGCGCCAGGTGGAACAGCGTTTCATTCAGCAGCCGCGGAAAGAGCAGACCAATCAGCAGGGTGGTGAGGGTAATGATGGCGGCACCTGCCAGGGCGAAATACAGGAGGTAGCCTTTATAGGTTCTGATTTTATCTTTTTTATCAGTAGCTGCAATCAGTCTGCCCCCGGATGAATAAAGTCCGAAATTTACCAGGTATCCGATCAGGATGATGAAGCTCTGCAGGTATTTCCAGTCGCCGAAAGCTTCTTTTGACAGCAGCCGGGTATTGAGTACACTGCCCAGGAAGCTGAATCCAACGGATAAGAGCGTGGCGGCGTACAGTATTTTGGTACTTTGTTTAGTCAGCATCTTCTTCATCTGCGGTGGTTTCCATTTCAGGGTCTATGATTTCCGTATAGCGGCAGACTGTCATGCCAAACAGGAGTGACAGGAAATAATAATAATGTTCAGAGCATACGGTGCAGTATATGGCAAATCCCAGGCAGGCTGCCAGCCAGGCCACTATGATCACTTTAAGTCCCTTGATATCTTCAAAGTATAAGATTTCGCTTTCGCTCCGCATGAGACCGATGAGGAAATACACATAAGTAAGTGCTGCCGGCAATCCCGCCCACCAGGCAATTAATATGATCTGGTTATCCAGGAAGCTGTAAAAATCATTGATACTGTGCCAGAACCATTTTTCGAGTGGCCCCACTCCCTGGATCAGGTAATCGGTATCATACTGGGCGAAGAAGTCGCGGAGCTGATCGCTTCGGGAATCATCTGCCTTCCGTTCCGAGAGGTTATCCAGGGCGTTTTCAATCGTGCCGCTGAGGCTGCTGCTCATGAGGGCATAATAGGCACCCACACCGATCACCAGGGCAGCTCCAATAATGAGCAGTACATTTTTCTGGCTCAGCTGCGCCTTGAATTTGTAAATAACATACAGGAGGTACAGCACGAGATAGGAGCGGGAACCACTGCTGAGTACCACAACAAAAATCAGGGCGAAAACGGCCAGGTTCACCAGGTTTTTACGGGCATTTGGATAATCCTGCATAAAAAAGTAGGGGAACACCCACATCAGGAATACCACGTAATCCCGAACGAACAGCAGGAATTCATTCCGCGTAGCGCCCATGCCCACTTTTCCAACGTTGATGATGCAGGCTGCGAGGATGAAAAAACACAGGTAATAAAAGAAATTCAGCAGTTTAGGAAAATACTTGGTATCGGCTGCGAAAAACAAAATACCGATATTGATATAGGTGCCTATGCCTTTCAGGTTAAAGAACAGGGTGGGCTGCTTGTTTATTTCCGGTATTGCCTCGAGGGAAGCGAACGTAACAAACGCGATCAGCAGCAGGTAACAGTTACGGACAAACGAAGGGAAATATCTGTGAAATGTAAAAAAGGAGGCTACGGAACCCATACACATCAGTACATCCCCGAGGAAATCTACCCGGTAATACCAGGGGTACACGCCTTCTTCCGCGGTGGCCATGTCTAGCTGCAGGAAATACAGCTTGATCATGTTCATGCTGATTCCTGCCAGAAAGCACCAGAAGATATACTTTGATAACGGTTTCATGTAATCTGTCCTGCGGGTGATACATCCTGACCAGGCAGGGCTTCGCCGCTCTCAGTCACAGGCTGAAGTATGTTTTTGCTGATTTTCAGCGCTTACTACCATTTTATTTTTCCGCAGTGGCTGAGCCTGCCGGCTGGCACTTACGATAATTTTCCGGTTGTTCCCAGCAGCCTGGATAGCTGTTTAAAGATCCAGTAGGGATATGAAAAGTAGTTATGCGACTCCACCAGGATGCCGCCAAACTGCTCTTTGTATTTGTTGATGCCCTGCAGCCCTTTATCCTCCGTGTCTTTGGCATATCCGCCAAAATCAAACGTATGGTACCCGGCATCCATGAATCGCTGAATATTCGCCGTAGTCAGGTATTTATTGGCGCGGCCAATAAGATTTTTGTCTACCTCTTCTTCCAGCCGTCGGGTAGCGGCATGATGGTGGCGCACAATGCCGGCTTCTTTATCCGCCAGGTAACTGTGAGCTACAATCACTTCACCCTTAAAAAAAGCAAAGCTCAGTTGCAGCGCATCACCCGTGCCTTCAATCTGATGGCGGCTCACCAGGAAGGTTTTTCTTTTGCGGGCAAAATCATTATAGAACTCCACAAAGAGATCAATATTCTGGTCATGAACGCAGGTAACCCCTTCCGTTTCGGCAATCCTTACCTGCTGCCGGGTTTGTTTCGTATACTTGTCCAGGATGGGCTCCATTCCCCCCCGGAGATCCAGCTCCAGGCTGTGGGAAACCGTTTTCACCATCGGGGCCCTGACCTTGGCTGGTTTTTTTACGTTCCAGTAAACGCTCAGCCCCAACACATCTGCCAGGCGGAATTTGTATTCAAACCAGTTCTCACTTACCTTTAAAAATCCAATTTTTTTATAATATCTGATCATCCCGGTTACTCCTGTTTTTTTAAATTCGTGATAGTTAATCGCTTGTATAACGCCCTGGCAGGATAATTATTTCCCGTAAATAGAATTTTTCCAGAAAATAGTTTACCTGCAAACATACAGAGATGCCGAAGACTGTAAGCAGTTCATTCCGGGAACTGTGGATATGTGTAAAAGTAAGTGGCTGGCTTTCAGGAATGTAAAGGGTTCGGATGGCGTAGAAAGGACTCATTTTTATATGGAAATCCTGAACCGGCTGCCATTTTGCCAAATACAGGTGCGCCTCTAAGTGAAATCCTTATATCCGGGAAAAAAATGGCCGCCTGCTGGCAGCCATATCGTTTAAAAGCCGTTAAAACTGGTTAATTGAAAACTGCCGGGCCTTCCTTTTTGAACCGGAGGGCTTCCACTGCTTCTGTCTGAGATTCTGCGGTGATGGCAAATCCCAGCGAGGGTAGGGTGAGCCGTACGCGGGTATTTTTCACCGTTATCACCTCTCCGTCTACTTTCAGGGAGGGCTCATGGGAAATCCGGATCATGCCGCCGGAATGAACCGGTGTTTTCTCAACCAGGATATTGAAATACTGGTTGGTAAAATGAGCAATATTCTCAATTTCCTGTTCCTTGATCACGGCAGGTTTCCCCAGCCAGTACACAAAGTTCAGGATATCGCTGATCCGGCGGATTTCCAGCAGTTCAGCCTCTGAGAGGTATACGAATACAAATGTGGGGAAAAGCGGCTCCTGCACGAGCTTGCGCCGGCTGCCCTGTCCGAGATATATCCGGTTCAGGGGGAGGTAATTTTCTATTTTACGCTTATTCAGTAAAGCGGATACTTTTTTTTCTGCCTGTGGCCTTGTGTACACGGCATACCAGTTCCTGTTCATCGCTCAGCACTTTGAATTTGAAAAACAATGGGCAGCTTTTCAAAAGATTGGCTATTGGAGAATGCACAGGGTAGCGGTACAGATTACAGGGGTCAGGATTTCAGTTGTAAAGCAAACTTTACGGAGCTAAGTTAGGATTTTAATTTGTTTTGCTTGTTAATTTTTTGCTTCCCGCCATATACATAGTCGTAACCGTAACCATAGTTGTTTTTGGTAAAGCCCCGGGCCTTGATTCCATTGAATATAATGGCGGGGTTTTTCAGCGGGTTAATCCGGTTATTTTCATCCAGCCGCTTGATCAGCATCTTGGGCGTGTATTTATGACGAACCACATAGAGTGTGGCATCAGAGAGCGCAGAGAGGTGATAGGCATCGGTTACCATTACTACCGGAGCCGTATCCATCACCACCAGGTCGAACTGTTCTTCCAGTTCGCTGATCAGCTGCTGCATCTTGCCATTTTCGAGTAATTCAGACGGAGTGGGGTGCAGGCCGCCGGAAGAGATGAAACTCAGGTTTTCATGGTTGGGGACCGAACGCAGGATGTCACTGAGCGAATTTTCCCCCAGCAGGTATTCACTGACCCCGATTTCCTGGGTGGTAACACCAAAGAGTTTACCGAGGGAAGGATTGTGAAGGTCTACATCCACCAGTGCCACTTTCTTCCCGGTCATGGCCAGGCTCACTGCCAGGTTGGCCGCAACAAAACTTTTACCCTCGCCGGGAATGCTGGAGGTCACCAGAATTTTTTTGTGGTAGGAGTCGATGCCCAGGAAAAGCAGGGAAACCCTGATTTTCCTGAATTCTTCGGCAATGAAACTGCGTTTGCCGGGCTCCAGTACCAGGGAACTGCGTGTTTTATTATGTACAATTTCGCCGATCACGGGAACAGAGGTCATATCCTCAATTTCTTTCCGGTACAGTACTTTGTTATTGACCATTTCACGCCCGTTCACAAAAACCACCGGGATCATCAGGCCAAGCAGCACCGCAGCGAAATAGATAATATTTTTCTTGGGGCTAACGGGTGCACTGCCGGCTTTGGGCATGTTCACCACCTTGCTGTCGGTATTGGTATCCGTGTAAGAGAGCACACTTTCCTCTCTCTTCTGCAGCAGGAATGAGTAAATACCGCTCTGAATATTCTGGTCGCGGCTGATTTCCAGCAACTGCCTCTCCTGTTCGGGAATGCCCGACAGCATGCTGCTGTAGCGGCCACTGTTACCGGCCACTGTATTCCTGGTCAGCTGCAGGTTCTTGATCTGGGTTTCAATATTGGTAACAATATTGGGTTTCATTTTGCTGATCTGCTCCTTCAGCTGCTGTACCACCGGGTTGCCTTCACCCACTGTTTTCCGCATCCGCTCCAGTTCCAGCTGCGCATTGTTCAGCGCGGTCATCTGCTGGGTGAGGGTAGGATCCACCACACCGGCCGCCGAGGGGAGTACACCGATATTTTCATTGGAGGTAACAAATTTCCGCAGGTCGTTCAGGGCTGTGAGCTGCGTGGATACCTCCGAAAGTTTGGCATCACTGCTGCCCACACTCTGCAGGTACATATTGCTCTGCGAGCCGAGGTCAACCGCCTTGTGCGTGGTACGGTAATCTTTTACCTTTTTCTGGATAGAGTCAAGACTCGTACGTACCACTTCCAGCCGTTGTTCAATGGAGGCAATGGTATTGCGCACGAGGTTGTTTTTCTCGTTGATCGAGGCTTTATTATAGAAAAAGATGAGCGATTTCAGGATATCTTCTGCCTTTTCCGGCACTTCATCCTTGCATTTCAGCAGGATCACGCTGGATGTTTTACTCACCGGTTCCACACTCACGGCGCCTACCAGGAATCCAGCGGCGGATTTGGTCCGCATCAGGTTGAAGAAAAAGGGCTTTTCGCCGGGGTTGTAATTGTGACTGGGGTTTTCAATGAAACGGATTTCGCCCCATTTGGTATTTACCCATTCATTCAAACCGGTGGTGATGTTGTCTCCAAAGGTTACTTTTCCGGTTTTGCCATCGAATTTCAGCGGTACTTTCTCGGCCGAACGGAGTTTGTCTGGATTCCGGGCCTCAATCACAACAGGACAGGAGGCGTAGGCCGACTGAATCCGGATTTTTCCTTCCTGGAAAATGGGAGCATAAAGGTGCAGTTGCTGGGCAATACTGTCGATCAGGTTAACGGATTTCAGCACTTCCACCTCATTTTCGATGATTTTCTTGGTGCTGATAATGTCGAGTGATTCCATCTGCCGCGAATCTTCTGCGCCCTTTTTTTCATCTTTGAGCAGGATGGAAGCAGTTGCCTCATATTTGGGTACTGTATAACGTATATATACATACGCACCGGCCAATGCCAGGCCGAGGCAGATGATAAATAAAGGCCAGTAACTCAGGTAGCCGGCTACAACCTGGCTGATAGGGGTTTCCTCTTTCTTCTGTTGCTTGTTTATTCTCTGTTGCATAAAAATGTCGGGGGTTGTATTACCGGGTAAGCCGGTCGATCACCAGTACAATAACGGAAATAGCACTCAGTACCGGCGGCAGAATCAGCCTGGTACGGTCTACGCTGGCAGCCCTGTTTTTGGTCGTTTCCACATACACTACATCGTTTGGCTGCAGGTAATAGTAAGGTGATTGCAGGAATGTGCTCGAGTTCAGGTTGATGCGCGTTACAATTTTTTTGCCGCCATCTTCCCGCACGAGCATCACATTGTCCCGGCGGCCAAATGCCGTGATGTCTCCGGCAACGCCCAACGCTTTGATCAGTGAAATTTTTTCATTCGGTACATTGATCACAGAAGGACGCGCCACTTCACCGAGTACGGTTACCTCATAACTCAGGTAGCGGATTTCCACGATGGGATCAATCAGCAATTTCTTGTCCAGAATTTTTTTGGTAATGTATTCCTTCAGCTGCGTTTTGGTAAGGCCGCCTGCTTTGATCGGACCCAGCAGCGGAATTTCAATCAATCCTTCATTGTTCACCAGGTAACCGGTTGATTCGGCCCGCCCGCTCACCTGGCTGGCGCTGCCATGCTTATAGTCGTTATTGATGTTGAAAATTCTGTAGGCTGCTTCCTCGGTGGTCGGGCTGGTGATGCGGATACTGAGCATTTCATTGTTTTCAATTTTATGCTCGGCATTGTCCATCACGTTTGACAACAGGGCCGTTTCCCGGACGTTTTCAAGGTCCCGGAAATAAATCATGTTTTTGTGGGTGGTGCAGGATGATCCCAGGAGTATGATCAGGCAGAACAACACAGCCACTTGGGCGCGAAATGATGTCATTGGTATTGAATTATATAGGTTAGTACTCAGCAATAACGAAAAAACAGCCGGAATCTTGCACAGTATTCTGATTAATAAAACGCAGCATCTGTCCGGACCGCCCGGTTGGTACAAATCCTGCAGATTTCCGGTTACCGGCTGCCTGCGGATAAAACCACCCGTCGTCTTTGTAAAAGTACTGGAATCAATACAATATTCCAATTTACGGAAAACTGTAAAAAACGGAATCTGATTAAGGCCGGAGAAATTCCAACGCCTTCATTATCAGGGGATCTTTTTGGTTGATGCTGCGGAAATACCCTTCATTCCGCCACAATTGCCTGGCCAGGGATGCTTTCAGCCGTTCGTTAAGAATGGCATAGGCAGCCGGAGACAGGGTGTCAATATTCACCGAATCGGCGAGCGCCTCTCTTTTTATCATGTCCCGGTCGGTTGCCGGGATACCGAATTCATTTACAAAACTGCGGGCATCCGGGTATTTCCGCAATGCCTGGCGGTGCGTCAGGTAATACCGGTAAGCGATGCGGGTAAAGCTGCCTTCCATGTACAGCCTGCTGAGGGAAGAAGGGTAGAAGGTACTGTCATCCTGTACCAGCAGATCCGGGTAAATACCTCCGCCACCGGCCACTTTGCGGCCCGAAGGCGTGGTGAACATTGGTGCGTTGGCCGGAGGGGCGGTATCTGCGTTGCCGTGATGGTAGCGGTTGAATGCCTCTTCGAAATAGGCCTTTTCACCGTTGTTATAGGGCCGCTGGATACTCCTGCCCACGGGCGTATAGTACCGGGCAATAGTTAGCCGCAGGGCGCTGCCGTCGCTCAGGTCATATTGTTCCTGCACCAGTCCTTTCCCGAAACTCCGCCGGCCGATGATGGTTGCCCGGTTCCAGTCCTGCAGTGCACCAAGGATGATCTCACTGGCGCTGGCCGAGCCTTCATCGGCCAATACCACCAGTTTTCCCTGCTCAAAAAGGCCGGGGCGTTTGCAACGATATTCCTTTCGGGGATAATGCCTGCCTTCGGTATATGTAATCAGTTTATCGCCCTCCAGGAACTCATCCGCGATTTCCACGGCCTGGTCCAGCACACCGCCGCCATTTCCCCGGAGATCGAGGATCAGTTGTTTTATACCTTTCTGCGTGAGCGGCTCCAGCACTTCCATGAATTCACGGTAGGTGGCCTGGGTGAACTTGTTGAGCCGGATATAACCCGTACCCGGTATGATTTCATAGGCGGCATCCACACTGCTCACCGGGATCATGCCCCTCCTGAAACGGAAGGTTTTCTGCCCGGCATCCCGGAGCACCTGTAATTTCACCTCGGTTCCGGAACTGCCCCGCAATAATTGTTTGATCCGCTCTTCGGAGATCTTTACCCCGGCCACATTGCTGTCGTTTACGCGGATCAGCTGGTCGCCCGTTTGCAGTCCGGCCGCCTCACTGGGCCCGCCTGCGATCACCTGTAATACATGAATGGTATCATCCAGGATGCTGAATTCAACCCCGATGCCTGAAAACCGGCCGGTTATTTCCTCCTGTGTCATGGCCAGTTCTGTGGCAGGAATATATACGGAGTGCGGGTCGAGCTTTGCCAGAATCGCGTCGATGGCGGTGTCCGCCAGTTGTTTCATATTGAGGGTGTCTACATACCGCGAGCGGATCAGGTCCATCATTTCCTGTAAAGGGCGGCTTTTATCCAGCGAGAAAAAGGGGCGTCCGGGGATATGATCACGGATGCGATATCCCAGCAGCATACCGGCGATCAGGGTAATACTGAACAGCAGCGGCATCCATACCTGTGGTTTCCTTGGTTGATTCATGCGTAGGCCGCGAAAATAAATGAATTCGGCTGAACAGGGCAGGTATGTTTATTGAACGGCGCTGCCCCGATTTGTTTGGTATATTCTGATTGAAATATGTTATCTTAACAGACCGATAACCTCAATCTCATGTCATTACAACTAATTGCCGACAGCGGATCCACCAAAGCAGAATGGTGCCTGGTGGAGAATGGCCGCCGGAAAAAAAGCATCCTCACCCAGGGCATCAGTCCCTATTTTCTCACCGGCAGCCAGATAGAGGAACTGCTCCGGAAAGAACTGCTCCCCAAACTGAAACAGGCGCTGCCTGCAGAATGCTGGTACTATGGCACAGGTTGCTCCAATCCGGCGCATGTACAGATGCTCACCAAAGTGCTTCGGAAACTGCTGCCGGGTACCTCGGTACATGTAAACCACGACCTGATGGGGGCTGCCCGCGCGCTTTGCGGTAACAAGCCCGGCGTGGCCTGTATTCTGGGAACGGGTTCCAACTCCTGTTTTTATAACGGACGCCGCATCGTAAAAAACAGTCCAGGACTGGGTTTTATCCTGGGCGATGAAGGCAGCGGCGCCTACCTGGGCCGCAAAGTGGTGCAGCATTACCTGTATAATACATTCGATCCGGACCTGATGGATCGGTTTAACGCGAAATACAGTACCGACGCCCCTGCCATCCTGGAGGCGGTATACAAGGGCCCTTTGCCGAACCGGTACCTGGCGGCCTACACGGGTTTCCTGGTGGAAAACCGCGGGCATTATATGATCGAAAATATCATCGAAGATAGTTTCAATGATTTCTTTTTTAATCACTTATATAAATACAAGGAAAGCTGGACGCATCCGATCCATTTTATCGGCAGCGTGGCTTACGGATTCCGCGATGTGCTGAAAGATATGTGCAATAACTATGAACTCCAGCTGGGCAGGGTGCTGAAACATCCGCTGGACGGCTTGCTGGAATACCATGCCGGCTGAAAAAAGCCGCCCATAAAAAAATCTTGTCAGAGATCAAAGGGTTTATTAATTTACAACGAAAACAAAACTGCATGGATATGAAAGGAAAACTTTTACTTACAGCTTCCCTCTTCTCTTTATCGATTAGTTCTTTCGCCCAGGATGCCCGCACGTACGCCATCACCGGCAAACCCGGTAATCCGTATTTATGGTCAGACATCCTGCAGGTGGACGCAGCCAGCGGACGGGTCATCAAAACCTTGTTCGAGTCCAATAAAACCACCTTTAAAATGCTGTCGGCAGATAACGCCGTTGAGCGCGTGCAGGTTCCCAACCCCACGGGTTATGGCGTAGCTGCCTGCGCCCTGGATGCCCGTCATAACCGCCTGTATTTTGCACCCATGCATTTCGCAGACATCCGCTATCTCGATCTCAAAAAGGATGAACCCGAATTCACGGTGGTGAAAAGAAATATTCTTCCGCTTGCCGCCGGACAGGCTTACCTGCCCGAAGAGAGCCACCTCACCCGTATGGTGATAGCTGCCGACGGTTACGGATATGCGCTAACCAACGATGCGCAGCACCTGATCCGTTTTACCACCGGTAAAAAACCGGTAGTGGAAGACCTGGGGCCTGTTACTGATGCCGAAAGCAACAAGGGCTTTTCCGTACACAACAAGTGCACTGGCTGGGGCGGAGATATGCTGGCGGATGCCTTTGGTAAACTGATCATCATTTCTGCCAATCACCATGTGTACAGCCTGGATGTAAATACAAAAATGGCTACCTATACCGGCACCATCACCGGGCTGCCGGCTGCCTATACCACCAACAGTGCCGTGGTGAACGACCAGGGCGAAATCATTGTAAACAGCGCCAATGTGTTCGAAGGGTTGTATAAACTGAATTTCAAAGACCTGAAAGCAGTGAAGCTGGAAACGAAAGAAGCTGCATTCAACGCGGCGGATATGGCCAATGGCAACCTGCTGCTGCAGAAAGAAAAAGACGCCTCCGTTAAGTTCGATCTCTCCCAGTCGGTACTGCCCGGGTTTGATGCAGCCGGTGATGCACGCGTATTCCCCAACCCCGTCAGCGGCGATCGTTTCAATGTGCTCTTCAACGGTCAGCAGCCCGGCCGCTACACCATTATTTTCAGTGATCTCGCCGGCCGCCCCCTGCAGTCAAAAGTGGTGAACATTGCCGGTGGCAAACAGGTTGAAAATATTACCCTTGCCCGTAAAATTTCACGCGGAACTTATTTTGTAAAAGTGGTGGATGCCAACCGTCAGCTGGCATTCTCCGAAAGAGTTGTCTTGCAGTAATTGCGATTATTATGGGTTGTAAAAGTGAAAGCTCCACCTGGTGGGGCTTTTGCTTTTATGAGCAGGAATTTTTTTTCGGGGCATCGGGCTTCCTACCTTTACGGCGTGCAGGATATAGAACCATATTACAACTGGCGTCACCTTTATGCGGCGGAAGAGGATGCGCGTTCACCCTTTTACGGACGCAGTTACAGTGAGTTTGAGTTTTCCCAAACCATCTACAACTTTTACATACATCCCCAGTGGGATGAATTCGGCAGCCGGACCCTCTATATGAAAATACTGTTTGTAGAGTATGATGCCGGCTATGCCATCATTGAACTGCTGGGTGAATGGAACGATGCCATTGAGAACGATATCATGACCATCCGGCGGGAGATCACCGACATCCTGTACCGCCAGGGAATTTCCAAATTCATCCTGATGGCCGAGAACGTGCTGAATTTTCACAGCAGCGACGACAGCTATTATGAGGAATGGATCGACCAGTTGTCGGATGAAGGTGGCTGGGTAGTGGTGGTTGGACTACCCGAACAAAGCCAGCATGATTTCAAACGTTCCCGGCTCACCCGTTATGTGGGCCTGATGGATTTTCCGCAATGGCGTACCCTCAAGCCCGAAGTTGTTTTTCAGCAGGTAGACAACTGGATGCTCCGGCAACTGGGTTGAACAGATAAAAATTTAATCAAAACTTATTTTGTGATGCGCGATGCCGTACTTTTGCGCCAACTGATCATTTAACCTACTCCATATGACCTGGAAATTCTTCTTTACCTCTTCGATCGGGAAAAAGTTCATCATGGGTCTCACCGGTCTTTTTCTGATAGTATTTCTGATTGTTCATTGCGCCATCAACGCAATGATTTTTTTTAATGACGGGGGGCAAACATTCAATCACTGGGGCAATTTCATGTCTACCAACCTGATTGTCCGTACGATGGAAATCGGCCTTTTCGCCGGTTTTATCCTGCATATTATCCAGGGTTTTGTACTCTGGTCAGAGAACCGGAAAGCCCGCCCGGTGAAATATGATCAGTATGCAACCAGCACCAACAGCAAATGGTACAGCCGGAGCATGGGCCTGCTGGGAACGCTCATTCTCCTGTTCCTGATCCTGCACATTTATCATTTCTGGGTTCCATCCCGTTTTGGCGGCTTCGCCGGAGTGGAAGCCCTGGAAGAAACCACCCTTTCCGATTACAATGACCAGCCGGTGCATAACCTGTACCTCGAAATGCAGCAGGTTTTCCAGGGTAACCTGGCGGTGGTTGTGATCTATATTGCCGGCGTTATTTCGCTGGGCTGGCACCTGCTGCACGGGTTCCAGAGCGCTTTCCAGACCTTCGGGGTTAACCATAAACGTTATACACCGGTCATCCAGGCACTGGGTGCTGCTTTTTCGGTGATTGTGCCGCTGATCTTCGCCCTGATGCCCCTGGCTTTCTATCTCAACTGGGTTGATTAAACAAAGTACCGGAAGGAATGGTTATAGTACTACCTTCCCGTAAAACCTCAATCATACTACCATGCCATTAAACTCAAAGATCCCCGCCGGCGAAATGCATGAGAAGTGGACCGATTATAAAGGTCACGTAAAGCTGGTGAACCCTGCCAATAAACGCAAACTGGAAGTAATTGTAGTAGGTACCGGTCTGGCCGGCGCCTCCGCTGCCGCTTCCCTGGGAGAACTCGGCTACAAGGTAAAAGCGTTCTGCTTCCAGGACAGTCCACGCCGGGCCCACAGTATTGCCGCCCAGGGTGGTATCAATGCGGCCAAAAATTACCAGAACGACGGCGACTCTGTGTTCCGCCTCTTTTATGATACCGTTAAAGGCGGCGATTACCGCGCCCGCGAAGCCAATGTACACCGGCTGGCTGAGGTGAGCGGCGCCATCATTGACCAGTGCGTGGCGCAGGGTGTTCCCTTTGCCCGTGAATATGGCGGACTGCTCAGCAACCGCAGCTTCGGGGGTACCCAGGTACAGCGTACTTTCTATGCAGCAGGTCAAACCGGTCAGCAACTCCTGCTGGGCGCCTACAGTGCGCTGGAGCGCCAGGTAGCCCTCGGCAATGTAACCCAGTACTCCCGGCATGAGATGCTGGAAGTGGTGGTGATTGACGGCAAAGCCCGCGGCATCATTGTACGCAACCTGGTAACCGGTAAGCTGGAACGTCATTTCGGACATGCGGTACTGTTATGCACCGGTGGTTATGGTAATGTGTTTTATCTCAGCACCAACGCCATGGGCAGCAATGTAACAGCGGCCTGGAAAGCGCATAAGAAAGGGGCTTATTTCGGCAATCCCTGCTTCACCCAGATTCACCCCACCTGTATTCCCGTGAGCGGCGATTACCAGAGTAAACTCACCCTTATGAGTGAGAGCCTCCGGAACGACGGACGCATCTGGGTGCCCAAAAAGAAAGACGACAACCGCAAACCCACTGATATTCCGGAAGACGAGCGGGATTATTACCTGGAAAGAAGATACCCCGCCTTTGGTAACCTGGTACCCCGCGATGTGGCTTCCCGCGCGGCCAAAGAACGCTGCGATGCGGGCTATGGCGTGGGCACCACCAAACTCGCCGTGTATCTCGATTACGCAGATGCCATCAAACGGTACGGACGTATTGAGGCCGGCAAACAGGGAAAGGTGAATGCTTCGGAAGAAGAAATCATCGCCATGGGTAAAGATGTGGTGAAAGAAAAATACGGTAACCTTTTCGAGATGTATGAGAAAATTACCGGTGAAAATCCTTACGAAACCCCGATGCGTATCTACCCGGCCGTACACTATACCATGGGTGGTCTTTGGGTGGATTATGAACTGATGACCACCGTGCAGGGATTATATGCACTGGGTGAGGCGAATTTCAGTGACCACGGGGCCAACCGGCTGGGGGCGTCTGCACTGATGCAGGGGCTCGCTGATGGTTACTTTGTGATTCCCTATACACTGGGTAACTATCTGGCCGATGACATCCGTACGGCTTCCATACCCACCAGCCATCCCGCTTTTGAGGAGGCCGAAAAATCAGTGCAGCAACGGATGGAACAGCTGATGAATATTAAAGGACGTCAGACCGTGGAGAGTTTCCACAAACGACTGGGTAAGATTATGTGGGATAAATGCGGCATGGCCAGAAATGAACAGGGCCTGAAGGAAGCCATCGAAGAAATCCGCCAGCTGCGCAAAGAATTCTGGAGCGATGTGCGCATCCCCGGAGCAATCAACGAAATGAATCCTGAACTGGATAAGGCAGGCCGGGTAGCCGACTTCATCGAACTCGGCGAGCTGATGTGCCTCGATGCATTGAACAGGAGAGAGAGCTGCGGGGGTCATTTCCGCGAGGAAAGCCAGACGGAAGACGGAGAAGCGAGGAGGGATGATGAAAACTTCAGCTATGTGGCCGCATGGGCTTACCAGGATGTAAGCCAGTGGGAACTGCATAAGGAGGAGCTGAATTTTGAGGTGGTGAAGCCTACGCAGCGCAGTTATAAATAATTGATAATTGATAATTGATAGTTGATAATTGGTGGTTGAAGAAATAAAAGGGGACTTTGGTTTTATAAGCCCCATTATCCATTATCAATTATCCACTCTCCACTAACGGTATTGTGAATCACAGAAATTTATACAATGGAACATTATAAAATGAACCTCACACTGAAAGTGTGGCGCCAGAAAAACAGCAACGATCCCGGGGGATTTGAAACCTACACCGTGCAGGATATCAGCTCGGAAATGTCGTTTCTGGAAATGTTTGATGTACTGAATGAGCGGCTGATTACTGAGGGGAAGGATCCGATTGCGTTTGATCACGATTGCCGCGAAGGCATCTGCGGGATGTGCAGCATGCATATCAACGGAAAGGCACATGGTCCCTGGAGTAACAATACCACCTGCCAGCTGCACATGCGGGCTTTCAGGGATGGTGACACCATCGTGGTGGAACCCTGGCGCAGCCGGGCTTTCCCCGTGCTGAAAGACCTGATGGTTGACCGGACTTCCTTCGACCGGATTATCCAGGCCGGTGGTTATATTTCCGTCAATACCGGTAATGCAGTCGATGCCAACGCCATACCCATCAACAAGAAAGATGCCGATGACGCATTTGCCGCCGCCGCCTGTATTGGATGCGGCGCCTGTGTGGCCACCTGCGTGAACGGCAGCGCCATGCTCTTTGTAAGTGCGAAAGTATCCCAGCTGTCCCTGCTGCCCCAGGGTGACCCCGAGCGCAGGGAGCGTGCCATGAATATGGTGGCGCAAATGGATAAGGAAGGATTCGGTAATTGCACAAACACCTATGCCTGCGAAGCCGAATGCCCCAAGGGTATTTCTGTGGCGAATATCGCCCGCCTCAACCGTGAATATCTCTCTGCTTCTCTCTCATCAGAAGCATAACCGCTGTTACCAAAACCAACTACGGGCTGTATCCTGAAAAGGTTACGGCCCTTTTTTTATGCCTTGAATTTACGCCCCGCTCACAGCCAGGGATATGCGGATATGCAGCAGGCCCGTGAGTTTCAGGGTCTAACACAATAAATGTTACCTTTAAACTTTCTGTAGAAAACCCCCGCGAGTTTGAGAATTGCACTGCTGCTTGTAAGCTTCTTTGTGCTGATGCAGGTAGCCCCGGCACAGATGCCCGGTCAACCCCTCAGCAACCTGCGGGCGCGCTGGATTCCGGCCGGGGTGAACGGATACCGGTTGGATACCGCCAGTATCTTTCCCCAGACTTTCTATATCCGAAACGTAGATCCGGCTGCCTATACACTGGATGCCGTAAACGGACTGCTGTACTGGAAACAACCACCGCCTTCAGATTCCGTATGGGTACAGTACCGCGTTTTTCCCTACCGGCTCAATACCGCAGTCCGACGGCTGCACTTCGACAGCGTAAAGAATAATTTTCTGCTGGGTAAAACCTATACCTACAAGCCCTTCAGTAAAAGCAACGGTACCCTGTTTGATTTTGGCAATATCAACTACAACGGCAGTTTCGGCCGCGGCATCTCCTTTGGCAATGCCCAGGATGCCGTGCTGAACTCCAGCATGAACCTGCAGCTGAACGGCTTCATCGGCGACAGTCTTGAACTCACGGCTGCCATCACAGACAATAATCTTCCTATACAGCCCGATGGCAATACACAGGACCTCCGCGACTTCGACCGCATTTTCCTGCAGGTGCGCAAAAAGGGATGGCAGGTGAGCTTCGGGGATATTGATATCCGGCAAAGCCAGCATTACTTCCTGAATTTTTACAAACGGCTGCAGGGCATCGCCTTCAGTACCGACAACCAGCTGGCTCCCGGCATCCGGAATTCACTGCTGGTGAGCGGTTCGGTGGCCAAGGGTAAGTTCAACCGGAATTACCTCACCCCGGTGGAGGGCAACCAGGGCCCGTACCGACTGCAGGGCGCCAACAATGAACTCTTCTTTACCATACTGGCGGGAACTGAACGGGTGTGGATGGACGGGGAGATGCTGCAGCGCGGGGAAGACCAGGATTATGTGATCAATTACAATACGGCCGAACTCACGTTTACGCCTAAACGCATGATCACGAAGGATAAACGTATCCAGGTGGAGTTTGAATATGCCGACCGGAATTTCCTGAACAGCAATCTCTATGTGAACAATGAAGTTGCCGTAAAGGAACGCCTTCGTCTCAGCGTCAGCGCCTTCTCCAACCAGGATGCCAAAAACTCCTCCATTAACCAGTCGCTCGACGACCGGCAGAAGCAATTCCTGGCGGAGGTGGGGGATGGTATTGATACGGCATTTTATACCGGGGCGGTTACCGATACTTTTGCCACGGGCCGCATCCTGTACCGTAAAGCTGACACCACGGTGAATGCTTTCCGGGATTCGGTTTTTGTGTACGATACCACTCCCGGCGCGCTGTTGTACAATGTTTCCTTCAGCTACCTCGGACCCGGTAAGGGACACTATGTGCAATTGCTGAACGGCGCCAATGGACGCGTCTTTAAATGGGTGGCGCCCGGCCCGGGTAATGTGCCCCAGGGCGAATGGGCGCCCGTGATCCTGCTCGTAACCCCGAAAAAGCTGCAGCTGGCCACGGTAGCGGCAGCCTATACCCTGAAGCCGGGAACTGTGCTGAAAGCGGAAGTGGCCGCCAGCCGGTATGATGTCAATCTTTTTTCGCGGCTGGACAAAGGCAATGACAACGGCCTGGCAGCTAAACTGCAGCTGGAGGGAGAAGCAGCCCGCTTCCGGGCAGGAAAGCAGGAGGTAACCCTTAAACTCAGCGGTGGCGCGGAGCTGGTACAAAAATCATTCAGGCCGCTGGAAAGGCTGCGCAATGTGGAATTTAACCGCGACTGGAGCCTGCCTTTTATTCAGGCGGCTGCCGATGAACGGCTGCTGAATGCCGGGATCGGTCTCACGGATAAATCCGGTAACCGCTTTAAATACGAGTTGCTCAACTATCACCGCAGTGATGGGTTCAATGGTTTCCGGCACCTGCTGGAATACGCAGCCACCCACCGCGGATGGCGGGTGAGTAACGTGGTAACGCTGAGCCATATACGAACTCCGGGACGGGAGGGCCTGTACCTGCGGCCCACCATCGATATCAGCAAGCAGCTGCGCCGGATCGGCAACCTGCAGATCGGTGCTAATTACCTCGGCGAACACAACCGCCTGCGCGATCTGCCGGCGGATACCCTTAACCCTTTCAGCTTCGCGTTCAATGTATGGCAGGCTTACCTTCGGTCGGATCCCACCCGCCTGAATAAGTGGGGGATCACCTGGTTTACCCGGAGCGATTATTTTCCCTCCGGTAAGCAGCTGCGTGCCGCCGACCGCAGCCAGAACCTCAGCTTCAGCACCGAACTGCTGCAGAACGAACGGCACCAGTTCAAACTGAATATTACCTACCGGCGGCTGAACATCATCAATCCCGCGCTCACCCGAGAAAAAGCGGATGAAAGTCTGCTCGGTCGTGCCGAGTATTTTATCAACGAATGGAACGGGCTGGTAAACGGCAGCATCCTCTACGAAGTGGGGGCAGGTCAGGAGCAGCGACGGGAATTCAGTTTTGTGGAAGTACCGGCCGGCCAGGGAGAATACACCTGGATCGATTATAACAATAACGGGTTGCGCGAACTCAATGAATTTGAAATTGCGCTCTTCCCCGACCAGCGCAAGTACATCCGCGTATTCACGCCTACCAACCAGTTTGTGAAGGCCAACTATGTGCAGTTCAATTACAGCATCGGGCTCAACCCCCGTGCCATTATTCCCTTTGCACAGGCGAAAGGCATCAGGCGCTTTATCGCGCGGATCAGCACGGCTTCCTCCCTGCAGATCAGTAAGAAAAGCATCGCGGCCGGCAGTTTTGAATTCAATCCCTTTACCAAACAGCTTGCTGATACCGCTCTGCTTACGCTCGGATCCTTTTTATCCAATACCATTTTTTTCAACCGGGTGCACCCGGTATGGGGTATGGAGCTGGCGCATGTACTCAGTAATAACAAATCGCTGCTGACTTATGGTGTGGAAAGCCGGCGGCAACGCAATCTCAGCTGGAAGCTGCGCTGGAACATCAGCCGGAGTTTTACGGTGAACACCACGGCCCGCACAGCCATCAACCAGTTGCTGACCCCCAGTTTCAGCAACCGCAATTACCTCATCCGGCAACGGGTGCTGGAACCCAGTGTCAGTTATATCAACGGCACGAAACTGCGCATTACACTCGGCTATGCTTTCAATGACCGAACAAATACGGAAGGGTTCAGTGAGAAGACCACCAGTAATGCCTTCAACAGTGAGCTGAAGTACAATGTACTCTCCAACAGCAGCGTGACGGCCCGTTTTTCACTCAGCAATATCAGCTTCAGTTTTGCACCTGGCGGATCGCCCAACTCAACGGTGGGGTATATCCTGCTGGACGGGTTGCTGCCGGGCCGGAATTATCTCTGGGCGCTGGAGTATACCAAACGGCTGTCGGGGAATATTGAAATGAGTATCCAGTACGATGGGCGTAAACCGGGAGAGGCGCGTATTGTGCATGTGGGAAGGGCTACGGTGCGGGCACTGTTCTAAAGTACTGTACCTGCTGCTGCGGGCGGGAGGCAAACCGAAGTCATACTTCCCGGGTAAACTACTTAAAATAAAAACCCCGCAGTGAATGAACGACTGCGGGATTTAGTGGGAGTTGACGGGGTCGAACCGCCGACCCTCTGCTTGTAAGGCAGATGCTCTAAACCAACTGAGCTAAACTCCCATTTTTGATCGGGAGTGCAAATATAGGGCAAAACTGATTTCTGCAAAAATTTTGAGCAAAAATAATTTCATTTTAGTTGTAAATTCATTCCATGCGAACCGCCGTATTTTCTGTATTGTTTTTGCTGGCTGAAATGCAGGGAATTCCTTCATTTTCACAGGCATTACCTGTAAACAGGCGCACAGATTGGAGCAGGGCGGGCTATGGAGGAAGAACAACTGGTTATAGCACCGTGGTTAGTATTTTAAATTACGGCGGAAGTGGAAATGGTATCACACCCAATGATGATGCATTTCAACAGGCGGTCGGCAGTTTAAGCGGCCAACCGGGAATCATATTTTTTCCGGCGGGAACGTATATTTTTAACAGGCCAGTGACCTTACGCAGTAACCTGTTATTAAAAGGAGCGGGTCCTGCAGCGACGGTGCTTGATTTTAATCTTGGCGGACAATCGAATCTGATCAATGTGTTTGGGAACAGTACACAGGTTACAGACAGTTTGGCGTTGGCGGCAATCAAAGAGGATAACCATATCACTGTGCATCAGCCCGGCAGGTTCTCTGTGAACGATTATATTAAACTTTACCAGCGGGATGCAGCTCTGGTGAATGACATATGGGCGCTGGAATCTGTGGCGCAGTTGCTCCGGATCGATAGTATCAGCGGCAACCGGCTTTTTTTTTCTACCCCGCTCCGCAAAAATTTTCTGCCGGCAGATACGCTCTTTATCAGGAAGCTGGAAATGGTGGAAGGAGTGGGTATAGAATGCCTGCGCATCCGGCGTTTGGATGCCTCCTCTCAGCAAACGGCTAATATCCGCTTTAATTTTGCGGCCCGGTGCTGGGTCAAAGGCGTTGAGAGTGATAGCTGCAATTTTGCCCATGTACAAATTGCCAACAGCAGCGGAATAGAAATTTCCAATAGTTATTTTCATGGCGCCTTTGCTTACGGGCCCTCCGGCCAGGGATATGGTATCAGCTGCGAATACAGCTCTGGTGATTGCCTGGTTGAGAACAATGTGTTCAGGAACCTGCGTCATGCGATGTTGCTGCAAAGCGGCGCCAATGGCAATGTATTTTCGGCTAACTATTCCACCGATCCATTTAAAACCGATACTATTCCTTATGATTTTTCCGGGGATCTCGTACTCCATGGAAACTATCCTTTTCTTAACCTGTTCGAGGGGAATATTGTACAGAATATAGTGATCGACGCGTCACATGGCCGGAATGGACCGTTCAATACATTCCTGCGTAACCGGGCTGAACGCTATGGTTTCTTTATCAGTCCGGGTATGGGCGACAGTACCAACATCATCGGCAATGAAATCTCCGGAACAGGGTTGTTTCAGGGAAACTATTTTGCAGCCGGTAGTGGACTCCTGCAGCTTGCCAATAATAAGCAGGATACCATTCTCCCACCCGGAACAGGGCAGTTAATGGTGAAGTCTTACCGGTACGCAAACGCACCCGCTTTCTGGAACAGCCCATCCCGCTGGGCAGGTATCGGGCCGCCGCATCTGTTGAAGCAAAACAATATACCCGCCAGGGAAAGATACTGGCAAAGTTCTTCGCCGGCTTATTGTCTGACCGAAGGTCCCGTAAACTACCGTTTTACTGGCAATGGCAACTGGTCTGACAGTTTAAACTGGGCTGGCATGCGGCCACCTCCTTCTGTGTTGTATGAGGGTAGCGAAATTAGTATTGAGCCGCAGGCAGGCCAGGTTTGTGTGCTGGATATTCCCTTTGTTGTACAGCCAGGTATACGCTTGACGGTTAGCGCCGGCGCAATCGTTGAAATTATCTCTCACTTAACGCTGGTGCAGTAATCTGGTCAGTTCAGCTGCACACCGGGAAGCCGGTAATGCCTGGCGTCATACACGAATAATTCATCCACTTCAATGGTCCAGTACCGGTGCAGGGGCGAAGCCTGCAGGAGGTCATACACCTGCTTTTTGCCGGTGGCATTCAGAATGATCCAGCAGCGCTGGGTTTCCATACTCACGGAATAGTAGTCGATGATGTCCTTTTCAATAAGGCTGTTGATATACAGGCGGTGCGGGGGAACCAGGCTCATGAACCCATCATCCATTTCAAAATGAATGGTTGCCTGGTATTTGCTCAGTATGGGGTTGTTCAGATCGTCCATGGTACGATACAGTTTACCAGTTCCTCCTGCCAGGGAGCCGTTACCTTGATATAATTGTCGGTATATCCCTCCATCATTCCGTTGCGGCTGGCAGCTTCAAACAATACTTTTCTTTCCGTACCGGCATGCTTTTCCGTAAATGCCTGCATCTTCCGGTAGCTGAGGGTACGCAGGATTTTATTGCGGTCATTGCGGACACTTACGGGTACCACGGGCTTCATTTCGTATGCAGGCGTATTTACCCGTTCAGAGTAGGTAAATACATGCAGGTAAGAGATATCCAGGGATTCGAGGAACGAGCAGGTTTCCCTGAAATGCTCTTCTGTTTCACCGGGGAATCCCACGATCACATCCACGCCGATGCAGGCATGCGGCATCATGGTTTTGATGAGTCCTGCGCGTTCTGCATAGAGTTCGCGGCGGTAACGCCGGCGCATATCCGCGAGTATTTGATTACTGCCGCTCTGCAGCGGGATATGAAAATGCGGCATGAACCGGCGGCTGTTACTTACAAATTCAATGATTTCATTCGTGAGCAGGTTGGGCTCAATGGAGGAGATGCGGAAGCGGTCGATCCCTTCCACCTGGTCCAGTTCCTGTATCAGTTCAAAAAAACTTTCCTCCCGTTGTTTCCCGCCCTGCAGTCCTTTCCCAAAATCACCCAGGTTGATGCCGGTGAGTACAATTTCCTTTGCGCCCTGCCCGGCGATATCCTTTGCCAGCTCCACTACATGGGTGATGCTGTCGCTGCGGCTTTTCCCACGGGCGAGGGGTATGGTGCAGAAGGTACAGCTGTAATCGCAGCCATCCTGTACTTTCAGGAATACACGGGTGCGGTCGTTGATGGAGTGGGAGGCCGTAAAAATGTTGACGTCTTCAATATCGCAGCTGCATATTTTCGCGGAATCGCCCTTGGTGATTTCCTGTAAATGACGGGTGATGTTGAATTTCTCCGCGGCGCCCAGTACCAGGTCTACACCCGGGATGGACGCGATTTCCTGTGGTTTCAGCTGGGCATAACAGCCGGTGATCACCACCATGGCTTCCGGCGCCCGGCGCTGGATACGGCGTACCAGCATCCGGCATTCCTTATCCGCATTATCCGTAACCGAACAGGTATTGATTACATACACATCGGCCACCTCATCAAAGTCGCGCTTTTCAAAGCCCTCATTTTCCAGCAACCTGCCAATCGTGGAGGTTTCAGAAAAATTCAGCTTGCAGCCCAGGGTATGCAGTGCCACGGTTTTTTTCATCGCTGCAAAGATAAACAGCCCGCCGCAAATGAAAGGTGCAGGTGGTTTTCCGTTATTTTGCAACCTATGAAACTGCATAAATTCAGTCCATTTCTGTTTCTGATTGCCGCAGCCCTTGTTTTTTACTGGGTGAAAACCCATCAACGGGGCAGCCTTCCCCCGGTGCCGGAGCGGATAACTGTGGAAGCGCAAAAAGAAGAGGAGGGGTTTACCCGTCAGCCCGACACTATCTTTTATACCCGACATGCCCGCTGCCGGATGGAATGCCGGCATATCTCCGAGCCGGAGATCCGGGAAATTATCACGAACGGCACGCTGAATAAAAAGAAAATTCAGTCGTATGAAGACAGGGTTTCCTATCCGCTGGAAGGTAAAACCAGCACTGACCGCCTGCTGCGGATTGTGGTAGCCACCCGAAGGAACAGCCTCGTAATTGTAACGGCGATTGACCTGGACCGCGACTGGCCCTGCAATTGTAAATAATACCCGGCCGGAAGGGAATGTTAAAGTTCTGCTGCTTCCTGCCGCCCCCTTTCCTTTCCCCTATTTACCTGTACTTTTGTACCTGTGAGCAACGATTGTTTGTGCTGCATGGCTGATTCATATCCCGGTTTCCGTTGGCATGAAAATTAAATCCTTCCTGGCAAAACCATTTGCCGGTTATATATACAAACAGATCCGCCGTGGCATGGAAACCGCGGTGGCCGATCAGCAGGCTATCTTTCAATCGCTGATCCGCGACGCCGCCCGCACGGAGTTTGGCAAAGACCATGGATTTGCCGATATCAAAAACTACGAGGATTTTAAGCGCCAGGTGCCCATCCGGGATTATGAGGCTTTCCGTTCCTACATCGACCGTATCAAACAGGGCAAACACAATGTACTCTGGAAAGGCCAGCCGATCTATTTTGCCAAAACCAGTGGTACTACCAGCGGCATTAAATATATCCCCATCACCAAAGACTCCGTAGGCAATCATATCAACAGCGCCCGCAACGCGCTGCTTTGCTATATGGCCGAAACGGGTAACACGAGGTTTGCAGATGGGAAACTGATTTTTCTCAGCGGTTCTCCTGAACTGGAAAGGGTAGGCGGTATTCCCACGGGCCGCCTCAGTGGTATTGTGAATCATCATGTGCCCCGGTACCTGCGGGCCAACCAGTTGCCCAGTTATGAAACCAACTGCATCGAGGAGTGGGAAGAGAAGCTGGATAAAATTGTGGAGGAAACCATCCGGCAGAATATGACCCTCATCAGTGGTATCCCGCCATGGATGCAGATGTATTTTGACCGGTTGATTGAAAAAAGCGGGAAGAAAGTAGGGGAGCTTTTTCCGGGATTCAGTGTGATGGTGCAGGGCGGTGTGAATTTTGAACCCTATAAAGCCAAACTCTTTGAAAGTATCGGCCGGCCGGTGGATTGCATTGAGCTCTTTCCCGCCAGCGAAGGCTTTTTTGCTTTCCAGGATTCGCAGCAGGCAGAAGGATTATTGCTGAATACCAACAGCGGCATCTTTTACGAATTTGTACCCGCCGCGGAAATATTTAATGAAAATCCCACCCGTCTCTCCCTCAAAGATGTAAAAGCCGGAGAGAATTATGCCCTCATCATCAGCAGCAATGCGGGTCTCTGGGCTTATAATATCGGGGATACGGTGAAGTTTTTATCTACCCAGCCCTACCGCCTGGTGGTTACCGGACGTACCAAACATTTTATCTCCGCTTTCGGTGAACATGTGATCAGTGAAGAGGTGGAGGCAGCCCTGCTGAAAGCTGCCCGGGAGGAAGAGGTGCGGATTACTGAATTTACCGTGGCACCCATGATTGCGCAGGGGGAAGGAAAAAGTTTTCATGAATGGTTTATAGAATTTGAAAACCTGCCTGCCGATATGGATGATTTTGCCAGGAAGGTTGATGATAACCTCCGCCAGAAAAATGTGTATTATGATGACCTCATCAGCGGACAGATCCTGCAGCATCTTCAGATACGACCCCTGAAAAAGCATGCGTTCATCGATTATATGAAAAGTATCGGCAAACTGGGTGGGCAGAATAAGGTGCCCCGCCTCAGCAACGACCGCAAAATTGCGGACGAACTCACCCGGTGGGTGGTATAATAACCCGGATGGATCTCCTTTGCCACCTCCCTGTAACATGTATGAACCCTAAACAACTGATTTTAACAGGCTTTGCTTGTTCAGTGGGTGTTTTGCTTCCATTTAAAAAAATGCTGGCGGGGTTGCCGTATAAGTTGCGTTCATACGCCGTCTGATTCTTTTTTAAATTTTTACTTTTTATTTTGAAATTTATTCTACTTTTGTGCTCTCATCATAAACAATTGTAAGAAGTGGAACAAAATTGTTTACATATTTTCACTGACAGCCGTCTCTTCAGTACGGCTGCTGCTGGTGTGAATGTGCCTGCTTGCAATCTCCGACGCCGCCCCCGATGCTGATAGGCCGAGCAATCTACGAATTGCCCCTGTCAGTGAAAAAATCCCCCCGGACTTAACATACCCATTCGTTCATTTTTCTGTTCAACTTTAACCAAAGTGGAATCCAATAATATTATTGTACGGGTAGCCGGCAGTGCCGACACCCGTTATTCAACCATCATTACCGATGAAATGGCCGCTTCGGCCCAGGCCAGGGGTACCGGCATCGCCAAACGTACACCCGCTTATATCGAATCCAAAATGGCGGAAGGCAAAGCGGTGATTGCGCTCACACCCGGCGGCGACTGGGTGGGCTTTTGTTATATCGAAGCCTGGGGGCATGATAAATTCGTGGCCAACAGCGGCCTCATCGTAGCCCCCGCTTACCGCAAAACAGGGGTGGCCAAAAGTATTAAGCGGCTCATCTTCGATCTTTCCCGCACCAAATATCCGCAGGCAAAAATTTTCGGATTGACCACCGGCCTGGCAGTGATGAAAATCAATTCAGAACTGGGCTATGAGCCGGTTACCTATTCCGAACTCACCGATGATGAAGAATTCTGGGCAGGTTGCAAAAGCTGTGTGAATTATGACATCCTGGTGAGCAAGCAGCGGAAAAACTGTATGTGCACGGCCATGCTCTATGATCCTGCTGACCATGCCGAACCTGAGGAAACAAAAGAGGATTTCAGCCAGAATTCGCGTCTGTATGAACGCTTCATGCAGATCAGCCAGAACCGGCTGCTGCGCTGGTTCAACCGCCGGCAGCAGGAAGGCCGGAACAGTATGGTGAAAATGATCATCAGTTTATTCATCAAACCCCGTTTCAATTAATATGGGAAAAAAAGTAGTACTCGGGTTCAGCGGAGGACTGGATACTTCCTTCTGCGTGAAATACCTCACGGTGGAAAAAGGGTATGAAGTACATTCCATCATCGTAAATACCGGCGGGTTTACGGAACAGGAGCTGCAGCAGATAGAAAAGCATGCCTACGCGCTGGGCGTTGTGTCGCATACTACCGTGGATGCCGTGCATTCCTATTACGACCGCATCCTCCGTTACCTGGTATATGGCAACGTACTCAAGAATAATACCTATCCCCTGAGTGTAAGTGCTGAACGCCTCAGCCAGGCACTCAGCATTGCCGAACACGTGCAGAAAACCGGCGCTGAGGCCGTGGTGCATGGCAGTACCGGCGCCGGCAACGACCAGGTGCGTTTTGATATGATCTTTAACATCATGATTCCCGGCGTAGAAATCATTACGCCCATCCGGGATATGCAACTGAGCCGGGAAGCGGAGATCGACTACCTGAAAAAGCAGGGGGTACAGATGAACTTTGAAAAATCGGCCTATTCCATCAACAAGGGCCTCTGGGGTACCAGTGTGGGGGGAAGGGAAACATTGTCCAGCAACGGCCTCCTCCCGGAGGAAGCCTGGCCCACCCAGGTAACGGCTACGGATACCCGCCTGCTGGAACTGGAGTTTGTAAAAGGAGCACTCAAGACAGTTGACGGGCAGGTATTTGACCATCCGGCGGATGCCATCCGTCACCTGCAGGCGGTTGCTGGTCCTTATGGTGTAGGACGCGATATTCATGTGGGCGACACCATCATTGGTATCAAAGGCCGTGTGGGCTTTGAAGCCGCGGCGCCCATGATTATTCTGAAGGCCCATCATGCTTTGGAAAAGCACGTACTCACCAAGTGGCAGCTGAACTGGAAAGACCAGCTGGCACAGTTTTATGGCAACTGGCTGCACGAAGGACAGATACTCGATCCCGTTATGCGCGATATTGAAGCTTACCTGGAGAGCAGCCAGCAGCAGGTAACCGGTAAGGTATTTGTCGAGCTGCGGCCCTGGCGTTTCCAGGTGGCGGGTATTGAATCGCCCTATGACCTGATGAGCAGCCGCTTTGGCAAATATGGCGAGATGAACAGTGGCTGGACAGGCGATGATGTACGGGGCTTCACCAAAATATTTGGTAACCAGGTGCAGATTTTTCACGCAGTTAAAAAAGAAGCCGATGGCGGATAAAATTCAGGCAGGCATCATAGGCGGGGCCGGCTACACCGGTGGTGAACTGATCAGGCTGCTGATCCATCACCCGGGTGTAACGCTCCGGTATATACACAGTAACAGCAATGCAGGTAACCCGGTACATAAAGTGCATACCGACCTGCTGGGAGATACCGACCTGGTATTCACGGATGATACTTCAGTACTGGCTACCACTGATCTGCAGGTGCTTTTTCTCTGTGTGGGCCATGGTGACGCGAAGAAATGGCTGTCAGCACACGAAATTCATCCGGCTGTGAAAATCATCGATCTCTCCCAGGATTTCCGGCTGGCGGCGCAGGCACAATTGGGCAGCCGCAGTTTCGTGTATGGGTTACCGGAGCTGAATAAAAACGCGATCAGGCACGCCGGTCATATCGCCAACCCCGGCTGCTTTGCCACCGCCATCCAGTTGGGGCTTCTGCCCCTTGCCCAGGCTGGATTGCTGTCGGATGTGTATACCACGGGGATTACCGGTTCTACAGGCGCGGGCCAGGGCTTGTCGGACACTTCTCATTTCAGCTGGCGGGTAAATAATATCCAGGCATACAAATCGCTGCAGCACCAGCACCTGCATGAAATCGGCCAGTCTCTGCAACAACTGCAGACGGGCTCCTCTCCATCGGTTCATTTTATTCCCTGGCGCGGAGATTTTGCACGCGGCATTTTTGTAAGCTCGCAGTTAACCTGTACCTGGTCGCTTGCGGAACTGGAAGCCTTATATCGTTCGTTTTATGCGGAGGCGCCTTTTGTAAGCCTCAGTAATGTACCCATACACCTGAAACAGGTGGTGAATACCAATAAATGCGTGTTACAGCTGGAAAAGTCGGGCGATCACCTGGTGGTGCACAGCGCGATCGATAACCTCCTGAAAGGCGCCAGCGGACAGGCAGTACAGAATATGAATCTGCTGTTTGGCCTGGATGAAAAGGAAGGGCTGCGGCTGAAACCGGCAGGGTTTTGAATATTGAATATTGAATATTGAAGATTGAATATTCAATCTTACATCTTAAATCTTACATCCATTGAACCTCTTCGACGTTTACCCCCTCAACGACATCACCATTGTAAAAGCAGCGGGCAGTACCGTTTGGGATGACCAGGGCCGCGAATACCTCGATTTGTACGGGGGGCATGCCGTGATCAGCATCGGGCATACCCATCCCCGTTATGTGCATCGGATTGAGGAGCAGCTTCACCGCGTGGGGTTTTATTCCAATTCGGTGAAAATTCCCCTGCAGCAGGAACTCGCAGAAAAACTGGGCAGGGTTTCCGGGAAGGAAGATTACCAGCTTTTTCTGTGCAATTCGGGCGCGGAGGCCAATGAGAATGCCCTCAAACTGGCTTCTTTTCATACCGGCCGTAAAAAAATCATCGCGTTCCGAAAAGCATTTCACGGACGCACTTCACTGGCGGTGGCGGTAACGGACAATCCTTCGATTGTGGCGCCGGTAAACCAGACAGACCATGTACTGTTTCTGCCTTTCAATGATGAAGCATCGCTGGAAGCGGCTTTCGACGGGCATGAAGTGGCGGCTGTAATTGTGGAAGGCATCCAGGGGGTGGGAGGCATCAATGTGGCTTCCGAGTCATTTCTGCGTACCATCCGCCGTTGCTGCGATCAGTATGGCGCAGTTTATATCGCGGACTCGGTTCAATGTGGGTATGGCCGTACCGGTCAGTTTTATGCCCATGATTATGCAGGCGTGCAGGCGGATATTTACACGATGGCCAAGGGAATGGGGAATGGCTTCCCGGTAGCGGGTATTTCCATAGCCCCCCATATACAACCACGGCATTATATGCTGGGTACCACTTTCGGGGGGAATCACCTGGCCTGCGCTGCTGCGCTGGCAGTGCTGGAAGTGATGGAAGAAGAGCGGCTCATGGAAAACGCGCTGGCAGTAGGACAGTACCTGACAGAGGGTTTACAGGGCTTGCCCCATATCACGGAAGTGCGCGGGCGGGGCCTCATGATCGGGATCGATCTGCCTGCTGAACTCAGCAACGTGAAACGTAACCTGCTCTTCAAACACCGGATTTTCACGGGTGAGGCCAAGCCCAACGTCATCCGGCTTTTGCCTGCCCTGAACCTGACGCGGGCACAGGCTGATCAATTGCTGGAGGCGCTTGGTAAAGAATTGAAAGGATAATGTTATAATGGATAGTTGATAATGGATAATGAGCCCTGAAAGGGCGTAATATGTAAGCGTAGTGCAGAGCGCTGCGATAGTGGATAATGGATAATGTTATAATGGATAACGAGCCCCGAAGGGGCGTAATATCTTAGCGTAGTGCATAGCACTACGATTGTGGAAATGGATAATGTTATAATGGATAACGAGCCCCGGAGGGGCGAAATAATATTGCGTAGTGCATAGCGCTATGATCATGAAGAGGTGCAAAGCGCTACTATGAGAAGATTAGGTAGACAAACAAAAATTGTCTATTGGCTATTAAAAGGGATACATTTAAAACGGGCAACACCATGCAGCATTTCATTTCCGTAAAGGATGCGGCCGATATCAATAAACTCATCAGCCGGGCAATCGACTGCAAACAACTGCCTGCCGCGCACCGCACCCTCGGCGCGGGAAAGAGAATCGGCATGCTCTTTCTCAATCCCTCCCTCCGCACGCGCCTGAGTACGCAGGTGGCTGCCTCCAACCTGGGACTGGAAACCATTGTATTCAATGTGGATAAGGAAGGCTGGGCCATGGAGTTTGAGGAAGGCGCCATCATGAGCGGCACTACCGTGGAGCATGTGAAAGACGCAGCCCCCATCCTGGGAAACTACTTTGATATTCTCTGCATCCGTGCTTTCCCTTCTCTTAAAAACCGGGAGGATGATTACAGTGAGGAAGTAATCAATTCTTTCATCCGGTATGCAGGTGTACCCATTGTGAGCCTGGAAAGCGCCACCCTGCATCCCCTCCAATCGCTTACAGACCTGGTCACTATCCGCGAACACTGGGGCTTACAACAAAACCGGAAACCCAAAGTGGTGCTCACCTGGGCGCCGCATATCCGGGCGCTCCCGCAATGTGTACCCAACTCATTCGCGCAATGGATCAATGCCTGGGGAGAAACGGATTTTGTGATCACCCACCCGGCGGATTACGAACTGGACGAACAGTTCACGAAGGGCGCTACCATCACCCATGATCAGCAGGCGGCACTGGAAGGGGCAGACTTTATCTACGTGAAAAACTGGAGTACCTACCGGGATTACGGACGCATTTACTCCAACGATCCCTCCTGGATGCTCACGCCGGAAAAGCTGAAAGCGGCTCCCGGCGCTAAAATCATGCATTGCCTGCCGGTACGCCGCAATGTGGAACTGAGTGATGAAGTGCTCGACAGCCCCATGAGCATTGTAACGCAGCAGGCTTCCAACCGGGTATGGGCTGCCCAGGCTGTACTCACAGAAATACTCAGTAATGGATAAACTCTTTGTTATAAAGATCGGTGGCAATGTGCTGGATGACCCTTCGGCACTGGAGCGGTTCCTCCTGTTATTTACACAGGTGCCCGGCCGGAAAATACTGGTGCACGGAGGCGGAAAAATTGCCACGCGCATCGGCGAAAAGTTAGGTATCAGCTCTCATTATATCAACGGACGTAGAATAACGGATACGGATACCCTCGACCTGGTGACCATGGTGTACGGCGGACTGGTAAACCGGCAACTGGTGGCGCAGCTGCAGGCAACAGGCTGTAATGCCATCGGGCTTACCGGTGCGGATGGCGGCTGTATACCTGCCGCCAAGCGGCCGTTAGTGAACACAGACGCGGGGCCGGTTGATTTTGGATGGGTGGGGGATATCCGGCCAGAAGCCATTCCGCCTGCCTTTTTCACCTCCCTGCTCGAACAGGGCTGCATCCCCGTGATCGCGCCTCTAACGCACGACGGGAAGGGACACCTGCTGAATACCAATGCCGATACCATTGCCTCTTCTGTAGCGGTGGCGCTGTCGCAGCAGTATCACGTAAGGCTGCTTTACTGCTTTGAGAAGAAAGGGATCCTGGCGGATGTGCAGGATGAAAATTCGGTGATTACCCGGCTTGACAGGGACCTGTATAACCGATTGCTCGATTCAAAGAAACTGTTTGACGGCATCCTGCCCAAAATTGATAATGCCTTTGCCGCCATCGGGCAGGGGGTAAAAGAAGTACTGATTGGTCATGCGGATGACCTGCCGGACAATATCGGTGATTACACCAAAGGAACACTCATTTTATGACAGCAGATCAACAACTGTTCAACGATGCGGTGCAACTGCTGAAGCAGCTGATTGCCACCCCTTCGTTTTCAAAGGAAGAAAATGACACGGCTGAACTGCTGGTGCATTTTTTCGAAGAAAGAGGAATACCCTGCTCGCGGGTGGGTAATAATGTGTATGCGAAGAACCTGCATTACGACCCGGCCAAACCATCTGTGCTGCTCAATTCGCACCACGATACGGTGAAGCCCAACAAAGGATACACGATGGATCCTTTTACACCACTGGAGAAAGACGGGAAACTCTACGGGCTGGGCAGTAATGATGCGGGGGGCTGCCTGGTATCCCTGCTCGCCACCTTCCTCCATTTTTATGAAATGCAGGATGCCCGGCACAATGTGGTGTTCGCGGCAAGCGCGGAAGAGGAAATCAGCGGGGTGAACGGCATTGAACTCGTGCTGCCCTTCCTCGGCCATATCAACTACGGCATTGTAGGTGAACCCACCCGGCTGGAAATGGCCGTGGCCGAAAGGGGGTTGATGGTCATCGATTGCATCGCCCATGGCCGGGCCGGTCACGCCGCCCGCAATGAAGGAGAAAACGCCCTCTATAAAGCGCTGGATGATATTGAATGGATCCGGAGCCGGCGGTTTGATAAAGTGAGCCCCCTGCTCGGCGAATCGCGGATGACCGTCACCGTTATTGATACCGAAAACCGCCAGCACAATGTAGTGCCCCCGCAGTGCCGTTTTGTGATAGATGTGCGCGTGAATGAACTGTATACCTTCGAGGAAATCCTGGCCGACCTGAAAGCCAGCCTGAAAAGCGAATTCAAACCCCGCACCACGCGCATGAAATCCACTTCCATCCCGCTGGATCATATCCTGGTAAAAGCCGGAACCACGCTGGGCAGGGGATACTATGGCTCGCCCACCACCTCGGATAAAGCCCTGATGCCGTTTCCTACTCTAAAGATGGGGCCCGGCGACAGCGCCCGCAGCCATACCGCAGATGAATTTATCATGCTGTCTGAAATTGAGGAAGGGATTACAACGTATATCCGGCTGGTGGAGCAGATTTTATAATGTGCAAATGTGCTGATTTGCAAATGAGCAAATTCAGAAACTGTATCACTGTCTTTCAACATTCAACATTCAACTTTCAACCTTCAACTTTCAACACTCCCATGAAGCTCTGGCAAAAAAACACCACCGCCCTCGCCGAAGTAGAACGGTTTACTGTGGGGCAGGATCGCGACTTTGATCTGATGCTGGCGCCCTTTGATGTGCTGGGTTCGCTGGCGCATGTACGGATGCTGGCCAGCGTGGGTTTGCTGGAAGCGGCCGAGGCTGCAGAGCTGGAAGCAGAGCTCCGTAAAATTTATGTGCAGGTACAGGATCCCGCCTTCCGGCTGGAGGAGGGCGTGGAGGATATTCACTCACAGGTAGAACTCATGCTCACCCGCAGCCTGGGTGATACGGGAAAGAAAATCCACAGCGCCCGCAGCCGCAACGACCAGGTGCTGGTGGATATTAAATTGTTTCTGCGAAATGAAATTGCGGAGCTTGTAACTGCTACGACGGAACTTTTCAATCTGTTGCAGCAGCTGAGTGAAAAACACAAGGGAGATTTATTGCCGGGTTATACGCATCTGCAGCTGGCGATGCCCTCTTCATTCGGGCTCTGGTTCGGGGCTTATGCGGAAGGACTGGCCGACGACCTGATTGGTTTGCAGGCAGCCTGGAAACTGGTCAACAAGAACCCGCTGGGTTCCGCGGCGGGGTATGGATCCTCTTTTCCAATAAACCGCACCCTCACCACTCAGCTGCTTGGTTTTGATGATCTGCATTACAATGTCGTGTATGCGCAAATGACCCGGGGTAAAACCGAAAGGGTGGTGGCGGGCGCCCTGGCAGGGATGGCCGCTACGCTCGCACGGCTCAGCATGGATGCCTGTTTGTATCTCAACCCGCAGTTCGCCTTTATCAGTTTCCCGGATGAACTCACCACCGGCAGCAGTATCATGCCGCATAAAAAGAATCCCGATGTGTTCGAGCTTATCCGCGCCCGATGCAACCGGATGCAGGCGTTGCCCAATGAAATGGCGATGATCACCACCAACCTGCCCTCCGGTTATCATCGTGATCTGCAGTTGCTGAAAGAGCACCTGTTTCCGGCCTTCCGGGAATTGCGGGATTGTATAGCGATGAGCATACTGATGCTGTCAAATATCAGTGTGCGTTCAAACCTGCTGGATGATCCGAAATACCAGTACCTGTTCAGTGTGGAAGAAGTCAATAAAAAAGTATTGCAGGGAATCCCTTTCCGGGATGCGTATAAGCAGGTAGGGTTGAATATTGAACAGGGCACTTATCAATACAGTACAGAGCTGAATCATACCCACGAAGGTTCAATCGGCAATCTTTGCAACGGAGAGGTGAAAGCAGCCATGGACCTGGTTTGTGCCGGGTTCGGGTTTGAGAATGTGAAGGCGGCTGTGAACGCGTTGGTCCGA
>WBZP01000377.1_pt1 | contig 61158 bp, 59 predicted proteins | sample 5204301 | NCBI WGS metagenome assembly WBZP01 (sample SAMN12412401, study PRJNA552823) | activated sludge metagenome | isolation source: activated sludge from nitrification reactor of wastewater treatment plant... | place: USA: Pennsylvania | collected 2017 | reverse complement strand
ATCGACGAGGTCGGGATGGCGAAGACCGCCGACCGCAAGGTCGAGATCGCCAAGCGCATCACCGAGCTCTGCGACTGCCACGGCCTCGACCGCGAGCTGCTGATCTTCGACGTCCTCACCTTCACGCTGACGACCGGCGACGACGAGTGGAAGCCGTCGGCGATCGAGACGATCGAAGGCATCCGCCGCGTCAAGGAGGAGATCCCGGGCGTCAAGACCTCGCTCGGCGTCTCGAACGTCTCCTTCGGCGTCTCGCCCGGCGCCCGCGCCGTCCTCAACTCCGTCTTCCTCCACCACTGCGTCGAGGCCGGGCTCGACCTCGCGATGGTCAACCCGAACCACATCACCCCGTACGGGGAGATCGCCGAGAACGAGCGCGAGCTCGCGAACGACCTCGTCTACAACCGCCGTGACGATGCGCTCGAGCGCTTCATCGCGCACTTCGAGCAGAAGGGCGAGACCGAGGCAGACGACGAGGCCGCCGACCCGACCGCCGGGATGGAGCCCGAGGAGGCGCTCCACTGGCACATCCTGCGCCGCAAGAAGGAGGGCGTCGAGCAGCAGATCGATCTCGCCGTCGAGAAGATCGGCGCTGTCCCGACGCTCAACGACGTGCTTCTGCCCGCGATGAAGGAGGTCGGCGACAAGTTCGGCGCCGGTGAGCTGATCCTGCCGTTCGTGCTCCAGAGCGCCGAGGTGATGAAGCGCGCCGTCGCGCAGCTCGAGAACTACCTCGACCGGATCGAGGGCTACACGAAGGGCACGGTCGTGCTCGCGACCGTCTTCGGCGACGTCCACGACATCGGCAAGTCGCTGGTCAACACGATCCTCACGAACAACGGCTACACCGTCGTCGACCTCGGCAAGCAGGTCCCGATCTCGACGATCGTCGAGGCCGCCAAGGAGCACGACGCGACCGCGATCGGCCTGTCCGCGCTGCTCGTCTCGACCTCCAAGCAGATGCCGCTCTGCGTCCAGGAGCTGGAGCGCGAGGGCCTCGAGTACCCGGTGCTGATCGGCGGCGCTGCGATCAACCGCGCGTTCAGCTACCGCGCGCTGCACACGAACGGACTCGACGACGACAAGCTCTACGACCCCGGCGTCTTCTACTGCAAGGACGCGTTCGAGGGCCTGTCGGTGATGGACCAGCTGGTCGAGGGTGACGCGCGCGCCGAGCTCGTCGCCAAGCTCCGCGAGGACGCGGACGCCTTCCGCGAGAAGGGCGAACAGACGGTCGAGCTCGACACCTCCGACGACAGCGTCCGCAGCGCGGCCGTCACCGACAACCCGATTCCCGAGCCGCCGTTCTGGGGCGTCCGCGAGATCGAGGTGCCGCTCGACGAGGTCTACCCGTACCTCGATACGCACGTCCTGTTCAAGCTCCACTGGGGCGGCAAGGGCGTCAAGGGCGAGGAGTGGCAGAAGCTCGTCTCCGAGGACTTCCTGCCGCGGCTCGAGCGGATGTGGGCCGAGCAGGACTACCTCCACCCGCGCGCGCTGCTCGGCTACTTCCCCTGCTACAGCGAGGGCAACCAGATCGTCGTCCTCGACCCCGAGGACCGCGAAACCGAGCTCGTCCGCTTCACCTGCCCGCGCCAGCCCGAGGGCGACCGCGTCTGCCTCGCCGACTTCTACCGGCCGAAGGGGCACCCCGATGGGCTCGACGTCGTCGCCGTCCAGGCGGTGACCGTCGGCGACGAGGTCACCGAGCTGATGGCGAAGCTCGAGGCCGACGGCGAGTTCGCCGAGCAGCTGTTCACGCACGGGCTCGGCGTCCAGACCGCCGAAGGGCTCGCCGAGTGGTTGCACGCCAAGGTTCGCGCCGACCTCGCGATCGCACCCGGCCAGGGCCGCCGCTACTCGTGGGGCTACCCCGCCGTCCCCGACCAGGCCCAGCACGAGCACGTCGACACGCTGCTCGGTCTCGAGAAGATCGGCATGGCGCTGAGCGGCGGTTTCGCGCCGACACCAGAACAGTCGACGCTCGCCGTCGTCGCCCACCACCCGCAGGCGTTCTACTTCGGGACCAAGCAAGGCCGGCTCAAGCCGGCCGCCGAGACCAGCCCGGACGAGCTGATCAAGGACTCGCCGCGGGACCCACGCGTGGTCGCCGCCGGAGTCCGCTAACTGTCCTGCGCGTCGTGCGCGAAACAGGTGGCGGGGATGTAAAGCGCACGTCGCGCAGGGCCGACACTTAGGGAGCCGTTACGCCGCCCTCGGGAAACCCACAGGCGGTTGCGGCATTCTGTCGGCTGTATGACTCCCCCCAAGCACATCTGGAGCGGCAACTGGCGCGACGAATCCGACGCCGAAGCCGAGGAGCGGCGCCGCCGCGCGGGTGCGCAACCACCGGCCCAGCAGCCGGCCCCATCCGAGCCACCGACGGTCGCCGCACCTCCGGTCGCCCCTCCGCCTGCCCAGACGGCCGTGCAGCCGCCGCCGGCGCCGCCGTCGCCCCCACCGCCCGCCGGAGTACGCACGGCAGCCGCATCGACACCGCCCCCGTCCCCTCGTGGCCGCGGGCTCGGCGTCCTGACCGCGGTCTTGATCGCCCTGCTCGCGGGTGGCCTCGGCGCCGGCGCGACCCTCTTGCTCGCCGACGGCGACGACGAGTCGGAAACCGGCACCGCCGCGCGCACGGAGACCTCGTTGCCGAGCGCCTCCGGCAAGAACGTCAAGCCCAAGAGCGGCCAGTCGGTCGCGAACGCCGTCTTCGAGTCAGCCGGGCCCGCCGTCGTCTCGGTGCGCACAGGCAGCGGCAGCGGCACCGGCTTCCTCGTCGACAGCCGCGGCACGATCGTCACCAACGAGCACGTGATCGAGGGCGGCGGCTCGTCGGTCCAGGTCAAGTTCGGCACCCAGGGAGAGAGCTTGACCGGACGGATCCGCGGCAAGGACGCGTCGATCGACCTCGCCGTGATCTCGATCCCGGCGGGCGACATCCCGAGCGGCGTCAAGCCGCTCGAGTTCGCCGACTCGGACGCGGTCGAGGTCGGCGATGACGTGATCGCGATCGGTAACCCGTTCGGGCTTGACCGGACGCTGACGAGCGGCGTCGTCTCGAGCCTCGGCCGCACGATCGAGGCCCCCAACGGCTTCCAGATCGACGGCGTGATCCAGACCGACGCGGCGATCAACCCGGGCAACTCGGGCGGTCCGCTGCTCGACTCGGGCAGCAACGTGATCGGCGTGAACTCGCAGATCGCAACCGGCTCGCAGTACAGCCAGGGCAACGTCGGCATCGGCTTCGCGGTGCCGTCGAACGTCGCGCGGCGAGCCGTGCCGCAGCTCCGCCTTGGCAAGGCTCCCGAGCACGCCTGGCTCGGCGTCCAGTCGACCGTCGACAGCCGCGGCCGTGTTCGCATCGCGGCGGTCAGCGCGACCGGCCCCGCCTCCCGCGCCGGCCTCAGGGACGGCGACGTCGTGATCGCGATCGACGGGCGCGAGCTGCGCTCGCCGACCGACCTCCCCGCGATCATCAACCAGCGCAGCCCGGGCCAGCAGATCACGCTCACGATCGAGCGCGACGGCGTCAAGAAGCGCGAGAGCGTGACGCTCGGGGTCCGCCCGACGAACCCGTAGGCCAGATGAACCTAGGCTTCGGCGAACCACTCCTCCTGCTCGGCCTGCTCGCCGTGCCGGTGCTCGTCGCCTGGTACGGCGGCCAGGCGCGCCGTCGCCGACGGATCGCCGCGAGCTTCAGCAACCCTGCGCTCGCAGCTTCGGTCACGCCTCAGGCGCCGGGTTTCCGCCGCCACCTCCCGGTCCTGCTGCTGCTCGCCGCGGTCACCGTCCTGTTGGTCACGATGGCCCGCCCGGAGCGCACCGTCGCCGTGCCGGTCGAGCGCGCCCAGATCATGCTCGTCTCCGACGTCAGCGGCTCGATGCTCTCCGACGACGTCTCGCCGACGCGGCTCGCGGCCGCCCAGAGAGCAGCGCGGCAGTTCATCGATGAGGTCCCGGACGAGGTCAACGTCGGGATCACGGTTTTCAACCAGATCCCGCGGGTGCTTCAGAGCCCGACGACCGACCGCGATGCGCTGCGCGACGCGATCGGCCAGTACCGCGCCGGCGGCGGTACCGCGACCGGTGACGCGATCCTCGGAGCGCTGCGGACGCTCGGCAAGCCCACCGACGGCTCGACGCCGGCCAAGGGCGCGCCGTCGGCGATCGTGCTGCTCTCGGACGGGGTCTCTACGAAGGGGTCGGACCCGATCGAGGCGGCCCGCACCGCACAGAAGGTCAAGGTGCCGATCTCGACGGTGACGCTCGGCACCGCGACCGGCACGATCAAGGTGCCGCGGCCGCGAGGCGCGCCCGGGTTCGAGACCCGCAAGGTCCCGCCGGACCCCGAGACGCTGCGAGAGATGGCGCGGATCTCCGGCGGCCGCGCCTACGACGCGACGACTTCGGCCGACCTCTCGGCCGTCTACCGCGAGCTCGGCTCGCAGCTCGGCCGGCGCAAGGTGCGCCACGACATGACCGCGGGCTTCGCGGGCGTCGCGGCGCTGCTCGCGCTTGCCGGAGCAGCCCTGTCCCTTCGCTGGTTCGGGCGTCTTGCCTGACCGCCCTGCCACTAGCCCCCTGAGTACCGTCCGGAGCGAAAACCGATGACCGAACAAGACCCCCAGCACGACGACCAGCACGAGACCGGCCGGATCAGGCCCGAGCGCCCCGGGCGGGTCGAGTTCACCCACCCCGATGACGAGCCGCAGCCGGTGATCCGCGGCGCGAACGAGCCGCGCACGCAGCTCGATGACGCGCTGCACGAGATCAAGCGCGTGATCGTCGGCCAGGACGCGATGCTCGAGCGGCTGCTCGTTTCGCTGCTCGTGAGCGGTCACGTGCTGCTCGAGGGTGTTCCCGGGCTCGCCAAGACGCTGACGGTCAAGACCCTTGCCCAGGTACTCGGCGGCTCGTTCAGCCGAATCCAGTTCACCCCCGACCTCGTCCCGGCCGACCTGATCGGCACCCGCGTCTGGCGGCCGGACACCGGCGACTTCGACATCGAGCTCGGTCCCGTCTTCGGCAACTTCCTGCTCGCCGACGAGATCAACCGCGCGCCCGCGAAGGTGCAGTCGGCGCTGCTCGAGGCGATGCAGGAGCGCCAGGTGACGATCGGTGGCGAGACGTTCCCGCTGCCGAAGCCGTTCCTCGTGCTCGCGACGCAGAACCCGATCGAGTCCGAGGGCACGTACCCGCTGCCGGACGCCCAGGTCGACCGCTTCCTGATGAAGATCGTCGTCGACTACCCGTCGACCGGCGAGGAGGCCGCGATCGTCGGCCGCTCGCTGAACCCCGAGGTCGACGTCCGCGAGCTACTGAGCCTCGACCAGCTCGCGCAGTTCTCGCGGCTCGTCGAGGACGTGCTGGTCGACCGCGATGTGATCGCCTACGCGGTCGCGATCGCCGACGCCACGCGGCACCCGGAGCGCTACGGCCTCCGTGAGCTCGGACAGATGATCGAGTACGGGGCCAGCCCGCGCGGGCCGATCGGCCTCGTGCAGGCGGCACGCGCGCTCGCGCTGCTGCGTGGCCGCGGCTATGTCGCGGCGACCGACATCTCCGATCTGGCGGCCGACGTGCTGCGGCACCGGATCGTCCTCACCTACGACGCGCTCAGCGACGGGATCAGCACCGACGCGCTGCTCGGCAAGGTGCTCGCGGCCGTGCCGCCGCCACAGGCGCCGCCGGCCTCGGTCGGTGGTGGACGCCGGCGCGGCGGGGCTTGATCCGGCCCACCCACCCATGACCGACCGCTTCACCAATCTCGCGCCCCCGGCGGCGCGGCAGGGCCCGGGCACGATGCCCGGCCCGATGGTCGAGGCGCTCGACGTCGCGATCGAGCGCCGGATCTCGAACGCGTTCATCGGCGACCGGCGCTCGGTCGGCGTCGGGATCGGCACCGAGCTGGCGCAGATCCGGCCGTACCACGTCGGCGACGACGTCCGCAGCCTCGACCCGGCGGCCTCGGCGCGGACCGGGCAGCCGCACGTCCGGCTGCAGGTGCCCGAACGGGCACTGACGACCTGGCTCGTGCTCGACATCTCGGCGTCGATGGCGTTCGGCACCGCGGACCGGCTCAAGGCCGATGTCGCCGAGGGCACCGCGCTCGCGATCGGCCGGATGGCGCTGCGCAGGGCCGGCCAGCTCGGGGTCGTCACGTTCGGCGCCGGAGAGGAGCAGCTGCTGCTGCCGCCGCGGTCGTCGCGTGCCGGCAACGTCGCCCTGCGCCGCGCGCTCGAGCGCGGCGTCGCCAAGGACGGCGTCGAGGACCCGAGCGGCCTCGCCGACACGCTGCTGCGGCTCGGGCGGATCGCCCGCCCGGCGACGCTGATCGTGATCGTCTCGGACTTCCGCGGCGACCACGCTTGGGTCCGCCGCCTCGGCGCGCTCCGCACCCGCCACGCGGCGATCGCGATCGAGGTCCACGACCCACGTGAGAGCGATCTGCCCGACGTCGGCCGGCTCGCCGTGATCGACCCCGAGACCGGCAGGCGCGTACGAGTGAACACCGCCAGCAAGTCGCTGCGGCGCCGCTTCGCGCAGATCGAGCACGATCGCCGCCACAAGCTGGCCGACGAGCTGCGCCGGCTCCAGGTCCCGCACATCCCGCTCTCGACCGAGGGCGACTGGCTCGCTGCGCTGGGCAGGGGGCTCGGATGAGCTTCGCATCGCCGTGGTGGCTGCTCGCGCTGCTCGCCATACCGCTGCTGCTCGCGATCGCCGTGCAGGCGCGCCGGCGCGATGACCGTTACGCCGTCCGCTTCCCAGCGGCCGCCTCGCTCGCCGCCGCCGCTTCCGCGGGCCGTTCTCGACTCGAGTACGCAGCTCCCGTCTTGCTCGTCGTCTCGCTGCTCCTGCTCGGGCTCGCGCTCGCCCGCCCGGCCCGCTCGGTGCGGGTGCCGATCGAGGGCTCGACGATCGTGCTCGTCACCGATCACTCGGGCTCGATGGCCGCCACCGATGTCGAGCCGGACCGGCTCAAGGCGGCGACACGCGCGGCCGTCTCGTTCCTCAAGTCGACTCCGCGCCGGACCCGTGTCGGCCTGGTCACCTACTCGGACGCGCCGGATCAGGCGCTGCAGCCGACCACCGATCACGACGCGATCCGCGCCGGGATCGAGTCGCAAACCGCGAGCGGCGCGACGGCGACCGGCAATGCGCTTCAGGTGGCGCTCGAGATGGTCCGCGAACAGAAGACGGTTCGCGGCAGCCGGCCACCGGCGGCGATCGTGCTGCTCAGCGACGGCCGGACGACGGCCGGCGCCGATCCGCTGATCGTCGCCCGCGAGGCGCAGCGCCTGAAGGTGCCGATCTCGACCGTCTCGCTCGGAGAGCCGGGCACGACGATCCCGAATCCGGTCAATCCGATCGCCGGGCCGATCGAGGTCAACCCGGACCCCGAGACGCTCGCCGAGATCGCCGGCATCACCGGCGGCCGCGCGTTTACGACCTCCGACGCCGACAAGCTGACCTCGATCTACGAATCGCTCGGATCGAGCCTCGCTACGCGCACGCAGAAGCGCGACATGACCGATCAGTTCGCCGCCGCGGGGCTGCTGTCGCTGCTCGGCGCGGCCCTGCTGTCGGCCGGTTTCGCGGGCCGCGTTCCCTAATCATCGGGCTCGATGATGGACGTCTGTCCGAGCGGCGGGGACGCGTCCGGCGACAGGTGTCCAGAACCTGGACCGAAACGAGTAGGACGGGGTCCGTGTTGACGTTGATTGCATCATGCAGCCTCAGCGTCCGACCTCGGCTCGTTCTCAGCACCCCGCCCACTGCCCACAGTGCGCGCGTGACTTCGTGAGCGCCACCGAGCTCGTCGACTTCGTCGACGAGGGCCTCTTCCTGATCCGGCTGCACTGCCACAACTGCGAGCACGAGCGCGTCGTCCAGCTCGAGGACTCCGAGCTCGAGCTGCTCGAGCAGTCGCACATCGAGAGCCAGGCGATGATGATCGAGGACCTGGCCGTGCTGCAGTACAGCGAAGCGGCGTAGCGCACACCGACGGCTCGTCGAGTGTGCGCTGAGTTGCGCGTAGCAGCACCCAACGCACACTCGACGGTCGCTAGAGGTCGGCGCGCAGGACCGAGGTGCCCGAGTGCGTCGGCGGGCCGCCGTCCGGCTCGACCGAGACGTCGACGTAGGTGAACTCGCTGAGGTCCTCTTTGAACGGCATCCCGGCTTCGACGGTGCCGTCGTCGCCGACGCGGAACTCGCCCATCGGTTTCATCGAGCCGTCGGCGCGGGCGAGCCACGCCTCGTAGTGCTTGCCTTCGGCGCTCGGCGGCAGCCCGGCGCCGGTCAGCTTCGCGCGGTCGCCATCGATCTTGATCGTGGCGGTGCCGGTGACCTCGCCGATCGGCTTCAGCGTGACCGTCGCCTTGACCGGCGCGGGCGTCACGGGCGCCTCGTCGCCACCGGAGATCAGCACGACCGCGAGCACGGCTGCCGCGGCAACCGTGGCGAGTGCCGGCAGCGTGAACCGCGGCAGCCGCAGGAGCCCGCGGGCGCCGGCCCGACCGACATGAGCCCGGGTAGGCTCCGGCCGCAGCGGTGGTGGCGGCTCCGGTGTGCGGATCGTGCTCGGCATCGCGGAGAGCGCCCCGCCGAGCTCGCGCTGCTCGGCGACGGCCGCCGCGAACCCGGCGTCGTCGGCGAGCAGGCGGTCGGCGACGGCGCGCTCGTCGTCGTCGAGGAGATCGAGCGCGACCGCGCTCGGGCTGACCGGCCAACGCGCGCTCATGCGGCCACCCCCTCTGCCTCGATCAGGGTCCGGAGCCGGTCGAGGCCGCGGACCATCCGTGCCTTGATCGTGCCGAGGGCGATCCCGGTTCGCTCTGCGATCTCCGTCTGCGAGCAATCCTCGAAGAAGCGCATCTCGAGCAGGACGCGCTCGTCGTCGGGCAGGTTGTCGAGCAGCTGCCTGATCCGCCACTGCTCGAGCAGCCGGTCCTCGGCCGCAGCCTCGTTGCCGTCAGGCACGTCGGCCGGATCGACCGGCTCGGGTTTGCGGCGCCGGATCTCGTCGATCGCCCGCGAGCGCGCGATCGTCAGCAGCCACGTCGTCAGCCCGGCGCGGCTCGGGTCGTACTGGGTGCGGCGGCGCCAGGCCTCGGTCATCACGTGCTGGAACACGTCCTCGGCCGTGCTGCGATCGCGCAGGACTCCGACGAGGTAGCCGAACACAGTCGCGCCGAAGCGGCTGTGGATCTCCTCGATCGCTCCCTCTTCGCCGGCGGCAAGACGAGCCGGCAGGTCCCTGGCGGGCGAGCTGGCCGCACGGGTGACGCGCAGTGGAGCGATTCCGGAGTCGGTGCTCAAGGGTCGTGCCAAGACGAGGGACGAGGTCGACACTGTACGAGAGCTACGCGGGCCACCTCCCGGCGGTTGGCCGGCAGCCACGAAATGTCAGCCATCGGACATGTCGTGAACTTCCGGCATCCGGCTTCGTGCGTTGCCGCGTATCGCCGGCAACCCCCTCCCGAAAGGACCTAAACCATGAAGCGCATCGCACTCCTCAGCACCGGCATCGCCACCGCGGCATTCGCACTCCCGGCTTCGGCCGGCGCCGCCGACAAGACGATCGTCGAGATCGCCGCCGGCGACAAGAACTTCTCGACGCTCGTCTCACTCGTCAAGAAGGCCGGCCTCGCCAAGACGCTGTCCGGCGGCGAGTTCACCGTGTTCGCCCCGACCAACGCCGCGTTCAAGAAGGTCCCGAAGAAGACGCTCGACGCGCTCGGCAAGGACAAGAAGCTGCTCAAGTCGGTTCTGCTCTACCACGCCGTCAAGGGAACGGTGAAGGCCGAGACCGTCCTGACGCTCAACGGCAAGAAGGTCAAGACGGTCAACGGCAAGTCGCTGACCGTGAAGATCGCCGGCGGCAACGTCTTCCTCAACGGTTCGACCAAGGTCACGAAGACCGACATCGAGGCCTCGAACGGCGTCATCCACGTCATCAACAAGGTCCTGATCCCGCCGTCGAAGTAGCAAGCGGCCACATACGGGCACCCCAACGCCCGATCCCAGAGAGCGCATGAGGAACGGGCGGCCGAAAGGCCGCCCGTTCTGCGTGGTGCGGGTGCGCGCCGGCGCGGCGCGCGCGCGACCGCGGGCCGCGGGTCTCGCGCGCGCGGGTACCACCGTCGTGGTTTCGGGAGCGCCTCGGGGTGCCCGGGCGCCGGGGCGACCGGTGCTCGGCCTCGCAGGAGTGCCCAGGCCGGCTCAGGAGCCAGCGATGGCGAGGAACGCCTCGTACCGGCGTTTGTCCACGCCGGCGACGCGCGCGGCCTCGGAGCCGGGCTCGGCGTCCGCGAGCTCGCGCTCTGCGGTCGCGAGCTTCTCCTTCAGCAGCGCGGTGTCGAGATCCTCGGGCCGGATTGCCTCTTCAACCAGCAGCAGCGTGTTGCCGCTGCGGTCGACCTGGACGTAGCCCTCGCCCTGCGCGAAGCGGACGATCTCGGTCTCCGACCGGTACAGCCGCAGCTCGGTCGGGACGAGCTGTCCCAGCACCGGCTGGTGGTGGGCGTAGAGGCCGATCGAGCCCGTCGACGTGCGCGTCGAGACCATTTCGACCTCGTCCTTGAAGACCGCCCCTTCGGGCGTCAGCACTTCTACGGTGAACGGCTCGTGTGCCATGGGTGGGCGGCCTAGCTCTTCTTGGCCGCGGCGACGACGTCCTCGATCGTGCCCTTGAGCAGGAACGCGGACTCCGGCACGTCGTCGTGCTGACCGTCGAGGATCTCCTGGAAGGAGCGGATCGTGTCGGCGATCGGCACGTAGGCACCGGGCGTGCCGGTGAACTGCTCGGCGACGTGGAAGGGCTGCGAGAGGAAGCGCTCGAGCTTGCGCGCGCGCTGCACGGTCAGCTTGTCCTCGTCAGAGAGTTCGTCGATGCCGAGGATCGCGATGATGTCCTGCAGCTCCTTGTAGCGCTGCAGCATCACCTTGACCTGGTTCGCGACGCGGTAGTGGTCCTCGCCGAGGATGTCCGGCTTGAGGATCGTCGAGGTCGAGTCGAGCGGGTCGACGGCCGGGTAGATGCCCTTCTCGGAGATCGCGCGCGAGAGCACGGTCGTCGCGTTGAGGTGGGCGAACACCGAGGCCGGAGCCGGGTCGGTGAGGTCGTCCGCGGGCACGTAGATCGCTTGCACCGAGGTGACCGAGCCCTGGCGGGTCGACGTGATCCGCTCCTGGAGCTGGCCCATCTCAGACTCGAGCGTCGGCTGGTAGCCGACCTGCGAGGGCATCCGGCCGAGCAGCGCCGAGACCTCGGAGCCGGCCTGGACGAAGCGGAAGATGTTGTCGACGAACAGCAGCACGTCCTGGCCGCCCTGCTCGCGGAAGTACTCGGCCATCGTCAGGCCGGTCAGCGCAACGCGCATGCGCGCTCCGGGCGGCTCGTTCATCTGGCCGAAGACCATCATCGTCTTGTCGATGACGCCGGACTCGGTCATCTCGAGCCAGAGGTCGTTGCCCTCGCGCGAGCGCTCACCGACGCCGCAGAACGCCGACAGGCCGCCGTGCTCCTTGGCGAGGTTGTGGATCAGCTCCTGGATCAGGACCGTCTTGCCGACGCCGGCGCCGCCGAACAGGCCGACCTTGCCGCCCTTGGCGTACGGCGCGAGCAGGTCGATGACCTTGATGCCGGTCTCGAACATCTCGGTCGTCGGCGTCAGGTTCTCCGGGCTCGGAGCCGAGCGGTGGATCGGCCAATGGTCCTCGGGCTCGATCGTCTCGCCCTCGTCGATCAGGTCGCCGATGACGTTGAAGATGCGGCCGAGCGTCGCCCGGCCGACCGGAACGGTGATCGGGCCGCCGGTGTCGATGACCTCCATGCCGCGGGCCAGGCCGTCGGTCGTGTCCATCGCGACGGCGCGAACGCGGTCATCGCCGAGGTGCTGCTGGACCTCGCAGACGAGCTTCTGCTCCTCGCCGCCCTGGCCGGTGAACGTGACCTCGATCGCGTTGTAGATCTCGGGCAGCTTGTCGGGGAAGGCGGCCTCGATGACGACGCCCTGGATCTCCTCGATCCGGCCTACGTTGGTTGCGGTTTCGGTGGCAGCCATTTCAGTTCTCGTTCGTTCTCGATTTGACGGTGGTTAGAGCGCCTCGGCGCCGCCCACAACTTCCATGATTTCCTGGGTGATCTCGGCCTGGCGGGCGCGGTTCATCTCCAGCGTGTACTTCTCGATCAGATCGCCGGCGTTGTCGGACGCGCTGCGCATCGCCGTCATCCGGGCGCCGAGCTCGGAGGCCGAGCTCTCGAGCAGCGCGCGGTAGACCGAGATCTCGAAGTAGTCCGGGATCAGCTGACGGAGGATCGTGCCCGGGTCGGGCTCGTAGTCGACGAGCGGCGAGTGCCCGGTCGGCTCGTCCGGCTGGAGATCGCCGTCAGCGTCACCGAGCACCTCGGCGGGCAGCAGCGGCAGGAGCACCTGGCGGCGCACCTCCTGGACGAGCGGCGAGACGTAGCCGTTGTAGAAGATCTCGACCCGGTCGACTTCGCCGTCGACGTAGGCGGCCATCAGCGCGTGCGCGATCTCGCGCGCGTTCGCGTAGACCGGACGCTCGGTGAAGCCGGTCCATGCCTGGACCGGCTCGCGGTTGCGGAACGTCAGCGACGACTGGCCGCGGCGGCCGGTGGCGTAGAAGAACGCGGTCTTGCTCTCGTCGGCGAGCTGCGACTCGGCGCGGATCCCGGCGCGCAGGATCTGCGAGTTGAAGGCACCGGCGAGCCCGCGGTCGGCGGTCACGAGCAGCAGCCCGACCTTGTCCGAGGACTCATGGCTTTGCAGCAGCGGCAGCTGGCTGACTTCGCCGCTGCCGGCCGCGTCCGCGGCCTGGCGGGTCATCCGGCCGATCGCGTCGGCGTACGGACGCAGCTGCTCGATCCGCTGCTCGGCACGACGCAGGCGCGCTGCAGCGACCATCTCCATCGCGCGCGTGATCTTGCGGATGTTCTGGATCGAGGTGATCCGGTTCTTGACGTCCCGCTGCGACATCTAGACGGCCGCGCCCTCTTCCATCGGGAGTCCCTCTTCGTCGAGGTCGTAGCCGAAGTCGTCGGCGTAGGTCGCGATCAGGCCGGTCAGCTTCTCGACCGTCGCGTCCTCCCAGTCGCCGCCGCCGATCGCGTCGAGCAGCTCCTGATCCTCCGCACGGGCGCGCGCGCTGAGGCCGGAGAGGAACTCGGGCACGCGGTCCTCGAGGATCCGGTCGAGGTAGCCGTTGGTCGCGGCGTAGACCTGGAGCACCTGCTCACCGACGTGGAGCGGCTCGCGCTCGCCCTGGTTCAGCGTCTTCACGAGCCGGGCGCCGCGGGCCAGCGTGCGCTGGGTGTCGGCGTCGAGGTCCGAACCGAACTGCGCGAAGGCCTCGAGGTCGCGGTACTGCGAGAGCTCGATCTTGAGCTTGCCGGCGACCTTCTTCATCGGCTTGATCTGGGCGTTGCCGCCGACTCGCGACACCGAGATGCCGACGTTGATCGCCGGGCGCACGCCGGAGTTGAACAGCTTCGGCTCGAGGAAGATCTGGCCGTCGGTGATCGAGATGACGTTCGTCGGGATGTACGCCGACACGTCACCGGCCTGGGTCTCGATGATCGGCAGCGCGGTCATCGAACCTGCGCCGAGGTCGTCGGAGAGCTTGACCGAGCGCTCGAGCAGGCGGCTGTGCAGGTAGAAGACGTCGCCCGGGTACGCCTCGCGGCCCGGTGGGCGGCGCAGCAGCAGCGACATCTGGCGGTAGGCGAACGCGTGCTTCGTGAGGTCGTCGTAGATCGCGACCGCGTGCCCGCCCTTGTAAAGGAAGTGCTCGGCCATCGCCGCGCCGGCGTACGGCGCGAGGAACTTGATCGGCGCGGCCTCGTCGGCGCCTGCCGCGACGATGATGACCTTGTCGAGCGCGCCGGCCTCGGCGAGCGTCTCGGCGAGGCCGACGACGGTCGCCATCCGCTGGCCGATCGCGACGTAGACGAAGACGAGGTCCGAGTCCTTGTTGTTGATGATCGTGTCGATCGCGATCGCCGTCTTGCCGGTCTGGCGGTCGCCGATGATCAGCTCGCGCTGGCCACGGCCGATCGGGATCATCGAGTCGACGGCCTTGAGACCGGTCTGCATCGGTTCGGTGACCGGCTGGCGCTTGACGACGCCCGGAGCCTTGAACTCAGCGGGGCGGGTGCCCTCGAACGCGATCTCGCCCTTGCCGTCGAGCGGCGCGCCGAGCGGCGTGACGATCCGGCCCAGCAGGGCGTCGCCGACCGGGATCTCGAGCAGCTTGCCGGTGCGCTTGACCGTGTCGCCCTCGACGATCTTCTCCCACGGGCCGAAGAGCACGGCGCCGACGTTGTCGGACTCGAGGTTGAGCGCGAGCCCGGTCACGTCGTGCGGGAGTTCGAGCATCTCGAAGCTCATGCAGTTCTCGAGGCCGTGGATGCGGGCGATGCCGTCGGCGACCGAGAGCACGGTGCCGACCTCGGTCAGCTCGGCCTGGCCGGCGTCGAGGCCCTCGATGCGGGACTTGAGGATGGAGGTGATCTCGTCGGGCTTGATCTGCATGAGTTCGTTTCGGTCCTTGAGGGTGATGCGTAGGTCGTTCAGGCGCGGGCGACGCTGCGGCGCAGCGACTCGAGCCGGTTACGGATGGATGCGTCGACGATCGAGTTGCCGACGCGGACGATCAGGCCACCGAGCACGCCCGGGTCGACCTCGCGCGTCAGCTCGATCGTCTGGCCGGTCTGCTCGGCGATCGCATCGGTGATGCGGCTGACGGCCTTGTCGTCGAGGTCGACGGCCGAGGTGATCGTCACCGGCAGGCGCTTGTTCGCCTGCTTCCAGAGCGTGTCGTAGGCGCGCCGCGTGCGGAAGATCGCCGGCATGCGGTGGTTCTCGATCATCAGGCCGATCAGATTGAGGACGATCGCGTCCGCCCCGTCGACCAGCTTGCCGAGCCCGTCCTGCTTCTCCTGCGTCGAGAAGTACGGCGAGAAGAAGAAGACCGCCAGGTCCCGGTTCTGATCGAGCGCGTCGGCGAACTCGCCGATCTGGTCGCGGACCAGATCGAGCTTGTCCTGCTCGTCTGCGACCTCGAACAGCGACCGGGCGTAGACCTGTGCGATCTCTTCCATGGCCTAGCGGCTCCCGAAGACCTGGAAGTCGAGGTCCGCGAGCGCCTCGTCGACGAGCCGCTTCTGGTCGTCCTCGTTCAGCGACTTGCGCGTCACGTGCTCGGTCGCGGCGATCGTCAGGTTCGCCACTTCCTTACGGATGTCCTGGAGCGCCTTCTGGGTCTCGGCGTCGATGTCCTTGCGCGTCTGCTCGAGCAGATCCTCGCGCGTCCGGCGGGCATCCTCGAGCGCGTCGCGCTCGGTCTCTGCACCGGCCTTCTTCGCGTGCGCGACGATCTCGTCGGCCTGCGTGCGAGCCTCCTTGAGCCGCTCGCGGTACTCCTCGAGCAGCGTGTCGGCCTCGGCGCGCGTCTTGTTCGCGTGCTCGATCGAGTCCTCGATCAGCCGCTGACGCTTGTCGAGCACCTCGGAGATCTTCGGGAAGGCGAGCTTCCAGAGAATCAGCAGCGAGACGCCGAACACGAGCAGCGTCCAGAGCATCAGCCCCCACTCGGGGCTGACGAGGAAGCTGCCGCCGGATTCTTCGCCGCCTTCAGCAGCGGCTGCCAAGGGCAGCGCGTTGAGCAGAGCCTCGGTCATGTGGCCTAGAGGAAGAAGGCGATCAGGCCGGCGACGAGGCCGTAGAAGAAGCAGGCCTCCGTCAGGGCGAAGCCGAGCCACTGGATCGACGTGATCTCGTCGCGCATCTCGGGCTGACGGGTGGTCGCCTCGATCACGGCGGCGAAGATCTGGCCGATGCCGATGCCGGCTCCGACGGCGCCGAGGCCGCCGCCGACGCCGAGGGCGATGGCGCGACCGGCGTTCGCAGCGGTGTCCTCTGCGGCGGCCTGAGCGAGGATGTTGATGACAGCGAGGTCCACGGGTGACTCCTTGGTTTGGCTAGTGGGCGTCAGCGGCTGCGCCGCCGATGTAGATGGCAGTGAGGGTGGCGAAGATGAACGCCTGAAGGGTCGCGACGAGGCCGACCTCGAACATGAAGAGGACGACGGCGAGCGGGAAGGTGACCGCGCCGACGGCGGCGACGCCGAGCAGGATCGCGAGCGCGCCACCCATGAAGAGGATGATCAGGTGGCCGGCGAGGATGTTGGCGAACAGACGGACGGAGATCGAGATCAACCGCATGAAGTTCGACATCAGCTCGAGCGGGAAGATCAGCGGCTTGAGCCAGCCGGGGACGCCGGCCGGGATGAAGCTCTTGAGGTAGCCGACGAGGCCCTTCTCCTTGAGGCCGACGGCCGTGAAGACGAGGAACACGACGATCGCAAGAACGAGCGGGATCGAGAGGTTCGCGGTCGCCGCGTAGAGCGCGAAGCCGGGGATCTCCATGCCGAAGACATCGACCTTGTGCTCGAGGTTGGTCGGCAGCGGCAGGTACCCGATCATGTTCGAGAACCAGATGAAGAGGAACAGCGCGGCGATGAACGGGAACCAGCGCGCCGACTGCTTGTCGTCCATGTTGCCGCGCGTGATGTTGTCGCGCATCAGGCCGTAGACCATCTCGACGGCGGTCTGGACCTTGTTCGGCTTCTCCTGCATCCGCTTGGCGACGTAGAGCATCGACCAGGTCATGAAGATGCCGGCGGCGAGCACGTAGAGGTGCGCCTTGTGGACGTCGAGCGGGCCGATCGAGAACAGCGTGTCGAGCCGGAACTCGTTCTGTGGCTGGAACGTCTCGTTCTTGGCGCCTGCGCCGAAGACGATCACGAACAGGACGATCAACGTCACGTAGAGGCCGAGTCCGATGATCACGCGGGAACGGTTGCTCATCGACTTCATGCGGCAGCCGACCTCCGGGATGACGAGCGCGTCGCCAGCGACGTCGCGAGATAGACGGTGAAGGCCACGAGCACGAGCACGGCGGCGGCGAGGCCGTCCTCGCGCGAGCCGAGCGTGCCGACGAGCAGGATCGCAAGGCCGACGATCCAGGCGCGACCGAAGGCGCCCGCAAGGTTCATCGTGACGGCCGAGCGAACGTTCTCGACCTGCTTGGCGCGCGCCTCGATCGCGAGCGCGGCGAAGCGCTGGACGATCCACGCCGCGGCGCCGACGAGCACACCGAGGGCGGGTGCGCCGGCGATCGCTACGACCGGGGCGGTCACGAGCACGAGGAGCACGTCAAGCATCCGCACCGCGTTCATGCGCGGTGCTCCGGCATGGCGGCGCAGTCGGCGCGGCCGTGCATCTGCAGGTCGGTCTCGGGCTTCATCTGAGGTCGGGGAGCAGCATCCGCGCCTGTGAGGCGCGACCGGATCGCCTGCGCTGAGTCGCGTTCCAGGCGAATGGGCTGCGGCGCGGCCCAGATTAGCGGAACCGCGCGGCAGACGACGCGGACGTCAAGTGCCGGCTCGTGGCGTCTGCAACACACTGCGGACAACCCGAAAGGCGGGCCGGATCTCGCCGTGCTCGCCGATCAGCCCCGAGTCCCAGCTCGCACCGGGCTCGGCGTCCCAGTGGTAGAGGTAGACGCGGGTGATCCGAGGGCTTAGCGGCACGAGCTTCTTGAAGATCCAGCGGGTTGCCGCGGCAGCGTGCGATGCCGACTCCGGGAACGTGATCCGCTTGACGTTCGTCCGGCGGACGATGCCGCCGGTCTCGGTCATCCAGACCTGACCGGTCGTGGCCGCCAGCAGAGCCTGCGTCCCGGTTGTCCGCATGCGGTTCGCGTCGAGGTAGTTGTGCAGCCCCCAGACCGGCCCGGGCTGCGGCCCGGGCGGCAGTGCAGCGGTGAAGTCACGCACCCAGCGGACCATGTTCGGCGTGTCGAGGAGTTCCGCGGCGAGGATCGTGCACGACGGGCAGGCCGCTCGCAGCGCGACGTGGTAGCGGGCGACGAGCTCCGGCCTGTGGCAGGTCGGCTCGCCGCAGTGGTTGGCCTCGTTCCAAGTCGCGAACTCGCGCACCCACGGGTACGCCTTGCGGATTCCCCGCAGTTCTGCGGCTAGGCGCTCCGGAGCCGGCAGGACGCGCCGGCGGTCGCCGCGGGCGTGTCCGAAGGTGAGCAGCGGCCGCACCTTCGCCCGGCGCGCTCCGGCGAGCCAGCGCCGGAGGTTGCCGCGCTGATCGCGATGGTCCATCGCGTCCCAGGAGATCGACAGGCGCACGACGTGGAAGCCCGCACGCTCGAAGCGTTCGTCGCCGAACATCCGTGGCTTCTGGTCGGCAATGCCTACGAGAACGGCCGGGCTCGCCGGTGCCGAGAAGAGCAGGATCAGCGCCGCGACGATCGCGGCGCGCGTGAAGACGGCGACGATCACGGCCCGGCTGGAAGCGTGCGCCCGAGCGAGCCGGCGAGCACCGTCAGCGCCGGCCGCGCCCTGTTGTCGGGGCCGATAAAGGCCGAGTCCCATGTGACCGGCCCAAGCGACGGGCCGATGTCCCAGTGGTAGAGGTAGATCCGGTCGATGCGGGTGCTGAACGTCCGCGCGAGCGGGCCGAGCAGGAACGCCGTGACGGCGGCGGCGTGCGGCGCCGACGCCGGGAAGTACACCTGCGAGCGGTTGTTCCGGCTGACGACGCCGCCGGTCTCCGTCAGCCAGAAGCGCCCAGGGATCGCATTCAGGATCGCCCGGGTCGAGCGCATCGACTTGTTGTTGATGCCAACGTAGTTGTGAAGACCCCAGTGGCCGGGGGTGCGCTTCGCCGCCTTCGTGAAGCGGCGCGCCCAGCTGACGACGTTCTTACGGTCGAGCAGGTCGGCGGCGAGGATCATGCAGCTCGGGCAGGCGCCGCGCAGCGACCGGTACCAGCGGGCGACGATCTCGGGACGCTTGTTGATGTTGCCCTCGTTCCAGGTCGAGAACTCCCTGAGGCCCGGGTAGCGGCGGCGAAGCCCGAGCAGCGCGTTTGCCATCTGGAGGTTCGTCGGGTTGTAGGCCGGGCGCCGCGGCGAGCGGTCGAAGGTGACGAGCGGCCGTGCGCCGGTCGAGCGCGCCCCCGCCATCCAGATGTCGAGCTTGACGAGGCCTTCGGGGTCCGAGAGCACGTCCCACGGCACGTTGATGCGGACGATCCGGATCCCGAGCGCCTGGTAGCGCGCATCGCTGAACATGCTCGGCTTCTGGTCGGCGATGCCGACCACCGGCTTGGCCGCGGGCGCGACGGCCGGGCCAGCGAGGGCCGCGAGCACCGCGATCGTGAGGGCCTGCAGGATGCGGCGCATCACCCCTAGGATCGCAAACCGCAGCAGGCCGCTAAACAAATGGGCGGGTAGCTGCAGGCCCCGGCCGTGGATGGCGGCCGGTACCGTTCCCGGAGTGAGCAACCCGGCGCCGAGGACGAACAGCCCGATCACGGCGCGTGACGGCGCGCAAACCGAGAACCGCGCGCAGGTCCAGGCGGCCGTGCTGGAGGCGACCGAGCAGCTGCTCGCCGAGGGCAACGCCTATGCCGACCTCAGCGTCGACCGGATCGCGAAGGCCGCCGGCCTGTCGCGCACGGCGTTCTACTTCTACTTCGCCGACAAGCGCGAGCTGATCACCGCGCTCGCTGCCCAGATGTCCCAGGAGCTGTTCGAGCAGGCGATCGACTTCTTCTCCGGTGAGGCCGACTCCCCCGAGGAGATGCGGCGCGTGCTCGGTGGCGTCTACGACCTCTACCGCAGCCATGGCGCGCTCGCCCGCGCGACCGTCGAGGTTTCGACCTACGACGAGGAGATCGCGCTGTTCTGGCGCCAGCTGATGACAGCGTTCATCGACGCGATCGAGGCGCGCGTCGTCCGCGACCGCGGTGGACGGGAGGGCGCGCCACCGCGCGCGGTCGCGTTCTCGCTCGTGTGGATGATCGAGCGCACGCTGTACGAGCAGCTCGTCCAGGGCGAGCCGATCCCGCGCGAAGACGCGATCGCGGCGATGGTCGAGATCGTCGAGCGCGCCGGTTAGTCGTCGCGCGCAACAGCGTCGAACTCGCCGGTCTCGAGCTGGCGCTCGACGTCGGCGTCGACCTCGCGCTCGGTGACGCGGCCGCGCTGGCGGCGCAGTCGGCGCTCGGAGATCCGCCGCAGCTTGAGGATCTCGAGCACGTAGACGAGGTAGAAGCTCGCGGCGATCACGAGCACGCCGAGCGCGATCACGACGATCAGCCAGACCGTGTCGAAGTTGCCGGCGTTGTCGGAGTAAGGGATGAACCGCAGCGACACCGCGTAGCCGGCGAGCAGCGCGGTCCAGAGGTAGAGGTAGGCGAGCGTGCGCCGCGAGCTGAAGCCGATCCGGCTGAAGCGGTGGTGGAAGTGGTTGGCGTCGGCCTCGTAAACCGGGCGCCCGTACTTGAGCCGCTTGAGGACGACGAAGGTCGTGTCGAGGAACGGGACCGCGAGCACGACGAGCGGGAAGACGAGCGCGAGCAGCGCCTGGGTCTTGACCGCGCCCTCGACGGCGATGCAGCCGAGCAGCAGGCCGAGCAGGTTTGCGCCGGTGTCGCCCATGTAGATCGAGGCGGGCGGGAAGTTGTGGACGAGGAACCCGGCGGATGCACCGGCGACGATCGCGCTCAGGACCGCGGCGTGATCGCGGCCGAGGTCGAACGCGATCACGCAGAACGCTGCGGCTGCCAGCGCACAGACCCCGGCCGCGAGCCCGTCGGCGCCGTCGGAGAAGTTGACGACGTTCATCATCGCGACGAGGCCGAGCACGGTCAGCGGCGCGCCCATGCTGCCGAGATCCTGTGGGCCGATCGGCTGCGGCAGCGTGATGTTCGAGACCTCGACACCGGCGGCGACGGGGATGATCGCTGCCCCGACCTGCCCCGCGAGCTTCAGCGCCGGGTGGAGGTCGAAGCGGTCGTCGATCGCTCCGATCAGAGCGATCACGACGGCGCCGGCGAGGATGCCGCGCACGCGCTCGTCGGTGACCGAAGTGGTCTCGACGAAGAGCGGGGTCATCACCAGCACCCCGGCGAGGATCGCCAGGCCACCGAGTAGCGGCGTCGCCTGCTCGCCGAGGTCTCGCGCCTTGGGCTGGGTGACCGCACCGGTCGCGCGCGCCAGCCGGGCCGCGAGCGGCGTCAGCAGCAGCGCGACAGCGAACGCCCCGGCGGCGCCGTAGACGGCGTGCATGATCATCCGGCTGCGGAGGCTAGAGGCCGCGTCCGCCGGAAACGGCCGTACCGTGGGCCGTTCGTGCGCATCCTCCTCGTCACCCAGATGTGGCCGTCAGGCGCCGACCCCGACTTCGGGGCGTTCCTCGTGCCGCAGGTCGACGAACTGCGGGCGCTCGGACACGAGGTCGACGTCGTCGCGATCGACCGCCGCGGCGGCTCGGCGGGCGTCAAGTACACACGGCTCGGGCTGCGCGCTCTCCGTCGCGCACGGAAGATCAGACCGGACGTGGTGATCGCGCACATGCTCTTCCCCGCCGGCGCAGCGGCGCTGGTCGCCGCGCAGTCGGTCAAGGCGCCGCTCGTCGTCGTCTGTCACGGACAGGACGTCGAGAACCTCGACGGGATGCAGATTCGCACGGTCAGCGGGCTCGTCGCCCGCGACGCGGCCGCGGTCGTGACGAACTCGGACTGGCTCGGCGAGCGCCTGCGCGAGTGGCTGCCCGGCACCGAGACGACGACGATCTCACCCGGCGTCGACCTGCGCGCGTTCGACCGGTCACGGATCCAGCGCGTCGCCGACTGGCCGGGCGACTCCCCGCGGCTGCTCTGCGTCGGCTCGCTCAGCGAACGGAAGAACGTCGTGCCGCTGGCCGATGCGTTCGAGCTGCTCGGGCGCGGTTCGCTCGTCTTCGTCGGTGATGGCGAGCTGCGGGAGCAGCTCGCCGGGCGGCCCGGCGTCACGCTCGCCGGCCGTATCCCCCACGACCACGTGGCCAGGTGGGCAGCCCGCTGCGACCTGCTCTGCCAGCCCTCCGTCCGAGAGCCGTTCGGCATCGCCGCACTCGAGGCCATGGCGCTCGGCAAACCGGTGCTCGTCAGCGCCGAGGGCGGTGCGGCCGAGTTCGTGCCGGCTGACGCCGGTGTCGTCATCTACCCGTCGTCGGCCGCGGCGATTGCAGCAGGGATCGAGGCCGCCCTCGCCCTGCCCGATCCTGCGGCTGCTGCGCGCCGCGCAGCCGAGCAGCACAGCGCTGCCGCCGAGGCGGCGCGGCTGGCCGGGCTCTGTCAGGCCGTGACGGCGAGCGGTGAGGCGGTCACTCCGTAGACTCGGCCCGGTGTTCGCGCAGAGCCTGCCCCGACAACGATTGCTTGCCGCGGCGGTGGCTCCTTTGCTCACGCTGCCGTTCCTCGCCGCTCCACCTGCGCTAGCGGCCAAGACGCGGAGCTGCTCGGCCCCCGCCTACGGAATCGCCGGGTTCCTGCGCGTCCGTGGCGACGTGTCGTGCCGCGCTGCCGACAGCGTCATCCAACAGGCTCAGCGCAAACCCGTCTGCCAGTCGCACGGCGAGCGCGGCTGCACGGGGACGACGCGCGTGAGTGCCTGGACGTGCAAAGGACTGTTCCCCGGCGAAGGCTTCGACCTCGTCTGCACGAGTCGTGGCCGGTGGATTCACGGCGCGGGTGGCGGATGAGCCGCGCAACGCCCGCCCGCTGATCGCCGTCAGGCCGTGACGGCGAGGTCCGCGTAAAGCGGGTAACGCTCGGCGATCTCGCTTACGCGCGCGGCGAGGTCGTCGCGCTGTTGCGCGTAGTCCGGGCCGAGCGCCTTGGCGATGATGTCGCCGACCTCGCGGAAGTCGCTCTCGACGAGCCCTCGCGTCGCGAGCGCGGGCGTGCCGACGCGAAGCCCGCTCGTGACCATCGGCGGGCGCGGGTCGAACGGCACCGCGTTGCGGTTGACGGTGATGCCGATCTCGTGCAGGCGGTCCTCGGCCTGCTGGCCGTCGAGGTCGGACTCGCGCAGGTCGACGAGCACCAGGTGGACGTCGGTGCCGCCGGTCAACACGTTGATGCCGCCGCCGGCCGAGAGCAGCTCGGCGGCGACCGCCTTCGCGCCCTCAACGGTGCGCCGCTGGCGCTCGCGGAAGATCTCGGTCGCAGCGATCCGGAACGCCACCGCCTTCCCGGCGATCGCGTGCATCAAGGGTCCGCCCTGCTGGCCGGGGAACACGGCCGAGTTGATCGCCTTCGCGTGTTCCTCGCGGCAGAGGATCGTGCCGCTGCGTGGTCCGCCGAGCGTCTTGTGGACCGTCGTCGTGACGACGTCGGCGTGCGGCACCGGGCTCGGGTGGATGCCCGCGGCTACGAGCCCGGCGAAGTGGGCCATGTCGACCATCAGATACGCGCCGACCTCGTCGGCGATCTGCCGGAAGCGCGCGAAGTCGAGCTGGCGCGGGTAGGCCGACCAGCCGGCGAGCAGCAGCTTCGGCCGCCGCTCCTTAGCGATCCGCTCGACCTCGTCCATGTCGACCAGGCTGGTCTCGCGGTCGACCTCGTACGGCGCGATGTCGTAGAGCCGGCCGGAGACGTTGAGCTTCATCCCGTGCGAGAGGTGGCCGCCGTGTGGCAGCGCGAGGCCCATGATCGTGTCGCCGGGCTGGAGCAGCGCGTGGTAGACGGCGGTGTTCGCCTGGGCGCCGGCGTGGGGCTGGACGTTGGCGTGCTCGGCGCCGAACAGGCTCTTGGCCCGATCGATCGCAAGCTGCTCGATCACGTCGACGTGCTCGCAGCCGCCGTAGTAGCGGCGGCCCGGGTAGCCCTCGGCGTACTTGTTCGTCAGGACGCTGCCCTGGCACTCGAGCACCGCCTGCGGCACGAAGTTCTCCGAGGCGATCATCTCGAGCGTCTGCTGCTCGCGGGTCAGCTCGGCGGCGATCGCGTCGGCGACCTCCGGGTCGACGTCCGCGAGCGGGCGGTTGAAGTAGTCCTCGGGAAGCTCGGCCACGCGGTCAGTCTAAGCGGTGGGGGTGCCGCCGGTGACCTGCTCGATCTCGGTCACGCGCCGCGCGTGGCGGCCACCCTCGAACGAGGTCTTGAGGAACGCAGCGACGATCGCGTCGGCCTCGGCGGGGTCGAGCCTCGCCCCGGAGAGCGTGACGACGTTGATGTCGTTGTGGCGGCGAGCCATCTCGCTCTCGGCGACGTCATGCGCGTTGACCGCGCGAATGCCATGGACCTTGTTGGCGACGATCGCGACGCCGTTGCCGGAGCCGCAGGCGAGCACGCCGCGCTCGGCCGTCCCGTCGGCCACGAGCCGCGCGGCGTGGGCGGCGAACTCCGGGTAGTCGACCGAGTCGGGGCTGCTCGTGCCGACGTCGACGACTTGGTGCCCGGCGGCGGTCAGCGTCTCCTTGACGTGCTCCTTGAGCACGAACCCGGCGTGATCGGAGCCGACTACGATGACCATGGGGCCGAGCGTAGCCGCTCCGGGCCCGGTCGATGGTCACCAGAACGCGCGATACGCGCGTTCTGGTGACCATCGACGATCAATGCGGGCCGAGGGTCGCCGCGAGCGCGTGCTCGTCGACCGCGCCCGCGCGCAGGATCTCCCAGCGCGGCCCGCGCAGGTCGACGACCGTCGAGGCGATCCCCGGCAACGGCCCCGCGTCGAGCACAACGGCGGCGGCCGCGAGCAGCTCCGGACCGACGTCTTCGAGCCGCGCCGGGGCCGGCTCGCCGGAGCGGTTGGCGCTCGTTTGGCTGACGAGCCCGGGGATCGCCGCGAGGGCGGCCGCCTCCGGGGCGAGCGCTGGCACGCGCAGCCCCGCCCCGGACGGCAGGACGAGTGTGACCGGTCCGGGCAGCAGCGTCGCCGCGGCTCCGGCCTCGCCGAGCAGCGGGCCGGCGGCTTCGACCGAAAAGGCCATGAGCGCGTTCGGCTTGCCGGGGTCGCGCCCCTTGATCGCCGCGAGCTTGTCCTCGTTGCCGGGGCGGCAGGCGAGGCCGTACACGGTGTCCGCGCCGAAGAGGACAAGCTCGCCGGCGTCCAGGGCGGCGACTGCTTCGGCGACCTGACCGGGCGTGATCACCGCCGCCCCACCACCACGCGCTCGATGCCCGCGAGGTCGCGCACCACGGACACCTCCGGGAACCCGCACGCGACAACGAGCGCACGCACCGCCGGAGCCTGCCCGGCGCCGATCTCGAGCGCAACGGTCCTGGCCGTCGTCATTGCCGCAGTAGACAACAGCGGACGGATCACGGCGAGCCCGTCCACGCCGGCATAGAGCGCAGCGTCCGGCTCGTGCCGGAGCTCGGGCGCGAGCCGCCCGCGGTCCTCCTCGAGCACGTACGGCGGATTGGCCGCGATCGCGTCGAGCTCCGCCGGCGCGCCGTCGAGCAGCACACCCTCGGTGAAGAGGACGTCGAGGCCCAGGCGATCAGCGTTCTCCCGCGCCGCCGCGACCGCCTCGGCCGACACGTCGCTCCCCGAGACATCGAGGTCGGGCCGTTCGTCCTTCAGCGCGAGCGCCACAGCACCGCTGCCCGTACACGCGTCGTGCACCCGCGAGCCTTCGGGCAGGTCCAGCAGCGCCTCGACGAGGTGCTCGGTCTCAGGCCGTGGGATCAGCACGCGCGGGTCGACCGCGAGGTCGAGATGCCGGAAGCCCTTCGTGCCTGTGATGTACGCGAGCGGCACCCGCTCCACGCTGCGCGCCCGGACCGCGTCCCGCAGCCAGCGCACGCCGGGCCCCTCGAGCGTCCGGTCCGGGTCGATCCGCAGCGCCGCGCGGTCGACCCCGAGCGCGTGTGCGACCAGCAGCTCGGCATCCAGCTCAGGGCTGTCCACGCCGGAAACACGCAGCGCCACCAGCGCCGAGTCGACCGCATCCCGCGCGGTCGTCATCAGGCCTGGGCCGCTGCCTGCGCCTCGAGCCCGCGGCGCTTCTCGTCGTCCTGCAGCGCGGCGGTCAGCTCGTCGAGCTCGCCCGCGAGCACCGCGTCGAGGTTGTGGACGGTCAGCTTGATCCGGTGGTCGGTGACGCGCCGCTCGCCGTAGTTGTAGGTGCGGATCTTCTCGGCGCGGTCGCCGGTGCCGACCTGCGAGCGGCGCGCGTCGGCGGCGGCCGCCTGCTGCTCGGCGAGCGCGGCCTCGTACAGGCGAGCGCGGAGCACGCGCATCGCGCGCTCACGGTTCTGCAGCTGCGACTTCTCGTCCTGCATCGAGACGACGATCCCGCTCGGCTTGTGCGTGATGCGGACGGCGGAATCGGTCGTGTTGACCGACTGCCCGCCGGGGCCGGAGGAGCGGTAGACGTCGATCTGCAGATCGTTCTGGTCGATCTGGACGTCGACGTCCTCGGCCTCGGGCAGGATCGCGACCGTCGCGGTGGAGGTGTGGATGCGCCCCTGCGACTCGGTGGCGGGCACGCGCTGGACGCGGTGCGTGCCGCCCTCGAACTTGAAGATCGAATAGGCGCCGTCGCCCTTGATCGCGAACGTGTACTTGCCGTCGCCGATGTCCATCGCCTCGGCGGTGAGCCCGCGGCGCTCGGCGTACCGGCTCAGCATCCGGTAGAGGTCGCCGGCCCAAATCCCGGCCTCCTCCCCGCCGGCGCCGCCCTGGATCTCGACGATCACGTTCTTGTCGTCGTTCGGGTCGGGCTCGACCATCGCGAGCCGAATCTCTTCCTCGAGCTCACCGGTCCGCTCCTCGGAGGTGCGGAGCAGATCGCGCAGCTCCGGGTCCTCGCCCTCGGCCAGCAGCTCACGGGCGCCCGCGGCGTCGTCGGACGCGCGCTTCCATTCGGCCGCCAGCTTCGCGGCCGGCTCGAGCCGGCGGTACTCACGCCCGGCCTGCGCGTAGCGCTCGCGGTCCCCGATCACGTCGGGGTCGGTCATCTGCCGCTCGACCTCGCCGAAGCGCGACTCGATCTGGCTGACGAGCGACTCGATCACACGGTCAGCCTAGAGCGCAGCCGTCGAGTGGTCGGTTAGCCCCGGACGTCCGGGGCTAACCGACCACTCGACGGGCGGGAGATGGCGCTACGCCGAGGTCGGGACCAAACGCAGGTACGGCAGCGGCTGCTCGAACCCGTCCGGGTAACGCTCGCGGGCCTGCTCATCGGAGACCGCTCCGGTGATGATCGCGTCGTCACCGGGCTGCCACTGGGCCGGCGTGGCGAGCTGCTCGCGCGCGGTCAGCTGGAGCGAGTCGAGCACGCGGAGGACCTCGTCGAAGTTGCGGCCGGTCGTCATCGGGTAGATCAGGACGAGCTTGATCTGCTTGTCGGGGCCGACGACGAAGACGTTGCGCAGCGTCGCGTTCTGCGCCGGGGTGCGCTCGGTCGCCTCGCCGGCGGTGTCGGCCGGAAGCATCCCGTACGCCTTCGCGACTGCGAAGTCGGTGTCCGCGATCATCGGGTAGTTCGGCGCCGTGCCCTGGCTCGCCTCGATGTCAGCGGCCCACTTGGCGTGGTTGTCGACCGGGTCAACCGAGAGGCCGATGATCTTGACGCCACGAGCGTCGAACTGGTCCTTGATCGCGGCCATGTAACCGAGCTCGGTCGTGCAGACCGGCGTGAAGTCGCGCGGGTGCGAGAACAGGACGGCCCAGCTGTCGCCGATCCACTCGTGGAAGTCGATCTCGCCCTCCGTCGTCTGGGCGGTGAAGTTCGGTGCGGTGTCGCCAATCGTCAGTGCCATCGGTATTGCTCCTAATCCCGATCAGATTTCGTCTGCGTCTTGGGAACGATAGCGCGACCGGTCGTCCGCGGTCCCCGGAGCGGCGTTGGTCCCAGAAAGCGACGCGTCGCGTCGCAAGTCGGGGCCAACGCCGAGGGTCCCACCCACTGGTCCCGATATGCGACGCAATGCGTCGCATATCGGGACCAACGCGGCGCGGCGCCCACCCCAGCGTCCGCGCCCACCCCAGTGCCGCCGCGACGCCCGCCGCTACACTCGACGCCGCAATGAAGACCGACATCCACCCCAACTACGTCGAAGCTCACGTCCGCTGCACCTGTGGCAACGAGTTCACGACCCGGTCGGTCGAGCCCGAGATCAACGTCGAGGTCTGCTCGCAGTGCCACCCGTTCTACACGGGTAAGCAGAAGCTGGTCGACACCGGCGGGCGGATCGATCGCTTCAAGCGCCGCCAGGCGCGCGCGGCGCAGTAGCCGCGGACGCCTATCTCAGCCGGGACACGGCACGTCGCGCACCTCGTTGTTGCCGTACGACAGCTCACGAGCGTCCCCGGTCTTGACCGTGACGACCAGCGGCGCTGCCGGGCAGGACTCGATCGAGACCGCGACGGTCATCCGCGCGCCCGGCGCGAGCGGTGCCACCTCCGCACGGCCGATCTGCACCCCGCCAGAGAGCACCGAAACCATGCCCGCGGCCGACACGGACCGGCCGCGGTTGTAAACGGACACGTCCAGCCCGCCCGCGCGGGGCGTGACGCTCGCTTCAATGTCCGGGGCGTAGTCGGGCTGATCGCATGCCACCGACCGGGTCGTCCGGCGGGCGATCACGCGGCCTTTGGCGTCGTACCAGCGCGTCTCTACATCGACGGCGTACGCAGCCGGCCCGCTGAGCCCGTCGACACGGCGGGAGACGACGAGCGCCGAGCGCCCGCGCTTCGACCGCGCCCACGCGTTCCACGCGGGCAGCGCGACCTTCGCCGCCACCGGTGCCGGATCCCCCGTGTCGACCGCGAGGCGCGAGGTGCGCAGCAACCGGAAGCGCGCCGCCATCCGCTTGGCCCGCGGCCCGCGGCTCACCGTCGCGGTGAAGATCGCCGACCGGTACTCGGGCGCCGATCCGGTCGTGCACGTGGTGACGGCGACCCCCACCCGCGGCGGCGTTGCCCCATGAGCCGTCGTCGCCGCGGCGAAGGAGCCAGCCGCGGCGACCACGACTGCGAAGTGGCGTGGACCGGCCGTCACGTGATCTGAAACCCGCGCCGGGAGACCAAGTTCCGCGGCGCGGCCGGCGAACGTCAGACCTGCGTGTAGAGCGGCCCGTCGCCGCCCTCGGGCGGCGTCAGCCGGCCGCCGCGAGCGGTGATCGCGCCGCACTGGACGCAGTTCGTGTAGTTGACGATCACGTCGACCTCACCGGTCTCCGGCGCGTCCTCCGGGATCTCGTAGACGCCGGCCGGGCACATCCAGCGCCACGTCTCGGCGACCTCGCGGGGAACGTGCTTCTCGATCCGGATGTGGTTCGGCGCGTCGTCACGGGTCGCGTTGCCGGTGATGAAGACCGACGAGAGCTTGTCGAAGTAGCGCTTGCCGTCGGGCGTCGGGTAGAGGTCCTTCATCGGCGTCGCGATGAGCTCCTGCTTGGTCTCGGTGTCGCGGTGGTGCGGCTTGCGGCCACCGAGCAGCTTGCCCTTCGAGACGATGTTGATGCCGCCGAGGACCATGCCCTTCACCATCCCGCCCGAGCCCTGGAGCTGGGCGAAGTTGCGCGCCTCCTGCAGCGACTTGCCGACGATCGCGTCGTTCTCGATCGCCTGCTCGTAGCCGCTGTAGTCGTTGCCTCCGGCCTTGAGCTGCGCGTAGATCTGCTCAGCGGCGAGGATCCCGGACTGGATCGCCAGGTGTACGCCCTTGATGTGCACCATGTCGAACATGCCGCCCGACTCGCCGCAGAGGACCATGCCCGGCGCCGACAGCTTCGGCATCGAGTAGTAGCCGCCGACCTGCACGGCCTTCGCGCCCCAAGCCTCGCGCTCGCCGCCGTCGAGCAGCTTCTCGAAGTACGGATGCCCCTTGAGCGTCTGGAGCATGTCGTGGGCGGAGACCGTGGCGTCCTTGGTGTGCAGCGGCACGAGCAGGCCGATCGACACCTTGTCCTCGCCGAGCGGGTAGATCCAGCCACCGGTCGAGGACTCGCCGAGGTCGGCGTCACCGCGGCCAGGCCAGCCGAAGAAGTGGACGATCGACTCGAACGGCTTCGAGACCTTCCAGATCTCCTTGACGCCGAGCTTCCAGACCGGCGGCTCCTTGCCGTCGGCAAGGTTGAAGTGCTTGACGGCAGCGTCGGTCAGGTGACCCCAGGTGCCCTCAGCGAGGACGGTCGCCTTCGCCTGGACCTCGACGCCCGGCTCGAACGACGAGAGCTCCTCGCCTTCCTTGCCGCGGCCCTTGTCACCGGTCTTGACGCCCTTGACGACTCCGTCCTCGACCAGCAGCTGCTGGGCCGCGGTCTCGGTCAGCACGTAGGCGCCGGCCTCCTCGGCCTGCTCGGCCATCCAGCGCGAGAGCTGGCTGATCGAGATCACCCAGTTGCCCTTGTTGGCGAAGTTCGGCGGCGTCGGTTTCATCGCCGTGACCGACTTCGCGTTGCGGAACCAGAGCGCGTCGTCCTTCTTGGCGACGTGCTCGACGGCCGGGTGGTTGTCCGGATCGGCGTCCGGGAAGATGCTCTTGAACGGGCCCGGCTTCATCACGGCGCCGGAGAGGTTGTGCGCGCCGCAGACCTTGCCCTTCTCGATGATCGCGACCGGCACCTCGCCGAGCGACTCGAGCAGCTCCTCGTCTTCGGCGAGCAACTGAAGCAGCTTGTTCGCGCAGGCCAGGCCTGCGGGGCCACCACCGACGATCGCGACACCGACCTCGATCGCCTCGTCCTCGCCGGCCTCGGGCTTGGCGATGAACTCCGCCTCGACGTCAACCGGCGGCGGGAACTCCGCCGGCGCGTATCCGTTTCCGCCAGTGGTGGCCATCTCTCTCAGCCCTTCTTCGCCTTAACGGCCTCGGTCAGCTTCGGCATGATCTTGTTGAGATCGCCGACGATGCCGAGGTCACAGAACTCGAAGATCGGCGCGTTGTTGTCCTTGTTGATCGCGACGATGTTCTCCGAGGACTGCATGCCGACCTTGTGCTGGATCGCGCCGGACACACCGGCCGCGACGTACAGCTTCGGGGCGACCGTCTTGCCGGTCTGACCGACCTGGCCGGCGTACGGGAACCAGCCGGCGTCGACGACCGCGCGGGTCGCGGCGACGGCCGCGTTGCCGCCGAACGCGGCGGCGAGGTCCTCACAGAGCTGGAAGCCCTCGGCGTTGCCGAGGCCACGGCCGCCGGTGATGAGGACGTTCGCGCCCTCGATGTCGACGTCGGCGCCGCGCTGCTCGCCGCGGGTCACGAGCGTGACCTGCGCCGCCTGCGCGGAAGCCTCGGCGCTGAGCGCCTCGACCGGAGCGGCGCTGCCGCCGCCCTTGACCTCGAACGCGTTGAGGCGGGCGCAGATGACGCCCTTGTCCTTGTAGTGCGAGGTCGAGATCGACGAGTCGCCGAGGATCGGACGCTCAGCGGTGAGCGCGCCACCGTCGACGCTGATCGCGGTGACCTCGAGCGTCAGGCCGGCGTCGACCTTGGCCGCGAGGCCGGCGCCGATCTCGAAGCCGAGCAGGCCGCCGCCGAAGATCGCGTACTTGTAGTCGCCGCTGGCGAACAGCGCGCCGAGCGCGTCGATCGCGGGGGCGGCGACGCCGTCGGCGCCCTCGGCCTTGAAGACCTTGGTCGCGCCGTACTCGCCGAGCGAGCCGGCGAGGTCGTCGGCGATGCCTTGACCGACGACGACCGCGTGCGCCTCGCCGCCGAGCTCACCCGCGAGACGGGAAGCCTCGGAGATCGCGCCGAGCGAGTTCTTGTTGAAGCTGCCCTCGTGGTGGAGGGCGTAGACGAGAATGTTGCTCATGCGATCAGCTTCCTTTCGTCGAGCCAAGCGACAATCTGGGCGACGGTCGCATCCGTGTCTTCGTCCTCGATGATCGTGCCCGCGTCCTTCTGCGGCGGCGCCTTGAAGTCACCGCAGCGGACGTTCGATCCGTCGCCGCCGACCTTGCCGGCGTCGATGCCGGCGTCGGCGGCCGACAGTGTCTCGAGCGGCTTCTTCTTCGCGCCCATGATCGCCTTCAGCGACGGGTAGCGCGGCTCGTTGATCGCGTCGCCGACAGAGAGCACGGCCGGGAGCGTGACCTTGACGGTGTCGTAGCCGTACTCGGCCTGACGCTCGCACGTGATCTCCGATCCGGCGAGGTCGAGCTTGACGACCTGGGTGACCGACGGGCGGCCGAGGAACTGGCCGACGACCGCGCCGACCGAGTAGCACTCGCCGTCGTCGGACTGCTGGCCGAGAAGCACGAGGTCTGCGTTCTCACGCTCGAGCACCTTCGCGAGCGCGTAGCCGGTGGCGACCACGTCCGAGCCGGCGAGCGTGTCGTCGGTCAGGTGGATCGAGCGGTCGGCGCCGAGCGAGACGGCCTTGTGGAGGGCGCGCACGGCCGACTCGGGACCGGCGGTGATCGCGACGATCTCCTCGACCTCGGCTGCGCCGCTCTCGCGGATCTGGACGGCAGCCTCGATGGCGTGCGTGTCGTAGGGGTTGAGGTTCTTCTCGCCGGAGCGGTCCAGACGACCCGTGGCGGGGTCGATGCGCTTCTGGACGGCGGCGTCCGGAACCTCTTTCACCAAGACTGCGATCTTCACGGTGTCCGTGGCCTTTCTCGGGGTCGATGCAAACGTACGTTTGTATGTTACATGTCCGATTGACTGACGAGTCAATCGGGGGCGTGACGGAGTTACGTCACACGCCGGTCGAGCGGTTGCGCTCGACGGCCTGCTCGATGAAGTCGATGATCTCCTGGGTCGGAGAACCGGGGGTGAAGACCTCGTTGACGCCGAGTGACTTCAGCTCCGGAATGTCGTCGGCCGGGATCGTGCCGCCGACCGTGACGACGATGTCGCCGGCGTCCTGCTCCTTCATCAGCTCGACGATCCGGGGCACGAGCGTCATGTGCGCGCCGGAGAGGATCGAGAGCCCGACAGCGTCGGCGTCCTCCTGGATCGCGGTCTCGACGATCTGCTCGGGAGTCTGGTGGAGGCCGGTGTAGATGACCTCCATGCCGGCGTCGCGGAGGGCGCGGGCGATGATCTTGGCGCCGCGGTCGTGTCCGTCGAGCCCGGGCTTGGCGACGACGACGCGGATCTTGCGTGAGGAAGTGCTCATGAGGACGACGGCGAATCCTACCGGCCGGTCGCGAATCTCGTTGCCCTGTAGGGTGCGACCTCATGGCGCGGATCGAGATCGGCGACATCGTCCAGGTCGGGACCGGTGGCTCGAGCTACCACGCGGTCGTCCGCGGCGTGCGCCTGCGCCGGCTCGTCGTCGACCGCTGCGACGGACTGCCGGCGCTGCCGCTGTCGACGCGGGACGTCGTGGCCGTCTTCAAGCCTGCTGGTACTCCGGAAGCAGCGGTCGGCGAGACCGAGCCGCTGCTGCCGACGGCGCAGATGCGGCTGTTGTGACGTTCTGGTCGCTGTAGCAGCCAGTCCGTAACAAACGGCTGCTGATTCTCCGCTTGGCGTGCGGCAGCCTGGAGTGGTGAACGATCTCGACGCCCGGATTGCGGCGCACGTACGGGCGAGGCACGGCGTGATCTCGCGCCCGGAGCTGGTTGACCTCGGGGCCTCGCGAGCGGCGATTCGGCACCGTGTCGATTCGGGCACGCTTCGTCTCCTCCATCGCGGGGTCTTCCTCGTGGCGTCCAACCCCATCACTGACCGCGCGAGGATGATGGCGGCCGCGCTTGCGTGTGGTGTCGGTGCGGTTGTGAGCGGCACGACGGCGGCGGTCCTCTGGTGCCTCGTTCCGAAGCACCTGATGGACGGTTTCCATGTGATCGTTTCGCGCCAGGTGCGGCCGCCTGCGGGCATCACGGTTCACCGTCGGGCGCTCGACCCCTCCGAGCGGACCCACCACTTCGGCGTCCCGGTCACCACCCCGGCCCGTACGCTTCTCGACATCGCGCCGCTCGTGAGCGCGCGGCGCCTCAGCCGCGCGATTCGGCAGGCCGAGGTGGACGGGCTCGTCAAGCACGACGCACTGGTCGAGCTGGCCCGGTCATCTCGCCCCGGCGCACCGGCGCTGCGCGCCGCACTGGCACCGGGCTCGACGCCCACGCGCAGCGGCTACGAGGACGACGTCGCCGATCTGCTCCGCGGCCCCGGCGCGCCGGGATTCGAGACCAACGCCCGGGTGTTCGGGCACGAGGTGGACGTCTGGGTGCCGTCCCTCAACCTCGCGATCGAGGTGGACGGCGGGCGCTGGCACGACACGCCCCAGGCGCGGCACGAGGACGCGGTCAAGCAGGCCGCCCTGGAGGCCGCAGGCGTGAAGGTAACGCGGCTCGGATCGGACTAGTTTGTGACGAAGTGGCCCCTGGAGGGGCCACTTCGTCACAATCGTCAGCGGACCTTGATCGTCGCCGTCATGTCCGGCGCGTGGACGGTGCAGACGAGCTTGTAGGTGCCGGCCGAGCTGAACTTGCGGGTGACGGTGCCCCTGCTGCGCAAGCCGATCGACCAGATCTTCTTCTTGCCTCGGGTCGCGACGACGTCGTGCGCGCTGTCGCCGACCCAGCGGAACTTGAGCGCCGTGCCCTTGCTGACCGTGAGACTGCCCGGCGAGAAGAGGTCGTCGGCGACGCGGATCGTCACCGCCGAACTGGCCTGCGCCGGAACGAGCGCGAGCGCGGCAGCAGCGGTGAGCGGGGCGACGACGGCACGGCGAATCACGGCTCGCATCATAGGCGCCGGGTCGCGGGGCCGTGCCGGCTCAGTCGCCGCCCCGGCCGCGCGTCGCATGGCCGCCTGAGAGGTCGAGTGCGATCGCGAGCAGGAGCGTGCCGGCCCATGCGTTCACGGGATCGAACGTGATCGGCTCGTTGCTGCCCGACACGTTGGCGATGAACCAGATGATCAGCCAGAGGAACGTCATCGGGCCAGCCTACGCCCGGCCCGGCCTTCAGGCGAGCGGCTGCTAGAAGACCGGCGTCTCGGTGTACGCGCCCCAGACCTCCTGGAGCGCGTGGATGATCTCGCCCTCGGTCGCGTGCGCGCGGGCGGCGTCGAGGAGATGCGGCATCAGGTTCTGACCTTCGCGCGCGGCCGCCTCCTTCAAACGCGCGAGCACTGGCTCGATCGCTGCGGAGTCGCGCCGCGCCCGCACCGCCTCGACGCGCCCGACCTGCTTGCGCTCCAAAGCCGGGTCGATCCGCAGGATCGGCGTCTGCTCGTCATCGCCTTCGGTATAGGCGTTGACGCCGACGACGATTCGGCGTCCGGCGTCGATCCGGTTCTGCAGCTCAAACGACGCGTCTGCGATCTCGCGCTGCGGGTAGTTGTCCTTGACGGCGGCGACCATCCCGCCGAGCTCGTCGATCCGCCGGAAGTAGTCGTAGGCCGCCTCTTCCATGCGGTCGGTCAGCTCCTCGACGTAGTAGCTGCCGGCGAGCGGGTCGATCGTGTCGCAGGCGCCGGTCTCGGTCGCGATGATCTGCTGAGTCCGCAGCGCAACGCGCACCGCCTGCTCGGTCGGCAACGCCAGCGCCTCGTCGAACGAGTTCGTGTGCAGCGACTGCGTGCCGCCGAGCACGCCGGCCAACGCCTCGATCGCCGTGCGCGTGATGTTGTTGAGCGGCTGCTGGGCAGTCAGCGATACGCCTGCGGTCTGGGTGTGGAAGCGCATCAGCAGCGACTTCGGGTTCTTCGCGCCGAAGGTGTCGCGCAGCTCGCGCGCCCAGATCCGGCGCGCCGCGCGGTACTTGGCGATCTCCTCGAAGAAGTCGATCTGCGCGTTGAAGAAGAACGACAGCCGCGGCGCGAACGCGTCGACATCGATGCCGCGGTCGACGGCTTGCTGCACGTAGGTCAAGCCGTCCTTGAGCGTGAACGCGAGCTCCTGCTGGGCGGTCGCCCCGGCCTCACGGATGTGGTAGCCGGAGATCGAGACCGGATGCCAGCGCGGCATGTCGCTCGTGCACCACTCGACCATGTCGCCCATCAGGCGCATCGCCGGATCGATCGGGAAACACCACTCCTTCTGGGCGATGTACTCCTTGAGGATGTCGGCCTGGATCGTGCCTGATAGCTGCGCGGCCGGGATCCCCTGCCGCTCGGCGGCGGCGACATAGAAGGCGAGCATGATCGCCGCCGGCGCGTTGATCGTCATCGACACCGAGACGTCGCCGACGTCGATCCCGGCGAACAGGTCCTCCATGTCATCGAGCGTGTCGACGGCGACGCCCTCGCGACCGACCTCCCCCAGCGAGCGCGAGTCGTCGGAGTCATGCCCCATCAACGACGGCATGTCGAACGCCGTCGACAAACCGGTCTGCCCGTGGTCGAGCAGGTAGTGGAAGCGCTCGTTCGTCTCCTCAGCAGTCCCGAACCCCGCGAACTGCCGCATCGTCCAGAGCCGCCCGCGGTGCATCGACGGGTAGACGCCGCGCGTGAACGGGTACTGGCCCGGGTAGCCGATCTTCGGGTCGACATCGTCGGGCGAGATCAGCGGCGGGACCGGCTCACCGGAGAGGCTGAGGAACTCAGCGTCACGCTCGGGCGTGGCGTCGTAGGCGGCCTGCCAGGACTCGCGGCTCGGGGCGGCCTGCGGCGTCACGTCGGTTGACATGGCGTCAGCGTATCCGGCGCCCGCCGCTCACCAGGAGTCGACGGGGCGGCCGCTGCCGGTGCTCTCCCCCGCCGCACGGAGCGTCGCGGCGATCAACGCGCGCGTGTCCGCCGGGTCGATCACGTCGTCGATCTCGAACAGCTCGGCGGCGTTCAGCGCGTCGGCGTTCTCTGTGGCCATCGCGGTCAGCTCGCGCACGCGCTGCTCGCGCTCAGCGTCGTCCTCGATCGCGGCGAGCTCGTTGCGCAGCCCGAGCCTGACGGCGCCTTCGAGGCCCATCGGCCCGAGGTGCGCGCCGGCCCAGGCGACGGTCAGGACCGGCTCGTGCAGCGATCCGCCGGCCATCGCCTGTGCGCCGAGGCCGTAGCCGCGGCGCAGGACGACGGCGATCAGCGGCACGGTCAGCGCACCGGCGGCGATCAGCATCCGGCTCGCCCGGCGAACGAGGCCTTCGGCCTCGGCCTCCGGACCGACGATGTAGCCGGGCGTGTCGATCAGCGAGATCACCGGCAGGCCGAACGAGTCGCAGAGTTGGAGGTGCCGGGCGGCCTTCTCGGAGGCGGCGGCGGTCACGGCACCCGCGGCGTAGGTGCTGTTGTTGGCGATCACGCCGACAGCGCGGCCTTCGATCCGGCCGATCGCGGTGACCAGCTCGGGCGCGAAGCGCGGCCGCAGGACGGTCTGCGAGCCGGTGTCGCAGAGCCGCTCGACCACCGGCAGCACGTTGTACGCGCGGCGGGCGCGCTCGGGGATGACGTCGCGAAGCGGCTCCTGATCGGCCGCCTCCCAGGATTCGGCAGCCGAGCCGCGCAGGCACCCGAGCAACCGCTTGGCCGTGTCGACCGCTTCGGCCTCGTCGGCTACGAGCACGTCGATCACGCCGCCGCGGTCCTGGACCGGCGCCGGGCCGACGTCATCCGGCGCGACGTCGCCGAGGCCGCCGCCGGCGATCATCGCCGGGCCGCCCATCCCGATCGAGCTGTTCTCGGTCGCGATGATGAGGTCGGCGCAGCCGGCGATGACGGCGTTGCCGGCGAAGCAGCGGCCGTGGACGATCGCGATCCGCGGCACCGTGCCCGACAGCCGCGCCCAGAGCGCGAAGGCACGCACGTGGAGCGCACTGACGACCGGGTGGTCGGTGTCGCCGGGCCGGCCACCGCCGCCTTCTGCGAAGAAGATCACCGGCAGCCGGAGCCGGTCGATCAGGTCGAACAGGCGGTCCTTCTTGAGGTGGCCGACGGCGCCCTGCGTGCCGGCGAGGACGGTGTAGTCGTACGCGAGCACGCAGACCGGCAGGCCGCCGACGGTCGCGGCGCCGGCAAGGAGGCCGTCAGCGGGAGTGTTGGCCCGCAGGTCGTCGAGGTCACGCCGGCCGCGCTGCGGCGCGATCGCGTAGCGGCCGTACTCGACCCAGGAGCCGGGGTCGATCAGGTCCTCGACGTTCTCGCGCGCGGTCCGTCCGCCGCGGTCGCGGCGTTTGGCGAGGGCGCCGGGGCGGGCCGCGTCCTCGGTCTGCGCGCGGCGGGCGCCGAGGCGATCGAGCGGCGTCTCGTCAGCGGGCACGGCGCGCCACCTGCCGCCCGGCGGCGCCGAGCACGGTCGCGGCGGCGAGCCCGCCGGCCATCCGCAGGTGCCCGGCGAGACGGTCGAAGCGCAGCACCTCCCACTGCTCCTCGCGCGCGACCCGGGCGAGTTCGGTGTCGGGGTTGACGACGACCGGGTGGCCGACGGCGCGCAGCATCGGCAGGTCGGACTCGCTGTCGGAGTAGGCGTAGGAGGCGGCGAGGTCGATGCCTTCGCGCTCGGCGAGCTCGCGCATCACCGCGGCCTTGCCCTCGCGGTAGGTGTGCTGCCCGACGAGACGTCCGGTGTAGAGGCCGTTCTCGTCCTCCTCGAACTGGGTGCCGAGGCCGCCGTCGAAGCCGATCACCGAGGCGACGAGCTCAGCGGTGCCCTGCGATGCGGCGGTGACGATGTAGACGGGGCGGCCGTCGTCCTGGTGGGCCCAGGCGATCTCGAGCATCTGGGGGTAGAGGCGCGGGAGGACGCCCGCGAGCACCTGCGGGCCGAGCCGTTCAAAGTCGCGCGCGCGGCGGCCGGCGAGCAGCTCGCCGACCTTTTCCATCACCTGCTCGGTGCTCTCGTCGGTCGAGCCGTGGAGGCGAAAGCGGATGTTGGCGTAGGCGTGACGCGCGAGCTGGCCGCGGCCGATGATCCCGGCGCGGGCGGCCGCGCGCGCCCAGAAGAAGCCGGACGAGCCGGACATCAGCGTGCGGTCGAGGTCGAAAAAGGCGGCCGCGGTCGGCATGGCCCGAGAGTAGGCGAACGCGCCCTTGGCCTTCTCAGTCCTGTTTCCGGTACGATGCCGGCAGATGACCACGCGCTCGAAGAAGATGACGTCGCTCGCCGCCGCGGCCGGACTGGCCGCATCGCTCGGATCGGCGACGCCCGCGCTTGCCAAGTCGCAGGCGTGGAAGTCCGAGAGCGGCTGCACCGGCCGGGTCTCGATCGAGGCGATCGACGGCCGCGTCTATGGCGCCGCCGCGTTCAGCCCCTGCCTCGCGAGCAAGGTGCCGTCGGGCCGGCGCTTCTACGTCGTCGTGTCCGAGGACGGGATCCGCCAGAACTTCGACGTCAAGTCGTTCTACTCGTTCACGAGTGACAACTACATCTACAAGGCGGCCGACCCGGTCTCGATCTCGGTGCCGTACAAGCCGAACCGAAAGTACAAGGCCTGCGTGATGATCGCCTCGAACTATGTGAACGGCGCGGAGTTCGGCTGCATCAACAAGTAGGCGCGGCCCGGCGCTGGCCCGGACCGTAGGGTCTGCGCCGTGCGCCGCCCGAGCTACCGCGTTGCCGTTCCAGAGGGCGAACTGGCCGCGACGTTCGCGGCGATCCGGGCGGAGTTGGAGGTGCCGGAGGAGTTCCCGCCGGAGGTGCTGGCCGCCGCCGAGGAGGCGGCGCGCTCGTGGGAACGGCCGGCTCTGGAGCTGCTCGACGTCCCGTTCCTGACGCTCGACCCGAAGGGCTCGACCGACCTCGACCAGGCGATGGCGCTGGACCGGGCGGCAGGCGGCGGGTACGTGGTGCGGTACGCGATCGCGGACGTGCCGGCGTTCGTGCTGCCGAGCGGGCCGGTCGATGCCGAGGCGCGCGTGCGCGGGCAGACGATGTACGCGCCGGACGGGCGCGTGCCGTTGCACCCGCCGGTGCTGAGCGAGGGCGCGGCGTCGCTGCTTGCCGGCGAGGTGCGGCCGGCGTTCGTCTGGACGTTCGAGCTGGGGGCCGATGGCGAGGCGGCGTTGACGTCGCTCGAGCGCGCGCTCGTGCGTTCGAGCGAGCAGCTCGACTACGAGAGCGAGCAGGCGGCGATCGACGCCGGGCGAGCGCGGCCGGAGATCGAGCTGCTGCTCGAGATCGGCCGGCTGCGGGCGGAGGTGGAGGCGGCGCGCGGAGGGGTGTCGCTCGGGACGCCCGACCAGGAGATCGAGCGCGAGGACGGCGGCTACCGGCTCGTGCTGCGCCCGCCGCGCGAGATCGAGGACGCGAACGCGCAGCTCTCGCTGATGACCGGGATGGCCGCGGCCGAGCTGATGCTCGCGGGCGGAGTGGGCGTGCTGCGGACGATGCCGGTGCCGCCGGACCACGTGGTGCAGCGGCTGCGGCGACAGGCGCGCGGCCTCGGGCTGGGTTGGGCGGATGACGTGCGCGCGTCGGTGTTCCTGCGCGGGCTCGATGCGCAGTCCGGGCCCGAGGTCGCGCTGCTCCACGAGGCCGGCGTGCTCTTCCGCGGGGCGAAGTACACGGCGTTCGACGGCGACCCGCCGCCGGTGGGCGAGCGAGAGCAGGCCGCGATCGCGGCGCCGTACGCGCACGTGACAGCCCCGCTGCGGCGGCTGGTCGATCGGTTCGGGCTGGTGTGCTGCGAGGCAATCGCGGCCGGCCGGCCGGTGCCGGAGTGGGTGCGCGAGGCGCTGCCGTCGCTGCCTGAGGTGATGGCCGCGTCAGACCGGCGCGCGAACGCTTTGGACCGCGCATGCGTCGACGCGGTCGAGGCGGCGCTGCTGGCGCCGCACGTCGGCGAGACCTTCGACGCCGTCGTCGTGGACCTGGCCGAGAAGGGGGGCGGCGGGCTGATCCAGCTCAGCGACCCGCCAGTGCTGGCGAAGTGCGCGGGCGAGAAGCCGCTCGTGCTGGGGGCTGCGGTGCGGGCGCGGTTGGTGGAGGCGGATGTGGGGCGGCGGGTGGTGAGGTTCGCCGCGATCTGAACCCGGCCGCGACTCGCGCGTCCTCCCGGAAGGCGCTCAACGAACATGTTCCGGAGCCTCGCTGTTGGGCCCTGGGTACTCGATCGCCCAACCCCGGTTGTCGGCGTCCCATTGTCGGTCCGCTTCTTCCAGGAACGCGTGCGCGTCAGCCACGCCTTCGGCACGTTCGAGCCGCCGAAGCGCCCTTTGCCGCGGAACAGTCGTCACCTCCACGGGCTCCGAGTCGTGGCTGAGGGCGAACTCCATCTCGTACCGCTTCGTACCGACCCAGGATGGAGAGGCTCTTCTGACGCGAATCACGGCTGCAGGATCACTCGCCTTGAGCGCCGACCGTGGCACGAAGCGCATTCAAGTCGTTCCGTGCGACGCGAAACCCCGGATCCAGTTCGAGAGCGCGCAGTAGCAACTCCTCCGCACCCTCGGCGTCTCCGGCCCGCAACGCGACAATGGCACACGCGTGGGTCCACGTCGCGACGACAGGAGCACTAGCCCCCCGGACGCGCTCACTTGTCAACTGGAGCAGTTCGCTCGCGCGCTCAACTGAACCGAGCCGAGCGAGGATCTCGCTGGCGGCAATTTCGGAAACCAAGTCGGGCTGCTCCTGGGCGGCTTCGAGGGAACGTTCGACTGAGGCCTTAGCTCTATCCCACTCCCCGAACTTAATCGAAGCGTGAGCCAGCCCGATCCAAGCGTCGGGCTGCTCAGGTGCAAGTTCCGTTAGGGCCGCGAAGGCCGCCAGGGTTTCAACCATCGACGCGGACGAGCTCGCTAGTTTGGATTCGGCTCGCGCGCGAGCTGCCGAGTAGTCGTCCATCTCAGTCGCCCGAACTCGAATCCTGAGAACCCAGAGCCGCCAGGTCAATCGATCTGATTCACGGCCCCAGAGCCACCAACTGGCCGAACGGTCGCTTGGTCAAGAAGCTCCAGTATTGCTTGAGCATCCGTTGTGAGCACGAGATCGAGCGGCATCACGGGCGGCCGCAGGTCGTCGAAGGGGTTACAACGGCAGTCGATCAGCAACTGGGCGCCGTTGAGGCCAGTCAGCAACAGCCCCGCGTCAGCATCACCACGAAGTTCGGCGCCATCAGCTGTAGCAACGGTCGCTGCCCACCGCACGATGGAGATCTGAGGTGCGGTCCCGATGATGCCCTTAAGGCTGAGACGATCGGCCTGCGGACCAATCGGTGCGGGCGCAGGGCGCGCGTGGGGCCACTGCACGTGAACCGAAGCGCAGACAAAAAACAACTCGTCTAGCTGCTCGCTGACGAGCGAATCTGCACCAATCGAGTACGCCGATTGACCGCACTGGACGATCAACCCTGATGACCGATACAGGGAATCGCGGTCAAGGACAGCAACAGTCTGAGTCAGAACATTCTCAACCGCAGATGCTTGAAGCGCCCGAAGGCAGCTCTCGGTGCGCTCGTCCACCGCAACCACGAAGCCATCAGTGCCGTCCCAATGTCGGTCATCGGCCAAAATGTACGGTCTCCCTTCCGGCAGGATGCCGTACGTCGATTCGCGCAGACCCGTCGGGATTCAACCGAATACTCGTTCCGTCCTCGGCGGTGCGCCTTACGCCACCGTTGCCCAATGGCTTGTCAACAACCCGCTGTCCTCGGGTTCGATTTCGGAAGATGCTCTTGGCCGTCGACCTTCCTCCGGCCAGGTCGGTGTTTACTCGGCTCCTGGTGACCCGGGCGTTGCGACCGATCAGTCGTAGTCCGCCGCCAGCTTCTTCCAGTAGTTTGGCGCCGCGTCCGGGTTTGCCAGTTGGTAGGACCATTCCGAGCAGCAGTCCTGGTGTGCCGCCGTCGTGGCAGGCGGTGTTCTGGCCGGTGATGGCGTCGCCGATCATCGAGGGCAGGCCGCCCCAGACGACGTTCGAGACGGTCACGACGCCTTCGGTGACCGCTACGGCTGCGTCCCAGAACCACAGTCCTTCGGGGTCGATTCGGTTGACCGGGTCGCCGCCCACATAGGCGTAGAGCGATGTGTCACCGCCTGCGAAGCCGATTGGGTCTTTGCTCAGCCAACGCCCGGTCTCAGGGTCGTAGTCGCGCGCCCCGAACTTCACCAGGCCCGTGTCGGAATCAACCAGTCCGCCGGCGTAGCCGAACGGCTGGAACCCGGGACTCGTGTCAGACAGGACCTGGCCGTAGGGGTCGTAGACGACCTCCTGGGTCACGGCGCCGGTATCAACCCTGACGACCTTTCTGACCGACCCGGCCTGATCGGTCACCAGGCGGTAGCGAACACCTGAGCGCTCCATGTACACCGGCACCACCGGCGAGGCCCCGTACACAAACCGGGTCCTCACAGACCCGTCACCAGCAAGCTCAGCGACCGGCCCAAACCCACGCTGCCCATACACCCACGACCCGGTCCGCACCCCATCGACCTCACGAGCAACCCTGCGCCCGAGCCCATCAACCAGATACGTGATCTTGCGGCCATCAGGCCGCGTCACGCTCTCAAGACGACCAAACCCGTCATAGCCAAACCTGGTCTTCGCAGCCCCATCAGCACGCTCGACCAAATCCCCAGTCGCCGAATACCGGAACGACACCGCCCCGCTCCGAACAAGCCGATCCTGCGCATCGAACTCCGCCGACACCACCGGACCGCTCCCCTCACGAGCGCTCTCACGGTTCCCGTTGGCGTCATACGAATACGTCCGCCAACGCGACCCATCACGATCAACCCACTCAAGCTGGCCACGCCCCGTGTACCCATAGGTGAACACGTGCGAGCCGCCACCGTCCTGCTCGGTGGCCTTCTTCAACCGATCAAGACCGTCACGCTCGAACACGAACCCAAGCACGTCCGCCGCGCCCTGCTTGTACCCAAGCGACTTCGGCTGCCCGAACTCATCAAACGAATGCGAACTCGACGAGCCACCCACACTCGAAGACTCAACCGCCCCCGTCTCCGCGTTGCGCACCAACGTCAGCGCACCGGCGCTAGTCAACAGCCCGTCATCGTCGTAGCCGAAGTCGATCTTCAGCGACCCGACCGTCTCCGAACTGTGCAACAGATTGCTGTTGTACTCGTAGGAGGCAGCCCCAGACACCGGTCCCGACCACGCTTCACGCGTGACGAGCGGCCCGTCGTACTCGTAGCCGACCTTCTGAGCACCGTTCGCAACCTCGTCGAGTTTGCGACCGCCACCCTGCTGGTAGCGGTACGTGACCTCGTCGCTGTCACCCGTGACCGTCTTGACCCGACCCGCCGAGTCGTACCCAAACACCGTCCGATGACCACCCGGCAGATCAACCGACGCAACCTGCCCGTCAGCGTTGTACCGGTACTGCTCGGTCGTATCGGCGACGTCGGGCACGAGCGGCGGCTTGGCGTTGTCGAGCCGTGAGCCGAGCGTGCTCGAGAACGTGTGCGTCGGCCGTGCCGGCGGGGTGACGCCGGTCAGGCGGCCGGCCTTGTCGTAGGAGAAGCCGATCTCGCGACCGTCGGCGAGCACCTGGGCCGTCATTTGGCCGACCTTGTCGTAGCGGTAGCGCTCGTCGAATGCCTCCGGCCCCTGCGTGCGCGCGAGGTTGCCGCCGGCGTCGTAGGAGTAGGTCCACTCGCGATCACCGAACGTCTCGCGGTCGACGCGGCCGCGACCGTCGTAGTGCGTGGTCTGCGACTCGACGCCCGGGAGCCGGCTCTCGACCTCGCGGCCGCGCTCGTCGAACGTGGTCGAGGCGGTGCGGCCGGCCATCGACGTCGCTCGCGCGGTGCGGTCGGAGGCGGTGTAGCGAACGGTGCTCGGCTTGCCGTTCGTCGTGGTCGTCTCGGTCAGTTCGGTGAACGAGAACCGGTCGGAGAGATCGGCCAGCGGCGCCGTCCGGGTCCGCGTGATCGTGGCCTTGAGCCCGCCGGGCGTCCTCAGCGACTCGGCGTCGTGGAACGGCGCTGCCATGCCGAGGCGCGGGTCACCACGTTCACTCGACGAAGCGACCGTGCCATCGGGTTGTGTCGTGGTGGTCGTGCCCTCGCCGGTCGTCTGCACCACCTGGGCGCCGTCCGGGCCTGTGACCTTGCGCTGGAGCAGGTTCGTCCCGGTCCGGTCGAGCGAGAACACCGACGTCAGACCGCCCTTGGTCCGCATCGTCACGTCTTGGCGGTCACCGTCATAGCTGCGGGTGAGCGTCTTGGTCGGCCCGTCCGGGTCGACGTCGGACTTCAGGCGCCCGTCATCCTCGTACTCGAACCGAGAGGTGCCGGCCCCGGGGCGCCGGAATGACGCGAGCAGCCCGTTCGCGTCGCGATAGCTGAGCTCGTGCGTGCCGTCCTCCGGGTCCTCGACGCGGGTCAGCCACCCGTCGGCGTCGGTGTCGAGCTTCGTCCGGGCGCCGTAGGCGCCGACGATCGCGGTCGGCGCGTCACCGTTGTGCTCGATCCGGACGCGGTTGTCGTCCGCATCGACGACCTCGTCGAGGTGGCCGCGATCGTCGTAGCCGAACGAGAGCAGACGCTTGCCGTTGACCGCGTCGACGGTTTCGAGATGGCGGCCGTTCTTGTCGAACCGGTAGATCTCGCTGCCGTCCTCGGAGGGGATCGCGAGTTCCTCGTTGGTGAAGCTGGGGAGGGTGGAGCCGACGCGGACGAGCAACCGCCCGTTGACCAGGAGCGAGTTGTCCGGAGCCACCGCGAGACCTGGCACCCCACCTTGTGCACATGCCTCGCGCGGAGTCCCTCCGAGACCAAAGTCCGACATCCACACGTCGCCTGTCCCAGGGCGCTGGAACGGAACGAATGGACGGTCGCAAGTTCCTCCCCCGTACGCGACGCGGAACATACGGTCCGGGTCGAGCCGGAGCACGAGGTAGGGATCGCGATTCGCAACGTAGAGTCGACTGTCAGGGCCCACCGCCAGCTCGTTCACGTTGAGGCGAGCGTTATCGGCAGGGACCGGGGCCTCGGTGAACCCCGCGTCAGGACCCACGCCGAATTGTTCAACCGAGCCGTCTGGACCGATGCGGATGAGATGCGACCAATCGAGCCATTGGGTCTGCGCGACCCAAACGGTCCCGTCGGGAGCGACCGCCATCGCACCGAACACGCCGAAGAGACAAGCGGTAGGGCAGTTCTCCTTGATCAGGACGTTGGCGATCCCGTCGCGGTCGACCCGCACGACTCGTCCCGAGGTCGTTCCATAGTCATAGCTCGACCCGCTGTCCATCACGAACAGCTGGCCGCTTGCGTCCACGCCGATCGCGTCGACGTCACCGAAAGCAATCTCTTCTGCGCGGAGACCGTTTTCCATCGCCAGGCTCCCGCCGCCAGCGACCGTTTCGATCAGGCCATCCGGTGAGACCCGTCGGACGCGACGGTTGCCGCGATCTGCGATGAAGACGGACCCGTCGGGCCCGACGGCGATGTGATCCGGACGGCTCAAGCGTGCGTCCCGCGCCGGCCCGCCATCACCGCTGAGCCCACCCGGATCTCCCCATTCAAACGGGCGCCCCGCAATCCGCTCGATGCTTCCTGCGGCCGTGCGTTTGTAGACCGCATCGCTCCAAGTGAAGTACACACTCCCTGCCGCGTCGACGGCTAGCCCGGCGCCGGCGCCGTGTAGCCCCGGCTCGCCGAATGAGACCGTGATCCTCGGATCGAGCTGCTGGACGGTCTTCGCCTGGTCCTCAACTCGCCGGACACGGCCATCCCCCGTTCGTAGCGTCCCGGTCTCCGGGTCGTAGCTGTGGTGGGCACTCAGCGACCAGCCACCGAGGCCTGATGCACGCTGGTCCCAGGAGTTGAGCGTCGTCGTAAATCGCTGCCAGACCGGCGCCTCGATCCGAGGGTCTGGATTGATCTCGGCCCGGCCGCCTCCGGACGGAGTTCCGCCACCACCGCCACCACCGCTACCCCCGACCGTGCCCAACGAGCCGCCTCCGGCCCCCGCCCAGGATGCCGTGGGCGGCCTCGGAGAAATCGGGTTGACCGTCTCACCCGCGGCGAACGTGAACGGAACCGCAGACCGGTAATCGAACATGTAGTAGAAGCCAACGTCGACCCGTAGCGGCAGCCCACCTTGGACGGTTCGCCCGTAGGCGTCCCTGCCGTCCCATGTGAATGTCCAGGTCATGCCTGGCTCGACGTCCGAGACGGGCGTCGCGGGACAAAGAATCGGGCGAGGAGTCCAGTTGCAACGCTCGTCGGTTTCGAACGCCTTGAAGGAGCTCCGCCCGGCGATCGACGCCCTCACCTCGATCCGAGACAACTTGTCGGGGATCCGATCCCCGATCAGCTTCACGCGAACGGCGCGCCCGGCTTCCGCCCCGGGTGTCCGGTCGCTCTCGTAGTGAAGCGAGAGGCCAGTGCCGGCGATCGGGATGTCCTCGCCGAGCGTCTGGTTCTCGCAGCCGATGATCGAGCCGGACGACTGACAACCGTCGTCGGTCTGCGTATCGATGACCCGCCCGTCGGGGCCGATCGCGCCGGGAGGGAGCCGGTACGGATAGTTCCCGTCGATCGACGTGAAGTGAGCCAGCGAGAGCCTCGTGAAGCTCTGGCCGGGATCGAATCGTCGCGAAACCTCGCGCATCTCCTGCTCGTCGACACCAAGGTCGTCGAGCGCCTCGGCGCTTGCCGGATTGCCGTCACCGGTGACATCCAGGACGGCGACGCCGCCCGTCTCGGACAGCACGCGCACGACCCGACCGTCAACCATCGGCTTCCAGACGTGATCGCTGCGGTCGTAGAACCCGAGCGGGACACGGGTGCCCGCGTCAACGCCGAGGAAGTTGTCGACGTAGGCGGCGAGCGGCTTGCTGAACTCGATCGTCTCCGCACCCGCGGCCAGCGCCTCGTCGAGGCTGAACTCCGCGGCCCAGGTGTAGGCGACGTTGGGCGGGAGCTCGCCCGGCATGCGGTCCTTGCCGAACTCGCCGACGGTGAACTCGGACACCCGCAGGCGCCCTTGGGTCACGGGCCGCCGCTCGCCGTCCGGCATCACCATCACCGCTGACGTTCCGGGCTTGACGATCGTCGTGACCTTGCGCTCTCCGTGGCTGTCCTCCGACTCGCTGCTCTCCGCCGCTTGCAGCCCAGCGCCGGGACCGAACGTGATGTCCGTGCTCTTCGAGTCGAGCGGCGTCAGGACGACGTCGTCGAGCCAGACGTAGTCCTGCCATGGCGTCTGCACCGACCGCTGAACCGGCAGGTACCCGTCCTTGCTGACCTCGACGACGAGCGGGCCGCCGCCGTTGACCACCATCGAGTAGGTGCCGTCCGACAGCGAGGCGGTCCGGCCGTACTCGGGGTGGTCGGCGACCATGACGCTCGCGCCCTGCTCGGGGCGACCGTCGGGCCCGAGCACCTTGCCGCGGAGGACCGCGATCCGCGTCGGCGCGATGTCGGCGGTGACGCCTCGCTGCGGCGCATCGTCGCCTTGGTAGAGGAACTTGGAACTGGTCGCGAGGTCGGTGGTCGCGGTCTTCGAGACCGGAGTCGGCGCGACGAACTCGGTCCTGAACCGCGCCTTCTTCGAGGCCGTGTTGCCGGCGGCGTCGGTCGCGTCGACCGTCAGCTCATGCTCGCCGGGATCGAGCGTGCGCGGGTCGATCTCGGTACTTGGCTTGATCGTGCAGCCGCCGTCGTCGCAGCGCCGGTCGTCGGTGCCGAGCACGCGCCCGTCGACCGAGCTGACGACGCGCACCGCGCCCGAATGCGCATCACCGACGTTCGCCGGAACCGCGCGCGGCTCGGTGATGAACGGCGAGCCGGAGCCGAACCCATCGATGAACGAGACCTCAGGTGCGTCACGGTCGATGCCGAGCCGCAGATCGCGAGTGGTCGCGTCGCCGGCGCCGTTGATCGCGTGAACCGTGAGTGTGTGCTCGCCCTGACCGAGCTGGCCGGCGTCGAGGCGGAAGTCGTGTTCGAGCGCGCAGCCGCCGGCTGCACACGCTTGCGTCACATGCTGCGGTGCGCCGCCGTCGATCGCCACCGACAGGGCGATCACGCCCGACTCGCCATCCGCCGCCGTGATGCGCACGCTCTCGGCCGAGGCCATCCAGCGCGGGACGCCCGAGCCGTCGATCGACGGTGCGGTCGGATCGACGGCGAAGCTGATCGCCTTCGCCGCCGACTTGCGCCCTGCGCGATCGGTGACTCGGATCGACGCGGCGTGCTCGCCTGGGTTGAGGGCGCCGACGGGCAGCGACGTCTCCCACGTGGCCGGGCATGCGACCGCGTCGGAGGTCGTGCAGGCGTCGGAGAGCGAGCGCTGGACGTCGCCGGTCACGGCGATCGACGCGACGCCGAGACCGGCGTCGTTCGCGCGGACGTCGATCGTGCCGCCGGGCGCAAGCCAGCGCGTGCGGGGGCCGGCGGTGTCGATGACGGGCGCTTCGGCGTCGAAGACCTGGAGCTCCGACGTCGCGGCCGAGGCGGTTGCGCCGCGCTTGAGCGTCAGCAGCGAGAAGCGCGCAGCGGAGGCTCTGCTGCCGGCCGCGCTCAGCTGCGCGCCGGCGCGCGCACGCTTGACCTTGAGCACCGTGCGATCGTCGGCGAGTTCGGCCGTGGCCAGGGACGACTTCGAGAGCGCGCCGTTGACGCGTCCGAATCGGACCGATCGGACCTGCGCGTTGCCCGGCGCCTGCCAGGTCCAGATGCCCTGTGACCACGGCAGCCAGCCGGGAGTGGTCGTCCGGATCCGGAGCGCCCGGCCTCGTTGGGTCCCGGTCGCGGCACCGGCCGGCGTCGCGGCGAACTGCCATCCGCCACTGCGTGCCAGCGCCGGCAGCTCGACCCTGATGGCGCCTGCGTCGCCGCGCCGGCTGTTTGCGAGGCGCATCACGAGCTCTTGTCCGGAGGCCGAAAGGCGGACCGCGCGTGCGCGGCCGCTCGGCGGGACGGCGACGATCCGGGCGACCTCGATGCCGCCGACGACGATCGTCACCGCGCCGCGAGCGGTTCGGGCGAGGCGCGGCTGCTCGGTCGCGGCGATCCGCAGCCTTTGCTCAGCGGCAGATCCACGGCGGACGGTGATCTGGAGGCCGCGCGGGTCGGGGCCGATCGTCCATTGCGGGCCGGGTGCTTTGCCAACGGTCGCGCGGCGGCCGCCGCTGGTGGTCCGCATCGACCCAGCCGGTGAGGCGCCCTTGCGCTCAGAGGCGACGATGCGCAGACCGCCGCCGAGGCGGATGCCGTCGCTGAGGCTCGTGCCGACGCCGATGCCGGAGGCGCCGCCGAGACGGTCTGGCGCGGCCGCTACTGGGCCGGGCTTGAGAGTGACGAGGCCGGCTTCCGCCGCTGCGCCGCCGGCCGGAACGGCAAGCGAGGTCGCGGGCGCGACCGAGGCGATGATCGCGATGCCGATACTCCGGGCCCTGCGCCGTCCCCTTCGCGCCCCGCCTTGCTGAACACCGGAAAGCGGTAGCACGCGCGGAGCGTAACGGTCCGAGGGCGAACGGGCAACGGAGGCACCGCTGGTTCGGCGCAGTTTCGTGACGCTTTCGTAGCACATATCATGCTACAATGCCAGGCCATCATGGCTCGCTCGCTCCATGTCCGCCTCGACGACGACTCCGAGCGATCGCTCGGACTGCTCCGCTCCAGCGGCCTGACGGACTCTGCTGCGGTGCGGCTTGCGCTTGTGGAAGCAGGCGAACGGCGTGTCCAGCGAAGCGCTCTCGCGCGTGAAGCTGCCGCACTCGCAGCGGACGAGACCGACCGCGCCGAGATGGCAGACGTTCGTGAACTCATGGATTCGCTCCGGCCTGAAGACGGATCACTCTGATGGTCCGTGGTGAGCTGTTCCGTCTCCCCTCGCCTCGCGCCTCCAAAGGCCGAGAGCAACACGGACCGCGCTACGGAGTCGTTGTTCAAGCCGACGAACTGCTCGTCCTCAGCACGGTGCTCGTCGCCCCCACTTCCCGCAGAGCTGCGGCCGCGACATTCCGCCCGATGATCAAGATCGGTGCCACGGAGACTCGGGTGCTCATCGAGCAGACGACCGCAGTCGACCCCGCCCGTCTGGGCGCTGCCGCTGGCCGTCTGTCAGCTGAGGAACGAGCGGCAGTCGACGACGCGCTACGCCTCGTGCTCGACCTGAGCTGACGGCTTCACCACACCCGCCGCTTCATCCCCAGGTTGATCACGAGCCCGAGCAGGACGAGCGTCCCGCCGACCGTCAATAGGGCGTGCGGGCCGGCGATCGCGCCGATGACGACGAGGATCAGACCGAGGAGGACCATCGCGTCACCAGACGCGCCGGCGCTCGCCACCCATCGGAACGAAGTTCACGACGAGGCCGATGATCAGCAGGATCAGACCGATCGTTCCGAGGATGCTCGGGCCGATGAGGTAGCCGATGAGGGTCAGGACTAGGCCGAGGAGGATCATGCCTTCGTTCTGCCCGACGCGTAGCACGGTGAAACGGACGGTCAGTCGAGGCGGCGCGAACGAACGACAACATCGTCGTGGCCGTACCCGATCGCGTCATAGAACCCCTGGGCATCGGCGTTGTCGCCGCGGACCATCACGTTGAGCTTCGGCACGCCACGCTCGGCGAGCCAGTGCTCCGATGCCTCCACCAAAGATCGTCCCAGACCACCACGGCGGGCGCTCGGCGCGACCGCCAGGTAGTAGATCCAGCCGCGATGGCCGTCGTGGCCGACCATCACCGCGCCGGTTGGTGCGCCGTAGTCCCGCCGTCAGCGCCGTCTGAGGTGTTTGCGCAAAGCAGGTCGTGCTCAGACGGCCAAGCCGCCTGAGCATTGGACGAAGGCTTCGCCTTCGTCCGGCGGCTGGCGGAGCCAGCCGCATCGTCGCGAGATGCGCAGCGCAAACGCCTCAGACCCTGATGATGATCGCGTCGCCCTGCCCGCCACCCGAGCAGATCGCCGCGCATCCGTAGCCGCCGCCACGGCGCCGCAGCTCGTGCACCATCGCGCCGATGATGCGCGCGCCGGAGGCGCCGATCGGGTGGCCGAGGGCGACCGCGCCGCCGTTGACGTTGACCTTGTCCTCGTCGATGCCGAGGTCGCGGATCGACTGGAGCGTCACCGACGCGAACGCCTCGTTGATCTCCCAGATGTCGATCTGATCAGCGGTCAGGCCGGCCTTCGCAAGTGCCTTCTTCGCGGCACCGCCGGGCGTCGTCGCGAGGTTCGGGAAGTCGTTGGCGAACTGGGCGTGCGCGACGATCTCGGCCAGCACCTCTTTGCCGTTCGCCTGCGCCCACTCGTCGGACGACAGGACGAGCGCGCCGCCGCCGTCGTTGACGCCCGGCGCGTTGCCGGCCGTGTGCGAGCCCTCCTTCGAGACAAGCCCCGGCAGCTTCGCGAGCGCCTCGAGCGTCGTCCCACGGCGCGGACCCTCGTCGGTGTCGACGACCGTCTCACCCTTCCGCGACGTGATCGTCACCGGGACGATCTCCTCGGCCATCGTGCCCTCGTCGATCGCCTTGATCGCGAGCTCCTGCGAGCGAACCGACCAGCGGTCGAGCTCCGGGCGCGTCAGCTCCATCGAGTCGCCGACCTCGGTCGCCTCGTCGAACATCTGGCGGCCGCTGAACGGGTTCGTCAGGCCGTCGTGGACCATCGAGTCGAGCGCCTTCGCGTCACCCATCCGGTAGCCGAACCGGGCCTGCGGCAAGAGGTACGGCGCTTTGCTCATCGACTCCATCCCGCCCGCGACGCCGACCTCGACGTCACCGGCGCGGATCGCCTGGTCGATGATGACCGCGGCGCGCAGCCCCGAGGCGCAGACCTTGTTGACGGTCTCCGAGGAGACCTCCTTCGGGATGCCGGCCTTGATCTGCGCCTGGCGCGACGGGATCTGGCCCTGCCCGGCCTGGATGACCTGCCCCATCACGACGTGATCGACCTGCTCGGGCGCGACATCCGCGCGCTCGAGCGCTGCCTTGATGGCGATGCCGCCGAGCTCGGTCGCGTCGACGGTCGAGAGTCCACCGCCGAGCTTGCCGATCGGGGTACGGGCGGTTCCGAGAATCACGGTCTTGGGCATGAGGCGGCGAAGGGTAACGACCCCTGTACGAAATGAGCGCTGTGGGCGCGTGTTTCGTACAGGCGCCGCGAAGTGGAATATTCGACATGTAAGCGAGACTCCAGCGGAAGAACATGCACTTGAGCCCCCGGTTCGAGGGAAGAACTCGCACCTAACGGGTCCGCCGCGGAGACCATCGCCCCGCGCCGATGCGGTCGGTGCCACATGCACGAAGGCCTCCCTGCTTCCAAGGGAAGAATCAACCGCGCCGGAGAGGTTCTTCGTCGAGATGCTCTCAGCCGACCTGGTGATGAGCAGCTTCGAGCTGGTCCGAGCTTTCCGCGCCGCACATGGCTACCCGCTCAATCAGGTGCGAACGCTCCTCGCTCACCACGCGTCGCGGGCTGCCGACGGGAAGGACTCGATCCAGCGCACGCACTCGCCGTACTTCACGACCGGTACGACTCGTGAGATCGTCGATCGGTTTCTGTCGGCTATCGAGTAGCCCGTTAGCGCAGTAGCACGGCCTCTACCGTGTCCGCCGCATGGACGGCATCGACCCCGATCGCCTCGACGAGGCGCTCCGCGTCCTCCGCGAGGCCGAGCAGCTCCCGACCGGGCACCCGGATGCGATCGCGCTGCAGCGCGCGACGAGCGGCATGTACAAGGCCGCGCGCAAGCGCAAGAAGCGCGAGATCCAGTCCGCGATCCGCGAGCACGACGACGCCGTCATCGCCAACACCGCTACCGGCGCCCCCGGCCGAATCGACGACGAGACCCAGGGCCTGCCGCTCAGTGGGGCCGCGACCGGCGCGTTCGCCGGCCGGCTGAAAGAGCCGCACGCGTGTTACGTGTGCAAGGACGAGTACGTCGACATCGACGCCTTCTACCACCAGCTCTGTCCGCCCTGCGCGGCCGTCAACCACGCCAAGCGCGACGCTCGCACCGACCTCAGCGGCAAGCGCGCGCTGCTTACCGGCGGCCGCGCGAAGATCGGCATGTACATCGCGCTGCGGCTCCTGCGTGACGGCGCTGAGACGACGATCACGACGCGCTTCCCACGTGACGCCGTCGAGCGTTTCACCGCGATGGAGGACAGCGGCGACTGGCTCCACCGCCTGCGGATCGTCGGCATCGACCTGCGCGACCCGGCGCAGGCGATCGCGCTCGCCGACGAGGTCGCCGCCGCCGGCCCGCTCGACATCCTGATCAACAACGCCGCGCAGACCGTGCGGCGCTCGCCGGAGGCCTACGCCCACCTCGTCGCCGGCGAACGGGCGCCGCTGCCGGCCGGGCCGATGCCGGAGATCGTCTCGCTCGGCCGCGCCCGCGACACCGAACAGACCGCGCTGTTGCCGGGGAGCGGCTGGTCGCCGACGCCCGCGTCGCTGAGCGAGCTGGCGCTACGTGCCCGGTCGGCGACCCCGGACAAGATCGCCGCGGGCACCGCGATCGACGCCGGCGGGCTCGTCCCCGATCTCCACCACGAGAACAGCTGGAGCCAGGTGATCGGCGAGGTCGACCCGGTCGAACAGCTCGAGGTTCAGCTCTGCAACCAGACCGCGCCGTTCATCCTGATCAGCCGCCTGCGGACGTCGCTTGCCGCCTCGCCCGCGCGCCGCACGTACATCGTCAACGTCTCGGCGATGGAGGGCCAGTTCGGCCGCGGCTACAAGGGCCCCGGCCACCCGCACACGAACATGGCGAAGGCGGCCGTGAACATGCTGACCCGCACCAGCTCGGGCGAGCTGCTCGAGGACGGGATCCTGATGACGAGCGTCGACACCGGTTGGATCACCGACGAGCGCCCGCATCCGCAGAAGATGCGGATGGCCGACATCGGCTTCCACGCGCCTTTGGACCTGACCGACGGCGCCGCGCGCGTGTACGACCCGATCGTGCGCGGCGAGACCGGCGAGGACCTCTGCGGAGTGTTCTTGAAGGACTACGCACCGTCGCCTTGGTGACCTGAGGCGCGAGTAGGGTCCGCCGCCATGCGCGTGCTGACCGCCGATGCCCCGTCCGACACCGACACGCTGATCGTTGCGGCTGGGGCCGGCGCCGCGAAGCGCGGACGGCTGTCGTCGGTGCGGGACGGCGACCGGACCGTGATCGAGGTCGGGCTCGGCGATGTTGCGACGCTCGACCGGCGTGCCTGGCACGAGATCGCGGCGGCTGCGCACGGGCGTGCCCGGGAGCTGGAGGCCGGCGCGGCCTGCTGGCAGCTCGGTGATTCGGCGACTGATCTCGCGACTAGCGCGATCACCGAGGCGGCGGTCCTCGGCAGCTACCGGCGCGGGCGGTTCAAGACCGGCGATGACACGCCTTCCGGTCCTGAGGCGGTGACGATCGCGGGCGGCTCCGCTGCGGTCATCGAGCGCGCCACGACGATCGCCGCCGCGATGAACCGCGCCCGCGAGCTGCAGGACGCGCCGCCGAACGTGCTGACGCCGCACGCGCTCGGTGACCACGCGTCGGCGATCGCGATCCGCTGCGAGCACGTCTCGTTCGAGGTCGGCGCGCGCGACCGGCTCGAGAAGCTCGGGATGGGCGCGTTCCTCGGCGTCGCGCAAGGGTCGGATGTGGAGCCGGCGCTGATCGTGCTCCGCTACGAGCCGCCGGGAGCAACCGGGCCGCTGCTCGGCCTCGTCGGCAAGGGCGTGACGTTCGACTCCGGCGGGCTGTCGATCAAGCCGGCGAACTCGATGGTCACGATGAAGTCCGACATGTCGGGCGCGGCCGCCGTGATCGAGGCGACCGCGGCGATCGCCGCGCTGAAGCTGCCAGTGCGCGTGCTCGCCGTCGTCGGCGCGACCGAGAACTCGATCAACGGGCATGCGATGCGCCCCGGTGACGTGCTGACCGCCGCGAACGGGACGACGATCGAGATCGACAACACCGACGCCGAGGGCCGGCTCGTGCTCGCCGACTGCCTGCACCACGCGATGCAGCAGGGCGCCGACGAGCTGATCGACGTCGCGACGCTGACCGGCGCGATGAAGGTCGCCCTCGGCTCCGAGTACTGCGGCTACTTCGCGACGAGCGATGACGTTGCCGGCGCGGTCGAGGCCGCGGCTTCCGCTGCCGGCGAGGATGTCTGGCGGATGCCGCTCGACCCGCGTTACGGCGAGCACATGAAGGGCACCGTTGCCGACCTGACGAACGCCGCGCTCGGCAAGGGCGGCGGCGCGTGCAGCGCCGCGGCGTTCCTCCAGCGCTTCACCGGCGAGCGGCCGTGGGCGCACTTCGACTTCTCGACCGCCTACGACGCCGGCGCGCCGTGGGCGAAGAAGGGCGGCAGCGGCGGCCTCGTGCGAACGCTCGTTGAGTACGCGGCGGCGCGGAGCGCCTCGTAGGCTCCGGCGCATGGAATTCCTGCTCGACGACGCCACCGCCGAACTCCAGAAGACCGTCCGCGAGTTCGCAGTCGGCGAAGTCGCCCCGGTAGCCGAGCACCTCGACCGGACGAAGTCGTTCCCCTACGACCTCGCCCGAAAGATGGGCAAGCTCGGCTGGATGGGGATCCCGTTCCCGGAGGAAGTCGGCGGCGCCGGCGGCACGTCGCTGCAGTACGCGATCGCCGTCGAGGAGCTGACGCGCGTCGACTCGTCGGTCGCGATCACGCTCTGCGCGCACACGTCGCTAGGCACGCAGCCGGTCTACCTGTTCGGCTCAGACCAGCAGAAGGCCGACTACCTGCCTGCCCTCTGCGCCGGCGAGAAGCTCGGCGCGTTCGGCCTGACCGAGCCCGAGGCCGGATCCGACGCCGGCAACGTGCGCACGACCGCGCGCGAGACCTCAGACGGGTTCGTGATCGACGGCGCCAAGCAGTTCATCACCAACGCGGGCACCGACATGTCCGGCCACGTCGCGATCACGGCCCGCGACGAGGACGGCGGCATCTCGAACTACCTGATCGACCGCGGAACGCCCGGCTACGAGCAGGGCGAGCCGTACCGAAAGATGGGCTGGAACGCGTCGGACACGCGGCCGCTGACGTTCACCGGTTGCGAGGTCGGGGCGGAGGCACGGCTCGGGCCGAAAGGCGCCGGTTTCAAGCAGTTCCTGAAGGTGCTCGACATCGGCCGGATCGGCGTAGCCGCGATGGGCGTCGGCCTAGCGCAGGGCGCGCTCGACGAGGCGCTCAAGTACGCAGGCGAGCGCGTCGCGTTCGGCAAGCCGATCTCGAAGTTCCAGTCGATCCAGGCGAAGCTCGCCGACATCGCGACCGAGATCGAGGCCGCCCGTCTGCTCACCTACAAGGCGGCCTGGATCAAGGACCAGGGCGGCGACTTCTCGCTGACCGCGGCACAAGCGAAGCTCAAGACCGGGCGTCTCGCGGTGCGGGCGACCGAGGAGGCCGTTCAGATCCACGGCGGCTACGGCTTCATCGAGGAGTATCCGGTTTGCCGCTTCTACCGCGACGCCAAGATCCTCACGATCGGCGAGGGCACCGACGAGGTGCAGCAGATGGTGATCGCTCGGGCACTCGGGGCCTGAGCGGGCCCGGGCGGCTACCGGTCGAGCGCGCCCTTCCCGGCGAAGATCTTCTCGCGGAACTTCTCGATCCGGGCGACGCGGGTCGCCGGCTGCTTGGCGCCGTTGAGGTTGATCACGTAGCTGCGCTGCCGGCCCGGGGTCAGCGCGTGCCACGCCTCGGCGAGCGCCGGGTCGCGATCGAGCGCATCGACCAGCTCGTCCGGGTAGTCGAGCTCGACCTCGCTCTTCTCCGGCTTGATACCCGCGTCCGCGTAGCCGATCGCCTCCGTCAAGTACGCGACGAGCACCGCCTCCATCTCGCCCGGCTGCTCATTGCTCGTGAACCGGATCACGTCGGCGTGCTGCGTGTTCGGCCCCGACTTCTCGAGCACACCGTCGCCGTCACGCAGCAGCGCGGCGTTGAAGAACGAGAGCCGGAAGTCGTCCCGGAACGCGCCGATCAGCGCGACGTTGCGCCCCTCGCGCATGAAACACGGGTGCCCCCACTTGACGACCTCGGTCAGTCCGGTGCCGAGCGCGATCCGGCGCAGATCGCGGAGGCCGGCATTCCAATGCTTCGTCGAGCAGTCGGCGGTATCGAACCGGTCGCAGCGCCCGCAGCCCTTGTCGTAGAAGTCGTCGATCTCGGTGATCATCGCCATAGCCGCTGCCCATCATCCCGTACGGTGGGGCCGTGAGCGAGCGGCAGACCGCAGTCATCACCGGTGCCTCGTCGGGGATCGGCGCCGCCACGGCGCGGCAGCTCCACGACGCCGGCTTCGCTGTGGTGCTGAGCGCCCGCCGCGCCGACCGCATCGACGCGCTCGCGCAGGACCTCGGCGAGCACGCCCGCGCCGTTGCCTGCGACGTGACCGACCCGGCGCATGTCGACTCGCTCGCGGCCGCGGTGCCCGAGTGCGCGGTGCTAGTCGTCAACGCCGGCGGCGCGCTCGGGCTCGAGCCGCTCTCAGAGCTCGACGAAGAGCAGTGGCGGACGATGTGGGAGACGAACGTGCTCGGCGCCGCGCGGACGATCCGCGCGTTCCTGCCGGCGCTCGAGGCGAGCGGCAACGGCCGGATCGTCGTCGTCACGTCGGTGGCCGGCCACCAGACCTACCCCGGCGGCGCCGGCTACACGTCGGCCAAGCACGCCGCCGCCGCGATCACCGACACGCTGCGCGTCGAGCTGCTCGGCAAGCCGATCCGCGTGATCGAGGTCGCGCCCGGGCTAGTCGAGACCGAGTTCTCGGTCGTCCGCTTCGACGGCGACGAGAGCCGTGCCGGCCAGGTCTACGCCGGCCTGACGCCGCTCGTCGCCGATGACGTCGCCGATGCGATCGTCTACGCGGTCACGCGCCCGCCGCACGTCACGATCCAGCGGCTCGACATCTCCCCGCGCGACCAGGCGACCGCGCGCGACTACCACCGCAGCTGACCGATCTGCCAGAGTCCGGCGCGTGAGCGATCGAGACGGCAGCATCGGCCCGCCCGGCTCCGGTGAAGAGACGCCGACCGGCCCCCAATGGGATGGGCTCGACCTCACACCCGCGGGCGGGACCCCCGAGCCGCCGAGCGGCCCTCCGCGGCTCGCGATCGCTGCGGCCGGCCTGATCGCGATCGTTCTCGCCGTCGTCTTCGCCTGGCCGTCCGGCGACGACGAGCCGCCGGTGCAGACGGCCGCCGGAACGCCGCCCCCGGCTGCGAGCACGCCGCCGGTCCCAACCGAGACGGTCACCGTCGTCACCGGCACCACGAGGACCAACCCGCCGCCGTCGAACTTCTCCGGCACGAAGACGATCCAGGATCTCTCGTTTGCCTACGGCACCGCGCGCGGGCCGTTCGGCTCGCTGATCGGCGACGGCGACGAGTTCCACTTCGTAAGCACCGCGGTCGCGCAAGCGATCCTCGCGCTCACGACCCAGTGGGGCGCCCCTTACACCTGCACGATCGACGCCGGGCGCGTCACCGGCTGCGCCAAGACCGCTCAGAGCGCCGCCGCGCCGAAGCCGGGCGAGCCCGCGACGCTCCGCGTGCTCCAGCTCGACCCGCCGGTGTCGATCACGGCCAGCGACGGCAACCGGCCCGGCGTCGACGTCCGCGGAGAGGTCACCGTCGGCGGCGTCACCGAGGACGCGACGGTGCGCGTGCGAGACGGCGGCGTCGCGATCGAAGAGGGCCGGACCTATCGCTGCACGTTCGGCGGTTCCGGGCTGCTCACCGACTGCCGCTGAGCTAGCCGCCGAACGGCGTCTCGCCGAGCCGGTCGGCCAGCTGGAGGACGTCCTCGAACGTCTGGTCGGCACCAGCGCCCTGCAGCGCGCACGCCGGGACACCGCCGGTCTCGAGCCCGATCACCGGCAGCCCGGTCCGCTTGGCGGCGATCACGTCCCAGACGCTGTCTCCGACCATCACCCCGGTCTTCGCGCCGGCCTTGCCGAGCGCCACCTCGAGCAGCTCGGGCGAGGGCTTGGTCCGGTCGACGTCTGCCGACGTCGTCCACTCGACGGCGTCGCGAACCCCGAGCAGGTCGACGTAGTGGTCTGCCTCGCCCGCTCCGGCAGAGCTGCAGAGGACGACCGCGTGCCCAGCCTCGACGAGACGCTCGACCAGCGTCGCGGCGCCGGGCAGCGCCCGGACCTCCCCGATCAGCTCCGCGAAGCGCTCGCTGTGGGCTTCGCGGAGGTCGTCCCCGAGCCGTCGCTCCACCTCGTCGCCCGTGACCGCCCGCACGTATCCGTCACCGCCGATCCCGACCGCCGCATGGAGCCGCCAGCGCGGGACGGACAGACCGTTGGCGCGGAGCACGTCATCCCAGACCGCCGCGTGGTGGTAGTTGGAGTCGACGAGCGTGCCGTCGATGTCGAGCAGGGCAGCGGGCACGCCGTTGCCCTACCCAACACGGCCTTCCTCAAGCCTGGCGGAGCTACCCCGCGAACAGCTGGTCGAGCAGCCCGCGGTTCTTGTCCTCGACGACCGCGCGCTTGACCTTCAACGACGGCGTCAGCTCACCGCTCTCGATCGTCAGGTCGTGGTCGAGAATCGCCCACTTCTTGATCGTCTCCCAGCGGTTGAGCTGACCGTTCAGCTCCTCGATGTAGCCGCCGATCATCGCCTTCGCCTCATCGCTCGATGCGATCTCCGAGTACGACTTGCCGGCGAGGCCGTTTTCAGCCGCCCAGCCGGCGGCCGCGTCGGCGTCGAGCGTGATCAGCGCGACGACGTACTTCTCGGCGTGCCCGAAGACCTGGAACTGGCTGACGTACGGGCAGATCGCCTTGAACTTCGCCTCGATCGCCGGCGGCGCGATGTACTTGCCGCCCGACGTCTTGAACAGCTCCTTGGTGCGTCCCGTGATCGAGAGGAAACCGTCTGCGTCGATCGAGCCCTGATCACCGGTGTGGAACCAGCCCTCCTCGCCGATCGCCTCGGCGGTTTGCTCGGGCAGCTTGTGGTAGCCGGTCATCACGTTCGGCCCCTTGATCAGGACCTCGTTGTTCTCACCGATCCGGATCTGCACACCGGGGAGGGGCTTGCCGACGCTTCCGAGCTTGTAGTCGTCAAGCCGGTTGACGACCGCGCCCGCCGCGGTCTCCGTCAGGCCGTAGCCCTCGAGGATCAGCATCCCGGCCGCGTGGAACCATTCGGCGATGTCGCGGTTGAGCGGCGCCGCCCCGGAGATGAAGCAGCGGATCCGGCCGCCGAAGATCGCGCGGACCTTGCTGAACACGAGCCGGTCGTAGAGCGCAAGCTTGAGCCGTATCGTGAACGGCACGGGGAAGCCCTCGCGCCTGAGGCGGTCGGCGTGGATGCCGGTCTCGAACGCCTTCGCGAACAACTTCGCCTTCGCGCCGCCGGCGCCCTCTGCGGTCGTGACGACCTTCGCGTGGGCCTTCTCGAAGATCCGCGGCGCCGCGCCCATGAACGTCGGCTTCACCACAGCCAGGTTCTCGATGATCTTGTCGACGCGCCCGTCGACCGCGGTTGCGAACCCGCAGGCGAGCTGTGCGGTCAACAGCACCTTGC
>WBZP01000376.1_pt1 | contig 61286 bp, 46 predicted proteins | sample 5204301 | NCBI WGS metagenome assembly WBZP01 (sample SAMN12412401, study PRJNA552823) | activated sludge metagenome | isolation source: activated sludge from nitrification reactor of wastewater treatment plant... | place: USA: Pennsylvania | collected 2017 | reverse complement strand
GCTCCGTTCGTGCTTTTTGATTAGGAGAACTATTCATGAAAACTTGGCGGACACTTGGCTCCGTGGGCCTGTTTGTCTCGGTCCTCGGGGTCGCATGCAACAGCGGCATCATTGGTGGGGAGGATCCCAACTGCACCGACCCCAATGGTTGCAACCAGACCCAGGGGGCAGAGTTTGTAAACCTCATCGTCGATCCCGCACAGGCGACGCTCACCTCTGACAACGGCAGTAAGCCCAATCAATCGTTCATCATCAAGGGACAGCGTCCCGACGGTTCGATCTCGGACCCGCTGGCGGCCGTCTACTCGGTACCGTCCAATGGCATCGGCACCATCGACTCATCGACCGGCGTGTTCACTGCCACCGGAGAGGTCGGAGGCACCGTTACGATCACCGCCACCGTCGTGAGCAACGGCGTTACATTGACCACGACCATGCAAGTTACGGTGGTGCTGGTCAAGACGTATACGACTCCCGGCACTCCTGCCGATGCGGCGACCAAGTTCATCGGCACTCCGACCATGGACGTGGCCAAGTCCGCGCAGATTGTTTACCCGCTCAACAACGTCGTGATGCCGCAGAACGTCTACCCAGCAGACATTCAGTGGACCAATGGCGTAGCCGGGGACTTGTATCGGGTTCAGATCGTCAAGCCGAACTACACCATGACCACCTACGTGGTGCATAGTGGCGCGGCCTTTAAGTATGATCTGCTGCCCGATGCCAAGGCTTGGTCGGGAGCGGCGCAGACCAGCCCAGATAGCGACGCGGTATTGACCGTGGATCGTTGGGACAAAGCGAGCGGCACCGTCTACAGTGGCAAGCCGGTGGCGATGAAGTTCGCCAAGGGCTCGCTGCTCGGCTCGATCTACTATTGGGACATAGCGAGTGGTCGCATCCGTCGCATTGATGATGGCACGGCCAACAGCGTCGACTTTATGCCCAAGCCAACCGTCTCTCCGGTAACGATGGAGCAGTGTGTCGGCTGCCACGTCGTGTCGCGAGATGGTCGCTACATGGTGGGTCGGCTCGGTGGTGGTGACAACGTCGCCGCGATGTATGACTTGACCAAGGATCTGTCGACCAATCCGCCTCCGACGGAGTATCCGGTCACGGCGTCGCTTACCCGGTTCTGGTTTGCGTCCTGGAAGCCGGACAACGGACGACTCATCACCAGCCGCTGGGATGGGGTCAAGAACGTCATGTATCTGATCGATCCGAAGACCGGTGCCAACATTCCGCCGGTCGCTGGGACGTTCCCAATAAATGGCGTGCAGCCCGCCTGGTCGCCGGACGGCAAGACGATCGCGTACGTGAGCGAGGCCAATAGCTGGGGCGGTGACGGACTGACCACCTCGAACCTATCGATCATGCCAGTGACGGGTGCGGACTCCTTCGGAGCGCTGGTACAGATTCACAAGTCGACGGCGGTCGCTGGATCGACAGTGGATACCTATCCGACATGGTCCCCGGACTCGAAGTGGATTGCCTTCCAGAACGGTCAGAACGGTCGCAGCGATGCCAACGTTCCGGGTACGTTCCTTATGACAAGTCCCGACGGCAAGCAGATCATCAAGCTTAGCAACGCCACTACGGCGGGTGATACCACCAAGACTGCGGATACCGTCTACCTTCCCAACTTCTCGCCATTTGACGTTGGGGGTCACTTCTGGCTGACCTATGTGGCCAATCGTCCCTACGGCAACAACCAGGCTGGGACCAAGGCTTCGCCGCATCAGCAGCTCTGGGTATCGGCCGTGAAGAACAACCCGGCCCCCGGTGAAGATCCAAGCTGCGTTCCGTACTGGCTCCCTGGACAGACGCTGAGCAGCAAGAACATCACCGCCTACTGGGCCCCCAAGGCGTGTCGACTGGATCAGGACACCTGCTCGACGGGTAGTGAGTGCTGCTCGGGAGTCTGCACCAGCGGCAAGTGCGTGCCACCCCCGAATCGCTGTCTCAAAGAAGGCGAGCAGTGCGGTGGTGGTGGCTGCTGCGGTCAGCTCATCTGTGACAAAGTCCTCAAAGCCTGCGTTGGTGGCGTCGGCTAACTAGACGTTGTCCGCATTCGCACCTGGGATGCGGACAACGCCGCACCGCTACGCTGCTGCGCCTGCTCCCCTTTTCTCTACCTACACCTGTGAATTTCGGCGGAAGCTGTCCCAGTGCCAAATCGTTTGCCCAAGATCGGCAATCGCGGGTCGTAGACTGCGTCATTAGGAGCTTCACCATGAACAGAATCGGGAACTACGTTCAGCGCATCGGTTTGCCGGCGGTGCTGGTCTTCATCGTCGGACTAGGCATCCATTGCTCATCTGAAGAGGTGGCGCAGCCGGATCTCGGGCTACAGTGCACGGCGACGGGGTCGGACGCCTGTAAATACGATGGAATGATGCCGCCGCCACCGGATGGAATGATGCCGCCGCCACCGGATGGGATGATGCCGCCGCCACCGGATGGAATGATGGGCCCGCAGGTGTGTACGCTCGATTCCGATTGCGTGACCGCCTGTCCGATGTCGGCCAAGGGCTGCAAGTGTGCATCGACCCCGATGGGAACCTCGAAGGTCTGTACGCCGACGTGCAGTGTCACCGCCGACTGTCCCAAGCCACCGATGGGAACGGTTACGTGCGATACCGTGAAGGGACTGTGCGCGATCAAGCCGTAGGGCGTGCAGTGAGATCAGGGATACTCTGAAAAGGAATCGCTACTTTCGCTCCCATTTACCATCGTAGTGACGGTCACTTTGAAGGGAAACAGGGCCGGGGCCATCTTTTTGGCCTTGGGCCCAGAGACGAACGATAGCGATGACATCACCTTCGTGGGAATGCCGCGTCCGAATTGATCGAGCAAGGGGCCAATCTTTTCGATGAGCGGAGAGACATCGAGCGGCATCCGGGTCGTACTGGCCACGTCATCAACCGCTACGTAAAGCGGTACAGAGTCCCAGGCGCTACAGGGGGTAGTTGTCATGGTGCAGTCACTGGGCATCGGGGCCGGAGTCGCCAGCGCGCCCACCGCCTTGGTATCCTTGAGCAGTCCCCAGCCGTAGACCATCATCTTGCTATTCGGAGCGCCGTACCGACCCACGATCTGTCGCTGCACCGAGGTGATCAGGGGCCGCCGCATCGGATAGCAGAACTTCGGGGAAGGCAGTGGATCGGGAAGGACGATCGGGATCTCTTCATAAATAACCGCATCGCCTGGTTGCGGGTTTAGTTTGATGCTCAGCGGGATGAGGGCGGTGCTGCTCGCGTTCGGGTTGCTAAGAGAAGCCGTAATGATCCGGGTGACACAGCCTCCCGAGACGAAGGCCATCTCGACCAATCCAGCGCGACCAAGCTGTTTTTCCGCATCGGTAGGGGAGGGTAGATCAAAGGTCAATCCGAACGTGAAGTTGCCGCCACGATGGGGCACCAGATCAAACACCAGCTCGGTGGAGCCGCCCGAAACCTGTTTGGGAATCCGCTGCGTGGCATTCACATAGAGGGTGTCGTCGCTTGCTCCGATCTGTTCGACCGAGATTCTGTACTCCGGCGTTTCATTGCAACCGGTGAGTAGGCAGGTCGTTAGCAGTGCTCCGGTCAGCAGTTGGGAACTCCACATCGGGCTCACTCCTAAAAAGTAAGGGAAAAGCTAAGATGTTGCGTGCCACCATCGGTCTTGGATGCGGCGTTCACCAAAATCGGCACGAGAATCACAGTTCCAACCGCAAGCGCCCCGCCGGCCATCAGCAGTCCGAACCACACCGTTTTGTAGTACGGCTTTTTGTACTTGCTGAGCTCCTTTTGGACCGCCTCTCGGCGCGCTCGTTCTTCCGCGAGTTCCTTTTCGGACTTCGCCTTTTGCTCCATCAGGGATAGCTCGATCTGCTGCTTGGCCTGTACCTCTGCGATCAGCGCATCGAGTGTTTGAATGTATCCCTTGGCTTCGGGAACGAGCGGATGTTCTGGGTAGGTCGTCACCAGCTTCTGATAGGCACTCTTCGCTTCGACCGGACGGAGTGCTTTGCGGTACGCCTGACCAGCGTTAAACAGCAGCACCGCTTTGGGCTCCCGCTCGTACGCAGACATCAGATGATCGGCGGCGTCGGAGAACTTCTGTTCCTTAAACAGCGCCTGGGCCTGCTCGATGTGCTGTTCGCTGCTGAGCTCCGCTACCACACTGGTGGTTGTCGCAGGGTCCGCGTAGACAACCTTGGTCAGACAGAGCGGTAGGGCGATGCACAGGACCAGCGTACAGAGAGTTGGGAGTTGCGGCTTCATCACGGACCATCCCAGGCGAAGAATCAATGGTTAAGGATCTCGCCATACCCCGATGTCGGACGCCGAGCTGTCTTTTCCTGCCTTCCCAGCGGGCTTGTTCGATTTTTCTGCGGGCTCAGCCTTCACGACTTCTGCGGTCTTGTCGGTTTTGTCCGCCGGACCCGCTTTGCCTACCTTGCCGACCTTCGTCCCCTTTTTGCGTCCGGCTTTGCCGCCCTTCTCTGCATCGCTACTTTCCGTTGCGACCGCTTCCGCCACAGCGGACTTGCTCTTGCCTGCGTCCGTGGTGGGTGCTTCTGGCGGAGTATGGGGGGCGGTGCCGGGCTCGGCTGCTTTGGTCGTTAAGGTGGGATTGGCTGGCTGCTGCGCTGGTTTTCGGGTTTCCGCTGTTCGCGTAGGAATCACAAAAATCGCTACCAGCAGGCCGACCAGTAACACCGCTATCGCTCCGATCAGAATCGGAGTTTGGATCCTCCGATGCTCCATTTCGGGTTGCGTTCCGAGAGCGGAAGATGACTGCGAACCGGATGGGACACGCTGCTCTTTGGCGGTACGACCAGAGCGGCTGACATCACCGACGGTTGCGGCCAGCGGATCGAGTGCCTGATCTTCTCCGACACCGGTGCGGCGTGGCACTCTGGGAACCCGGACTCCTTCGACCAGCGGCGCGGTCTTTCCTGATACCGATGGGAGTATCTGCTCCAGTCGTCGTACGATCTCCGACATCGACGGTCGCTCGACCGGGTCTTTGCGCAGCATTTCTGCGATCAAGTCGTCCAGACCCTGCGGTGCGGTGGGCGCGTGTTCGCGCAGTCGCGGGGCCGGCTTAAACATGTGCTGGCGCATCAAGGCTGCTGCGGTGTCTGCTTGGAACGGGAGCCGTCCTGCCACCATTTCGTACATCATGGCCCCGAGTGCGTAGACGTCGACCTTGGCGTTCAGATCTTCGCGTCCTTCACACTGCTCCGGCGACATATACAGCGGCGTTCCCAAGATCATCCCGACCGTGGTCTTGCGCACCGGACCATCGAGGAATTTGGCGATCCCGAAGTCGAGCAGCTTCACCCGCTCTCCGAGGGGGGCGACGCTGTCGGGCACCACAAAGATGTTCTCGGGTTTCAGATCTCTGTGGACGATGTTCTTTTCGTGGATCAGGCTGAGCGCGGTCGCGGTTTGTCGGCAGATTTCGATGACCATCTGGAGTCCGAGCGCCGTTCCTTTGTCCTGCGCTCGCTCGATCCTCGTCAGCAGCGGCTCGCCCTCCAGGAACTCCATCATGATGTAGGCAGTTCCGCCTTCGAGCTGCCCGTAGTCCATGATCTTCACGATGCTCGAGTGCTGCGCCATGCTGATGGCGTTGGCCTCGTTGAAGAAGCGCTGCACGAGCTTTTCGTCCTGCGACATTTCCTTGTGCAGAACTTTGATCGCAACCCGCTGCTGAATCTTGTCGTGGACTGCTTCGTAAACGACTCCCATGCCACCCTGGCCAATCCGCTTGCGGATCGTGTAGTGGCCGATCTTGCAGCCAATCATACTGTCCGGCGTGGTGGCCGGGCTCTGCTGAGCGGACATCGTAATGCTAGTCCTTACGTCAAACGGGTGGACGCGAGAGGCGCTGCCATAGTTCCAACGTACTTAAGGTTTCGGACTAGAGCCCCGGATGCGTCGTTTGATTCAACCCCTGATCATACAACCGGGCGCGGCTTTTTCCCAAGCCCAGAACCGTGTGAAAAACCACGTGCTTCCGTGCGCACTTTTGCGTGCATTTCCACGATATGATGTGCTGATTTGCTTTCCACAGCGGCTCTCCCAAGTGTCTAAGGCGGCTTCGGCTCGCGGCACTGGGGTTTGAGTCCTGCACTCGCTTTCGAGGGAATCATGCGTAGGGCGATCTCGGTCTGGATGTTGATGCTAACCGTCGCAATCGTAGGTGGCAGTATGCACCCGGCTCATGCTCGGGCATGGGGTGCTGCGGGGAGGGCCCAGCCCGCAAATGGGAATCCGGGGGTCGGGGGACAGCCGCTGGTGGCGGGCGCGGATGGGGCGGCGGCGGCGCTGCTATCAGCGCTGTGGGCCGGTCGGGCTGCCCCAGCGGTGCCAGATTTGCTCAAGCCATGGGTGCCGTGGGTTCTGCACGACAACGAGCAAGCGCTGTGTCCCAAGCTGCTCGGTGAGGAATCGGTGGACGAAGCGGTGTGTTCGTGGCCGTCGCGGCTGCGGCTTGAGCTGCGGGACAAAGGGGGTGGGTTCGTATCGGTGGTGCGAACCTATCGGCGGATGGCGGTGGCGCTACCCGGGAGCGGCAAGCACTGGCCCCAGGATGTTCGGGTCGATGGTCAGCCAGCGGTGGTGCTCGCGGAGGGCGGCAGCTCGGACGAAGACGCGGTGCCGGTGGTCTCGGTCGGTCCCGGTGCGCACATGATTCTCGGTAGTTTTCTGTGGGATGAGTTACCGGAGTCGCTGGAAGCGCCCAAAGACGTCGGCATCCTGACCTTGGTGGTCCGTGGTGCCCAGGTGCTCCATCCGACCCGCGATGACGATGGTCGGGTCTTTTTGCAAAAAGAGGACAGCGGAGAGGAAGAGGAAGACTCCCTGGACGTCACCGTTCACCGCAAGCTCACCGATGGCGTGCCGCTGCAACTGACGACTCGGATCGAGCTGCGCGTGTCCGGCAAGCGCCGTGAGGTGCTGTTCGAACGCGCCCTGCCTGAAAAGTTTGTGCCGATGGTGATCGACAGCCCGCTACCGGCCCGCCTCGAGTCGACCGGTACGCTGCGCATTCAGGTGCGGCCAGGTACCCACGTGGTGACCGTCTCGGCACGGCATCAAGGACCGGCGGCAGAGATTCGTCGCCCGCAGCCTCCCCCGCGCTGGCCCGCCGATGAGGCGTGGGTCTTCGAGGCCCAGCCCGCGATTCGCATCGTCACCATCGAAGGCGTCGAGTCGCTCGATCCCCAGCAGACGACGCTGCCCGCTGACTGGAAGAAGCTGCCCTGCTATGCGGTCCGGGCGGGCGAGGCGCTGCGCCTGTCGACCCAGCGGCTCGGCGATAGTCAGCCACTCCCCGATGAGCTGCGTCTCGATCGGCAGATTTTCCTCGACTTTGATGGCCTGGGCTTTACCACCTCGGATCGGCTGAGTGGCACGCTCCATCGCGCCTGGCGGATCGAGGTCAGTTCCCCAACGGAGCTGGGCCGGGTCTCGGTCGGTGGCAAGGATCAGCTCGTCACCATCGGCAAAGAGAGCGGTCGCGCCGGGGTCGAGCTGCGCCAAGGCCGACTCTCGCTATCGGCCGACAGCCGCCTGCCGTTTGCCACCGAGATCTCGGCGGTGAGCTGGAACGCCAACTTCCACGAGGTCAAAGCGAAGCTGCACCTGCCGCCCGGCTGGCAGCTCTTTCACGCCAGCGGAGCCGATGACATCCCCGAAACCTGGCTGCGTCGTTATCACCTGATGAGCCTGTTTCTGACCCTGCTCGCTGCGATGGGAGTGTGGCGGCTGTATGGCACGCGCTGGGCGACGATGACGCTGCTTGGGCTGCTGCTCGCGTGCCCGGTGTCCGAGGCACCCCACGTCGCGGTCCTGGCTGCGCTGACGTTCGAGGCGATTTTTCGCGTCCTGCCCGAGGGCAAGGTGCGCGGCCTGGTCTCGGCGGGACGCTGGCTGACCCGGGTGGCGGTGGTGCTGGTGGTGCTGGGCTTTTCGATGGGTCAGGTCCGCCGGGGTCTCTATCCTGCCGTTGAGAGGCCGAGTGCTCAAGAGCTGCTGTTCGACGTCGCGGAGCTGGAAAAAGACCAAGCGCAGACGATTCCCGTGCAGGCGCAGGCCCAGATGCAGGTGCAGGAGCAGACCAAGTCGCTGGCGAACACGTTCGGTCGGGACTCGGCGATGGGCGCGGATGGCCAAGAGGCGCTGGGCGGTTTGGTCGGTGCCGGTCCAGGCGGTGGCGGCAGTCCCGATGAGCCCTCCGTAGAGAAGGCAGTCAAGAACGAACCGGCCAAGACGGCTGGGGTGCTGGGGCTCCTCAAGAGCAAGCCCAAGGCCAAGGCTGAGAAATATGACTACGACGAGGAGTCGATCGATCAGTTGGTAGACAGCCGCAAGGCGGGCCGCCTCGATAGCGGACTCGCCCAGGGCAAAATGGGTTCCGCCAAGAAGTCGTACCAGCGCTACCGCAACGTCAACTTCGAGTTCGATCCCAAGGCGGTGGTGCAGACCGGACCGGGCCTGCCACGCTGGTCGTGGAACACCCACACGATTTCCTTTAGCGGCCCGGTTGAGCGGACCCAGATGCTGCGGCTGTGGCTGATTCCGCCGTGGCTGAACTTGATTCTGTCGCTGTGCCAGGTCGCGTTGCTGGTGCTCTTGGCGGTCCGACTGGTGGGCGTGAGCCTGCCGGGACTGGATAGCCTGCGGGGATCGGCGCGGCTGGCGATCCTGCTCCTCGCCGGGGGGCTGGCGCTGTTGTCGCCACAGGTGGCTCGGGCCGAGCTGCCGAACTCGGAGATGCTCGGCGAGTTGAAGCAGCGGTTGCTCAAGGAGCCCGAGTGCTCGCCCCACTGTGCGTCCAGTTCGCGGCTGTTCATTGATGCCCAAGCGAAGGTGCTGCGACTGCGGATGGAGGTGAGCGCGGCGGCTCAAACGGCGGTCCCGCTGCCGGGAAGTGCCAGTCAGTGGCTGCCCGAGCAAGTGCTGCTCGATGGCGCACCGGCGACGGCGCTGTCGCAGCGGGAGGCCGGTCACCTGTTCCTGGTGGTGCCGGCGGGCAATCATCAGGTCATCCTCGAAGGTCGGCTGCCAGCGCGGCCGACGGTGCAAATCGAGCTACCGCTGCAACCTCGGCGCGTCGAAGCCCACGTCGAGGGCTGGGAGCTGGCGGGGGTTCACGAAGACGGGATCGCCGATAGCAACTTGCAGCTTTCGCGGATCGACAAAAACTCCAGCGAGGGTCCGGCGCAGCTTCAGCCGGGGACGCTGCCACCGCTGGTACGCGTCGAGCGCTCGATCCTCATCGGCATGCAGTGGGAGGTCGAGACGCGGGTGCGGCGGCTGACCCCCGAAGGCAGTGCGGTGGTGATGGAGGTGCCGCTTTTGCCGGGTGAGCAGGTGACGACCGCTGAGGTGCGCGTCCAAAACCGCAAGGCGCTGGTCAATATTGCACCGGGCGAGTCGGAGTTTAGCTGGCGATCGAGCCTGCAAGAGACCGAGCAGCTAGAGCTGCAAGCGGCGGCGATTTCCGAGCTGACCGAGCTGTGGAAGCTGCAAGTCAGCCCGATGTTCCATGCCGAGCTGTCCGGCATTCCGCCGCTTCACCCCGAGCGGGCCGAGACCTCGCGAGAGCCGACCTGGCTGCCGTGGCCGGGCGACAAGGTCGGGATCGCCGTCTCGCGGCCAGCGGCCAAGTCGGGCGCGACGCTCACCATCGACCTGGCGCGGCTGTCGCTCAAGCCGGGGCTGCGCACCACCGACGCCAAGCTCAACCTGCGACTGCGGACCAGCCGGGGCGGGCAGCACATCATCAAGCTGCCCGATGGCGCAACCGTCGAGTCGCTGAGCACCGATGGTACGCAGCGTCCGGTCCAGCAGAGCGGTCGCGATCTGACCTTGCAGCTCACACCGGGCAGCCAGCAGATCGAGATCACGTGGCGCCAGTCGGGTGGCCAAGCACTGCGGTTTGTGTCCCCGGAGGTCGATCTCGGCGCGCCGATGGTCAACGTCGAGCTGACCCTGCACCTGGGCGATGGCCGCTGGGTGCTGCTCTGCTCGGGTCCACGGCTGGGACCGGCGGTGCTGTTCTGGGGGCAGCTTGTGATCCTGATCCTGCTCTCGCTCATCCTGGGGCGGGTGCCGTTTACGCCGCTACGGGCCCAGCACTGGCTGCTCCTGGGCCTGGGGCTGCTTCAGGTGCCGCTGTTTACCGGCGCGACGGTGATGGGCTGGTTCTTGGCGCTCGGCTATCGGCAGAGCGGCCCCGAAGTCAAGCACTGGGCGCTGTTTGACCTGCGTCAGCTTGTGCTGCTGCTGTGGACGCTGCTCGCCCTGCTCGGCCTGCTCGAGGCGATCCGCATTGGCCTGACCGTCAGCCCGGAGATGGCGATCATGGGCAACGGCAGCCACGGTGGCAGTGATGCGTGCCTGCGCTGGTATGCCGACCGTGCCGACCGGCTGCTGCCGCACGCGGTGGTGTGGTCGCTGCCAGTGCTCGCCTACAAGCTGTTTATGCTGCTGTGGTCGCTCTTTTTGGCGGTCAACTTGGTGGGCTACTTGCCGTGGGCCTATCGCGCTTTCAGTGAGTGGGGTCTGTGGCGACCGGTGCCGCGTCTGTGGCGTCGCAGCAAGGCCAAGGCCAAAGCCAAGGCCAAAGACAGCGACAGCGATGACGACAGCGATGACTCGGGCAGCACCCAAGCCCTTCAGATCGACCGCACCGTCCTCGGCGACCCCGACCCCGGCAGCAAGTAACCCCGCCCACTCATCGTCCCGCGCACAGGCACCGTGATGGCGTGCGGAGGTGCCGTCACGGCATGCGGAGGGCTCGTCATGGCGTGCGGAGGGCTCGTCATGGCGTGCGGAGGGCTCGTCATGGCGTGCGGAGGGCTTGTCATGGCGTGCGGAGGGCTCGTCATGGCGTGCGGAGGGCTTGTCACGGCGTGCGGAGGGCTCGTCATGGCATGCGGAGGGCTCGTCATGGCATGCGGAGGGCTCGTAACGGCATGCGGAGGGCTCGTCATGGCGTGCGGAGGGCTTGTCACGGCGTGCGGAGGGCTCGTCATGGCGTGACAGCGGGTGCGTCCGGCGTGACAGCGGGTGCGTACGGCGTGACAGCGGCTCGCGAGGAGCGGCGGGCTGGGGTGTCCCGTCCGAGCCGGGGATGGTCTACCATACTAGAGAGCTTCACAGAATAAAGATGAAATTTGCATTGAACCCGCAAAAATCGTCGTTATTCTTTCCTGCAAGAGGAAAATCAGATGCTGATCGAGTTTCGCGTGCGCAACTTCCGCTCCCTTCGAGACGAGCAGGTGCTGAGCCTGGTGGCCGCCAAGGACAAGACGCTGGAAGATACCAACACCATCGAAACTGGTCTCAAGGCCGCCCCTCGGCTGGTGCGCAGCGCCGTCGTTTACGGTCCCAATGCAGGCGGCAAGTCGAACCTCCTGAAGGCGCTCCAGTGGATGCAGTGGTTTGTCCTCGGATCGGCGCAGCTCAAACCCGAGCAACCGCTTGAGGTGTCTCCATTTCGAATGGATGCGGCGTCTGGTCAGCAACCGACCTGCTTTGAAGTTACATTCGTGCGATCGGGAATTCGTTATCAGTATGGATTCGAGGTGACCAATCTGAGGGTCGTACGCGAGTATTTGTTAGTCTATAAGACGGCGAAGCCTCAGAAGTGGTATGAACGAAATTTTGATTCAGCGACTGATCAAGAGCGTTATGAGTTTGGCTCAGCACTGGCAGGTCAAAAAACTGTTTGGAAGGAAGCGACTCGTCCCAATTCCCTATTTTTGTCGATTGCTGTAATGTTGAACGGAATAGAACTGAAGCCTGTTTATGAGTGGTTTTCATTATGCTTGCGTGTTATTAATGATAATTCTCCACTTAGCTTAGACTATACATTGTCTGCCTTGGCAATTGATAATAATCGTAATCTGATATGTCATTTTTTGTCAACCGCAGATATCAGTATATCTGATGTCAATGTGGTTACTGAAAAGGTGGCCGGGGTTCCTTTCTTTGGTGTTGATCCAACGACTGGGCAATTTGTATTTCGGAGCGATGAAAGGGAAGTCAAGCAGCTTCGGCTTGTTCATCGATCGGATACTTCTCAAGCTGAGTTTGCCTTGGGCGATGAATCGACCGGAACTCAGCGAATGTTGTGCATTGCGGGGCCGATCCTTAGTGTCTTGAAGGAGGGAATGACCTTTTTTGTCGATGAATTGGACACTAGCCTGCATCCGCTCTTGGTGCGAAGGCTCGTAAACATGTTTCATTCGACATCCCTAAACCAGAAGGGGGCGCAGCTTGTTTTTTGTACCCACGACTCTTCGCTGCTCGACGGGGACTTGTTTCGGCGGGATCAGATCTGGTTCGTTGAGAAGGATCGGGAACAGGCGTCGAAGCTGTATCCACTGACCGACTTCAGCCCGCGCAAGAATGAGGCGCTGGAGCGGGGCTATCTAATGGGTCGTTATGGCGCGCTGCCATTTTTTCGCGACTGGTCGCTGTAGGCCTGGTGAAATGCGATGGGCAGAGACAATCATCCGCAGGTCCGACAGCAGCGTCAGCTCGAACGTAAGCGTGCCAATCGGGCGGGCTACGATCGCATCCTGATTGTGTGTGAAGGCAAGAAGACCGAGCCTCAGTATTTGTCAGAGATCCAGCAAGACCAGCGGCTTCATACCGCCAATGTTCATATTATTCACAGTCAGCTTGGAACCTCTCCACTTCGTGTTGTCGAGTGTGCAGAAGAGATATTGCTTCACGGTAGCTCACATCAGAGGATTCGGCCTCGTGCCTTTGAGCAGGTCTTTGCGGTCTTTGATCGGGATGACCATCCCTGCTATGGAACTGCTCTTCAAAAAGTGGCAGCGCTTCATGGAAAATATCGCAATGATGTGAAGGAGAAAGTTGCTTTTCGTGCCGTGGTGTCCGTTCCCTGTTTCGAGCTGTGGCTGCTGATTCACTACGAAACGATTGCTCACCCGATTTATCGAGACGAAGTAATCCGTCGGCTCAAACGACATATTCCAGATTATGAAAAAGGGAAGGGCGGGTACTTCTCGTTGACTAGGTCGCGCCTCTCTGAGGCCATCCGGCGTGCGGAGGAACTGGGAGTCCGACACACGGCTCACGACGGGCGTGCGCCCTATACCGATCTGGGCACCCTGGTCCAGTTGATGACAAACATGAAGCCGTAATGGCGATCACGGCGTACGAGCCGCTTACTGCGGGGCGGGGAGTTCGCGGAGCTTTACTTCGATGCGGGGGCTTTGGCCGGGCTGGGGGACGAGCAGGGCCCGGGAGGCTTCGAAGCCTTCTTTGACGATCTCGATGTTGAGCTGCTCGGGCTGGCCGCTGCGCACGATGCGCTTGGGGGTGTTGCCTTGGACCTGGCCGTTGACGCGAATCTGGGCACCCCGTGGGTCGGAGTCGATGTAGACCGACCACTGCTCGCTGCCGGAGCGGCTGATGCGGACGATCGCGGCGATCGCAATCGACAGGATGCCGATGACCAGCAGTCCCAAAAACAACGGCTTGCGCAGCAGCGAGGTCGGTTCGCTACCCTGGGCGACTTGGGTGCGCTGTGACAGGTCGACACGGATGCTGGTGCTGCCACCAACGAGCTGGCCACCTGACTGGAGGTTTAACCGCTGGCTGATGCTGGTCGGGACGCGCTGGCTGATGTAGGCGTTTTGGCCGCCGACGTTGGTGTTGCCGCTTCGCCACGGACCTTGCGCGGTGGCGGGAATGGACGACAGCGGCTCGGTCAGCTCGGGAACCTGGAGCAAATCGACCTGCTGCCAGCGGAGTACATGGGACTGCCAGCCCTCGATGCGATGCCCGAGTGTGGTCGCGATGATCTGGCCGAGGCTCGCCGCCGGGGACGCGCCTTGCATCACCGCCGCCGCTTCGCTTTCGAGCGCCCGTCGTAGTGCCAGAGCGGTGGGATATCGCTCTTCGCGACGAGGCGACATCGCCTTGAGCACCACCTTGGTGAGCTGCATCGGAATCGAGCGCTTGGTGCCGGGAATCGGCGGAGGGTCGTCGTTTTCAGGCACCGGTAGCGTCTCGCCCGACAGAAGCTCCCAAAGCAAGGCCCCGAGGCTGTAGATGTCAGCGGTGCGATCGATGTTGGGCACCATGCCAGCCTGAACCTGGGCGCGCAGCTCGGGGGCCATATACGACATTCGTCGCTGGAGCCGCGCTGGCACCGCCACGTTGGTAACGGTGGCGTTGCGCGTTCCTAGGCAGCCGAAGTCGATGAGTTTGATCTTGCCCTCCATGTCGACGAGCAAGCTATCGGCGGAAAACTGACCGTGGACGACCTCGATGGTCTGACCGGTCATGTCGTAGCGTTCGTGGGCGTAGTGCAGGGCGTCGCAGGCTTCGCGGCACAGATAGATGGCCTGCTGGAGCGACAGCATTCCGACTTGCTGCGAGCGGAGCACCTCGCGCAGCGGCACGCCGAACACGAACTCGCAGGCCATAAACGGGCTGCCGTCAGGAAGCACCCCGGCATCGTGTAGCCACGAAATGCTCTGGTGCTGTAGCAGCGCTGCGTTGCGCTGCTCATCGAGGAAGAGCCGCACCGCGTCGGGTCGTTGCGAGATACTACCGTCGAGAATGCGCACCGCCAGGGGTTGCCAGCCGGTCTGTCCCTCGGTCAGCTCACAGCCGATGTAGACCGTACCCAGCGTACCGGCGCCGATTTCAGCAAAGAGAACGTACGATCCAGCACGGAAGGGAAATTGCGGCATGTGCCAACCCAATTTTCTTCCATTTTTTGGCCCAAAGTCAATCGCTTACGACGGAAAACTGCGAAAACTGCGGTACCTGCCAAGGTTACGGTGCGGGTGGTGCGGGTGGCGCCGGTGATTGGCCTTCGGCGAGAAGCTGAGCGGGCACCCGACCGTCGTGATTCATCAGGCGACGGGCCCCTTTGCTCCACAGCGAGCAGAAGATGATGACGAAGTAGCACAGCCCGGCTGTGGTCAGGATCGCTTGCGTCGGCAGCTTGCTCCCCAGCATGACCACCACCATCGCCGACAGGATCTGGGGAATGTACACCGCCTGATCGAACAGGGCGAAGGTGCGACCCATGAACTCCTTCTTGGCGTAGGTGTGCAGGTAGCTGGTGTAGCAGGGGATGAGAGCAAAGACCTCGACACCCCACAGGACAAGCAGCGCGATGCTGAGCGGCATCGTTTCGGCCCGCGACCACGCCGTTAGCAGGACGGACTCGGCGAGTGCACAGACCAGCAGCGTTTTGCCGAGACCAATGAGCTGCCCCAGCGCATGTCCGACGAACGGCCCAATCAGACCGCCGAGCCCAAACCAGAAGATCAGCGCCGCGTATTGCTGGTCGTTGCCGTGGAGGACTTGCTGGACGAACGGCAGCAGCAGCGGCATCACCAGCCCGATCGCGACCCCGGCCGTCACCAAGATGACGAAGATCTGGCGCATGTCGGGCTCGCTGGCGACGTAGCGGAGTCCGGCCTTGACCTCGCTGATCAGGCCGCCACTGGCAGCGGCTGGTTGTTCACGGATCCGGTTGGGTAGGCGAAGCAGCAGCAGGGCCGAAAGCAGGTAGGTCATGGCTTCGATGAGGGCGACGCCGAGGAGTCCTCCGCTTAGTCGATAGATCAAGACCCCAAGCGGCGGGCCGAGCATGTGAACCAGCGAGATGACCCCCCCGGATAGTGAGTTGGCAAATAGCAGGTGTTCGCTCGGCACCAGCTCAGGTATCAGCGACTGGCGTGACGGCATAAACAGGGCGGTGCAGGCGCAGATGCTGGCGTGGAGAACGAGCAGCACCCACACCGATTGCGTGGTCGCCATCAGCAGCACCAGCGGAATCCGAATCAGGTCGTTTAGGACCATGATGGTGCGGCGGTTGTGGCGCTCGGCCCAGACCCCGCCAATTGGTGCCGCAATGATCATCGGCAGCAGCGTGGCCACCGAGATGAGGCCCATATAGGCCGCATTGCCACCGGTGAGCTTCGAGATGTGAACTTGCAGCGCGGTAACGGTCGAAAAGCCCCCGATGTCAGACAGGACGCCTGACAGGAACAACAGTCGATACGGAACGCCGAGCTCGCGTATCGAGGTGCGGAAGTTCGATGGGCTCATGGGCTGACCAACGCAAGGCAACAGCCAGGATAGCTGAGTGGGGGCAGGCGGGAAACTACCTGCGGCTACAGGCTGCCCATTGCTGTCGCTAGCGCTGTGAGCGGGAACAGCACTCGCTCATCGAGATCGAGCTGACGAAGCTCTTTTTGCGCAACTTGGGCGGCCAGTTTTTCGGTGGCATGCCGGTAGCGCGTCTCTCCGAATGAGCGCAGGGGGGACAGCAGCTCGCTTTCGAGGATATCGACGGCGGTCGGCGAGTCTCGCTCGAGCGCTCGACCAATCGCAGCCTCACTCAGGTCGAGCTTGGGGAGAACCCGTACGAAGAAGTCGTCGACCTTGCCGCCGCGCAGATAGCCGCGTGAAAACGCCAGGTAGCGACCATAAACCTGTTCATCGAGGAGTCGGCGCAGATCGCTGTCTTCGTCACCGAGCGCCAGGGCTGCCACCACTCGGGCCCGCGACGCCTGACACAACGACGACAACTTTTCATCGAGCAGGTTGAGCAGGAAGTCGCGATCAGCGGGCGCGGCCTGATGCTCTCCAAATGCCCAGCGCCGGGGCCTTACAAACGACAGCGTCTCTTGTGCGGCGACTTGGTGGGCGCTGCCGGACTCGGCAATCAGGCGCTTGCGTTCGCTCGGCAGAAAGTCTCGGGAAAACAGTAGCGCGTCGGCGAGCACCAAGCGCTGGGACCGGTCCAGATCATCGGTCTGGTGCTCGTGGAACAACGACTCGGCATGCTTTTGCGCTTTGTCGAGAAGCTGGGCCAGGCGAACCCGGACGGCAGCATTCTTGATCGCTTGGGAACGCTGAAAGAACCGCTCCTCGAGCGCTTGTTCGAGCGCGGGCAGGTTGGCTTTGTGGAGCAGCGCTTCGTCCTTGTTCTTGCGCCCAAGCAGCGCCTCGCGACCCGAGAACGGCACCACCACCTCTAGCAAGTCCTTCAGTCCCGTCGCTGGATCATCAAGATGAGCCATAATTGCGGAAAGTGACTGCGGCTGCGCGCTGGCTTCGTAGGGCGGTGCGGCATCCGAGCCATCCGTGGGCGTCACCGGCACGGTCATCTGCGGCAGTCGATCGATCTTGTTCAGAACCCCGAGGATTTGCTTGCCTGCGGTGCGGATGCTGGTGAGCGCGTCGAGCTCGCTCGCTTTGCCCGCTTGGTCAACGGTAAATAGCCAAATGACGGCATCGGCCTGGGCAATGAACTCGCGGGCGACTGCTTCGTGCTCGGGCAGGATCGAGTTGAGGCCAGGGGTGTCGACGACGTTGACGCGCTGGAGGACTTCCAGGGGATAGAGCACCTCGACCACGCGAATGCGGCTGACCTCGGCGTGATCGAGTCCTCGCAGCAGCGCGGGCACTTTGTCCCAACCGACGGTGCGGCTCTGGCCATCGCGGTAGACGACCCGGCCCGCCCGCTCGCGGCCATAGCGCAAGATGTTGATGGTCGCGGTCGTCGGGGTGATGCCCATCGGGGCGACCTCTTCACCAAGGAGCGCGTTCACAAACGTCGACTTGCCGGAGTTAAACTCACCCATCACCGTCACCAGCAGCGGCCGGTCGAGTGTCTCGACGAGCTTGCCAGCGTCAGGGAGCCACTCGGACAGCTCCGGGGTCTTGGCGAAGTGCTGGTGGACCTTGAGCAGGAGTCCGTAGAGTTCTTTCGGCAGCGCGGCGCGCTCGGCGTCATACAGGGCTGCCAGCGCCTTGCGTGGGCGGGGATCGCTTGGCAGCAGGCTGGCGGCGCGACGGTATTGGCTAGCGGCACCGGCGGTGTTGCCTCGGCGTTGCTCAAGGGCAGCTTGGGCCAGTCGGACCTCGCCGTTGTCACCTTGGGCTTGCGCCCGTCCGAGCAGCGCTTCAGCCTCGGTAATCGGCAGCGACTCGTCGAGGCTCTGGGCCACCAAGGCAATCGGACTGCTGGCGACTTCGCCGCGCCGTGCCAGCGCCACCGCATCGCTCAGAAAGCCTTGGCGCAGGGCCAGTTCGATCGCATCCGTCAGGATCTTGCTTCGCAGCTCGGTCGCCTCGGGAGGCAGGGCTTGCTCGGCTTCACGGAGGGCAGCGATCGCTCGTTCCGGGGCTCCACTTTTGGCATGGCAGCGGGCGAGCAAGCGGTGCGCGTCGGCCACCACCAGCGGTAGATTTTCGCGGCGGGCGCTGGCGTAGGCGCGTAGCCCTTGTTCGTAGGCCGACGCGGTGTCGCCTTGCACAAGCCGTAGTTCCCCCAAAAGCAGCAGCGTCTCGACGCGATCGGGGGCATCCTGCAAGGCCCGCAGCAGCGCTTTTTCGGCATCGGGGACTTGTCCAGAGGACAGCAGCAGCTTGCCAAGCGATGTCAGCACCTTGGGATCGGCCTGCTCGCTGCGCGACGCCTTGAGCAGACACTGCCGCGCCGCATCCCAGGTCGGACTGCCGGGGGCCTCGCCACGCTTCTGCGCTTGCAGGACCAGGGCTTGCCCGAGTAGCCCTTGGGTCTTGGCATCATCGGGATTGCTCGACACCGACTTGCGTAGCTCGCGGACCGCTTTGTCGAGCTGACCGAGCTGGAGGTAGAGCGTCCCCAGCGTCTGTTCGACCTCGGCCCGCTGGAGTTCATCATCGAGGAGTGGCAGGGCTTGGCGATACGCATCGCTCGCCGCAGGCAGCTCCCCACTTTGGCGGAGCACATCACCAAGGGCGACATAGGCTTCGGCATAGTCACCCCGCGCCGCCAGCGCATCCGCCAGCGCTTTTTTGGCCGCTGCCTGGTCACCCGGTTGGGCCCGTCGCAGATAACACAAGCCGAGCAGGTAGTGGGCCCTGGCGTGATCCCGACGCTTGTCGAGCGCGTGGTGCAGCTCGCGAATCGCCGAGTCGTAGTCGCCGCGCTCCATAAGCTGCGCCGCCAGCTCGACATGCGCACGGACGTCATCGGCAATGTCCCCGAGCAAGTCGCTGAACTGGTTGGCGAAGCGATTGAACTTATCCAGCAGATCCACTGGCAGCCCCCGAAAGGAAGAACCGACCACACGAACCGATCGCGAAGTCGGTTCTTGCTTATTGTCTTACGTCAACGTGCGCTTTGCGGCGCAGTTCTTTTAGCCACGACGTCACGGCCTTTTCGACCTGCTGTTCGTAGAGCTGGCGACGCAGCGTTTCTTTGACTTCTTCGAACGGGCGGACCTCGGCGTCTTTCTTTTCCATCAAGCGGATGATGTAAAAGCCCCGCTCGCTTTTGATCGGACCCCGGATGTCGTTGGCATCCATGGTGGTCACGACCTCGCGCAGCTCGACGGGCAGCTCGCTGCGGGAAACCAGGCCGGTATCCCCGTCGCCCTTGGCCCCGTCCTCGCAAAACTTCGAACACAGGGTCAGGAAGTCTTGGCCGTTGCGGGCCCCTTCGACGACTTTGGCGGCTTTGCTGCGCTTGTCGGCAACGATCTGCGGCGGCACGCCCTTGCCCACCGGGATGACGATCTGTTGGATGCGGACCTGGAGCTGATCGCCCGCGACCTGACGGACGGTCTGCGCGTAGTAGGCCCGGACCTCGTCATCTCCGACGGTGACGCGGCTTCGGACGGCGGTGTTGACGACCTTGAGCTGAAGGAGCTGCTGCCGAAGCATGCTGCTATAGGCGTCCCAGGTGAGTCCTTGGCCTTTAAGCGCTTCGCGGAGCTGAGATTCGTCTGTGAGGTTGTTGTTCTTCACCACGTCTTTGATGGCGCTGCGCATTTCCTCTTCGTTGACGTAGATCTTTTGCTCACGGGCGTACTGGGCGACGAGTAGCTTTTCGATCTGGCTGTCGAGGACGCGGCGGCGTAGCTCATCGTAGCGACGCTGGCCTTCGGCGGAGTCACGGTCGACGTTGGCAAGGGCTTGGCGGGCTTCCATTTCGGTAGCTTGCAGCACCTCGGTGTCGAGGATGATCTCGTCGTTGACCACGGCGATGACCCGATCGAGCAGGTTGCCGGCAGAAGCGGTGGCGCTGAGCAGCGAAGCACCCAGGGTCAGAGACAGCAGCAGCCCACGTAGGCGGAACTGGGAAGTGGTCATGTCGTTCATCTTAATTGGTCCAGCAGCGTCGCTTGTCATCCGATGTCAGCGGTTGTCGTCACGTGTCGTCCGATATCAGGGCGACGCGGGCTTGGCGGAAGGTGAGGGGATCGGGGTTCCTGGGCGCATCGGTGAAGCTTGGGGCGCATCTTGGAACGGTGGATGATAGCTGCCAGTGCCCTTGGGGGGGCGAAGATCCTCGGGTGCTCCGATTTCTTTCGAGAGATCGACGCGAACCTCGGCGAGCTTGTCTTCGTGAACGGAAACCTTGGACTTTTGGCGCAGCGAGCGTTCGAAGTCGTCCATCAGCTTCTGCCGACGTTCACGGAACAGCTTGGCACGGATCTGCTGGCTGACCTCGGCGAGGGTGCGATTGAGAGCGCGACGCTGTCCTGTCAGTTTGAGGATTGCCAGCCCGTGCTTGGTCTTGACCGGCTCACTGACGTCGCCAATGTTGGCTAGCTTGAACGCGGCGGTGACGATCTCGGCGGGCAGTTCCCGGTTTCGCTCATCGAAGAAGCGCAGGTCACCACCCCGCTCTTTGGTGTCCGTGTCGATGCTGTATTGCGTCACCAAGTCGCGAAAGCCGACGTTTTCCAGCCCCCGCGAGCGGGGATCGGCCAGCACTTTTTTGGCGGTCTCGTCATCGGGAACCAGGATCATGCTGACGCGGACCTCGGGAGGACGGTTGAACTCGTCTTGGTGTCCGTCGAAGTAGGTCTTGACCTCATCATCGGTGATGTCCTCGGCTTTGAGCCGATCGAAGCGCTGCTTGAGCAGCTTCTGAATCATCACCTGCTTCATCGCCCGCACCACCTCGGGGTCGTGATCGAGTCCCTGGCGCCGCGCTTCACTGGCCAATACCTCGAACTTGACCAGGTTTTCCAGAAACTCTTTCTTCTGCTCAACACCGGTGTAGCGGGCGCGAACGTAGGGCGTCTGGCTGTTGATGCGATCCTCAAGCTCCGACACGGTGATACTCACATCGTCGATCTGCGCGAGTACCGACCCCTTTTTGCCATCGGCATTGCGCTTCGCCGACGTGTTCGGGCAACCGAGGACGGAAAGCAGGACGGGCAGGGCAATCGTGCCGAGAGCGAAACGGCTACCGCGAGGCAAATGCATGCGCAAGCAATACCCCATGCCGTCGGCACGGCGCAACATTTGTGCGGATTGAAATGCACATATTAAATGCCTCATTTCTTTCTGGGTCATTTCGGAGGCTTGTGCGATGTGCTTGCCTCGAGGGCGGAACCGTAGAAAGGTAAAGTGTCTAATTTTAGTTGGAGGGGATATGCGTAAGCGTGATGCGACGAGCAGCTTTGCTGTACCATTTTTCGTTTTGCTGTCGGCATGCGGCGGCGGAACGACCACCGGAGCGGTCATTCCCGAGGGCGGTTTGGTATTTCCTGACTGTAAGGATGGCCAGCTCCTCGGTGTAGATGCCAACCGCGGCTACACCTGCGTGAGTGTCTCGACGACCACCGCGAGCGCCCCCGTCTGCACCGCGAGCCAGGCGCTCACGGTCGAGGGTGGCATGCTCAAGTGTGTCGAGAAGGGCACTGGCACCACCACCACCGAACTGGGCACCCAGTTGACGGCCCTTGAGGCCAAGTACACCGACCTAAACACCAAGGTCAACGACCTGAAGACTCCGTCGGGCGTAGGCTCGACCTTCGTTGGTCTGACCGATGTGAAGTTCGCTGGCAAGATCGTCGGCCCGACCAGCCAGGCAGTGGGCATCAACGGCGCGGTGGACGCCTGTGTTGCCAAGTTTGGCAAGGGCGGCCATATGTGTACTCCGTTCGAGTTGTATATCTCGGCGGCGACCAAGAACCCGGCGTTCACCAAGGACACCACGATGCCGCAGGCTTGGGTGTACATGATTGGTTGGAACCGGAACCTCGGCGTCAACGGTGTACCGAGCACTCAGGTAGCAGACGACTACGCGGGTCTTGGCGAGAACTGTGGCAGCTTCACCCAGGGTGACTCCACCAAGGGTTGGGTTGGTGTGACGGCTTCGTGGGCAGATACGACCTACACGGTTGTGCCGGCCGGTACGAAGACGATGCAGTTCACCATCAACGCGCAGACCACTTGCGACAAGACTTTCCCGATCGCGTGCTGCCGATAAGCGGAAACGGAGACATCCATGCGGACTAGCAATAAGAAACTGTACCTAGTTGCGTGTCTGTTCGCCCCGCTGATGGCATGCGGAAGCGACACCACGGGCGGAACCCAGGTCAAGCTGCCAGATAACTGTACGAGTGGCCAGGTTCTGACCACCGACGAAAATGCGCAGCTTGTTTGCACCACCTTGCCGGTTGGCTCGCAGGTTCTCAAGGACTGCGATCCCCTCGTGCAGGCGATCACCTCTCTCGACGGTGCGACCATTGTCTGCACCGATCGAAACAACGAAAATCCTGGTGGTGCCGATGCGGTTCGCACGGTCAATCAGGTATCGAACACGCTGAACACGATCGAGACGACCGTGAACAACCTGCTCGGGTCGCGCTTGACCTACGGCGAGTTCAAGGGCGTCACCACCGCCATGACCAATGGCAACATCGTCATGGGTGCCAGTCGCGGCATCGCCGGTGCGGCAGCGGTCTGTGCGGCTCAGTTCGGTGCGGGCGCATATATGTGCTCGGTCTACGACATGTACATGAACGTGGCCCGTGGCAAGATCAAGGACACGGACAGCGTCGCCAAGTCGTGGGTCTACATGCAGTCGTGGAAGGATCCGACGAGCTCGGTCTCGCCGACCATCACCGTCGGTCTTTCCGATAACTGCGCGAGCTACACGTCCAGCGGGAACACGACCTACTATGGCACCGCAGTCGAGTGGACCACTCTATCGAGCGGCTCGAAGGGCCTGAAGTTTAATGCGGGCAACGTAGCGCCCAACACCGCACTGTGCAGCGATATGCTGCCGATCGCTTGTTGTCTGTAAGGGGGATTGACCATGAGCAAGATGAAGTACGCATTTCTGCTAGCGCTCGCCCCCGTGATGATGGGCAGCGACTATAACGAGGACGACATCGCCCAGAACCTGGCCGCCCTCAAGGTCACTGGCAAGCTTCCGGTCTGCAAGACTGGTGAGTTTCTGACCTATCAGGGTGGTTCGCTGGTCTGTGCATTCCCGCCGGGTAACGGCATCTCGGGCCTGACCAAGTGCGAGGGGCAGCTTCTGACCAACACCGGTGCCGGTGGTGAGTTCAAGACGCTGTCTTGCACGCCGAAGGGTGGAGCCTCGATCTCGAACAGTGACATTACCCGCGTCACCACGCTGAAGACCAACGTCGACGCGCTGAGCACCACGGTGAACAACCTCACCGCAGCGAGCCCGAGCCGTGGTTACTTCGTCGGTCTGAGCGCGAACGCCACCATCGGTCAGATCAACGTCGCCGGAAACGACGTGGGTATGGCGTCGGCTGGCGCACTGTGCAAGACCGCTGCGATGCCCAAGGCGCACGTCTGCTCCGTGTACGAGATCTACGCCAGCGCTGCCGCAGGCAAGGATCTGACCGCGATCACCAACATTCAGGCCTGGGTGTTCAACTCGAGCTGGAACCGACCGCTCGCGGGCCCTGCAGAGCCGGATCGTGGTACGTCAGAGAGCTGCAACGATCTGACCTATACCTCTGCACACCTCAAGTGGCAGGGTACGGTGGTCACCTATGGCGCGCTCGGTGGCACGCTCGGCAACGGTTTGCAGTTTAGGACCGTTTCCTGCACGAACAGCCTCCGCGCCGCCTGCTGCAACTAGCTGACACCTTCCGGTTCACCCTTCCTGCGTTCCTCACCTACCGCTGAACTCCTGACTCCCTTTTGGGGGTTCGGAGTCTCTGAATGGTGGGAGATCGGCACTACCTAAAAGGTTCGGACCCAGCAGCGGTCGTCAGTCTCCACAACTGGCGGTCTCATCGGGAATCCAGTGTCGCTGCGCCTGTTGATGCAAGAGCACGCCGCAGATGATTCCCAGCAGCACGGCGCAACCTGGGATGTAGCCCGCTCCAATCTGTACCAGCACGGTTCCAGGACACGCAGCGGAGAGTGCCCACCCCGTCCCAAATAGAAGCGCACCCACCACCGTTCGCCAAGTGATGCGGTGCGAGATCTGTTCTCGTTTTTCGCGAATGAATCGATAAAAAGGAATCAGCAATCCAATCGCCAGGCAGAGGGTCAGTGGGAGCCGCGCCGTCTGCAGCAGGAACATCCGCTGTACTTCTTGCACATTGCCGAATCCGATTCTGTGCAAGACGAATCCGAACCCTATCCCGAACAGGCACAGTGCGATCACTCTGTTCATGGCGATCTCCCGAAAACAAGCTGGCTGGTAAGGATTCCTGCTCCAAAAAACAGGGCGGTCGCTGCGAAGCTGGTTCGTGATAGGCGACTGCAACCTGTCAGGCCATGCCCCGAGCTACAGCCTCCTGCCAGGCGGGCACCGAATCCAGCCAGGACTCCGCCCAGGAACAGCAAGGCCCAGGAGATTCCCGATCCACCGAGCTGCTGGACATACGCAGGATCGGGAACGAAGCGTAGCTGCCCGCCGCCGCTGATTCCTGCTGAGAGCACGCCGCCGAGCAGGAGTCCTACCAGAATCGCAACGTGATGAGACCAGGTGAGGAGTGGGCGCTGCGGGGTGTGCGGCGGTGGGGGGTCGGCTTCTACGTTGGGAGCTGGCAGCGATGAGATGTCTAGACCAAACTCCTCTTGGGTGGCCCGCAGGAGTGCTGCATCCAACTCTGCTTGATTGGCGAGGAGCCGTGCCGCTGAGTCCTCAGCTCGTTGGCCACGCAGGACGCGATCGAAGCTCTTGGACAGGCCCAGATAACGCTTGGTAATCGCATAGTAGCTGATCGACATGGCGGCGAGACCGACAGCACCTGCCCAGGCTGGCCAATATTGTACAGAGACGCTCATCGCGGGCTCCTATCGCAGCAATTTTCCATTTGGCAGGAGGGTCGGAGGCACAACCTCTCCGATGCGTGAAAGCTGGAAGCGGGCACAGGTCTCGTACCTGGTGTTGCAGTAGCGATCCTTCCAGATCCCGAGCAATCGACGGTTGCCGAACTCCTCGTACAAAGGACAGTGTGTGGAATGCGGACAGGCCGGAGGACACGCAGGTGCAACGCTTCCAGACGGAGTATTTCTCGAAGAGTCGTTCCTTGCTCCCGTGGTCACAATTGGCGCTTTCATGCCGGACGTCGGCAGCAAGCGCCGTGCCATTCATACTATATGGAAGACGGCTCATCCTCGTCGGAGAAGTCGTGATGCCCAGACCACCTGATGCGCGGGTCAGACTGATGCAATGGGGCAGTTTGGTGGTATTGAGGCGGTTCGGTTGACTCGGAACGGGAGTGAGTGCACTCTTTTCAAGCGTGTGGAGACGGTAGACATGGGGCACTGCGGTCTGTGGATCGATAGTTGCATCTGGCGCACCTGTGCCAACCCGTCGACAAAATAACAGCAGTCTTAGCAGTAGTCTTAGAGGATTATGGCCGTGTTGGACAGGCGGACAGTGAACGAACAGTGGCCCGAATCGGCTACAGCACCGACGCAAGACGGTGATGTGGGCGATGGCTCGATCCCCGACGAGTCCAAGGTGGTCGTGCGCACGACCCGACTTGGTCGCTTTATGCTACTCAAGGAAATCGGCGCTGGTGGCATGGGCACGGTGTTCGCCGCATACGACGAACAGCTTGATCGCAAGGTCGCGCTGAAGATCCTACGTAAGCCCAAGGCCGGCAGTGAACGACAGCGTCTCCAAATCCTTCGTGAAGCTCGCGCTGCGGCCCGCATCTCTCATCCCAACGTCGTGTCCATCTACGAGGTAAATGAAGCAGATGGGCTGATTCATATTGCGATGGAGTATGTCGAGGGAGAAACGCTACTGAAGTGGCAGGCGAAAGGCAGTCATCAGTGGCGTGACATTCTGGGCATGTATCTGCAAGTCGGAATTGCTCTGCAAGCAGCCCATGACGCCGACGTGGTTCATCGAGACTTCAAGCCAGATAACCGTCAGGCTGTCGAGGATGCTGGAAAGACTGCCCGCTTCCGACGAGTGCGGGTCGGGAAATCTTCGATCGCAATGGGGGCGTGAGCCGCACCGCAGCCGGTAGTCGACGATGAGCATGGCCTGGCTCGGATTGGCAACAACCGTTGAATCGAGATGTGCAAAAGGGGTCGAGGTTTTGCTTGTGTCAGGATGCTGGCCGTGGGAAGTAGGAGTCCTCATGCAAGACGAAACCGCAGGTCATCACACCGCTTCCCCGTTGAACGCATTGCGAAGTTTGTTTGAGCGCGTCCTTCCGGTCATCGCTCCGACCCGGATCGGTGAAGCAGAGAGCATCATTCGCGAGCTGTTCGGACTTGCCGACATCGAGTTTGGTGGCAAACGCACGGGTGACATCGTGGTTCATGATCAGCGGTTCTACGAGCGGACGCTGCGCGATGCCTCGGTCGGATTCGGCGAAGCGTACATGGATGGCTGGTGGGAGTCCGACGCGCTCGACGTAACGATCGAAAAGATCATGCGGGCGAACCTGAAGCAAAAGATTCAGGGGAGCTGGAAGCTCAAGGCGCTGACCCTGCGGGCGGTGCTGATGAATCTCCAGTCGAAGACGCGCTCTGGTCCATCGGTCGAGGCGCACTACGATATCGGCAACGATCTGTATACCCGGATGCTCGACGAGCGGATGGTCTACACCTGCGGCTACTGGAAGAACGCCAAGACGCTGCAAGAGGCGCAAGATGCCAAGCTTGATTTGGTGGCGCGCAAGGTGGGGCTAAAGCCTGGAATGCGAGTCCTGGACCTGGGCTGCGGCTGGGGCGGCATGGCGAGCTGGGCGGCCGAAAAGTACGGCTGTTCGGTGCTCGGGGTGAGTCTATCGAAGGACCAAGTCTCGCTCGGCAATGAGCTGTGGGGGCCGAAGGGGAGAAAGCTCGATGTCGAGTTGCGACTGTGCGACTACCGCGACGTTCGTGGCAAGTACGACCGGGTGATTTCGGTGGGCATGATGGAGCACGTCGGCCCGAAGAACTATCGCGAGATGATGCAGGTGATTCACCGCAACCTGGCTGATGATGGCGTTGCGTTGGTTCACACGATTGGCAACAACCGCAGCCTGCGGCATGGCACGCCCTGGGTCGAAAAGTACATCTTCCCCAATGCGGTGGCGCCCTCGCTGGCCCAGCTAAGCCGAGCGATGGAAGGCCTCCTTGTTCCAGAGGACGTCCACAACATCGGTCCGGACTACGATCCGACCCTGATGGCGTGGTGGGCCAACTTTGATCGTACGTATCCTGAGATCGCGCACCGCTACGATCGGCGCTTCTACCTGATGTGGAAGTTCTACCTGCTCGCGGCGGCCGGTGCCTCGCGATCCCGCGATGGCCAGCTCTACCAAGTGGTCATGACCAAGACCGGTCGTGCTCAGCCCGACTGCCGAATGAGCTAATTAGACTCAGTCCAATAGCGCCTTACAGAACCACTGCGGTCCTCGGCGGGCTAGAACTTGGTGTGATACGTCGCGAGGAGGGTCGTTAGTGCGGTGCGGCGGGCATCGTACGCGGTCAGAATTGCGTCAGCACGAGAGCCGATCAGGGTGCGAGCGACCGCACAATCCGCTGCTCCGGCATTGAGTTTCAGCAGTTCTGTCATGGCTGCACAAATGGCTGGGGTCACCAACAATGCCTGTAAAGCAGTCTTGGTCTGAGTCAACCCTGCAGCCATTTTTTCGCGGGACAACGTGCTGTTTAGCGCATCCTCAAGCTTTTTGATAAATATCGCGTACACTTTTGGGTCGGCCAGGATTTTGTGGTCGAGTCGACCTTCTGCACAATAAGCGATTCCATTGGGATCGGGATAGGCCGCAGCGCCACCCCCGTGGCACGTGGTGTAGCCCTCGGGATCCCAAGCCATTACGCGATACGTCTCGGTGATGCCACCCAATCCATTGGCTTGTTCGGTGCCGATAAAGTAGACCTCGTCGATATAGTCGCCAGACTTAAAGATCGATTGGTTGGCAAGGTAGCGCAGATACTGATCGAGATCCATTTGATTGCGCAGTGCCGACACCAGAGCATCGCCGCTGAGCGGGGCAATTTGGGCAGCAAAAGCGGCAAATCGATTCCGGGGTGCGAGCAGGTCTGGTGTATCTGCATAGACAACTTCGAAGAACTCCTGGGTACCCATAGGGTATTGACGGCGCATGATGCTTGAAACTCTCGCATTGTCGCTGATTAGCTCGTCCGAGGTCTTCTCGATTAATTGATAAATACCACGCGTTTGTCCATCAATGATAAGTTCAATGAATCGGAATTTTAGGGGAAATAGATCGTCTGAAAGCAATCCGTAGACGGTCGGGGCATATACATATGCGAGATCGTCACACATTGATATCAGTGTAAACTCGTCAGTCGCAGAATCTGGCATCAAGTAACGTGCCGATCCTGATAACTGAAGAGAATAGCTGTGGCGGTCACAGCGGAGCGATCCGTTTCCATGTAGATGTGCTTGGGCCAAAACAGTTGGTTGCCCAGGAGCCAAACGGACCTGTAGATCAAAGTCACTACGGGCCAACGGTTCGTCAAATGTTGCGGCTTGAGTGGCGCGGAGTCTGGCATCATGGGCAGCGCGCTGAGCTGCGTCAAAGACAAACTCGATACGAGGGGTATAGGTGCGTTTTTTGGTATCAATGGCATCTACATTGCAGGCTACGCCGGTTTCCTCTGGTAGGGTGGCAGGAAAGCTGGCGCTGAGGTCGCCCTGCATATTGGCAACTTTCAAGATTGCACTAAACTTGGCTTCTGAACTACATGCGGACAGCTTATAAAATGCGTTTTGACGTGCATCATCGATGCCACTCGCAGCCATCGTCAATCCGGCATCATCTGGAGAAACCGCAATCATATAGATTTGCGAGTAATTGAGATAGACGCTCTGGGTATCCTTGGCCAAGACCACCAAGCTCCGCATCACGTCAGAGCCTGAACCACCGACATCGCGAACCTCACTGGCAGCAGGCCCTACTGCTTGAAGCAGGGGCAGCGGATTGGGGTCGCCATCGATGCCTTTCTGATAGCGATCTAACGCCTCAGTCAATTTGGTTCTATCTTGCAGATAATTCGAATAGAGCTGCACGGTTGCACCATGGCGATATAGCGCAATCCGTTCACTCGCGGGTCGCTTTGCAGCAAAGTTCAGAATCGCGGTCGACAAGCTTGCGCGTTCTGGGGCGGTCAGGCTGGGGGGCAAGAGTACCGCTGTATATCCGGGAGCGAGCGCGATCTTTTGAACCTTTGTGGCAATGGTAGTGCCATCCGGTGGATGGACCAATAGTCGCGAAGACAAGTCTTCCTGAAACGCCAGTCCGGTGGCCTGGTTCAGGATCCCCACAGTCATCTCACGACCACCGCCGGGCCACCGCACGCTCCGCAACAAGATCAGACGGGACGTATCTTGTGGAGGGGCCATATCCTCGATCACCTGCAGATCCGGAGGGATGGGATCACCATTGGTCATCACATCGCTCGAACAGGCGATCAGAAAGAGTGCAGGTAGAATACTGCTCAAAAACCGCGAAATGACGAGGCTGGATGCCTGGCGCAATGTTCGATGATTCGTGAACTGTGACATGGGTTCTGCTCTGTCTTCGAGTAAGTGGTTGATATTCTATTGATTACTTCTACCGTGCGACGAGAGTTCCACACACGGCCCTCACCAATTCAGTAAGCTGCCCAATCTGTCTATTACTTAAGCGTCGCCCCTCCAAGAAGCAAGCCTGAGGTTTGCTCGGATGCCCCTGGCGCGGTAAGGCGGCGTAGCATCCTACGAGTACGGCAACAATCGATTATGGAAGTTCAGGGAAGATAATCAACACTTTCTTGTGATTGGTAGTCGACGATGGGCTTCTAAAGTCTATGTTTTATTGTCTAACTAAGTGAAACTTCTCTACTTCTTAGAAAGAGACTTGTCCGAATTGGGAAGTCTTCTTTATTGGCAACCAGAACGCCAAGTGTGATTTTTGCTGACTTCATCATACCTTGCAAAGCCACGCTTATCGGTAGAACGGTAGACCATTACATACCCGGCATACTTACGAGTATGATGAACACGAGTGCGTCTAGAGAACGCATAGAGGAGCCCCATATGACTCGAGGACTTGCCTTTCGCCACGGACGCCTGGCGCTGTGGCTTGCAGGAATGACGCTGAGTGCTTGCACGGATGGAGGTTCGGAGACGGGAACCACGCTGCCGACTCCGACCGAGGAGATGACCGCTGATCCTTGCAGCTTCATCCAGTGCGGAAACGGTGGCGCTTGTCGCATCGACGGGACCACGCCGGTCTGCGACTGCCCATCGGGCTTTACCGGACAGCTCTGTGAAGTGAACATCGACGACTGCCCCGCCATGGCGTGCGAAAATGGTGGTGTCTGCGTCGATGCCGTAAACAGCTACAGTTGCTCGTGCCCCGCTGGAATTACCGGCGAGCGCTGCGAGATCGATCAGGATCTTCGTTTGACCGTGCCGCGCCGCATGGTGAACGACAAACCGATCACCTTGCGTGCCGAGATGCTCGATCCATCAAACGGCAACATTGTGACCGACGGCTGCTTTGACACCCTTGGCACGGTCAGCGTCACGCGTGATAGCGATGGCAGCGTGGTACCGACCACGGTCACCATCTTCGATGACCACGTGCCCGTTCCCGATGACTCGATCCGCTTCTATCACGGTGTGGGCAGCGTCTCGCTGACTCTCGACGGTGGTGCGGCAGTTCCGGCGGGCGAGTACACGCTCACCGTGACCGTTGGTGAGCGTACCGCGACCCGCCATTTGACCGTCGAGTCCAGCCCAACCTGGCGCGTGATGCCGGCCACGCTCAGCGGCGCTGACCTGACGTGGGGTCCGAACGAGAACATTCGAATCTCGGCGCACCAGACCACCATCCCCGCCGGTTCAACCCTGACCATCCTGCCCGGAACCCTGGTGATGGTCGACACCACCGGCAGGATCGAAGACGGCACGATCATCAACGTCAACGGCAACGTCAGCGCCACCGGCACCATCGAGCGCCCGATCTACTTCTTCTCCGAGCGCGGTGCCTCGGCCATGACCCACACCATCAGCGGATCGTCGCTGTCGAACCCCAACGCATGGCGCGGCATCTTCTTCTACGGGGCGGCATCGTCGACGATGGACTGGGTGATCCTGACCGGCGCTGGCAACGGCTCGGTTGTTAGCCACCCGCGTCCGCCGATCATCAACCTGGCCAATACCCACAGCCTGACCGTGCAAGACAGCATCATCGCCGATGCCACCGGCATGGCTTTCCAGAGCCCCGGCACCGGCAACTCGACGATCCGTCGCTCGCTCATCTCCCGTGTCGGCATTGGCGCGGAGTTTCTGTCGAGCGGCAACACGGTCCTTATCGAGGACTCGTGGTGGACCTCGATCGGACGCGGCCCGACGAGCCCGCTGCGCTACGACGGTGACGGCATCCACGTCGACGGAGCGAACTCGAAGCAGACCATCAAGCGCTGCTTCGTGGTCGACATCGGCGATGACGCCATCGATCACTCGAACTCGACCTTCACGGTCGAGGACACCGTCATTCACGACGCAGGCGACAAGGCGATCAGCATGACCAACGGTGCGGCCACGATCCGCAACTCGCTGATCTATCGCACTGGCTCGGGTGTTCGGGGCTCGGCGCGGGTCTACAACAGCACCATCTTGTCGTCCTCTCCGATCGCCAATCCCCTGGTGCTTTCCGACAGCATCATCTGGCCGAACACGCTGTCGAGCTGCGCCGGAGACGTTCATCATTCGATTCTGGGCATCGGCTCCGATCTGAGCTGCGGCGTGGGGAACTTCTCGGTCGATCCAATGTTCGTCAATCCCACGATGTGTGACTACCGTCTCGCGACCGGCTCACCGGCGCTCACCATGAGCTCGAACGGTGGTCCGATCGGCTGGAGTAAGTAGCGGGCCCGTAGAGCGGCTACTTCGCTTGTCCGTTCCACCGGGCTCGTGATGGCAGATTCTCCCCCCTCGGTTCAGGCCCGCTGCGACAATGTTTCAGTATGAAACCAAGTTGAAGCGGGCCTGAATCCATCCATCTGTGTCGAACCACCGCTATGGGCAGTTGATCTTGGCCGAATCTGACTACGATTCCGGAGCGGCCTCTTCACCGACACGCGCAGTCTTCCTAGGTATCCCGCGTACCATCGTTCCCATCGACAACGCCGAAAATACTTCCCCAGAACCGAGTGACATGCCGAGGGAAGTCTGTAGGTGTCGCAGAGAGCGCTCGAACCGCTTTGATGAACTCTGCATGAAACAGTACCGATCCAATTTTGATCGATGTGGATGGATAAGCGCGGGTGCGGGTCGGTGTGACTTGGGTAACAGATAGGGTGACGGTTGCTACTGGTGAATGCGACGGAACATTCGTTCCCAACGCACGCTGGTTTTGTCTCCAGTGGACCAGAAGTTCAGCCAGACCTTGCCGTGGATGTTCGACTCCGGCACCAAGCCAACAAGGCTGACCGTGTCGCGATTGTCACCGACCACAAAGACGAGTCCTTCTTGAACACTCTGTTCTTCACCACACACGGAAGGAGCCACCCCTTCCTGTACCATCGAGATGGTAAGGTAGCTCTCCCTTCCACAGTGTTCGCGGTAGGCGATGCAGCCGCGATGAAGGAGTGCAGCGTGAGGCAGTTCGCTTTCATAATCGTAGTATTCACAGCTCGCAGATACTTGCTGCCGTATCAGCGCCTGATGATTCACAAATAGCTCACTGCCGCAGCGCTGCACCGTGTCTCCGCTCAGCGCGACGATTCGACCGATTTGCCTTCGCTTGGGGGCCTGTGGGAAGACGAATGACACCACGTCACCACGCTGCGGACGGGCCTGCTTGGCAAACAATCGATGGTCGGTACCGGGCAAGCGGAGTCCATAGCGCATGCGGATGACTACGACGTGATCACCAAACTGTAGCGTTGGCAGCATGGACCCGGAAGGAATCTCGACCCATTCAACAACGAGCGCATTCAGGAGTTGCGTCAGAAAGACGGCGAATGCGATCGACTCGAGAAACTCGCGGACACTGCTCTTGATCGGGAGCTGCGGCGGGGAACCGAGCACGAACAGCAGACCGTCCAAGCAGGAGATCACCCGACTCGGGAACCCTATGCGCAGCGCTTGCTGTAGGCGCGCACAGGCTTCTCTGAGCCTCTGGTCCTCTGCATCTTCGCTCCTGCGAAGCTCTGTTGCCGTACCTGTTCTGCGCAGATGTCGCTTTGCCAAGCGGAGCGCAGCCGCTGCATCGCGGCGCAGGAATCGATCTTGTCGAACCCACCCAATGTACTTGTGAAGCCAGGTGAACGCTCCAGCCCGCACGATCAAAAGGAGTCCCAGCGCCACGAGTCCCTGAATGGTACGAGGCGATGGGAGAGGCGATAGATCCAGAGAGTTTGTGGCATAGACAACGAGCACCCAAATTCCGATATAGAGCGGAATGGCGAGCAACCACACATGCGCAAGAGCCACGCGGAGAGCGAGCGGTGGTCGCCTATCGGGATACGACATTGGTCGTGACGAGCTGAAGCCTGTGCTGTCCCCACCTGAAACGGTGGACTGAGCAGAAAACGGAATCATCAATGTGGCTCAGTTTCCCAAAAACCGCTGCCGCTGGCCACGGAATTGTGGTAACTTCTTGCGGTCTTATGGGAACTCGTGAAACAGGGGCAACGCTGGACCACTCGCCACAGTGGTCAGAGTCGCGGGCGTGTGGACAGGGCGACAGCTTCGACACAGCTCTCGACTTCGGTCCCAATGCGCTTGCTACATCGGCGAACACGAAGACCGACTGTGCGTCCGAGACAGAGAACTTGCTGCCGGTCGGTCTCACACTGGATGGACGCTACCGGGTGGATCGGTTCCTGGCCAAAGGGGGTATGGGAGTGGTGTATGCGGGACACCACGTTCTCCTCGGAACCGAGCTTGCCATCAAGCTACTGCGGTTGACAGACCGTGCCGATGCGGAAGAGCGCTTCCTCACAGAGGCCCGACTTGCCTGTAAGGTTCGTCATCCCAACCTCGTGCAGGTCATCGACTGTGGCATGCTCCCCAGTCAGCGTGGCTATCTGGTGATGGAGCTTCTGTCTGGGCGGACGCTGGCCAGCTATCTGCAGAGTGGTCCGATGGACGCGCTGCGAGTCTGTCAAATCGGCGCGCAGCTCGCCCGTGGACTCCAAGCGATTCACGCGGTCGGTATCGTTCACTGTGATATGAAGTCTCTCAATGTAGTAATAATGGCGGAAGCAGATGGTGCAGACTCGCCCAAGATTGTCGACTTCGGAATTGCCAGATCGACGATGGTCGCTGAATCGGCTTCGGCACTTGCGCCGCTCAAAGACGGACTGGACCGCGTAGCCGTGCCAAGCCTCACGGCTCACCAGTCCAGTGTGGCCGGTCTGGCAGGGACTCCTTCCTATATGTCGCCAGAGCAGTGCCAAGGACTGCCGCTCGATGGTCGCTCAGACATGTATTCACTCGGCTGCATACTCTACGAAATGCTGAGCGGTAGGGTTCCCTTCAGCGGTAGGACTGCCGAAGAGATCATGGAGGCCCACGTGACGGCTCCGGTGCCGCCGCTGCGCTCCGAGAGTCCACATCAACCGATTCCTCCATCACTGGAACACACGGTGCTACGTATGCTTTCCAAGGATGTGAGTCTGCGGTTTGCATCGATGGCAGAGGTCGAGACGCGGTTGGCTCGGGATGCGAATCTGATTCGAATTCAGCGCGGCGAGCAAGTGGTCTGCGGGTCCGAACAGATGCAGTGGTTGGTGAAACGTGATGGCAAGTGGAGGCAGACCCAGCTTAGTCAGATGCCGGTGCTGCGACCCGCGCTCGCGTTGGTGATTGCGATGATGAGCATTCGGTTTGGGTCGCACATGAAGCCAGCGCTGCCGCCGCTTCCAGCGGTACCAAGGCCACCACGCATCGCCATGAAGAACCCCGATTGGCCTGTAACGGAGTCTCCCAAATCGGTTGGGTTCAGTTCTGAAATTTTGCCGCGTCGATCTGGTGCTGTGCCAACCAGCGCATCACCTGCCGACGAGAACGACCAGCCGCCTGCGCCACCCGTGCGATGATTCCGTGGTGCTCTTCCATCAGCCGCAGAAGCACCTCTTTGGGCAGCGGCTGCTTGGGCAGAGGGACTGTGTCCTCACCGCGAGAATCCAACGGAGACTCCGCAGACAGCGGCATCGCCAACCGTTCCGCAATCAGGGGGAGATCCAGCAGCTCCTCACCGCTTGCCCGCAGGTTGTGAGCCAGTTGATTGAGCTCCCGAATATTGAAGGGATAGGAATAGAGCAAGAGTGCTTCCGCCAGCCGTGCGGTCATCGCGGGCATCGGGGAACCCATGGCATGGCGGAGCAGCAGGAGCAGATCCTCTCGCCGCGAGCGCAGAGGGGTCATCGACAGCACAATCGCGGCTAGGCGCGCATACAGATCACCACGGAACACTCCTTTGTCAACGGATGAGCGCAGATCCCGATTGGTGGCGGCAACCACCCGGACGTCGCAAGGAATGGGTGTGGTCGCTCCGATTGGAGTCACCGAACGGTCCTCCAGCACTCGCAACAGCAAGGCCTGACTACGCGCCGACAGCTCGCCAATCTCGTCAAGAAACAGAGTCCCCCGGTGAGCGGCTGCAAACAGACCAGGACGACTATTCTCGGCCCCCGTGAAGCTCCCTGCTACATGGCCGAAGAACTGGCTCTCTGCCAGACTGTCAGGAATCGCGCCGCAGTTGACGCAGACCAGAGAACCTCTACGGCCACTCTCAGCGTGGAGTGCTCTGGCGGAGAGATCCTTTCCGGTCCCACTTTCACCAAGCAGAAGAACCAGATAGTCGAGCTGCGCAATCGATCGAATGCGGGCACGCAGACCTCGCTGGGCAGCCGAGACTCCGAGCAGCAAGGGCACCGGCGCATCCAGAACGTCTGGCGGTTCATATCGAAGTAGCAGCAGCGACTCTCCAATGCGGACGATATCGCCATCGCACAGAGCTGCTTGCTGACAGCGAACGCCATTTACAAACAGACCATTTTTGCTGTCAAGATCTGCGATCTGAATGGGAGTTGCTGAACGGCTGACGGTGACTGCGGCATGCACGCGTGAGGCCCGCCGGTCTGGGTGCAAACAGATGCCGTGGCGTTCACCAAGTTCCCGCCCCAGGTGATGCACGCCTTCGCGCAGCGCGTAGAAGGGAGCCTCATTGATGATCGATTCTGCGGAAAAGAGCAGCCGCAATCCAGCGATGCGCGGCTTCACCTTCCGTAGGGAGCGTTCACTCTCAGTCGTCTCAGCAGTGGAGGGCATGGGAATGCAAGATTCCCATTATCCTTCAAGTTGCCAGCGTCCGACAAGTTCCGTTCTGACCCGATGGGATAGATGGCTGTGTAGGTGGCTGTCGGGAGCCAGTTTGTGGGCCTGGATCTGGCGATGAATGGGAGTGCAAGCTTCACACGATCCTCAGTTCGATCTCATCGTTGGCGATCTTCCGGAAGCGACCATGCGTTGGCCTGGGTTAGGTAGTTCCACAGACAACTTACTGTCTGTGCGGCCGAATACTGTTTGATCGCCTGGGTGCCGCGATGCTGGAGTCTGCGAACGATGCCAAGCCACTCACAGAGACCGCCACAGCAAAACAAGTCGGGAGGAATCTGGCACGGGACCGATCCCACGGGTCCGTTGGGTGTCACACCCTCCGGCGGAAAGACCCCTGAGAAACCAGCAGAGTCCAATGGCAATCGGACGACGACGGCTGTACCAAACCGGGCACCGGTATCCGTACAGGATCTGGCAGCAGCGCTCAGCCACTCTGTGGATGAACCGGAGCGACCACAACTTAGCCGACGAGAACGTCGCGAGCGCGATCGAAACGCCAAGAAGGCCGAAGAACGCGAAGAGAAGGCCTATCGGCGCGAGAATGCTGTTTCACTCCACGAGCGAGCGGAATTGCAGGAGCGCGGGATCGATTGGGCAAAGGATAAGGCCAAGGACGGCGGCAAATCACTGCTCAAAAACGCACTGGTCGAAGATGGCATTCCGGAAGGGGCCATCGACGCAGCGGAATCCGTCAAAGGTCATGTGGATGTGGTGCGCGAGGCGTGGCGAGACAACAAAGCGCTCGGCGCGTCCGATGTAAAGTCTTGGCTTGGGGGCAGCACCGCTGGACAAGAAGCAGGTGCAGCCGCAGGCCGGTCGGTGAAGGGCTCTCACCTACCGACCGGGGCCAGTGGTACCAAAGGCTTCTTGGATGGCGCATCCCGAGGCATTGGTGCAATTGGCGGCGAGCTGGATATCCTCGAATCCCTCTTTCCCACCGGGACATATCAGGAACAGGAGGAGAAACGAGCCGACATCAATGGCCGCTCTTCCAAATTTCTGGGAGGAGCCCTGGATGTCGCAGGCGCACTCTGTCCCAACATTCCCTCCCCCGTGATGTGGGCTGCTCAGTCTGGTCTTGCGGTTGGGAAGTACGGCAACGAGGAGGCGAAAAAGCACGGCGTCTTCACCGATGCACGAGGCGAAAACATTGGGGCAGATGACTACATGGCCAATGCGGCGCAGCGTGCCGAAACCTGGACGCAGGGGATGCTAGGGGATGGCTGGCTTGGGAGGTTTTTCTCCAAGGCCGCTGGCGTCGGTGGCTTTGCGGCATCGGCGCTGCCCGCGCTGGGCGGAACGCTGGTTGGGGCGGCCACTGGTCTTGGCGAAGACACTGCCGATGCTGTCAATTCCTGGCGGGGCGTGCGGATGCCGGCCAGTACCGGTCACACGGCCTCCGATGAACCCGAACGAGCTCAGGCGCGGGATATCCTGAATCAACATCAGGTTCCGTTTACACAGGCCAACATGCAGAAGGTAACGTTTGGCTCTCACGATGAAGTCCTAGAGCATGCGAACGAGGTTGAAATCCTCGAAGACCATCAGGGACGAGGGAGCGTGTCAACGGATCACATCGCGTATGGAACCAGTGAGTGGCTCGAAAGGCAGCGCATTGCAGACGCTCGATGGGAGGCCGATCGGCTGGCCGCGCAAAGACGTCATGATGCACCGGGACTTCGCTTCGCCAATGGTCAGCAGAGGGAAATCGACATCCTGCTCGCGAAGCAGCAAGGTCGCTACAACTCCCGGACAGGCAAGGTGGAGACAGAACAAGAGCATCAGGACGAAACCCTGCGGCTCATTCACTCCCTCCATCCTGGGCCGCACTAACGTACTTTGTTTTCCGCGCCAGATTGGGTCGTCTGGCGTGATGGCCCCGCTCGCTAGCCGTTCCGCAAGTCTCGGATGATCACTACGCTTTGCGGAATGATTGAGACGTGCATTCTGAACGGGGAGCGAGTTCGACATGGTCTTCGGACTCCTGCTGGAAGCCTCCGCAGATGGTCCTCTCTCCTCCGTTGCTGTCTCACACGCCACTTGACTCGACGACAACCGCCAGTGATTGCCGCTTCCCACTCACTTCCCAATGGCAGAATGAAAAGCGGTTTCTCGACGGTACTCGTTGATCTGACAGTTTCCCGCGTACTTCCCGAGGTGCATTCAAGGTGGCAGTCTATCGACGGTGCTTTGGTGCAGGACCATCAGCCAGATAATGTTCTCATCGGTGACGATGGTCGTCCTCGGGTCGTCGATTTTGGCTTGGCTCGCGTTGGTAGTGAGGATCTCGGGCTGGCGTCATCCTCCTCGGAGCATGCCGAGCTGCGGGCGATGGGTCGAATCTCGATGGCTGGGGTCATCGCGGGAACCCTTGGCTACATGTCCCCGGAACAGTATCGGGGCGGCAACGTCGACGCTCGCAGTGATCAGTGGAGCTTCTGCGCGTCTCTGTTCGAAGCGCTGTATGGCATCCTGCCGTTTGCTGGCAAGACCATGGCGGACTATGCAGAGAATGTCTATGGACGGCCACGTGCGCGACCGAACAACAGCTCGGTGCCGGAAGAAGTCCATCGCGCCTTGCTTCGCGGGCTTAACGCCGAGCCTGACAAGCGATTTTCCTCGATGGCAGAGCTGCTGTCTGCGCTATCGAGAGAGCATAGCGATGACATTGCTTCGGGAGTCGGTTTGCGCCGGCTTCTGGCTCGTGGTTTCGTTGGTGTCGCGCTTTCGCTGTTTGTCCTGGTGCAGTTTCTCCGCTGGAATCATCCGTTCAACCATCGCGAGCCGATAGTCGTCTCGTTGATCATGATTTCAGGGGCGTTGACCTTCGGACTTTTGCGCTGGAGGACTCTCCTCAATCATCGGGTGCATCGGAACACCTGGGCACTGATATTCGTCGTGTTGGTCCAAAATTTCGTTCAGCGCGTTCTCGCGTGGAGCGCAGACATTCCCAGACCGCAGGTGATTGCCTTCGAGATGATTGTGATCGCAGGAGCGCTGACGCTGGGTTCTGTTTCCATCATCCGGCGATTCTACTTTTTGGGGCTCGTTCCACTGATCTATGCTTTCGTGGCCAACGCGAGCCTTCTGTCACCACGAGTCGGCAACCTGGTGTATATCGGGAGCCTCATGATGTTCTTGTACGGCTGGAGCCTTTCAGCCGGCGAGGCCAACGCCAAGCGGGAGCAAAAGGAGCGCCTCAGCGCACGATCTGTGAAGTCCCGGCGGACCCCATCGGTGGCTTCGGATGCCAACTCGCGGCCCAGTGACAAGTAGCGCCTGGCTTGTCACAGATGGGTGGTGGGTTAGTGATTGGTAACGAGCGCGTCATAGCGTCCGCTGCTGCTGCCGCGACGGGTCTCATCGCCTCGGACCCGAGCGATCAATCGATAGTTCCCAAGCGGTAGGTCCGTTGGCAGATCGATATCGATGGAAAAGCGACCATCGGATTGACTGACGGCGCGACCCAGTACTCGCGATCCACCAGATAGGGCAAGGATCACCTGCACTTCGAGTCCGCTGGCACTGCTGCCTGTCGATCGAACCACGCCACGTACCGATAGAGAGCCGCCACGGTAGGCTTGGGTTGCGGCCTGCATCGACACTTGAGTCGTGGCCAGGCTGTGTCCGAGTTCGCTGCGACGGTCTTCGGGCTGGCTTGGGTCATCTTCGAGCTGTAATTCGGCGTCCTCGCGGGAGCTACTTGTCGGTCCGCTTCCGGTTCCGGAATCGGTTGCGCTGCCCCTTTCGACGCGACCCGGCTTGCTCGTCGTGGAACCAGAGGGACTGCCTTTTTCAGCACGACCGTCGCTCTGGCTTTTGCCGCTCTGGCCGCTGCCAGCCCCGCTTGCGTTTCCGCTGCTACCGCTGCTGGGTGGACCAGCGGGATTGTTGCCACTCGATGAGGTGCCGTTCGATTCACTGGTGGATGGACCCGTGCCGCTGCTGCTCTCGCGATGAGGTGGCTGGCCACGAACTTCGGGAGGGACTCCGCTGGTGAAGCTTGGGGGGCTGGGGAACGGGTCGCTGCCCTTTTCGCGATAGGGGGTTTTGTTCTCTCCGTCGACCACTCGCTGCTGGAGCGGCGCGCCGCCCAAGTTGATGCGTCGGAAGTAGCCGCCCCTGCCGCGTGCATCGGGAATCCAGACCTCGACGAAGACATGCAGCTCGTTTTCGACGTAGCGCGCCGGGATCCCTGCCTGCAGCGCAGTAATCACGAAGGCGTACGAGCGATGACGGCACGCACCGCGACGAGACATCGCCAACTTGAGGTATAGGTCGCCCGCCCCTTCCTCGGGAAGCTCGCCAACGGAAAAGCCACGAAAATAGTTTACGAGCTGCGCCAGCACCGCTTGGTAGTCCGAACCCGACGAGGTCCGTACCCCGATGTGACGCAGCACGGCGGTGGCTTCTCGCTGTAGGCGACGGGGGAGGGGGACCAGCAGATCATCGGGCACGTCAGCGAGCAGCGGTGCCGGGCTACCGGGCGACAGCAGCGGTCCGGCGAAATAGCGCGGCGCAACGTCCATCAAATAGATCAACCGATGGCGACCTCCCGTCGGAGACGTTGCATACAGGTTTTCGGCGCTATCGACCTGAAATTGGAGCGAGCGTGCTGGAACCGAGCGGTAGGACAGGATGCGAAAACCTGCCGCCGGCGTTGGTAGCGGCACCGGCTGACCAGCGACGAAGTCCACCACCACGGACCCGTAGAACGGATCCCGACCCGGCCCGACCGGAGTTTTGGTGACGTCAATGCGTCGTGGGTCCGTACTGCGCAGCTTCATCGCGCCGTCATCATCGACCGCATCGAGCACGCTCATTCGCTTATATGGATAGACCGCTGGCTGGAACACCTCGTGATAGAGCCGTTCTCCGCCCGTTTCGGGCCCCGTAGCCGAATCCGGCAAAATACGCGAGCGACGGACCGGCGGTGGATCGCTGCCCGGCTTCGGGCCTTGCGACTGCGCCAAGTTGCCGGTGGTCGCACCGCTCGCGAAAATCTGCTCATGACCGATCGGCGTACGTCCTCCCGACGGAGATGTGATCAAACCATCGCCACTCATCACCGCTTCGGGCATCGCATCCGGTTGGGCCCCATCCGGTCTGCACACCCCGTCATGACAGCGCAGCCGAGGTACCTGCACCGGTTCATGCAAGGCCGGTTGTGCCGTCGTTCGCAGTGGTGCCAGCAAGCAAGCACCCAAGATCGACATGCGAGCCCGTTTGTGCCAAGACGTTTCGTTCATGCGCTGCCTAGTTGTGATGATACAGCGTCTCGCTTGGCGCTACCTGGGCCGTATGGTATAGCGCCACCTTCGTTCTTGGAGGTTGTATGTCGAGCCCTAGGTTTCCCCGGTCGCTTTCTCGGCGACCAACGTTGTTCTGTCTTGCTTCCTCGCTGTGGCTGTCCGCTTCGTTTTCGAGCTGTACGCCCTGCGAGCCCATCGGGCCGCTCAAGCCCGATCCTCCGCCTGCGGTCACCACTCCACCCCCGCCGCCCAAGCCCACTGGACCGACCGAGGCTGACGCCCGCGCCTTCATGGATCAAACCGAGACGCAGCTCCGTGTGATGTGGAGCTATGCGCAGCGGGTTCAGTTTGCGCAAAACACCAACATCACCACCGATACCGAGCAGCTCAACGCGCAAGCGCAAGAGCAGGTGATGGAGCTGGTTGGCAAGAAGATCAAAGAAGCGGCGCAGTTTGACAACGTCCAGCTCCCGACCGAGCTGCGGCGGAAGTTTGATCTGCTCAAGCTCGCCCAAGACCTGCCCTCGCCACCGGACGCCAATGAGCGGGCGGAGCTGGCACAGCTCGCTGCGTCGATGGAAACCTCCTACGGCAAAGCGAAATACTGTCCGCCACGGCTAAAGGGAGGGTGTCTGACGCTCGACGATCTGAGCCGGACCCTGTCGACGAGCCGCAACTACGATGAGCTGCTCGAAGCGTGGACCGGCTGGCACGATCTGGCCAAGACCCTGCGCGGCTCCTATGTCCGCTACGTTGTGCTCGCCAACAAAGGCGCACAGAACGCGGGTTATGCAGACGTCGGGGCGATGTGGCGCTCGCGCTACGATATGCCGGAAGAGGCGTTTGCCGCCGAGACCGAGCGACTCTGGGAGCAGGTTCGGCCTTTGTACGAGATGCTGCACTGTTACACCCGGATGAGGCTTCGCCAGACCTATGGGAATCGCGTTCCCGAAACCGGTCCAATTCCGGCGCACCTGCTTGGCAACATGTGGGCGCAAGAGTGGGGCAACATCTTCCCGCTGGTCGCGCAGCCAGGAAAGTCGCAAGGAGTCAGTCTCAAGGCCAAGTTCCAGCAGAAGAAGACCACTCCGGTCGAGCTTGTGAAGATGGGCGAATCCTTCTTCAAGTCCGTTGGCTTTGACCCACTTCCGGACACGTTCTGGAAGCGCTCGATGTTCGTGCGTCCGAAGGATCGGGAAGTGGTCTGTCATGCGAGTGCCTGGGACATTACCTCGCGTGGCGATCTGCGCATCAAGATGTGCATCGAACTTGATGATGACAACTTCCGCACCGTCCATCACGAGCTAGGACACGACTACTATTACTGGTACTATCGTGATCTGCCGCTGCTGTTTCAGCAGGGGGCAAACGACGGCTTCCATGAGGCGATTGGCGACGCGATCGCGCTGTCGATTACGCCAAGCTATCTGCAAAAGATCGGGCTCGCGGATCCAGGTACGCAGGTCGAGGACACCACGTTCCTTCTGCACGATGCGCTAGAGCACGTGGCATTCCTCCCGTTTGGGAAAGTGCTCGATCAGTGGCGCTGGGAAGTGTTCTCTGGGAAGATCAAACCAGAGGAGTACAACAAGCGCTGGTGGGAGCTTCGTACCAAGTATCAAGGCGTCGCGCCTCCCATCGCTCGGACCGATGCCGACTTCGATCCTGGTGCCAAGTATCACATCCCGAGCAACGTCCCCTATGCTCGTTACTTCTTGGCGCGGATTCTCGAGTTCCAGTTCCATCGTGCGCTGTGTCAGGCGGCTGGATTTACGGGGCCACTCCACAAGTGTTCGATCTATGGAAACCAGGCGGCGGGCGACAAGATGAAGACGATGTTACAGATGGGGTCTTCAAAGCCGTGGCCGGAAGCACTCGAGGCGATTGCAGGCACCCAGAAGATGGATGGTGCGGCCATGCTGGACTACTATGCGCCGCTCATCACCTTCCTGAAGGATCAGACCAAGTCGCAAAAGTGCGGCTGGTAAGCGACGTTCTGCGGTTCGCGCCGGTTTCCTCCATTTCCCGCCGCTCCTCTCTTCGTCATTACCTGTCGCAGCACACCAGGCCGGGCTGATTCGGCCAGGCTGTCTGCGGCAGCAGTGGCTCCCTCCTCGGGAGGTTTCCCCATGCATGAGTCCGTTGCCTGTCAAATTTTTGCATGAGATCGGACCAATATAGGCTTGCCGGGGTAGGCGAAGGCATGGTAGTCACCCACACATCCGACATCGGATTACCTGAAAACCCTCAAGGAGATTACATGCGTTCGTTTTCGGCTTTGTGTCTGGTTCTAGCTTCAGCAGCCTCGGGCTGCACCCACTTCCATACCAACATGCTGGCGGAGTCAATCAAGGCATTTACCTCGAAGGCTGCCCCGCAGAACGCCAAGGTGTGGGTTGCTAGCGTTGCAGACAGCAATGCCTGTGATAGTGGCTGTCAGTCGCCGACCTCGTGCGGTGGCAAGTCGGGCAGCCCGCTCGGTGGCAAGGGTCTGTTTGGTGGCTTTGGCGGCGGCGGCGGCAGCGATCGTCTGGCCTACGAGGTCATTACCAACTACCTGACCCAGAATCAGAAGATGAAGGTGATTGAGAGTCATCGTCACAACTACGCGACCGATACCCGCGTCGAGACGCGCAAGAAGATCGACACCGTGATCGATGGCAAAGCGCTGGCTTCGGGAATGTCGTGCGAGGATCTGTGCCTGCTCGACGAGGCCAAGAAGCGCAGCGCCGACAAGGTGCTGACCTATCACATCATCAACCTGGAAGCCAAGAAGCTCACCATTCACTATCGCCTGAGCGATGTGAAGAGCGGCGTGGTCGAGGCGGCGCACACCCTGCACGTCAACAACCCGACCTCGGTCGACACCAGCTTTGTCGAGCCCGCGCCCTAATCTCGTAAAGTAGGCGCACTCCCACCGAACGGAGAGCCTTCTCCGTTTCGCCCCTCTCCCTTTTCTCTGTCCAGTTGCAGAGTCCTCCTGCGCCCGCACGCTGAATCGCGGACGGAGGAAGACTCCTCGTCTTTACTTTCCGTTCCGTTTGGACTTGGGAGTTGGCTTGGCAGGAGACTTGGCCTTGGGCTTCGCCGAAGGCTTGGCAGGAGACTTGGCCTTGGGCTTCGCCGAAGGCTTGGCAGGAGACTTGGCCTTGGGCTTCGCCGATGGCTTGGCGGGTTCGATGCGAGCAGGCGTTGGGGCAACCACTCCGTTGCGGCGAACACCATCGAGAACTGCGCCCGGGAAGCGTGCTCCGGTGATGTTTGCATCGGTGAAATCGGCACCGGTCAGGTCGGTGTGCTCGAAGTCTGAGCCGCGCAGATCTGCACCCACGAACGAACAGCCCTTGAGGCTCGATCCCGAAAAGTCGGTCAGGCGCAGCGAGGCTCCGTCAAAGTGTGAGCGATCGAAATAGGAATCGACTGCCGCGCAGCCATCGAGCTTGGCCTCACGAAAATCCACGCCGCGACAGATACAGCCGGACAGATCCGCAAAGCCGACATCTTTGCCACGCACAGACTCGCCTTCGGCAATCTGCTTCATCCGCAGCACGAGCTGCTCGCCTACCTTTTCACCATCGGCTTGATAGATGCACAGCGGCAGCCCGCTCACCGACAGGAGTTGCCAATTCCCTTCGCGATTGCCCGCATCCAGAAATTGCTTGTGTGCTGCCAGGGCCGCCTCCAGTTCTGCTCCTGCGAGAGCCGGGCCAGCGGAGGCCAGATTTTCGATCATCTGGGCATCCATCATCCGCTCTCCGCGTGGGACTTCCGCGAGCTGGAAGCCGACCAGCCAGGGCGACAGAATTGCATCGGCAGGAGTCGGTAAGGACTCGTCGCGGTTCTGATTCACCCACGGACCCGACGGACACCACGAAGCGGTATCGAAGATCGAGCCGGGCGACAGGTGCTCGACCCAGCGCGGATCTTTGACCTCGATGCGATAGCGAGCCGAAGGAACCCGTGTCGGATCGGCCCAGTAGGCGCGCCACTCGTCATCCCAGGCGGGCTGCCACGCGGCGCTCTTTTTCTTGATGCCGCGTGCGAGCACTCGCTTGTCGATGCCTGCGTGAACCGTCTTTTCGACAAACGGCACGTTGACCGCCTTGTAGATTCGCACCGACGAGATGTACTTGTCTGCGCGCTCTTCTACGGTCTCGGCGTCGTAAAACTCGGTTTCGCTAAACTCGGCACCGAGCGGGCCCTTCGCTTGTAAGTTGTAGGATTCGTCGTAGCCATAGGCCGGGACGAGCAGAAGCTGAAGCGCAAAGCCCGGAGACTCCGGGAACGGGCCGGCGTCTGGATGGTGAAGCGTCACCACCAGATCGACCCACTTTGCGCCCCGGTTGAGGATTTCGACATCCCAGAGGCTGGACATGCGGATTCCTAAGGCGAGGCCGGTCCTAGTTCCGGAGCGGCTTGTTGTTTTGGAGCATGTACATCATGCGATCGCGGGTCTTCTGCTCACCGCACAGGACCAGGAACTGCTCGCGCTCGAGATCGAGGAGCTGCTGCTCGGTCATGCGGATGGTCGGCGAGGTGTTGCCGCCGGTAAGCACCTTGGCCAGCGCGCTTCCGACGGTGAGATCGTGCGGCATGATCTGGTGCGACTCGAGCATCATCTGCAAGCTCGAGCGAATGTTGGCGTAGCCCGACGGTCCTGGCAGCCGAACCTGACGCAGCCGTGGCGGACGATAGCCAGCGCGGAGCAGTCCGAGCGCAAGCTGCTTGGCGTCGTAGGTCAGGTGATCGCGGTTGAAGCTGATGCCATCGGATTCACGCAGGAAGCCGAGGCTGCGGGCCTCTTCCGCCGAGGTCGCGATCTTGGCAAGGCCAATCGTCTCGAATGCTCGCTGCACCGAGGGGAACGGATCGGCGTTGTCAGGCAGCGTCGCCAGCAGTCGGCACAGCAGCTCTTTGCAGCCACCACCACCGGGAAGTAGACCGACACCGACCTCGACCAGGCCCATATACAGCTCGGCGTGGGCGCGGACCGCATCGGCGTGCATGGTCACTTCGGCCCCACCACCCAGCGTCAGGCCAAACGGTGCCACGACGACGGGAACTGGTCCAAAACGGAGCAGTTGGTTGGCGTTCTGGAAATCGGCGATGACCTTTTCGAGCATCGTCCAGTTGCCCTGCATCGCCGCCATCACGATCAGCATCAAGTTGGCACCGGCGGAGAACGCGTCGGTGGATTCGTTGGTGATGACCAGCGCTTTTTTGCGAGCGTCGCAGATCTCGATCGCCTTGTTGAGCAGGCCGATCACGTCGCCATCGATCGAGTTCATCTTGGTCTGGAACTCGAGCGCATAGACGTCATCGTGCAGGTCTAGCAGTCGCGCTCCGTCGTTTTTGTCGATGACCAATCCCTGCGAGGCCAATCCAGCCAGCGGCAGTTCACGCGGCGACTTCGGCAGCGCCACTTCGTGCTTCGATTGCAGGTCGAAGTAGTGCTTCTGGCCCGGCTCGCCGCTGTAAAACGACGTTCGACCGGCGCTGAGCATGTCGTAGACCCACTGCGCGGGACGCACGCCGCCTTTTTCCATCCGCTCGACGCTGGCTTTGACACCGACGGTGTCCCACATCTCGAACGGACCCATTTCCCAGCCGTAACCCCAGCGCATGGCGCGATCGACCTGGAACAGATCGTCGGCGATCGGTGCGTCCTGCTGGTTGCCGTCGACTTCGCTGCGAGGTCCAATCCGGCGTGACGAGTACGAAAAGAGCAGGGCGGTCGCCTTCCAGGCCAGCTCAGCAGCGCGATCCGCGCCCGATAGCACCGACTTGATGCGATCGGCGGTCTCGGTCAGGTTCTTGACCGCACCGAGTGACTCGAAGCGTGGTTTTTGCTGCGCCCGGTACTCGAGGGTGTTGAGATCGAGGACGAGCAGCCCCTCTTTGGTCTTCTGATAGAAGCCCTTACCGGTCTTGTCACCCTTGTAGCCACGGCGGACCATCTCGCGGATGACCTCGGGCGTGGCAAAGGTCTGACGGGACTCGTCGTGGATGAGGTTGTCGTAGCAGTTTTGGGCGACGTCAATGACCGTGTCGAGTCCGACCATGTCGGCGGTGCGGAACACGGCGCTCTTGGGACGACCGAGCGGCGAGCCAAAGATCGCATCCACTTCTTCGACGGTGAATCCAGCGGCAAGCGCCTCGGAGATGAGGCCCATCATGCCGTAGATTCCGATGCGGTTGGCGACGAAGTTGGTGGTGTCTTTGCCGTAAACGATGCCCTTGCCGAGCTGGGTTTCGCCAAAGCCCGCGATCTGGCACATCACCTGTGGATCGGTGTCCTCGCCGGATACCAGCTCCAGAAGGCGCATGTAGCGAACCGGGTTAAAGAAGTGCGTGACCAGGAACCGTCGTCGCATATCGAGCGAGCGACCCGCCATCAGCTTGCCAATTGGCAGACCCGAGGTGTTCGATGCCAGCACGGTCTGCGGTCCCAGCAGCGGCTCGATTTTCGAGAACAGCGCCTGCTTGACAGTAAGATCCTCGCGCACGGCCTCGATGACGATGTCGGCCTTGGCAGCCTCGGCGAGGTCATCTTCCAAGTTGCCGATGCGAATTCGCTCCAGATCCCGTGGGTGGAAGATGAGCGATGGCTTCGAGGTCCGCAGTCGGTCCACGCCACCCTGTGCAAAGCGGTTCCGTGCTCGCTTGTCACCCACGGCTGCCGGGGCCAAGTCCGGCGGCACGATATCCAGAAGGAGCACATCCAAACCAGCGCCGGCCAGGTGCGCCGCAATTCCCGAACCCATCACACCCGCGCCGAGAACGGCGGCCCGGCGAAAGCGCCGATCGTGCTTACCCTGCTTATCCATACCGATATTCCTCCGAATCGTTCGCCGGGAGTCTATCACCAAAATTCTGAGTTTTTCCGTTGTTGACAGGAGCGGATACCCTGCGCAAAAGTGGCAGGTCCGTAAGTCGCGGTAAGTGTTGTGGCATTCGTGCCGTCAACCAGCGTTTCTTGCGCTAGGCCGCTCAAACACATTCGCAAACACCTGGTACACGGAGGATCTATCCATGGGTCGTGGAGACAGCCGCAATAGCTCGAAAATGCGTCGTTTGAAGGCGCAGACTCGACTGAAGAACCGTATCAAAAACCGTCGCGTGGCCGCTGCTGCGGCTCGTGCCGAAAAGAAGGCCTCGGCCGCTCCCGTCGCAGCACCCGCTGTCAAGGCCGGCAAGAAGGTTGCTCACTAGCAGCCATCGCCACGCGACGGACGCAGTGACAGCGATTCTGCGTGGCTGATGCCGTTGAAGCGTAGAAAGCCCTGACATCGTTTGCAGTCCGCGTTAGGCTGTGACCATGTCTGTTCGTCGAACCGTGGCTCCCGACATCGCTGGCTGCACCTTTGTGCTGTTTGCCTGCACTCTCAGCTTCGCGGTACTGCGCGCTCCCTTTATTCACAAACAAGCGTCTCCGATGGCCACCGATCTCGCGGCCTACGGTGGACTCATGTTTGCCTGCATGTTGATCGCGGGGGGTCTGTTTCAGCGCAAGTTATGGGCGTTCTTTCCTGCTGTTGTACTGTCAGGGCTCGCCATCTACGCGAGTGTGACGAACTGGCATATGCCGGAAACCGGTCAACTACCCGCAGGAGTGCTCGGGGTGACGGCGGCTCTGCTGCTCATCCTTCGTTTCCGCGAGTTTACGGGTGGCTTTGATTTTCGATCGGATTCCGCTTCGTCCAGCGCTGGGTAATCTCTCTCCGTTCCCTACGTGTTCCTTCTCCGCACAGAGTCCGGGGATGGATGCCATGCACCACCTCGGTAATTGTCCGTCGAAAAGTGGGTTTAAGTAGCGTCCAGTAGGACTCTTATTTTGCGCCGACGATACGCTCGGAATTCGGCGATAATCGTGCTACGGTTCGATTGAATCGGCGGTGTTGTTTGAGGGGGCCTGTCTTGGACCAACTCTGCAGAACTGGCATTGGGTTACGTGCCGTGTACGCAGTCGGCAAAGGGGCGGGATGACAAATCCGATGTTCGCACCCTCCGGACAGATCCGGGAAGTGAGCGGCTTCGAGGAGCTTCGAGTCGACGGCGATGTTCTATTTGCTCGGGCCATCGGAGCCACAACGCTCGAAGATGTGAAGCGCATGTTCGCGATAAACCAAGGGCTCTATGAGCGCTATGGGTACGCGCTGGTGTTGATCGACGGCGCTCGTGCATCGACGACCACACCGGATGCTCGCAAGTATCAGTCCGATCTTCTGCGGAAGCGGATCTTTCCGAGCCACACGGCAATCTTTGGTGGTGGCGTCCTGGTCCGGACCACAATTTCCCTCATGATAAGGGCTACTGAGCTGCTGACTGGGACGAAGATTCCCGTGGAAATGGTGGCGGATGAGCAGACCGCCCGGACTGTCTTGGCTGCTGCTCGTGAGCGATTCCGTGTCCAAGGAATCGCCAAGCAGCGGTTCGAGCCAATAGGTCAAATGAAATAAGATGCATTTATTATGATTCATATTTATGCGCAGTTTGCATTCTGTCTTCCTGCGCTGATATGCTGTATTCGGGGCCAAAAGGCACCGTCGCAGAAGGGGGGATGTGATGGCGGAATCTATCGAAGGCAAGGGACGTGTCCGACGTGGGGCGTTGGCACCAAATCCGGAGCTGTGGGCCGTGCTCGGTCATGGTGAAAAGCTCACCGCAATCCTGACTGAGTTTTATACGTTGGCATTTTCAGATCCGCGCCTGGGACCGTATTTCAAAGACGTGACCAAGCAGCGAGTGATCGAAAAACAGTACAATTTTTTGTACGAGATTCTCACAGGAGAACCGGTCTACTTTGGCGAGCGACCGCGCAATGCTCATCACTGGATGGTGATTTCCGACGAGCTGTTCGAATACCGAGAGGATCTACTGGCAGCGGTCGAGCGACGTCACGGACTGGATGAGAAAAGCATCCGACAGTGGCGGGCCCTAAACGAAGCGTTTCGCAAACAGATCGTCAAGGACAAGCCGATTCCCAAGAAAGTGGGAGGAATTGCGTTCCCACTGGAAGGTTACGAGACGCTGACGCTGAGTGTTGGCTCTGTGTGTGATGACTGTATGTGTGAGATGGCAGAAGGACAGCTCGCTACCTATCACGTGCGTACGGGCAAGACGTACTGCGAAAGGTGCGCGGTCAAGTACACGACCGTTACCTCCGAGACCGTAGAAGACGAGGCAGAGGACGACCGTGATGCAGACTGAGATGAGTGAATCCAGCGCAGGAGTGCCGGGCGGTTGGCTGCGGTTTGGCCCTCATCTGGTGCGAGTGGACCAGGATCTTGTGTGCAATCGGATCATCGGTGTGCTGACGCTTGAGGATATGAAGCAGATGGTTGCGATCTGTACGGCCGTGGTGGAGGAGTATGGCTACGTCCTGGTGCTGACAGATAACATCAGGGCCGGACTGCCCACGCCGGAGGTTCGGAAGTTCCAGATCGAGCAGCTCCGTCGACCGATTCATCCGAGCCAGGCCGGGGTCTATGGGAGCAGCTTGATCAGTCGGACCTCTGTTACCATGGTGTTGCGGGTGGTCGAGTTGTTCACAGGGCAGAAGCTTCCGATCACCTTGGTTGCCGATGAGCAGAGTGCCCGGAAGATTCTGTGGGAAGCCCGCGAACGGTTCCGGGCGCAGGGAATTGCCAAGCGGTGAGCAGTGAGTAGGGGACCATGGCAGCATCACTGGACCAGGCACAGCATCGGTCAAGTCCGCATGAGACTCGCGTGGAAGGCGACGTTGTCTTTCAGCGAACCGTGGGTTCTCAGAACGTGGAGGACATCAAGCATCTGTTTGCGCTCTCGCAGGCCGTGTACGAGCGCTATGGTTACGCGCTGATTCTGATGGATGGCTCGCAAAGCGGGGTACTGACTCCCGAGGCGCGGAAGTTCCAAAGTGATCTCTTCCGCAAGCGGATCCTGCCGAGTCATACAGCGCTGTATGGCAGTGGTTTGTTGGTGCGGACGGCGGTGACGCTGACGATGCGGGCCACGGAGCTTCTGACCGGTACGGTGGTGCCGGTGACGATGGTTGCGGATGAACAGACGGCGCGGCAGGTGTTGGCGGAGGCCCGCGAGCGCTTTCGAGCGCAAGGCATCGCGAAGACCTTGTCGTAAAGATGGGCCATCGGTTGGTGCATCGTTACGTTGGACTGAATACAATTTTCATTGCCTGAAATCGTCGCAACTTTACCCCCTGGAAAGAATTTTGTCCCCGTCGGGAAATTTTTCCTTTCCGTCGAGAATTACTTTGCATGTGAAGGGGTAAAGTGCTCGCAAAGATCAGGTAAAGGCGTCCGCTTGCGTGGGGACTTTGCTATTCGCCTCGATATGCAGATCACCGAATGCGCGCAGTCTGTTTCCACCTCTGTGCCTCCTGAACTCCGTCGAAACCGCGTGGCCTGGCAGGCCAAACGACTGCTGACCGAAGCCGCCGGTCAGCTTTGCGATCTGGTGCGGCTGTCTTCGGCGACGCAGCAGCCGATGTGGATCGAGGCGCTCCGTACCGTCGAGCGGGTGAGTGCGGTACTGGACTCTTTTGCACGTCCACCGCTGCGCAGTCGCCGCTATCGCTACAGCCTGGACTGGCGACGGAAGTTTGCCTCTCTGTTGCGTGAGCGTCGTGAGGAGCGCGGTCTAACTCGGCAACAGATCGCAGAGCGTAGCAAGTTGTCGCTGGGGACCATTCGCAACATCGAGACGCTACGTGTTCATCCCGAGCTCGACACCATCGAGCGCCTGCTTGCCGTCGCAGAGCTAGGCCTTTCGTGGTCCGATCTCGGTCCGATCGAGCTGCCTCAGAAGTAAGCGACGCGGTTAGGCGAGGGCTCGCAGTCCTTCGCGGTCCGACAGGATGACGCGCCGACCCTCGGTGGCGATGAGACCACTGCGCTTAAACTGACTGAGCGTCAGCGACACCGTCTCACGCGTCGAACCGATGAGGTTGGCCATCTCTTGGTGGGTGATCTTGAGCGACACCAACGTGCCACGGCTGTCGTCGATGCCGTAGTCTTGCCCGAGTCGTAGTAACAGCTCGGCGAGCTTGGAATTCACGTCTTTGAAGATCAGGTTTTCGATCTTGCCCTCAAGCTCCCGGCGCCTTTGCGCAAGCACTTTGACCAAGCGGAAGCCAATCAGACCTTCTTTTTGGACCAACCGCTCGAAGATCCCGCGTTCGACTTCGATGACCAGCGAGGTATCCATCGCTTCGGCCATGTCTTCGCGGGCCCCGCCTTCGATCAAACACAGCTCGCCAAACGGATCGCCGGCCACGCGGTAATCGAGGGTTAGCTCTTTGCCGTCGCGTGTGACCTTGCTGATCTTGACGCGACCCACGCTCAGGAAGTACACCGCCTGGCCGGGATCGCCAGGAAGATAGATCACCTGTCGCCGTCGCAAATCCCATAGCTGCACCGAGTCTGCGAGCTGCTGCAGCGTGTCATGTGGAATGTCCGCAAGGAGCGGAAGCTTCTTTAAACACCACAGCGCCTTTTTCGGATCCTGATAATGTTGCCCGGTTTCACGAGTCGCCATGCGTCCCTACATACTGCAAACGCCCCGAACACGGCAACCATCGGTTTTGCCGATTACGTTTGCCTGTCGCTTGGTGAGGGGTGACACACTGCTGCGGCCGCTATGCGAGCTGGCGTGGCGCTCGCGGTCCGCTCCGCTCCGCTCCTTCGCTGATCCTTTTTGTCGAGGCACTTACTGATGCAGATATCTGTGGACAATACGCCGACGCTGCGGCGTTCGTTATCGCTTCCTGGTTATAACCTGCAAACCCGGGGCGAGGCAGACTTGGCGGCGCGACTGGGTGATGCGCTGCTGGTGCCGAGCATTCCAGAGCGGATTCCGCTGGAAGATCGACCACTGCTGGAATCATCGCTGGGACCGCACCTGTTTCATAGCTATGCGGGTCGTACCCATCCGCTGCTGGTGCGACTTCTGTGTCGAGACATGGTGCCTGGACAGACCCTGCTCGATCCGTTTGTGGGATCGGGAACCGTGCTGGTGGAAGGCGTGCGGCTCGGGCTGCGAACGATTGGCTGTGACGTGAGCGCGCTGTCGGTGCGGTTGTCCCGGCTGAAGGCGACACCGCTGCGCAAAGGCATGCAAGAAGCGCTGCTTCTGCGAGCACAAGCGGTCTGTGAAGCGTCGCTCCAGCGGGTCAAAAAGAGAGTCTCGCCACCGCGCAACTATGACGATCAACAGTTTTATGCGCCGCATGTGTACTTGGAGTTGTGCGGACTGCGGGCGGAGATTTCGGCGGTGTGTGCGGTGGACGCGCCACTTGGGGAAGCGCTGCTGATGGTGTTTTCCGCGATCGTGGTGAAGGCCTCGAACCAGCGCAGTGAGTCGAGTTCGGAATCGGTCGAGCGGCACATTGGCAAAGGAATGGTGTCGCGGTGGCTACTGCGCAAGACCGAGGAGCTGATCCGTTTTCAGAACGGATTTTGGCCCGAGGATCTCAAGCCGATTGCACCGCTTTTGATCATGGGGGATGCCCGCAGTGCGTTGCGACCGAGCGAGGGCTGCAAGGTGGCGGCGGGATCGGTCGATCGAGTGATTACCTCGCCTCCGTATCTGGGAACCTATGACTATCTGAGCCATCATCTCCGTCGCTATGCCTGGTTGGGTATCGACCCTTCGCCGATCGAACGAGATGAGATGGCTGCTCGTCGTCATCGGCTGCCGCTTGCGAAGCGGATGCCGACCCATGAAGCGGATACCTGGAATTGGCTGTCGGCGATCGAGCGACTCCTGAAGGTGGACGGTCAGTGCTTTGTCTTGGTCGGCGACTCGGTGATCGAGGACACTCTGTGTGATGGTGCGGAGCCGATTCGCCGTGCCGCAGAGTCTACGCGACTCAAGGTGGTTGCCGAAGCGTCGGTGGAGCGGCCTCATGTGATGCGCACCGATCGACCGCTTCCGCCCCGTTGCGAGCACTTGCTGGCGCTGGTCCGTAGCAGCTAGTCCATTTCCTCCATCGTTCAGGTTCCGTCACGCTCATGACTCCCGCGCACAATTCCCAAACCCCCTATCGACTGTTTGAATCGCTGCGGCTGGGACCGAAGACCCTCCGCAATCGGACGATTCGGGCGGCAGCATTTGAAGGAATGTCCCCCGGTCACAGGCCTTCCGATGAACTGGTTGCGTATCATCGTGAAGTGGCTGCCGGAGGAGTCGGTATGTCGACGGTGGCGTATGCAGCGGTGGAGCGCAGCGGGCTGTCGTTTCCTCACCAACTGTGGTTGCGGAGGGAGATTCTGTCCGAGCTGGCAGGGGTTGCCTCGGCGATTCATGACGGGGGCGCGCTGGCTTCGATTCAGATCGGACACTGCGGCAACATGGCCAAGCGCGAGGTGATCGGCGAACGACCGCTCGCTCCATCGGCAAATTTCAACTTATATGGTCCGACTTGGCCGCGTGCGATGGACAAGACCGACATCGTGCGAGTGGCCAGGAGCTTTGGGGAAGCGGTCCGGACGGCCAAAGAGGCTGGCTTTGATGCGGTCGAGGTACACGCCGGACACGGCTATTTGATCAGTCAGTTTCTGTCGCCCCTTACCAACCATCGCAGAGACGAATACGGCGGATCGCTTAGCAATCGGATGCGCTTCTTAAAAGAGGTGATGTTAGAGGTCAAGCACGCGGCGGGGCGTGACCTGGCGGTCCTTGTGAAAATGAATCTGTGCGATGGCGTTTCTGGGGGCCAATCTCTTGAGGAGGCGATTGCCATTGCGCGCTTGCTGGAGTCGGAAGGGGCTGATGCACTGGTGCTGTCCGGTGGGTTTGTCAGTCGCGCTCCCATGTACATCATGCGTGGCGAGCTTCCGACCGATGTGATGGGACGGCTGGTGAAAAATCCGCTGATGAGACTGATGATGCGGGCAGCCGGGCCGGTGCTGGTTCCCTCTCTGCCCTATCGAGACAACTATTTTTTGGAAGAAGCCAAGGTGGTGCGCGCTGCGGTGCGGATGCCTCTGGTGTACGTAGGAGGGGGCGTATCGAGGGAGTCGATGGAAGAAGTGCTCGGCGCGGGGTTCGAAGCGGTGGCGATGGCGCGTGCACTGATTGCCGATCCTCAGTTTGTGAACAAGCTCGCTCGCGAAGAGTCGGCCAAGTCGCGCTGTGATCATTGCAACTACTGTGCGGCGCGCATCTACACCACCAAGATGGCCTGTTATCAGCGCGAGACTCCTGAAGCGGAGTTTCAAGCAATCTGCGACAAGCGAGGCTGGCATGTACAGGACTAGTTCTGAGCGACGAGAGAGAGCACTCGTGACCGGCGCTTGTTCGGGAATCGGACTGGCGCTGGCACATGGCCTGGCTGAGCGTGGTTACGACTTGGTGGTGGTCAGCAATCGCGAAGGCCCACTGTCCGAAGCGGCTGCTGAGATTTCTGCACGTTACGGCGTCCAAGTGATGACGGTGACGCAGGATCTCGCCACTGACGATGCTGCGCAACGATTATATGAATCAGTTTGTGCGCATAATATTCAGATCGATATCCTGATCAACAATGCCGGAATTTTTTTCTTTGGAGAGGCCGCAGACGCCGATCCACTGGCTGCCGCACGCATGCTCAAACTGCACGTCGTGACGCCTTCCCTTTTGTGTACGTACTTTGCGAAGGACATGCGTACTCGACGGAAAGGTCGCATCATGATGGTGTCGAGCATTTCGGCTTTCCGTGACTTTCCCGGTATCGCCTACTACGGCAGTAGCAAAAAATACCTGCTGGGATTTGCGCGGGCGCTGCGTTCCGAGCTGGCTGTGTATGGGGTGAGCGTGACGTGTCTTCTGCCGGGCGCAACCGCAACCGGACTGTACGATCCACAGGTTGTTCCCATCGAGCTAGCGAAGAAGTTGGGTGTGATGGCGGATACGGAGGAAGTTGCGGAGCTGGGCTTGGCCGCGCTGTTTGCCGACCAAGCGGTGGTGATTCCTGGACTTCTGAACCGGGTGTTGTGTCGGGTTGCCCAGGGTGTGCCGCAGTCGATGATTGATCTTGCGCGACGGCACGCACCGTGGCTGCCGAAGCGGTAGCCACGACAGCTCGTGTGATCAGCCGAGGATCGACAGACAGTCGAACAGAACCTCGACCTTGGCCTTGGAGTCGGCCTGAACCACGTTGCAAGCATCGGGACACAGATAGACGCGGCCCTTGTCGATGTAGAACGAGTTTGGACCGCAAGTGGCCGCGCCTGCGACTTGCTTGAAGGTCGTGCGCGCACCCATTCCGCCCGCCGTGTAATCGACCAGCACCGTCCCCAGGTCGATCTGTTGACCTGGCGGTGGGGCCGGCAGTGCAAAGTCACAAGCCACCTTCGCTCCAGCGACCACTCCCATGGCAACGTGGTTGAACACCGCATCGAAGTTCGCGTACTCGCAGATGGGGAAGCGCAGGCCACCCGTCATCATCGATAGTCGCTGATAGTGGACTCCGGGGGCCACCGCTCCGCCACCTTTGGTGCAGATTCCACTTTGGATCGGATCGGTCGAAATCCACGGCTTCGTCGAGGGAGTGTTTTCTTTCAGTCCCGCGATCGTATGCCAGACATAGTTGCGAGCTGCTTTGGTACCAAACTGCATCGGCGCTTTGGCGAGTAGCTGGGTATCGAAGTCCACCTCTGACATGTCCGAGGTATCGTCCGTGATCTCGATGAACGCCTTATATGCGTCGGTACGGAGCCAGGTTTGCCAGCCACCGGGAGCCAAGTTGAACTTGTCTCTTTCCGCGCCGGTCAGCGAGCCAAGGAGGCGGCGGAAGGAGTCCGTACTCTCGACCTCGATGCTGTAGTGGTAAAAGCGCGGCGGATTGTTCCCTGGCTGGGGCGGTAGGGGACTACACGAGGCATGCTTCGACAGCGGGGCGGTGATGCACACCGACTGCTGCACGCGAGCGTCGCCATGGCTCGTGACCATGATGACGCGGTAATCGAGGCCGCTCTTGCCGATGATGTCGGCGAAGTTCTTGTTGATGTTCTGCTGAACCGAGAGAATTTCCTCGGTCATGCTGCCGGAGTTGTCGATGACGAAGATGATGTCGACCGGCTTCTTCTGTAGTGTGGCTTCGGCCCGAACCTCGGCACACGAGGCGTCGCGATCGCGTACTCGCGAAAGGTCAAGCCCCGCTAGATCATAGCGGCGGGTGCCATCGGAAAGATCCTCCCCTTCACCTGATTCGATCTCGGTGTCGAGACGAGCTTCGTTACAAGAGAGGGGGAGAGCAAGCAGTCCTAGGACGAAGACATTCCTTAGCGTGCGCATTCTTGACCTCCAGCTTCGGCGGGAAGGGCGAGACAGATCTCGACTCGACGGGGTACTTTGTACGGTGCTAGGTTTTTGGCGCAGTGATCGATCAGGTCCTCGGCGAGACAGCGACCGCTCAGTACGACGCTGGCCACGACCATGGTGCTGCCGTGTTCATCGGTGAAGACGCGAGCCTGGGCCGCTTTGACCTTCGGGAAGGACTCCAGACAGCCTTCGACTTCACCGAGTGCGACGCGTTTGCCTTCGACCTTGACCAGATCATCCTCTCGGCCCATCAGCGTCAGTCGTCCGGTTTTGTCGATCTTGCCGAGATCACCGGTGCGCAAGAAGTTATCACCATCGATGCCACCGATTGGGACGTTGCGGACCTCGGCCTTTTTGGATCGACCTTCACCGGGCTTGATAAGAGACATCGGACCAACGGAGTGCATCGCGACTGCTTGCGAGCGAATCCAGATCGGTGCGCGGCCATGGGCATCTGCGGTACCCATCCGCAGCTCGACCCCGGTGATTGGCTTGCCGACCGTTTCGGGCTGAAGTCCCTTGCGATCGAGGCTGACCGCGCCCGCTTCGGTGGTGTGGTATATCGGGAGCACTCGCACTCCCCAGCGTTCGCGGAAGCTCTCGGCAACGGCTTCGGGTAATTGGGCACCAGTTGCCAAGAAGCGGGCCCCTCGGGTCTTTAAAGGTCGTGCCGTCGGCATCTTCGCCAGCGCCGCAAAGATCGGGGGCGTCGCGGGGAGCAGATCGATTTCTTGTTCACGGATGAGCTTGGCGATCCGCTTGGGGGACATCTCATCTTCGAGGTACAGCGTCGCTCCGTAGCGCAGCGCCAAACACAATCCAAGATCGAACCCATACGCCGAGAAGAGCGGTACCGTCGTCAGGATCTTGGCTTCGGCCGTAACGTCGAGGCTGTGGGCGATGTTTTCGCAGTTGGCCGTGATGTTCTCGATAGTCCGCAGCACGCCTTTGGGGTCACCAGAGGTATCTGCGGTCAGAAGAACCGCTTCCGCCGCCGCTGGAGGAGCTTCGTCACGACGATAGATGGAGCAGGTGAGCAGCGTACCTTGCAGGCGTCGGCGACTCTCGGGCTCGAAGCGGGTATCCTTGCGGGTCCGTACGATCGGCGCTTGGCTCGATGGAAGCTCGTTGCCGCCGCGAGGACGGGTGATGAGCGCACGCAGCGGCGCATGTTCCAAGAACAGCGTGAGATCGCGTACACCCGTCGTGGGATCGAGCGGCACCACCGTGGCCCCGAGCCGCGACAAGGCCAGCGCCAGGATCGCGAAGTCGGGCACATTGCCGAGCATCAGCCCGACCCAGTGACCTTTCTCGATTCCCATCGCCGCAAATTCTTGGGCCCGGCGCTCGACACGGTGCTGCATGCCCCGCCACGAGAGGTAGGTATCGCGATAAACCAGCGCCTTGGCAGTGCCACGGTTTTCAACAGCCTCGTTGAGCCAGCGGTAAAGCAGCATGACAAGTACCCGAAATGACAGGGGTTAGAGCTTTGCGAAACGGACTTTAGCTTGCTTTTTATGCGCCGCACAAGGACTTACAGTCACCGTCGCTCGGTGACAGAAGCGGACAAAAAGCGCGAAGGTGGGAGCGGTGGCGGAGCGAAGAGCGAGGCGAACCGTGAGTCGACGGTTAATGGGCCATTGCGGCGAGGGCGAACTGACCGAGGGCCGACAGGAAGGCGAGGAAGAACATGCCGCTCCGGGCCTTATCGATGTCAGCGACATACAGGGCACCATGAAGGAAACGGCAGACCACCCACACGCCAGCGAGTGCACCCGACATCATCGGGTCGGCCTTGGCGACGTAAGCGGTGAGGACAGCAGGAGCGAAAACGGCGAGTGCTTCGAACGCGTTCTGGTGCGCACCGTAGGCTCGTGCGCCCTTGCCCTCAAGCTTGGAGATTTGCGCTCGAGGCTGCTTGTTGTCGAGGGAACCGAACTGCTTCTTCCGTTCTCCGAAAGCAACAGGCAGCCAAACGTACGGCAGGATCACTGCCACCAAGAGACACCACAGAGCGATCGTCATGAGCGAGACCTCCACAGAGAAATGGTCTCGCACATCGTATCAGAGTCGACGGGGGAGCGGGGGGACTATCGGACGCGGAGCTGGAGTGTCAGGCGTCGTAGCAGGTCATGCGCGGCCCGGGGTGATAGCTCCTCAGGGTCGGCGGCTAGGAGTTGGTCGAGCACTTCCTGATGCGCTCGGGGCGGTTTGGGTGGTGGGGGCGCTGGAGGCACGGCTGCATCGATCGGCACCATTCCACCCAATAATAGCGATAGCTGGCCCGATTGAAGCGGTGGTACTCCGTGCGCAGGCAGCGACGATGTTCCTTGACTGCTGGCCTGGGACTCGAGCGCGCTGAGGATTTCGCGGGCTCGGTGCAGAAGAGGTGCGGGAAGGCCCGCCAAGCGAGCCACCTCGATGCCGTACGAGCGATTGGCACCGCCGGGCAGTAGCTTGTGCAAGAACACGATTTCGTCCTGGTACTGACGGATCGCGACCTGAGCATTGCGGACACGAGGTCGGGCGGCCGCTAGGGCGGTGAGCTCGTGGTAGTGGGTTGCGAACAACGTCTTGCAGCCAGCGACATCGTGGAGATATTCCGCGACGGCCCAGGCAATCGACAGCCCATCGTACGTCGAGGTTCCTCGGCCAATTTCATCGAGCACGACCAGCGAGCGACGGGTGGCCCTCTTCAAAATGTTGCTGGTCTCGCGCATCTCGACCATAAACGTCGAGTCACCTCGCGATAGATTGTCGGTGGCACCAACGCGGGTTAGCACTCGATCGACAAGCCCGAGTTCCGCCTGTGCGGCAGGCACAAACGAACCCATCTGCGCCAAGATGCAAATCAATGCGACTTGCCGCATCACCGTCGATTTGCCCGCCATATTAGGGCCGGTCAGTACCAGAATTTGTTCGTTGTCGGGATCAAGCGTGATGTCGTTCGGGACAAAGGTACCGCGCTCGCGCAGTTGCTCGATGACCGGGTGGCGTCCTTCGCTGATCTGTAGCCGTAGGTCGCGGGTCATCGTCGGACGCGTATATCCGGAGCGATGCGCCAACTCGCCGAGCCCACCCAGAACATCGAGCGTCGCCACC
>WBZP01000245.1_pt1 | contig 61297 bp, 53 predicted proteins | sample 5204301 | NCBI WGS metagenome assembly WBZP01 (sample SAMN12412401, study PRJNA552823) | activated sludge metagenome | isolation source: activated sludge from nitrification reactor of wastewater treatment plant... | place: USA: Pennsylvania | collected 2017 | reverse complement strand
TCGCCTTCAACACCCAGATCCTCTTGTTCATGCCCCTCTTCCTGGGCTTCGGCGTGCTGGCCGGTCTGTGGCCGTTCCACAACTGGTCGCCCGACGGCCACGTGGCCGCGCCGACGGCCGTCTCGATGATCCACGCCGGCGTGCTGATGAAGCTGGGGGCCTACGCCGCCATGCGCGTCGCCATCCAAATGCTGCCGGAGGGGGCCGTCTACTGGCTGCCGTTCATCCTGCTGCTGACGCTGGTCAACGTCGTCTACGGTGCCTTCATCGCCATGCGCCAGAAGGACATGAAGTACCTGATCGGCTACTCCAGTGTCAGTCACATGGGGCTGGTGTCCATGGGCTTTGCCGCCCTGACCATCGCCGGCTACACCGGCGCGGGCATCCAGATGGTCAGCCACGGCATCATGACCGCCCTCTTCTTCTCCGTCGTCGGCATGATCTACGACCGCGCCCACACCCGCGACATGGACGAGTTGAGCGGTATGCGCCGCGCCCTGCCCTGGACGGTGGTGGCCTTCATCATCGGCGGTCTGGTCAGCATGGGTATGCCCGGCCTGTCGGGCTTCATCGCCGAGTTCCCCATCTTCCTCGGCGTCTGGAAGGGCAACGGCCTTGACCTGAACGCCGTGTTCGGCCTCAACCCGTCGAACTACTATGGCATCGTAGCCATCATCTCCGTGCTGGGCATCATCATCACCGCGGGCTACATCCTGCGCGCGGTCCAGTCGGTCTTCTTCGGCGAATACGATGCCGAGAAGTGGCACGACATGCGTCCGCTGATGGGCATTGACAAGTTCGTGCTCATCGGCTTCTGCGTCATCCTGATCGTCATCGGCGTCTACCCGGCCGTCATCGCCCCCATCGTCACGTCGGGCATGGAGCCGGTGGTCGAGCGCCTGAACGTCGCCCAACAGGCGGCCCAATTCCACGGCGGAACCGTGGCCAGCTCGGCGCAACACCTGCTGGAGATCGTCGCCGCTAACCTTTCGAGCTGGTTGGGAGGTGCTTAGTGAGCCCCAATATTACCCCGTCGTGGGTACTGGCCCTGGCCCCGGAGATCGGCCTGCTGGTCGTGCTCTTCTGTGTGTTGATCTTCGACAAGCTGTTCAAGCCGTCCAGCCCGCGTCAGGTGGGTCTGTTCACGGCCTGGGGCGGCGTGGCCGTGCTGGCGCTGACGGCGGCGCTCTTCTGGTTGTTCCAGGAGCCGAATCGCCTGTGGACGCTGAACGAGAGCGTCTTCTGGGGCGGCATGATGCGCAACGACCTGGTGACCTTCGTCTTCCGCCTCATGTTCCTGTCGGCCCTCATCTTGACCTCCCTGTTGTCGCTCGACGTGCCGCGCCTGCAAAAGATCGAGTACTACGCCCTGCTGATCACCGCCACCATCGGCTTCAGCCTGATGGCCGCCTCGACCGACCTGATCATGGTCTACGTCGCCCTGGAGACGGCCAGCATCTCGTCCTATCTGCTGGCCGGCTTCTACACCGGTGAGCGGCGCTCATCGGAAGCGGGCATGAAGTACTTCGTCTACGGCGCGTTCACCACGGCGGTGATGCTCTACGGCATGAGCCTGGTCTACGGCGTCACCGGCCAGACGAACCTCTACGTCATCGGCGACGTGTTCAGCGGCGGGCAGACCACCAGCGTCGAGCCGCTGTTGCTGCTGGCCGCGGTGCTGGTCGTCGTCGGCTTCGCCTTCAAGACCTCGATTGTGCCCTACCACTTTTGGGCCCCCGACGCCTACGAAGGCGCGCCGACCCCCTTCACCGGCTTTCTGTCCACGGCTTCCAAGGCCGCCGGCTTTGCCGTCTTCCTGCGCGTCTTTCTGTCCGGCGCGCTCGGCCCGGTCATTCAGGGCGAGTGGTGGGCCATGCTGGTGGCCATGTGCATCATCACCATGCTGCTGGGCAACTTCGCCGCCATCTACCAGACGAACATCAAACGCCTGTTGGCCTACTCTAGCGTGGCCCAGGCCGGCTACGCCCTCATCGGCCTGGTCACGCTGACCCAGGACGGCTCCGGGGCGACGATGTTCTATTTGCTGATGTACGTCTTCACCAACATCGCCGCCTTCGGCGTCATCATTCTGGTCAGCAACGCCACCGGCGCCGACGAGATCAAAGACCTCAACGGGCTGAACCGGCGCTCGCCCTTCCTGGCACTGATCATGCTGTTCGCCGTGCTGTCGCTGGGCGGCATCCCGCCCACGGCCGGCTTCTTCGGTAAGTTTTTCCTGTTCCAGGCGGCCATTGACGCCGGGCTGTGGTGGCTGGCGGGCCTGGGCATCCTGATGGCTTTTGTCGCCCTCTACTACTACCTGAACATCATCAAGGTGATGTATCTCTATCGCTCGGATCAGGACGATGTGGCCATTCCTGTGTCGCGCGCGGCGCAGTTGGCGCTGGTCGTGGCCGTGGCCTTCATCATCTATCTGGGTGTCAGCGCCGGGTCGGCCTTCGAGCTAACCCGCGAAGCCGCGGCAGCCTTCTTTCCCGGCTAAATTGACAGCATGATCGCTTGTGATAGAATGCGCAAGTAGAAATTAGGAATTAGGAATTAAGAATTAGGAATCTAGGAAACAGAGAGCCACCCGGTTGTTTCTCTGCATTCGTATTCCTAATTTTTAATTCCTAATTGGTTAAAAGCTGTGTCGCAAGATCAAAACCTCCGCCGCACCGCCCAATTGACCAACATGGTTGGCCAGGTTGGCTGTGTGACAGGCATCGTCGCCCTGCTGATTATTGGCCTCGCTTTCGGGGCCGGCTGGCTGTTGGACGACGTGCTGGGCAACGAGCGCAAGATCTTCACCGTCATTTTTTTGCTCGGTAGCTTTCCTGTGACCCTTTTTGCGATGGTTCGCATCAGCCTCTGGATGGTCGGCCGGGCCCAGGCAAACATCGAGCGCATAGAAGCAGAAGAGAGGGATAAACCAGCCATATGATCAAGAAACGCTACATCCTCCTCATCGTCGTTATCCTGATGATCCTGTTCGGATCGGTCATCGCCTACACCAAGCCGGTGCTGCCCTTCATCCAGCTACCGGGCGAAGTGTATCCCGGTACGGAAGGGCTGCTGCCCAGCTTCCTGTTCAACAATACCGGCCTCACCAACACCTTCATGGCCACCCTGCTGGCCTGGGGCGTCATCCTGCTGCTCATCCTGGCCGTCCGCGGCCGGTCGCGCACGGCCGACGAAGTGCCCACCGGCTTCTATAACTTCTTCGAGATGATTCTCGAGGGGGCCTACAATTTCGCCCAGAACATCGCCGGGCCAAAGGTGAAGGAGTTCTTCCCCTACTTCATGAGCTTCATCCTCATCATCCTGGTCTCCAACTGGATGGGCCTCATCCCCGGCTACGACAGCATCGGCCTGTGGGAGCACAAGCCCCACTTCGTCGGGCTGGCGGCGGCCGATGAGCTGGAAGCCGAACGGCTGGCCGCCGGTGAGACCGTGACCGAGGAAGAGCTGCACCACGCCGAGGAAGAAGCCTTCGCCGCCACCGACGCCGCCAATGAGTGGGGTCTGCGCGACGGCCTGTTCCTGATTCGCAGCAGCAACGCCATCGAGAGTGCGCCGGTCGAGACGGACGCCGAAGGGCGGGCCGTTGGCCGCAACATCGAGGCCGCCGACTGGACCATCGTGCCCCTCTTCCGCCCGGCCAGCACCGACCTGAACATGACCCTGGCCTTCGCCCTGATCGCCATGACGATGGTGCAGTACTACGGCTTCAAGCACCTGGGCGGCGGCTATCTGACCAAGTTCTTCCCGTTCCTGAAGAAGGGCTGGGGGGCGCAGGTGGCCAAGAATCCCATCGCCGCCATTGACCCGGCCGTCGGCATCCTCGAGTTGATCAGCGAAATCTCCAAGATCCTCTCGTTCTCCTTCCGTCTTCTGGGCAACATGTTCGCCGGCATGGTCTTGCTGTTCGTCATGGCCTACATCCTGAACGTGCTGAACATCGCCTTCTTCGGGCTGGAGTTCTTCGTCGGCATCATCCAGGCCATCGTCTTCGGCCTGCTGACGCTCATCTTCATGAGCAGCGCCACCGAACACCACGGCGGCGACGAGGAACATCACTAATCGTGTGTGAATCCGCGCCGCTTGATGGCGGCGCGTAAGAGCAATCAAGAACGTCAAATCCTGGCGACTGCGGCGCTCCAGCGCCGACAAGCCAAACAAGCGAACACTGGAGGAATATTCATGGATGAGTTGTCTGCAGCCGCTTTGGCAGAAGGTCTCAAGGCCATCGGCGCCGGCCTGGCTATGTTGGGCGCCATCGGCGCCGGCGCCGGTATCGGCATCCTGGTCGGCGGCGCGGTGCAAGGTATCGCCCGCAATCCCGATGCCAGCGGTAACATTCAGACGAACATGATCCTGGGCATCGCGTTCACCGAGGCCGTAGCCATCTACGCCCTGGTCGTCGCCCTGATCATCCTGTTCGTATTCTAGAGCAATGCCGTCCGGTGACCGTTCGCCGGCTATGCACAATCGAGAGGACTACGAATGGAAGCATTAGGCATTAACCTGGGTTACCTGCTGACGCAAATCCTGGGCATCACCGCGCTGATTCTGTTGTTGACGGCCTTCGTCTACAAGCCCGTCCTGCGCGTGCTCGACCAGCGCAAGGCGCGCATCGCCAAGGGGCTGGAAGACGCCCGCCAGGCGGAGATCGCCCGCCAGAGCGCCGACGCCGACGCCAAGCGCATCCTCGACGAAGCCCGCGCCGAAGCGTCCAACATCCGCCGCGAGGCGGTTGTCGCCGCCGAACAGGCGGCCAAGGATGTCGAGTCGCGCGCCCGCGAAGAGGCCAAGGGCATCATGGCCAACGCCCAGAGCGAAGCCACCGAGGAGCGCAACCGCATTCTGGCCGACCTGCGCGGCCAGGTGGCGGCCATCTCCATCGCCGCGGCCAACAAGCTTGTCGGCGAATCGCTGGACGAGAAGCGCCAGCACCAACTGATCAACGACTTCTTCAGCCGCGTCCCGGCTGAGGTGGGTGGGCTGAAGGGTGACGTCGCCGAGATCACCAGCGCCCTGCCGCTGACCGAAGCCGAACAGGCGTCGGCGCGCCGGCTGGTGGGCGCGCCCAACGTGCAGTTCAAGGTTGACCCGACCATCCTGGGCGGCCTGATCGTGCGCGTGGGCGACCGCGTTGTGGACGACAGCGTCGCCAACCGCATGAGCAGCCTGCAAGAGTCGTTGCGTCGCTAAATATGTAGAGCGAGTTGCCAACTCGCTCTACAACAGCTCTCGTTGAGAGAGAGGGGAAGACGGCCGCCGCGCCGAAACGGCGGCCGGCAGCCTTATTGGTCAACCGCCAGACCGCACGCCACGGGCCGGGGCCACAACCCCGGCCTGTTTCTTTGGGACGCTCGAACACCTGACAGGTGCGCGGCCAACGTTTCTTTGACCGGGACGTGATGACAAGCCGCGCACCTGTCCGGTGTTAGCCGTCAGGTGTGAGTAAGACTAAGCGATTTGACAGCCGCGCCGCCCGGCGTTAGCATCACTCAGCAAAACTGTGGGGGATCGCCACCATGAACCAGGAACGTACAACGCCGCCCCGCCCGACCTTGACCGACCAGCTTCGCGTCCGCACGCGCTTCATCATTGACCCCGTCGTCGAGACGCTGGCTCGCTTCAAGCTTTCGCCCGACCTGCTGACCGTCGTCGGCGCGCTGACCCACATCCTCTTCGCCTACCTGATCGCCATCGGCGAATTCCGCTGGGCGGCGCTGGCCATCGCTATCTGTTCGCCGCTCGACGCCCTCGACGGCGCGCTGGCCCGCCGGCTCGGCCGCAAACAGGGCGGCTTCGGCGCGTTCCTCGATTCGTCGCTCGACCGGCTGGCCGAGATCGTCCTCTACGGCGGCTTCATCGTCTACTACTACGTCAACGACAACCCGCTCATGCTGGCCGTGGCCTATCTGGCCGTCACCGGCTCGCTGATGGTCAGCTACGCCCGCTCGCGGGCCGAGGCGCTGGGCTTCGAGGCCAAGATGGGCGTGCTCAGCCGCGTGGAGCGCTACGTCGTGCTGGTCGTCTTTCTGGCTCTGGCCATGCCGCAGATCGCCCTGCCCATCCTGGCCGCCTTTACCTACTTCACCTTCTTCCAGCGCATGTTCGCCGTCTGGAAGCAGTCGCGATAGTGGGTAGCTAACGTCCTAGAAGGAGCCTCCTCTGTCTGCTTCACGTCGCCCCGAACCTTATTGGTACGCCATCATTCCGGTGCTGTTGGCCCTGGCCGGCCTGTTGGTCGCCCACTGGCTGACCGGCTACATGCCCGACCGGGCCGCCGTCACCTTCTTCGGCTTCTCCATCTACTGGTACGCCATCGCCATCATCACCGGCGTCGGGCTGGGGGCGTGTGTCGTCTCGCGGCTGGCCGGGGCGCGGGCGCGGGCCGCCTTTGCCGCCGCCGTGCCGGCCGCGGTGCGCGATCGCCCGCTGGCCGAAGTCACTCTGCCGGACGAAATCGCCGCGCTGTTGGCCCGCCGCAAGCTGGCCACACTGGGCGAGGCGCTCTACGAAGTCGGGCTAGACCCGCGCCGCCTGGGTCTGAAGCGGCCGGAGCAGACACAGGCTGTGGCCGCGCTGGCTGCCGCGCCGGGCGTAGACCCCACCTGGACGACCGACGCCCCCTGGCGCATCTGGAACCCCGACCACACCTGGGGCGGGCTGACGCTCATGGCCATTTTGGGCCTCATCGGCGCGCGCCTCTACCACGTGCTGACCCCTTCGCCCAGTATGGCCGCCGTCGGCATCACCTCGCCGCTCGACTACTTCCGCAACCCGCTCCAGTTGCTCAACTTCCGCGCCGGCGGCCTGGGCATCTATGGCGCGATGGCCGGCGGGCTGCTGGCGGTGATCATCTACACCCGCCGCAACCGCATCCCGGTGCTGGCCTGGGCCGACCTGGCCGTCGTCGGCGCGGCCCTGGGGCAGGCCATCGGCCGCTGGGGCAACTTCTTCAATCAGGAGCTTTACGGCCGGCCGACCAACGCCCCCTGGGCCATCGCCATTGACCCGCTGCACCGCCTGCCCGACTACGCCGACTTCAGCACCTTCCACCCCGCCTTTCTCTACGAGTCGCTGTGGAGCCTGCTGACGTTCTTCGTCCTGCTGTGGCTGGCGCGACGGCGGGCGGCGCGGCTGCTGCCCGGCGAACTGCTGGCCCTCTACCTGGTGGCCTACGCCATCGGCCGCAGCCTGCTGGAACTGGTGCGCCTCGACAGCCGCGCCGTGCCCTTCCTGGGGCTGGAGACGGGGCTGGCCGTGGCTACCCTCGTCTCGCTGATTGTGGCCGCGGTGGCTGTAGCCGCCGTCGTCGTCCGGCGGTTGCGCCACCGTGGCGGTGGCGGTGCCGTCGTCGGCTAAGCGGCGGCTAATCGTCTCTGACACCGGCCCGCGCCTCTGCTACACTTGCAAGAATTCAACGCAAAGACGCAAGGACGCAAAGGTGGGACTTCTTCTGAATCTGTGAAATCTGTGTAATGTGTGGTTCCTCCTCTGCGCTTGGAACAATCTGTGTCATCGAAACGCACTACGCCCCTGATCGTCATCCTCGTCGCCGCCGCCTTGGTGCTGCTGGCGGTGTGGCTGCTCGGCCGCCTGCTCAACGGCGACAGCAGCCTGTTGCGCCACGTCACCGTGCGCGACGCCGCCATCACCCCCAACGCCGACGGCGACAGCGACGCCACCCTCTTCCAGTACGAACTGTCGCGCAACGCCACTATCTCCATTCACCTGGACAACGCCGCCGGCGACCGCTTCTACTTCCGCCGCGAGAAGCCGCGCGGGGCGGGGCAGTACGAGGTGCTCTTCAGCGGCGTCGTGGACGGCTACCGGCTGCGCGACGAAGTCATCGAGGGCGAGATCGAGGCCCGCTTGCTGCGCGACGGCGACTACACTTGGACCGTCACCGCCACCGACTTCGACGGCGTCGTCGAGACGCAGTCGGGCACGCTGACCATCGCCGAGGCGGACACGCAACTGCCGGAGATTCGCAACTTCACCCTCGACAAGCACACCTTCACCCCCAACCGCGACGGCCTGGCCGACCGCATCCTGGCCCAACTCTACCTGCCCAAGGAAGTGGCCGCCCTGCGCGTCTTCCTGCAAATGCCCGACGGCCGCGAAGTGCCCATCGCCGAGCAGGAGCTTGACATCCCATTCAACTCCGTCGGTCGCCACTACTTCGACTATGAGGGCGGTGTGGACAACGGCGAGACGCCGCCGCCCGACGGAACCTACCCCATCATCGCCATCGCCGAAGACGTGGAGGGGCAGCGCGTGCGCGCCGAGAGTGAGCTGACCATCCAGTTCGGCGGCGTGCCCCGCGCCTACATCGTCTCGCCGCCGACCGACCGCACGGTGCAGTGGAGCGCCACGGCCGTGGCCCTGTGCGACACGCTGACCTTCACCCTAACGGTGCAAAACGACGGCAACACCCCCCTGCGCACGACCGGCCCCGCGCCGGGCACGGTCTACGACTCCGACTGGAACTACAACACCCTCGGCTGGCACACCGAATCGGGCGCGTTCCGCGTGGCCATCGGCTTCGAGAACGAGCTGACCACCTACCCCTATCGCTGGGCCATCGGCAACCCTGAAGACCTGGAGCGCATCGGCGACGCCTACTACCTGATGCCCGACGCCCGCGCCGTCGTCACCGGCACCATCCGCGTCGTGGACGTGTTCGGCGTGCGCAACCCGCAACCCATGTGGGCAGGGCTGATCCACGAGGACGTGGAGATCACTGAGTTCAACAACCGCGTGGATGCACAGGACATCCTCGTGGACGTGCCCGCCCCCGACAACCTGCCGACCTGCGAGGAGCGGCCGATTCCCGTGCGGGTCTTGCCGTAGGGCGATTTGCCAAATCGCCACCCTGTAGGGCGATTTGCCAAATCGCGCTACAGGGTCAGGCAAGGCAGGCGATTTGCCAAATCGTGCTACAGGGTCAGGCAAGGCAGGCGATTTGCCAAATCGTGCTACAGGGTCAGGCAAGGCAGGCGATTTACCAAATCGCGCTACAGGCCGACGATTAATCTCCCCTAAATGAGATTGCCCCCCGCGGCGCAAACGTTATACACTAACCTCATTGTTGGTGTCTGCTCCTCCCGCCCTCCATCAGCGCGGCCGGACAATTCACTGCGACAGCTTGACAATCGGCAGGGCGACTGGCGGCATCGTCAGTCGTTTTCTATCCATGAACTTGCACCATCGCGCTCGACTCATCGCTTTCACACTTCTGACCACCGCGGCCACCCTGCCGGCTTTTGCCTGCCGGCCGGAGGCGGCCGCGCCCGCGACCGGCGTCCCGACGGTGGTCACGGTCGAGGTCACGCGCCTCGTCGCTCCCGCTGAGATCCAGTCAACCGACGACGCGACTATCTCGGCTACCGGTGCGTCTGCGCTCCCGGCCACGGCCTCGGCCGCCGTCGCGGCCACCGCGACGATCGCGCCGCCGGCCGCCCCCATCGAGGTCACGGTCGAGGTGACGCGCCCGCCGCTGGGCACGGCCGAGCGCCCGGTGCAACTGCTCTTCCCGCCGACGACGGCCGGCGCGGTCATCGCCCAGCGCGCCGAGCCGCTGGTGGCGGCGCTGGAGGCGGCCACCGGCGCGGAGTTCGCCGTCGGCGTGCCCGACAACGAGGCCGCCGTGGCCGCCCTGCTGTGCGCCGCCCCGGCCGACACCATCGGCTTCATCTCCGCCGCGGCTTACACCCTGGCCCATGAAGAGTGCGACGCCGTGGCCGGGCTGGTGGCCCGCCACGACAACGGCCTGACCTGGCAAATGGGCATGCTCGTCACCCGGCCGGGCGCGGCGGCCGAACTGGCCGACCTGGCCGGCCAACGCTGGGCCGTGGCCGACACCCGCAGCCTGCCCAACTATCTCTACTTCCGCGCCCAGATGGCCGCCGCGGGCATCGAGCCGGGCGAGGTGGTGGCCCAGCCGGAGGACACCAGCGCTCTGCTGGCCTTGCGCAACGAGGAGGTTGATTTCACCACCGCCGTCTTCGTCCCGCCCGTCATGCCCCTCGACCGGCAGTGGGTCTTTGGCGAGACGGAGCCGGAGGAGTGGCGCGTGCTGGGCATTGCGCCGACGCGCAGCCCCATTGGCTACGTGCTGGTCGCGGGCGAGCCGGAGTTTGGCGGCTACCGGCTCCGCGACGCGCGCGCCCGGCTATTTGACACGACGCCCGACATCTTCGACGTCACCCGCATCCTGGCGCTGAGCGAACCGATCCCCAACGAGACGGTCGTCTTCGGCGCCGACTTCCCCCTGAGTCTAGGCCGGCAAACGCTGGCGACGATGGCCGAATTCGCCGCGTCCGAGGCCTGTCAGACTTCGCTGTGCTCGGCCGATTTCTACGGCTGGACCGGACTGGAACCGGCCGACGATGCTGCTTATGACCCAATCCGCCTTATCCAAGACACATTGGAACTGGAAGCTGCCGACCTTTGGGCAGAACTGGACTGAGATGATTGACGTCGCCGTTATCATTGTCAGTTGGAACGTCCGCAACTATTTGTCGGACTGTCTGCGCTCGGTGGCCGCCGACCTGCGCGCTTCGCGGCTGCGCGGCGAGGTGTGGGTGGTGGACAACGCTTCGACCGACGGCACCGTGGCGCTACTGGCCGACCTCTTCCCCCAGGTTCACGTCATCGCCAACCAGACCAACCCCGGCTTCGGCGCGGCCAACAATCAGGGGATGCGCGCCGCCGCCAGCAGCCACCCGCGCTACTACTTCTTCCTCAACCCCGATACGCTGGTGCGGCCGGGGGCCATCGGCCGTCTGGTCAAGTGCCTCGATGAGCGCCCCAAAGGCGGCATGGCCAGCGCGCGCCTCACTTTCGGCGACGGCCGCTTCCAGCACAGTGCCTTCTCCTTTCCCGGCCTGGGGCAGTTGGTCTTCGACCTCTACGCCATGCCGCCGCGCCTCTACGAAAGCCGCCTCAACGGCCGCTACCCGCGGCGCATGTACCGCCCCGACCGGCCGCCCTTCGCCATTGACCACCCCCTCGGCGCGACCATGCTCGTGCGCGCCGACGTGGCCGAATCTACGCACGGCTTCGACGAGTCGTTCCACATGTATTGCGAGGAGATTGACTGGAGCTGGCGGGTGCGCGAGTCGGGTTGGGAGATCTATGCCGTGCCCGGCGCGGAGATCGTCCACTTCGGCGGCGAGAGCACGCGCCAGATTCCGGCTCAGTCCATGCTCAACCTGTGGGCCAGCCGGGCGCAACTCTACCGCAAGCACCACGGGCCGCTGAAGCAGTGGGTGGCCGGCTGGCTGGTGCGCTCCAAGATGACCAGCAAGGCCCGCCAGGCGGCCGACCCGCAACTGAAAAGCGCCTATGAGCGCATCGTGGCCCTGTGGTCGCCCACCATGAAGAGAGCCACCACAGATTTCACAGATTCCACAGATTAAAAACGCTCACGCCACGGCGCTAAAAAGAGGATCTCACGCAAAGACGCAAAGCTTAAGAAGCTTTCTTAGCTTTGCGTTCTTTGCGTCTTTGCGTGAGATTCTTAAATCTGCGGTTTTTAGATGAACCGTTCGATAGTCGCCGCGGCGCGGAGGCCGGCCAGCCAGGCATCGAAGGCGGCCTCTAGCGCGGCCTGATAGGCGTCCACGCTCAACGGACGCTCGGCTTCGCGCTCCGTCACCTGGATGATGTAGTAGGTCGTCTTCCCAGCAGCGTCGGTCACGGCGATCAGGTCGCTGATCTCCTGCGGTTGCAGGGCCAGGGCCGCCGCCTCAACCTCCGGCACGAGCAGCGAACCCGGCGCGAAGAAGCCCAGGTCGCCGCCCATCTCCCCCGTCACCCGGTCAACCGAGTTCTGCTGGGCCAGGAAGGCGAAGTCGTCGCCGGCCCGCGCCCGGTCGAGTACCTGCTGGGCCAGCGTGGCGTCGTCCAGTTGGATGTAGCGGGCGCGCACCTGCTCGGCCGCGTCGGGCACGTCGGCCGTCACCCGCGCCACCATCTCGCCCGTCACCAGTTCGGCGGCCAGCGCGGCGCGGAACTCCTCCTCGGTGTAGCCGACTGACTGGAGCCAGGCGTCGAACTCGGCCGGCGTGGCATACGTCCCCTTGAGTTCGGCCAGCTTTTGGGCCACGGCTTCGTCACTGACAGCGACCCCCTCGGCCGCCGCCGCCTGGAGGATCAGTTCGCGCTCGATGAGGGCGTCGAGGACTTGCGCGGTGGCGTCGGTGGGCGCGGCGTCGGCGGCCTGCGCCGCGTTGAAGCGGGCCAGTTCGCGCTCGAACTCAGCCAGGGTGATGGGTTGGCCGTTGACCTGGGCGGCCAGCGGCTCGGTGGGCGTCGGCGTCGGCGGCACGGGCGTAGACGTGGCCGCCACCGGCGGCGGCAGCGTGGCCTGGGCGACGGGGGCGGCGGTGGCCGTCTCGCCCGTGGCCGCCGGGGCCTGGCGACAGGCGGCCAGCAACAAAAGGAGCGCCAGAAGCGCCAAATTGCAGTGTCTCATGGGGCCGATTATAGCGCCATCATGGTGCGTCGCACTTTCTTGAGTGCGTCGCACCTTTCCTGCGGGTGCTGTTATCTCAAGGCCTCGCCCGAATTCAGGCAAGCAACGTCAGGCTTGTTGTTTAGAGCTTTAAAACGGCAAATCTCCTTCAATGTTTTCCCGCCACTCGTTAAGCCAATTCATGGCTTGTTGGAACTTTAGAGCCGGAAGTTGCTTATATCCTGTAATACCAAACTTACGATATAGCTCCCCGTAAACGGCACCATATTCGTTGCGTCCACTTTTCTTGCCCAGTTTGAGGGCTACTGTTTTCACCGCCTGACTAATCTGACTGGCCTGGTCAGGGGTGACCAAGCGGCCGGTATAGCCAAGAGTCGTCTCAACCTCTTCAAGCCGCTTTTCATATCCGCTTAAACGAGTATCTTGGTTATCAAGCCGTGCCTCTAGGAGCACTTGGTTCCGGGCCAGTTCCATCATTGCTCTGGCCATCTTGTAGGCTTGAGCAGCCGGTGAGTTGCCTTCCAGAAGATCGGCAAACGACGGGTCAGCGGTTAAGCGCCCCTCTTGAAAAGCCTCCCACAGTACCTTAGCGGCCTCTCGCTTGTAACGAATAATCTTCTGCTGCACCTCATCGCCGACACGACTTGTTTCAAGGCCGGTCAGCCAGAGCGGGACTAAATCAACCCGCAAGACGTAGGTCTTTTGCTGCCCACGGGTACCCATGATGGGTACCCTTTGCAAGCCATCACTCAGGACTTCATCCCGCTTGATGCGATCGGTTTGCCTTTGTGGACGCAGAATACCCAAAGCCTCGCACATATGCCGGACGGAAACATATACCTGACCATCGTCAGCACGAACAGCAGTTAGCTCATCGTTGTAGAAATCAACGGTTTTCTGCGCAATTACAGAGAGAGACTCGTCCATAATGGGCAATTCTACAATGGGTGCGAAAATTTGTCGTCTCTGTCAAAGGATGCGACGCCCTAAGAAAAGAGCAGCCACAATACCAACACCACGACCGCCACCACCCCCGCCACCAACAGCACCCGCGTCAACTCCATGGCCACGCTGGCGAAGTAGCGCACGGCCAGCAGCAGCAAGGCCAGCACGACCACGGCCAGCACGATCCAACCCGCCGTAGTCAGGTTTAATTCGCCCATGACGCCCCCTCGTTGCTGTTCTCGGCCACTACCTGGCCGCGTTTGACCACCGTCCGCACCAGGTTCGTGCCGAAGCGATAGCCCAGGTGGCGATAGTCGGCCACGTCGAGGATGAGCAGGTCGGCGGCATAGCCCGGCGACAGGCTGCCCACCTCGTCGCCGCGGCCGATGGCGTGGGCGGCGTTGAGCGTGGCCGCCGCCAGCGCCTGGGCCTGCGTCAGCCCCATGTAGCGGCAGGCCAGAGCGATGACCATCGGCATGGACTCGCACCAGCACGTGCCGGGGTTGCAGTCCGTGGCCAGGGCCAGCGCGCCGCCGGCGGCCAGAATCGCTTTGGCCGGGGTGTAGTCGCGGTGGGCCAGCCCGAACGGCGTGCCCGGCAGACCGACGGCCACCGTGTCGCCCCGGCCCAGCGCGGCGATGTCGGCTGCGGGCGTGCTGACCAGGTGGTCGGCCGACACCGCGCCCAACTCCACCGCCAGCCGCGTGCCGCCCAACCCCACGAACTCGTCGGCGTGAACCTTGAGCCGGTAGCCCAGCGCCGCCGCCGCCTCCAGTATCCGCCGCGTCTGCGCCAGGTCGAAGACCCCCTCTTCGCAGAATACGTCGCAGAAGAGGGTCAGGCCGTGTTGGCGCATCCACGCCGCGCCGGCGGGCAGGGTGTCGTTGATGAGGTACTCGATGTAGCCATCGGTGTCGCCGCTGAACTCGGCCGGGATGGCGTGGGCGGGCAGGAAGGTCGGCGTCAGTTCAATGGGCTGGGCCTCGTTCAGGGCCATGATGGCGTCCAGTTGGCGCAACTCGGCCGCCGTCTCCAGCCCGTAGCCCGTCTTGGCCTCGGCGCTGGTCGTGCCGGCGCGCAGCATCCGCGCCAGCCGCGGTTGGTTGTCGGCCACCAGTTCGGCCACGCTGGCCGCCCGCGTGCGCCGCACGGTGGACATGATGCCGCCGCCGGCGGCCATGATCGCCATGTAGGTCGCCCCACCGAGGCGCTGCTCGAACTCCCCCGCCCGGTCGCCCAGCCAGGGCAGGTGGGTGTGGGGATCCACAAAGCCGGGCGTGACGCAGCGGCCGGCGGCGTCGAGGGTGGTCGCGGCGCGGTAGCGGGCGCGCAAATCGGCCGACGGCCCGACGGCCACCACCCGCCCCCCGGCCACGGCCAACGCGCCATCAGCCAGCAGCCCCAGATCGCCCAGCGCCGCGCCCCGTTGCGGCCCATCATGGGACGGCACGACGCACAGTTGCCCGGCCGAATGAACCAGTAGATCCACGTATTCAGTCATGACTGTCCCTCCCGCAGCCAGCGGACGAGAACGACGACGGCCAGCAGCATCATGGCCGCCGAGAGCACACTGTTGCCCGGCAGGCCAAAGCGAACCCAGATGGCCGGGCCGATGAGCGAGCCGACGGTGCGCCCGGCAGCCATCGCCCCGAAGCCCATGGACATGACCGCGCCGCGCGCCTCCGGCACCAGTTCCGTCAGCAGCGGCAGCGCGCCGACGACGGTGATCTCGAAGAAGAAGAAGATGGCCACCAGCGTGGCCAGCGCCGTGGCCAGGCTGCCGGTGGTGAACGGGATGAGCAGGAAGAGGACGGCTGTCACCACGCCGCCCAGGGCCACTACCGGCCGCTTGCCGAAGCGATCCACCGACCAGCCGGCGGTCAGTTCGCCGGACAGCTCGGCCAGGCCGATGAGCGTCGTCGCCAGCCCCAGCCCGGTCAGGCTGAGGTTGAACGTGCCCTCCATCCAGTCGCCATAGACGATGAACAGCGCTTCCTGGGCCACCAGCGGCAGCAGCAGGAAGAGCGCCGCGGCCCAGATGACCGGATGGCGGCGCAGCATGTCGGCCATGTAGGTGATGGTGATGACCTGGCGCGTGCTGTGGCGGGCGGCGGGCAGGGCGCGCCACAGCAGCACCGCCGCCGCCGCGCCGCCGAGGCCCAGCCACAGGAAGGGCGCGTTCCAGCCCTGCCGGGCAATGAGCCAGCCGGTCAGCGGCGCGCCGATGAGGAACGATCCGCTCCAGCCGAACTCGGTCAGCGACAGCGCCCGGCCGCGCTGGGCATAGGGCACGGCGTCGCCCAGGTAGGACTGCATGGCCGGGTCATAGATGACCTTGACCGCCCCGGCCACGACCAGGGCCACTCCCAGCGACCAGACGGCCGGAATGCCGGCGACGAGCAGCGTCGCCACGCTGAAGACGGCCGTGGAGAGGGCCATGACGTTGCGGCGGCCGTAGCGCTCGGCCAGCGGAGCGAAGACGGGGCTGAGCAGCCCGGTCAGGTTGCGCAGCGAGATGAGGAAGTAGACGGTCGTCACCGGCACGCCCAGCCCGCGAGCGAAGGCCGGCGCGAACGGGTAGACGATGCGCAGCAGGGTGTTGAGGCACAGGCGGGCGAAGGTCAGGATGGCCAGTAGCGCGATGCGGCGCGCGTCCCAGGCCCAGTCGGCATGGGCGGGCGGGGCGGCCGGGGCGGGCGGGGCGGTCGGAGTGGCCGTTGTGCGCGTGTCGTCCGGTAGAGCCATAAGCGTGTAAGTTTAGCCCAAGCCGGGGATGGTGCTACAATCCGGGGTCATGCCACAGAAAACACTCGGTCGGGCGTCGTCGAGCGCCCTGCCTCCGCGGGAGCCGGTCGCGCCGGCCGTCGCCCGCAATCGCGCCCTCATAGCCGTGCTGCTGCCTCTGGCCGCCGCTCTATTGGTTGGCGTTGTCACCGGCGCGTTGTACGTGCGCGGTGGTGTTGTCGGCGGGGGCAGCGCCGCGCCCATCTTTGCCGCGCTGGGGCTGGTGGCCTGGTTTGTCGGGCTGCGGCTCTACGGCCTGCGTGGCCTGGGGCTGCGCGGCGGGCGGCCGCTGTTCGCCGGCATCGGCTTCGCCGTGTTGGGCTGGGTGGCGGTGCTCATCGGCCGCTTCCTGCCTGGCCTGCCGCAAACGACGTTCAACCCCGATGGCCAGGCCGTGGTCAACATCGCCCTGCTCGTCGAAGTGGTCGCCATCCGCTCGGCCGGGTCGGGCCGCGCCTTCGCCTATTTGCTGCTGTTCGAGGCTTTCGCCACCCAGGTGTGGGCCTTCGGCGCGGTCTTTCGCGCCCTGGCCGACTGGCGCGGCGGACTGACGGCGGCCATTGGCAGCGGCATCCTCTTTGGCGCGGTGGGCTACCTGCTGTTCGGCGAGTCGTTCACGCCTGGCCTGCCGGCGCTGTTCTACTTCCTGCTGTGGGGCGTGCTCTACGGCATGATCCGGCTGCGCACCGGCAGCATCCTCGGCCCCATCCTCGTCCAGGCGTTGCAGACGTTTACCGCCTGGTTCGTCTTCCAGCCGCCCGACGACATGATCGGCGCGCGCATCCAGGTCGTCTACCTGGCCGTCAGCCTGCTGTTCATGCTCATCATCTGGCGTCTCTGGCCGCGCCGCGAGGGGGACTATCGCGTCTAGTTGTAGGGCGGGTTGGCAACCCGCCTCTTCTGACGCTGTAGAGCAAAGAGGCGGGTTGCCAACCCGCCCTACAGGGCTGCTGTGAAACGAAGAGGGGTGGATTGCCGACACGCATCTTAATTTCGTAGGACTCGAAGAGGCGGGTTGCCAACCCGCCCTACAAGGAGAGGCTATGTACGAAAACATCGTGACCCGCATCGAGGGGCGCGTGGGCGTGGCCCAACTCAACCGGCCCAAAGCCCTCAACGCCCTTAACCGCGAACTGATGACCGAACTGATGACCGCTCTGGAGGCGTTCGACGCCGATCCGGCCGTGGGTTGCATGGTCGTCACCGGCAGCGCCCGCGCCTTCGCCGCCGGGGCCGACATCAAGGAGATGGCCGACGCCACTCCGGCGCGGATGATGGTCGGCTCGTTCATTGACCTGTGGGATCGGCTGCACCGCATCGGCAAGCCGGTCATCGCCGCCGTGTCGGGCTTTGCCCTGGGGGGCGGCTGCGAGTTGGCGATGGCCTGCGACCTGCTGGTGGCCAGCGAGACGGCCCAATTCGGCCAGCCGGAGATCAACCTGGGCGTCATTCCCGGCGCGGGCGGCACACAGCGCATGACGCTGGCCGTGGGTAAGGCGCTGGCGATGGAGATGGTGCTCAACGGGCGTACGCTCTCGGCCGACGAGGCGCTGCGCTTTGGCCTGGTCAGCCGCGTCTATCCGGTTGAGGTCTATCTGGAGGAAGCCATCCGGCTGGGCAACGAGATCGCCGCCCGCGCGCCCATCGCCCTGCGGCTGGCCAAGGAGGCTGTCAACGCCGCCTTCGAGATGTCGTTGCGCGCCGGGCTGGACCACGAGCGGCGGCTGTTCTATTTGCTATTCAGCACCGACGACCAAAAGGAAGGCATGGATGCCTTCATCAACAAGCGCGCGGCGCAGTGGAGGGGACGGTAAGCAGTATTCAGTGGGTCAGTGGGTCAGTGGGTCAGTGGGTCAGTAGATCAGTCTACTAATCCACTGGGCTAAGCTACTGAATACTGACCCACTGACCAACTGAATACTACTCAGATGAGCGGAAGTTGATTGTTATCGCTTTGTTACCGCTTTTCGGGGGATAGGGGGTAGACAGGGTACCAATTAACCGCTATAATGCGGACATCGTAGGTAAGAAAGCATAACGCATCATCCTTACAACTTTTCTTACGCTCGGATGGCTGCCTAAGCCGTACACCGACTGTAGAGGTAATTGAGATGACTCTGTTCCTTCTTTTCTTGGGCGCATCGGTATTTAGCTCGATCTTTGTCCTGGCCGCCGGCATCATGTCGGCGCGTTCTAACCGGCGCGAAGACTACGTCGAGACGTTCTACACCGAGGCCCACGAAGCGCCCGCCAGCAATACCGCGCGTACGTCCCGCTAGACACCACCCGCGTGGCCGACCGGCGCTAACTGCCACGGCCGCACGCTGCCAAAGACGACAGCCGTCCATTCTGGGCGGCTGTTTTTATTCCGCCTCTAGACCGTGGCCCGCAGATTGCCGGCGAACTGTATCCGATAGAGCCGGGTGTAAAGCCCGTCCGGGTTCTGCAACAGCGCGGCGTGCGTGCCCTGCTCCACGATCTCCCCTCGATCCATCACTAAGATCCAGTCGGCGTTTAGCACCGTGCTCAGCCGGTGGGCGATAACAAACGAGGTGCGGCCGACCATCAGCCGCTCCAGCGCCTCCTGCACCAGACTCTCGCTGGCGCTGTCGAGCGACGAGGTGGCCTCGTCGAGGATGAGGATGCGCGGGTCTTTCAGGATGGCCCGGGCGATGGCGATGCGCTGCCGCTGGCCGCCGCTCAACTTGACGCCGTGCTCGCCGACAGCCGTCTCGTACCCCTCGGCCAGATCGCCAACGATGAAGTGGTGGGCATTGGCCGCCTGCGCCGCGGCCTCGATCTCCTCGCGCGTCGCCTCTAGCCGGCCATAGCGGATGTTGTCGTAGACGTTGCCGGAGAAGAGCAGCGTCTCCTGCGGCACGATGCCGATCTGCTCGCGCAGGCTGCGCAGGGTCACGTCGCGGATGTCGTGGCCGTCAATGGTGATGCAGCCCTCGACCACGTCGTAGAAGCGCGGGATAAGGTTGATCAGTGTGCTCTTGCCCGCGCCGCTGGGGCCGACCAGGGCAATGAGTTGCCCGGCGCGGGCGGCGAAGGAGACGTGGTTGATCACGTCAATGGCCGTCGTGTAGCGGAAGGAGACGTTGCGGAAGACCACGTCGCCGGCCACGGGGGGCAGGGCCACCGCGTCGGGCGCGTCGCTCAATTCCAGTGGCGTGTCCAGCAGGTCGAGCATTCGTTGCGACGCGCCAATGGCCGCCTGAAACTGGCCGTAGAGGTCGGCCATGATGGCCACGGGCGAAGCGATGAGGACGGTGTAGATGAGGTAGGCGACGAGGTCGCCGGGGGTCAGGCGGCCGAGGATGACCTGTGAGCCGCCGTAGTAGAGGATGCCGGTGATAGTCAGCGAGGCGATGAGGCCGATGATGGGGGCCAGCATGGCGTTGGTGCGCGCCCGGTGCATGGCGGCGTGGTAGAGCTTCATGACGAGGCTGCTGAAGCGCTCCACTTCGTAGGTCTCGCGGGCAAACGACTTGACGATGCGCACGCCGCGCGTCGTCTCCTCGGCCGCGCTTGACACCTCGGCCAGCGCGTCCTGCACGCCGACCGACGCGGCGCGGATGCGACTGCCCAGATAGACCATGACCAGGGTGATGATGGGCACGACGAGCAGGATGAGCAGCGTCAGCCGCCAGTCGAGCCAGAACAGCAGCGCCGCCGCGCCGATGATGGTGATGATCTGGCGCAGCAGGATGACCAGGTTCCAGGTGATGGACTGCTGCAACAGGGCCACGTCGTTGGTCAGGCGCGACACCAGTTCGCCCGTGCGCCGTTCGGCGTAGAAGCTGAGCGGCAACTCTTGCATGTGGCTATACACGTCAATGCGAATGTCGGCCACGGCGTGCTCGCCGACGAAGGCCAGGGCCATCTGCTGGACGAAGGTGAAGAGCGATTGGAAGATGACGACGATGAGCAGCATCACCGTCACCCGGTTCAGATCGCTGAAGTCCTCGTTGACAAAGACAAAGTCCACCAGGTTGCGCACTACCAGCGGCAACGCCAGCCCCAGCACCGAACTGACCACCAGGGCGAAGACGGCCACCGTCATCCAGCGCCAGTAGGGGCGAATGTAGCGCAGCAGGCGGGCAAAGGTGGCCAGGCCGCTGCGGGTGATAGGCGGCGGTGGGGTTTCGTCGGGTTTGTTGGCGGTCGGCCGCCGGTTCATTCGTCGTTGCACGGGTTATGGCTCCCAAGAGGCGTCGCGCAGGATGGCGGCGATCTCGCTTTCGACCGCGGCCGGCAGGGGCGGCGGTCGGTGGTTGTCCATCAGTTCGATGGTGGCCGCGCGCAGCCGGTCGTTGAGGAGCGGGCTGCCCGCGCCGCGCCACTTGTCCAGCCGTTGCCGGTCGAAGAAGCGCGGAACCCACAACTCGCGCCAGTGGCGCAGGGTGTGGTCATGACTCAGGAACTCGCCGCCCGGCCCCACGTCGGCGATAGCCTCCACGGCCAGGGCGTCGTCGTCCAGTTGCACCCCGGCCACGAAGTGGCGGGTCATGCGAATGATCTCGTCGGTCAGGACGATGTACTCCGGCGAGACGGCCAACCCGCTCTCCAGATAACCGACGTCGTGGTTGAGGTTCGTGCCCGCCAGCAGGGCGATGAGGACGGAGAACTGGGCGTCGGCCGCCGCCTGCGCGTCCAGCACCTTGCTGTCGCTGTGGCCGCTGTAGCCCCACACGGGCAGGCCGTAGAAGCGCCCCATCTCGGCGGCCATGACCCGCGCCAGTTGGAACTCCGGCGCGCCGTAGACGCTGATCATCTCCTTCATGTCCAGATGATGGACGCCGTGGCCGTAGAGGAAGGGCGCGCCCGGCTGCTGGAGTTGGTGCATGACCAGGCTGCTGAGGGCCTCGGCGTTGCCCAACGCCACCGCGCCGGCCGGCGTCACCGGGGCCGTGCCGCCCATCATCGGCGCGGGCGAATGGGTGACGGGGATGCCTACGCGGGCGCAGTAGAGCATCTTGTCCGTGGCCGGGCGCGAGTGTTGTAGCGGCGTGGATGGCTCGGAGTAGAGCAGCAGCGTCGGCCGCTCGGCCAGCCGGGCCATGCCCCCCACAGCGGCGGCAGCCATGGCGGCGATGGCCTCCATGTCGGCCACGTCGTCACAGACGACGACGGCCGGCTTGGTCGTGTGGCGCAACATCGTGGCGTACTGGTGGCGAAAGTAGCGTTCCGGGGGCACGTCGCGGGGGATGCCCAGGGACATCACGAAGTCAATGGCCGGCAGCGCGTCGCACAAGCGGTAGCAGTCGGCCAGATCGCGCAGCCGGAAGTCGCGCCGCTCGCCGCTGCGCGGGTCGAGATAGCGCAGCGTGTCGGAGCCGGGGCCGAACGCCGTGGCCTGCCCGTCGAGGCGGATGGCCACCTCCTCCCCATCGCGGCGGTAGAGGTCGAAGCGGCGCGGGGCCGACGCCAGCGCCCAGTTGACAAGCTCCGGCGACAGGTGGGCCAGATCGCCCTCGATGCGCGCCCCGGCCCGGCGCAGCAACTCCAGCCCCGCCGGGCTATAGACGCGCACGCCCGTCTCGTCCAGGATGCGGCACGACGCGGCGTGGAGGCGCTGGCACGCGGCGTCGTCGAGCATGGTCAGGCGCGGGCGCAGACGCTCGCCGGCCGATGCGCTGGGGGGCGGGGCAGGGGCCGCGCGGCGGCGATGGGTCGCGCGGCGGTTGGGGGCGACAGACATAGTGCGTATTGTATCGCCGCGGCGGTAAAACGAAAGGAGTAGCAGCAGGATGAGACTCCCCTTAGGCTGGTGGCGTGCGGGCCATGTAGGACTTATGATCTGAGTATGTTCCGCCGCCTTCGGCTAGGCATCCCGCCGGCACTGCTGCTCCTCCTGGCCCTGGCGCTCCTCGCGCCGGAGTGGCCCACGTTTGGCGATCCCGATTACCGCTTTCAGGCCCTCGTCGGCTCCGACCGGCGCTTCGACTACGTTGCCTGGACGGTCGAGGCGCTGGGTGACAAGGCGCAGGCCGTGTTGGCCGACAGCGAGCGTTACCTTGAGCCGGGCGCGGCCGAGGCGCTGGTGCTCGACTACCTGGAGCAGTTGGGTCGGGCGCGGACGCTGGAGGGGGAAATCGCCTGGGTCTATGCCGACCCGGCCGTCGCTGACCCGGCGGCGGCCACGGCCGCGGCGCAGAGCGAGGTGGATGCTATCCGCGCCGCGCTGGCCGAACAGCAGCCGCTGGTCGAGGGCATCGTCCAGAAGCAGGTGGCGACGCTGTTGGACGAGGAAGGGCTGGCCGTCGGTGGTCAACTCTGGCCGCCGCTCTTCATGAGCATGACGCCCACGCCCTATCTGCTCATCGTCTCCCCGCGCGACCGTATTGAGCAGAGCAACTACGCCTCGCTCATCCCCGGCCTCTCGACGGCCGAGCAGGAGGAGTTGGAGCAGGCTGTCTTCGAGCAGTTGAATATGTCGGCGCTGGTCGTGCCCATCGGCGGGCTGGGCACGTATCCGGCCATGATCGCCGAGACGAGCAGCATGGACTGGCTGGCCGAGGTGACGGCCCACGAGTGGACGCACCACTGGCTATCGTTCCATCCGCTGGGGGTTCGCTATCTCGATAGCCCGCAAATGCGCGTCATCAACGAGACGGTCGCCTCGCTGGTAGACCTGGAGATTGGGCCACAGGTAATGGCCCGCTACTACGCCGCTCCCATCGAAACCAATACCACAGTGGATGCCAACGCCCCGGCGGCGGCAATTGATCCGCCGCTGGCCCCGTTCGACTTCAGCGACGCGCTGGCCGAGACGCGCATCGAGGTGGATCGTCTGCTGGCCGACGGGCAAATCGAGGCGGCCGAGGCCTACATGGAAGAGCGGCGGCAGCTATTTGTCAGCCAGGGCTACGCCATCCGCAAGCTGAATCAGGCCTATTTCGCTTTCTACGGCGGCTATGCCGCCGAGCCGGGCGGCGCGGCCGGGGCCGACCCCATCGGGCCGATGCTGCGCGAGTTGCGCGCCGCCAGCCCCTCCCTGCGCGACTTTATGCGCGACGTGGCCCGCGTGACCAGTTACGAGGACCTGGTGGCGCTGCACTCTGAAAGGATGAGGGATGAGGGATGAAGGATGAGGGATGAGGGATGAGGGATGAAAGTCCAAACGGGCTTTCATCCCTCATCCTTCATCCCTCATCCTTCTCTCGCGCTCAGCCACCGCTCCAGTTGCATGGCCGCGGCCACGCCCTGGCCGACCGACGTAGCGATCTGGCGGTAATGGGGGTCCTGAATCTCGCCCGCGGCGTAGACGCCGCTGACGTTGGTGCGCATGAACTCGTCGGTGATGACGTAGCCGTGTTCATCCATCGCCAGTTGGCCGACGAGGAACTGGCTGTTGGGGTAGTGGCCGATGAAGACGAACACGCCATCAGCAGCCATTTCGTACCGCTCGCCCGTCTTCAGGTTGTGCAGCTGGACGCAGTTGACCATGCCGTCGCCCTCGATGGCCTCGATGACGCTGTCCCAGATGAAGTGAATCTTCTCGTTGGCGAAGGCGCGGTTTTGCAACGCCGCCCCGGCGCGCAACTCGTCGCGGCGGTGGACGATTGTCACTTTGGTGGCGAACTTGGTCAGGAAGATGCTCTCCTCCAGGGCGCTATCGCCGCCGCCGACAACGACGACCTCTTTGCCGCGAAAGAAGAAGCCGTCGCAGGTGCCGCAATAGCTGACGCCGCGGCCGACAAACTCCGTCTCGCCCGGCACGCCCAAATGCTTGGGCGAGGCCCCGGCCGACACGAGAACAGCGTCGGCCTGATAGGTGTTGCTGTGGGTCTTGATGGTGAAGGGCGGGCCGTCCTTCAGATTCACTTCGGTCACGTCCTCATAGGCGTAGCGCGCGCCGAAGTGGGCGGCCTGCTTCTGCATGATCTCGACCATCTCCGGGCCGGTGGGCGTGGCCTCGGGGTTGAACAGGCCGGGGTAGTTCTCGACCTCGCTGGTCAGCGAGATCTGCCCGCCCAGTAGCGTGCCGGTCAGCACGAGCGGGTTCAGCGTCGCCCGCGCGACGTAGATGGCCGCCGACAGTCCTGCCGGGCCGGAGCCGATGATGACAACACGTTCCTTTTGCATACCTTCTTCCCGTAACGTAAATGACTCCCTAAACAAACCGCGCCGCGCAATGGCGACGCGATGGGCAAGCCTACCCTGTTTCTCTGACGCGCCAAACTCTGCTCTTCTTACGCAGGGCTTTTCCAAAGTCGCCGATCAATTGACGACCTGTCAGGTGGGCGGCCAACGTCTCTCTCGTGGGAAATCACCTTCAGGCCGCCCACCTGACAGGTCTACGCACTCTAAGCGACTTTGGAAAAGCCCTGCTTCTTACACCTCTCCTCGCCTCCTGGGAGAGGATTCTGGTTCCCTCTCCCGCGGGGAGAGGGTTAGGGAGAGGGCGCTTCCGCCGGCCAACCAGCCCCTCCCCTAACCCCTCCCGGCGGGAGGGGGATCAGGTTCCCTCTCCCCGTGGGAGAGGGTTAGGGAGAGGGAACTTCCGCCGGCCACCCACGGCCCGGCCAGGAGCGGCAACACCTCGGCCACGTCGCCGCGGATGATGACGTCGGCCACGTCGTCCATGTGGGTCGGCCCACGGTTGATCAGGATCAGGCGCGCGCCGTTGGCCCGCGCCAGGGCGGGCAACTCGCCGGCGGGGGCCACTTCCAGCGACGAGCCGGCCACCAGCATCACATCGGCCGCCCGCGCTGCCGCCATAGCCGCCTTCATCGTCGCCCGCGGCAGTATCTCGCCGAACAGCACGACGTTGGGTTTCATCACCTGATGGCAGCGGCGGCAGCAGGGGATGACGCCGGCATTCAAGAAAGCGTCCAGCGCCTCGGCCGCCGGCAGCGTGTAGTGGCACGCCGGACAGACGATCTCGCGCAAGTGGCCATGCACCTCGTGAACCACCCGCGACCCGGCGCGCTCATGCAACAGGTCAATGTTCTGGGTAATGATCGCCCGCAGCCGGCCGGCGGCTTCCAGTTGGGCCAGGGCCACGTGGGCGGGATTGGGCGAGGCGGCGCGGATGATGTCCAGGAGCGGTCGCAGCCAATCGTAGAACGCCCGCGGCTGATGGCGGAAGGCGAAGATGGTGGCGATCTCGGCCATGTCCGCCGCCTGTTCCCACAGACCGGACTTGGGGCTGCGATAGTCGGGGATGCCTGAAGGGGTGCTGATGCCCGCGCCGGTCAGGGCGACCATGCGCTCCGCTTGGGCGATCAGTTCCGAGGCCCGCTCAATCGGCGCGTCCATGTGGACTCCCACTCCCTCGGTTGCGTGGGCTGGTCGCCCGCGCTCGTCATGGCGTCGGTGATGGGCAAGTCAGAAACCTGCCCGACGGTGCGTTAATTTAACCTACAGGCCATTATACAGCGAAATGCGCTCCCCGTATAGATCTAAGGTAAGGCGGGGTGCGGTTAATTTTGGTGTAAGAACAGACTGGGACGCCATGCGCCAGGGAAAGAGTCTCTCTTGCCATACACCAAAATTAACCGCACCCGGTAAGGCGGCCCGCGCTAGACCGGCGGCCACGGGTAGTGGCGGCCCGGCCCCGGCTGGGGGAAGTTGGCCCGGTCAATCAAGCGGGTTAGACGCCGCCGCAGCGCTTCTTGCTCCGGTTCGCTCAACAGGTCGGCCAGCGCCACCGTGGCCTCGTCGGCCGGGTCCAGCAGGCGCGCGCGCAAGGCCGCCAGGTTCTCGCGCAGCCACTCCGGGATGGGCAACCCGCCGAATTCCCAGATGACCGTGCGCAACTTGGGGTCGGTGTGGAAGCAGATGCCGTGGTCAATGCCCCACAGCCGGGCCGCGCCGTCCGGCGCGTCCGTCTCTTGCAGCAGCACGTGGCCCGCCTTACGGTCGGCGTTGTTGATGAGGATGTCCAGCAGGGCGATGCGCTGCAACTGGGGGCGAAAGGTGGTGTCGCCCTCGATGGTGAAGTAGTGGCGCGCCGGGTCGTGGTCAATGTAAAGCTGGATGGTTCCCGGCCCGTGTTGGGCGTCGCGCAAGACGGTGGGCGGAACGATGTGCCAGCCCAGCGCCTCACTGACGACGAAGGCGGCCATCTCGCGGCGGCAGAGCGTCCCCTGAGCGAAGTCCCACAACGGCCGCTCCCCCCGGCGTGGCTTATAGACCGCGCCGATCTCCAGCGACCCCTGGCAGACGCGCACCAGGAAGGCATAGTTGGAACTCCAGGGCAACAGCCCTTCCATCTCCACTATGCCGTCCTGTAACACAGACAGAATGTCGCCGCTTGACATCTCAGTCATACTGATTGTGTATGGCGTTAAGAGGAACGCAGAGCTACGCGGAGAAACGCGGAGAGACGCAGAGGAAGAATGGTTTTCTCCGCGTTTCTCTGCGCTCCTCTGCGTTTCTCCGCGTCCCTCTTTCTGTTGCTCATCATTCGCACACTCGGCTGCTAGTGGCGGTGCCCGTTGCGGTTGGGGCAGAAGTGGCCGTCGGCGTCAATGGGCCGGCCGCAATTGCCGCAGATGGGCCTCCCCTGCTTCACGACGTCGGTCACATGCTTGATCAGCGATTGCACCTGGGCGCGCGTCACCCAGAAGCTGACCACGTTGGCGTCTTCGCCTTCCTCGACAAGCTCATAGGCGATGATGACAATTAGCCCGGCCTCTTCGCTGAAGCCCAGGCCCATATTGCCCACGCGAAACAGCTCCTCGACCGGCTCGCGCAGGCGCATATCCATCCACAGCGGGTCGGTTCCCTCGCGGCCGCTGCTGGGGGTGTTGCGCTCCAACTCTTCCAGGAAGGACTCCAGGCTGCCGGCCAGCAGTGCGGCTTGTTCTTTCTCGATGGTCAGCGAGACCGTCTGCGCGCCGCGGCCGCCCTGCAAGAAGAAGGTGCGTTGGCCGGGCACGCCGATGGTGCCGATGGTCAGGTGGGTTGCCGGGTTCAGTTCGATTTGGTGGGCCATAGTCTGGTTACTCTTCTTCGTCGCCGGCCACACCGACCGGCGGTTCGCTGCCGTTATCAGCCGGTGGCCGGGCCGTTTCTTCGGCCACAAGCGCCGGCTGTTTTTTCTTGTGCTTCTTCTTGCCTTTGGCCGGCTTCGCGTCTGGCGGCGTCGGGGCGTGCAGCGGGCCGTCATCGTTGAGCCGCAGCACGCGCACCACCCCATTGGGGTTGAGCGACAGGATGCTGACCGAGGCCGGGGCGATGACCAAGCGCTGAAACAGGTCAATGTGGACGCCCAGATAGTGGGCCAGCAGCAGGCGAATCACGTCGGCGTGGGAGACGACGACGATCATCTCCTTCTCGTGCCGGGCGGCCGCCTCCTCCAGCGCCGTCACGGCGCGGAACTGCGTCTCGCCCAACGTCTCGCCGCCGGGGAAGCGGGCGCGGCTGGGGAAGAACTGCACCGCGTGCCACAGCGGCTGGCGGGCCAGCTTCTTGACCTTCTTGCCCTCCCACTCGCCATAGCGCACCTCGCCGATCTCCTCCAGGTGTTGGACGGAGAGGCGGTGGGTGTCGGCGATGTAGGTCGCCGTCTCCACGCAGCGCGTCAATGGGCTGCTATAGACGGCCTTGATGGGCAGGACGGCCAGGCGTTGGCCCACGGCTTCGGCCTGTCGGTGGCCCGTCTCGTTGAGATGGACGCCCGGCAGCCAGCCGGCCAGCTTGTTGTCCTTCGACCAGTCGTTTTCGCCATGGCGCACGAGGATGATGGTTGCCATGACTAAAATGATAGCACAAATCGCGGCGCGGCGTCAGGGGTTTGGACGGGGACGCTAGGGCGCGGACGCTAGGGCGTGGACGCTAGGGCGTGACGGGAATGGGTGTGGGCTGGATTTGCTCCAGCAGGGCGGCTTCTTCGGCGGCCAGTTCGGCTTCGCTGGGCGGCAGTTCCGGGTTGAAGACGGTTGACGAGCAGACGGTCGGCAGTTCCGTGGCCTCGGTTGCGGCTTCCGGGTTGTCGGCCGACGGCGCGACCGGTTCGGCATACTGTCCGGCGTGGAAGTAGGCGGCCATGACGTGACAGGCGACCGGCGCGGCCCACTGTGATCCCTCGCCGCCGTTGAAGATGAAGACGGCCACGGCGATCTGGGGATTGTCCACCGGCGCATAGCCGACGTACCAGGCATGAGTGGGCAGGATGCGCCGCTGGGCGATGTCTTCAAAACGACACCAGCCGCGCTCGATGGCGATGTTGTCGCAGTATTCGGCCGTGCCCGTCTTGCCGGCCGTGGCCCCAATCTGCGCCTCCAGCGCGTCCCAGTCCACGTAGGTTGCGCCGGTGAAGAACTCCGTGTCGCTCATCCGGTTGTTGACCATCTCCATGCCCTCTTGCACGACCTGGATGTACTGCCGGTCAACGGCCAGGGTATCAATGACTTCCGGCTGGAAGACGTAGTTACCTTCGGCGTCGAACTGAATGGTGAAGCCCGGATCGGCGATGGGGTTGCCCTCGGCGTCGGTGACGATCATCTGGCCGTTGCGATCCATATGGGCGCGGGCGACGATCTGGCTGTCGTCATCAACGATGACCACGTTGCCGTCGGCGTCGGTCATGTGATGGATGATGCTCGGCCGGTAGAGGTAGCCGCCGTTGGCGATGACGCTGGCCATCTGCGCCTGTTGCAGCGGCGTGGCGGTCATGAACCCCTGGCCAATGCCCAGATTGTAGTCGTCGCCGGTTGACCACGGCTCGCCCTGGGTCTGCCGCTTCCAGGCGCGGGTCGGCAGATTGCCCTCGGCTTCCAGCGGCAGCTCGATGCCCTGCACGCGGCCGTAGCCGAACTGCGTGCCGTAGACGTCAATGCGGTCTACCGTCAGCCCCTCGACGAATTCGCCGTCCTGGTCGAAACCGCCGCTGATCTTGTAGAAGTAGACGTCGCACGAGTTGGCGATGCCCAGGCGCATGTTCATAGACCCATGACCGGCCAGGTTCCAGCACACGAAGGGCTGGACACGGCCGGGGTCGTTGGGCGCGAAGCGGTTGGGAATCTCGATGGTGCCGGGGTCGAACAGGAAGCGCTCCGGTGAGACGACGGCCTCTTGCAGCGCCGCCGCCGCCGGCACCAGCTTGAACGTCGAGCCGGGCGGATAGGTTCCGCTGATGGCGTGGTTAACCAGCGGCGTATACTCGTTGCGGGCCAGACCCAAGTAGTAATCAACCGGCACTTCGGTCTGGAAACGGTTGTTGTCGAAGGTCGGGAAGTTGACCATCGCTAGCACTTCGCCGGTCTGGGGATTCAGGGCCACCACGGCCGCCTGCTCGACCTCCGGGAAGCTGCGCTCGCCGGTGACGCTGTCGGTGCGCTCCCACAGGCTGTTGGCCTCCATGAACTGGGCCAGCACGTCGGCGGTGATCTTCTGTAGCTCCAGGTCGAGCGTCAGGTGCAGGTTCAGACCCGCCTGTGGCTCCGTGGCTTCGGTCACCTGGCGCACCTCGCGGCCCGTCCAGTCTTGCTCGATGGTGCGCGTGCCCTTGGCGCCGGCCAGCTCCAACTCCATGGACGATTCCAGCCCGGCCCAGCCGACGCGGTCGTCGCGCTCATAGCCCAGGGTCTCAATCCAGCCCTGATTGGGAACCGGCCCCATGTAGCCGATCAGGTGGGCCGTGTACTCTCCCGAAGGATACTCGCGCAGCGGCTCGGGGATGACGCGCACCCCTTGCAGGAAGATGCTCTGCTGCTCGATGCGGTAGGCCATGGTGATAGACACGCCGGTGGTGATGACCGCCGGCACGTAGGGGGCGAAGCTGTGCTCGGCGACGATGCCCTCGATGCTGTCCGGCTGCTGCTCCACCACGCCGGCCTGGTCGAGCGTCTCTTCGACCGATGCGCCATAGATTTCGGCCAGCCGGCTATAGGTGCTGACCAGTTCAGGGTTGGCCGTGGCAATCAGATCCTCTTGCTTGACGGTGTTGGTCACCGGCACGCCCGTTAACTGGGAGAGTTGCTCGAACACGCCCTGGCGTTCCGGGCTGTTCTCGCCGTTGGCCAACAGCGGCGGCAGAAACGCGGGGATGATGGTGACGTTGAAGCTGGGGGTGTTGATGGCCAGCGGCTCGCCGTGGCGGTCGAGGATGACGCCGCGCGACGGGTCGGTCGTCAGGGTGGCGAACTGATTGCCCTCGGCGCGCAGGGCCAGCTCCTCGCCCTTGTTCTGTTGCAGAGAGTAGACGCGATAGACAAGCATACTCAGGATGAGCACGATGACGACGCGCATAAACATAATGCGCGCGCCAATGCCGGCGATCTGTTGGATCTCCGGGTCACGCTCCTCGGGTGGTTTCCATCCGCTGCTGGACATACAACTCTAACTTATAGCCCCGCCGGGTGGCGAAAGCCACTCCTTTCACCGGCTTCACACAATCGGCCGCGCCGCGCTCAGAACTCCACCCGGCGCGGTTGCAACACGCGCAGCAGGCTATGCACGACGTAGTAGATGGGCAGAATGAGGACGGCGTGGAGGAGCACAATGGGCCAAAGACCGGCCACCCCCGCGGCCGAAAGGCCGCGCCCCAAGAGACCCAGGGCCACCACGTAGAACAGCAGATAGATGAGCGTGCCCAACCCACCCATCAGCGCCGTCACCGGCAGGCGGCGCGGCGGCATTAGCGGCTGCAAGAGAATCGGCGCGGCCACCCCGGCCATGAAGGCCAGCGATGACAGGCCCAGCGGCGTCAGCGAGAACAGATCGGCCCAGATGCCGGCGATGAACGCCCACACCAGCCCCTCTTCCAGCCCACGCGCCAACCCCCAGGCCAGGGCCAACAGGAACAGCAGTTGCGGCTCCACGCCGGTGATCGGAAAGCGCGGCAAGATGGATGTCTGGACGATGGCCAACAGGGCCATCACGGGAATGGCGGCGTAGAAGTTGACGGCCACGGCTAGGGTTCCTCGCTGAACAGCTCCGTGTTGACCGTCTCGAACTCGGTCACGACGAAGACCGACTCCAGAGTGCGAAAGTCAACCGCCGGCTGCACGATGGCCCGCTGGAATAGCTCGGCCTCGTTGCGCTCCACCTGGACGACGCGGCCGATGATCATGCCGGCCGGGAACTTGCCGCCCAGGCCGGAGGTCATGACCAGTTCGCCCACTTCGACGACGTATTGCAGGTCAATCCAGTCAATCGTCGGCAGCGCGCCGCGGCCCGCGCCGCGCAGGATGCCCGTGGCCCGCGTCGTGCCCAGCCGCACGGGGATGGCACTGGCCGTCTCGGTCAGCAGCGCCACCTGGGCGGCGTTGTTGCTGGAGCGATAGATTTGCCCCACCAGGCCGCGGGCCGATTCGACCGGCATGCCGGTGCGCACGCCGTCCTCGACGCCTTTGTCAATGAGAATGCTTTGGATGGCCGGATTGGTGTCCTGGCCGATGACGTCGGCCAGAACGCGGCGATATTCGGGGGTTTCGGCGGCGCGGTTGAACAGGTCGCGCAAGACCTGGGCCTCACCCTGGGCCTCGCTCAACTCTTCGATGGTGCGCGCCTGTTCGTCCACCTGGGCTTGCAGCGCGGCGATCTCCTCGCGGGCGGCGGCCAGATTGCGCGGCCCGGCGATGATGTCGCCGGCGTCGTCGGCGCGGGCCGACGTCCAATCGGTGATGGTCGTCAGGGGATCGCGCACAAAGCCCAGCACGCCCACCAGCGCGCCGGTGCTATCGAGGATGGTCAGCAGCAGGCCGCTGCCGACGAGTACGGCCAGGGTGATCCAGCGAATGCGCTGTTGGGTTCGCCCCAGGTTCATGGTGGTTGGCCGCCGGCGGCCGCCGGGCCGCCGCTAGTGGCGCGTGCTGCCCCGGTGCAGGCCGACCAGGACGCGCTCGTAGTTATCCAGGTCTTCCAGCACGCGACCCGCGCCGCGGGCGACACAGGTCATGGCGTCTTCGGCCACCCAGACGCGCATCTTGACCGCATCCTCCAGCCGGTCGGCCAGCCCCTGGATGAGCGCGCCGCCGCCGGCCAAACAAACGCCGGTCTCGATCAGGTCGGAGACGAGTTCGGGCGGCGTCTCGTCCAGCGCGTCGAGGACGGTGTCCACAATGACGTTGATGGACGGCGACATGGCTTCGCGCAGTTCGATGCTGCTGATCTCGACTACTTGCGGCAGGCCGGTGATGAGGTTGCGACCGCGCACCGACATTGTCTTCTCTTCCGGCAGGGGGAAGGCCGAACCGATGGCGATCTTCGACCGCTCGGCCATGCGCTCGCCGATGAGCAGGTTGTACTTGTTGCGGACGTAGGCGATGATGTCCTCGTCCATCTCGTCGCCGGCCACGCGGATGGAGCGGCTGACGACAATGCCGCCCATGGCGAAGACGGCCACTTCCGTGGTGCCGCCGCCGATGTCCACGACCATGCTGCCGCGCGATTCGATGATCGGCAGCCCGGAACCGATGGCCGCGGCCATTGGCTCTTCGATCAGGTAGGCCTCGCGCGCGCCGGCGGAGATGGTGGCGTCGTAAACGGCGCGCTTCTCCACCTCGGTCACGCCGCTGGGCACGCCAACGACGACGCGCGGCCGGGGGAAGGGCACGAGCATCTGCTCGTGGGCCTTGTCAATGAAGTACTTGAGCATCGCCTCGGTGATCTCGAACTCGGAGATGACGCCGTCGCGCAGGGGGCGAATGGCGACGATGTCGCCGGGGGTGCGGCCGACCATCTCGCGCGCCTCGGCGCCGATAGCCAGCGGCCGGCGGGTGCGCTTGTTGATGGCCACCCACGACGGCTCGTTGATGACGATGCCCTTATCGCGCACGGCCACCAGCGTGTTGGCCGTACCCAGGTCAATGCCGATGTCGAGAGAGAAGAAGCCCAGCAGCCAATCGAGTGGTCTGAACAAAGTATCTACGTGTCCTTAGCCAATGTTTTTGCCCGCTGTCCAGTCGCCGCCGATGAAGCCGCCACCTGTTGCTAAAAGGCGAGCGCGTAGGCGAACCGACACGGTTCCATGCGTCCAATCTCTCAATTATAACATAGGTCGAATGGCCGTCACGCCGCCGTTGGTTCTCCTCATTTCCAGTTTAGAGAGCCGGCCCGCTTTTTCTTCCCTAACCCCTAATTAACGCTAACCAAACGTCCGCCCCACGTGGGCCGAATGTGATATGATCAGGCCAGGAGAGTGAACCACTGATGGCTCGACAAGCGATGTTCGACGGTCTGGTCTACGACGACTATGAAAACCTGCTGACGACGACGGTCATCGGCGGCGAGGCGCAATACGTCTTCGACGACGACGGCTTTCGCCGCCACATTGACGCCGAAGTTGTCGATCGACAGGTGTTGGGCTTCTTCCTGAACCAGCTCCAGCAGAACAAAGACCTGGCTGTGGAGCAGGCGCTGAAGATGCTGGGCAGCGACGATCTGCTGACCAAGGCGGCGGTTGACGCCTCACTACGCAACATCAACGAGGAGCAGATCATGGCCCAGGGCGTGCCCGCCCAGGCGCGCGACATGCTGGGGATGTTGGGCTTTCGGGTGGTGATTGATATGCACGGCGAGGTGCTGCGGTTGGATCAGCCTAGCGCGCCTGAAGATGACTCTGGCGAGTAAGCTGCCTCAGTACGCGCCTCTTCTACTAATTAAATGCGGTATCGTCTGCAACAATATCCGCACATCCAACCCCAACGACCAGTTCTCAATATAGTAAATATCCAGCAAACACAACTCGTCGAAGGTCAAATCCGACCGGCCGCTGACTTGCCATAGCCCCGTCAGGCCACCGACGACGGCCAACCGCTGCCGGTGCCACGGCCGGTAAGCGGCCACCTCTTCCGGCAGCGGCGGCCGCGGCCCCACCAGGCTCATCTGCCCGCGCAAGACGTTGTAGAGCTGTGGCAGCTCGTCCAGGCTCAGGCGGCGAATGACCCGGCCGACCGACGTCAGCCGCGGGTCGTGCTTGATCTTGAACATTGGCCCGTCGGCTTCGTTCAACTCGCGCAGCGCCTCTTTTTGCTCATCAGCCCCCACCACCATCGAGCGAAACTTGTACATGTTGAACGGCCGCCCCTCGCGGCCGATGCGCGGCGAGGCGTAGAGCACCGGCCCGGCCGACTCCAGCCGAATGGCGATGGCGACAAGCCCCATGACTACCAGCGCCGGCAGGCCCAGCAGAGCGACGATGGCCAGATCGAGCGCCCGCTTGAAGAACAGGTTGGGCCGGCTGATGTGGCCATAGGCGGCCATGTCGCGCACGCCCAACACCGGGATGCCGCCCATGTTGTTGAACTCCACCCGGTTGAGGCTCAGTTGCAGCAGATCGGGCACGACCTGGACGCGCGCGCCGTGCTGCTGCGACACTTGCAGCAGGCTCAACATCTGCCGGTGCATCTCGCCGGGCAGGGCGATGAAGACGGTCTGCACCGGGGCGAACTCCAGCAGCCGGCGGTCAAGGTCGTCGAAGTGGCCCAGACGGGGGATGCGCCCCAGGCCGATGTTGTTCTCCTGGCCGCCGTCGTCCAGATAGCCCAAAACGGAGAAGCCCAGGTCGGGCCGGGCCAGCAGGGTGCGCATCAGGCCGCGGCCGGCCTCGCCCACGCCGATGACCAGCGCCCGCGCCGCGCCAATGCCCCGCCGGTAGAGGGCGTTGAGCAGCAGGCGGCGGATGAGTCGCGCGATGGCGATGAACAGGACGATGAACAGCAGCGCCCAGAAGATGAGCAGGCGTGAGAAGGGGGCCGGCTGGAAGAAAAAGGTCACGGCCATCATCAGGGTGATGCCCGCCGCCGTGGCCGTGCCCACGCGCGTGACCTCCTCCAGCCACGAATCGCCGCGCCGCCGCCAGACGCCGGTGGTCTGGTAGGTCAGCGCCAGCAGGCCGGTCAGCACCAGTTGTTGGCCGATGTAGCTGCGGTACGGTTCCAGGAATGTCACCGGCAAAAGCCACTGCCAGACGTAGCGGGCGACGTAGGCCAGCACAAAGCCCAGGTTTATGAGCAGCAGATCGGTGACGATGGTTGTCCACTGGATGGCGCGCCGGTTCATCGCACCCCCTCCGGCGCGGCCAGGGCGCGGTCATAGACGGCGGCCGTCGCCTGCCCGGCGCGCGCCCAGGAGAAGCGCCGCGCCTGCTCCGGCCCGGCGGCGCGCAGTTGGGCCACCAGTTCCGGCCGGTCGAGCACGTCGGCCAGGCGGGCGGCCAGCTCAGCGGCGTTGATCGGGTCGAAGTAGAGCGCTGCGTCGCCGCCGGCCTCCGGCAAGGACGAGGTGCGCGCGGCGACGACCGGCGTGGCGCAGGCCAGCGCCTCGACGATGGGCAGGCCAAACCCCTCGTAGAGCGACGGCAAAACCAACGCGGCGGCGGCGTTGTACCACAGCGGCAGCTCGTCGTCGTCCACGTAGCCGGCGAAGCGCACCCGCCGGCCCAGCCCCAACTCGTTCACGCGGGCGAAGATGGCGTCGTAGAACCAGCCCTTGCCGCCCACCAGCACCAGCGGCGCGTCGTCGCGCCCCAGCCGGGCCAGTGCGTCGAGCAGCAGGGGCACGTTCTTGCGCGGCTGCAGCGTGCCGACGTGGAGAAGGAAGCGCTCCGGCAGTTCGCGGCGGCGGCGGAAGGCGGCCACCTCGTCGGGCGGCAACGGTCGGTAGGCGTCGCCCACGCCGGGCACAACCACGTCAATCCGCTCCAGGGGCACGCCATAGACGCGATGCACGTCCTGCCGGCCCGACTCAGAGATGGCGATGAGCCGCCGCGCATGGCGGCAGGAGGTGGCTGTGGCGGCGTGGAGGTAGCGCCGCTGGAGGGGCGGGAAGGCTTCGGGGTAGTGGACGAAGCTCAGGTCGTAGAGCGTGACCACCGCCGGGCAGGGGGCCAGCCGCGGCATGGCAAAGGCCATACTGTGGATCAGGTCCAGCCCATCGCGCCGCGCCCGCCACGGCCAGACGGCCTGCTCCCAGGCGATGCGCGCCGGGGGGCGCTCCGTCGGCAGGGGGGTCGAGCGCACACGCCAGTCGGGCCGCGCCGTCCAGGCGTCCGTCTGGCGCGTGTAGATTGTGTAGTGGCGCGCCTCATCCGCCGGCAGATGACCCAGCACCTGATAGATGTACTGGTGAATGCCCGCGCGACGATAGCCGGCTTCGCCCGACAGAAGATGGGCGTTGATGCCGATATTGAACTGTCGCCTGGCGTGTGGTGAGTGAGGCGTGGCCAACCTTACGGCCCCCGGTCTCGACTGTTGTTGCGGGCAAGCATTCGGACAATTATACGATCATCCGGTCTGTAGGGCGATTTGCCAAATCGCCTACCACTATGATAGACTACGTTATGTTTACACGTTCGGCCGCCGGCCGAGACTGCCTAGCCATTGAGAGGAGGCTGCGGGTGAAACGCACAACCTATTCCCTGTTGTTGGCCGCAACGGCCCTGTTGATCCTGGCGCTCAGCGCCTGTGTCCGGCCCGCGCCCGGCACGGAAAACCTGCCCGAAGCGACGGCCACCCTGCCCGGCGCGCTCCTGCCGACGCAGCCCCTGCCCACGGCTATCATCCCCAGCGTCCCCTCGCCCACGCCGCTGCCGGTCGTGCCGGTGGAGGCCAGCCCCACGCCGCTGCCGGTCGTCGAGCCGACGGCCGCGCCGGCCGTCCAGCCCACGGCCCCGGCCACCGGCGAGAGAATCCACGTCGTTGTGGCCGGCGAGAACCTGTTCCGCATCGGCTTGCAGTATGGCTTCACGGCGCAAGAGCTGGCCACCTATAACAATATTCCCAACGTAGACCGCATCAACGTCGGCCAGGAAATCCGCATCCCGCCACAGCCGTAGAATCCGAGTTTCTTCCTGGGAACTTGGTTCTAGCTCATTCATGGACCTCCAACAATCCCGCATCGTCTGGGAGGGGAAGTGGCGCCTCCGCGTGGATACCTTCCGGTTGGCCGATGGCCGCGTCTATGAGCGCGGCGTCATTGACCACCCCGGCGCGGTTGTCGTCGTGCCCCTGCTGCCCGGCGACGACGGCCCGCAAGTGCTGATGCTGCGCCAGTATCGTCCGGCGCTCGACCTCACCATCCTGGAGCTGCCGGCCGGCACGCGCGAGCCGGATGAGCCGTGGCTCCTCTGCGCCCAGCGCGAGTTGCGCGAGGAGACCGGCCAACGCGCGGCGACCTTCACTGCTTTGGGCGAAGTCTGGGCCGCGCCGGGGCTGACGAACGAGCGGATGGCCGTCTTTCTGGCCGAGGGGCTGTCCGGCGACCCGCTGCCGATGGACGAGGATGAGCAGATCGCCGTCGAGCCGTGGCCGTTGGCCGAACTGGCGGCGATGGCCCTTGATGGGCGGCTGGACGACGCCAAGAGCGTCGTCGGCATCCTGCGCGCCACCCGCCACCTGGCTTCGAGTTAGTGGGGAAGAGCTCACGCAAAGTCGCTAAGGGGCAAAGGCGCTAAGGAAGAAGAGAAAGCTCTTTACTTTCTTCCTTTGTGCCTTTGCCCCTTAGCGACTTTGCGTGAGCTTCTTAGCCTAAGAGTGGTCGTCGCGCTCGTGCTCTTCGCCGAAGTTCTTCAACTCCGTGGCCAACTCCTGCAAGCGCGACATCACCGCGTGATGCACGGTTCCCGCCGGGTATTCGCCGTGGGCGTCCAGCGCGCCGGCCGGTATGCCCGTCAGCAAGTGCAGCCCCTCTTCAATGGTGCTGACCGGCCAGATGTGGAACTGCCCATCGCGCGCCGCCTGCACCACGTCTTCGCGCAGCATCAGGTTGATGACGTTGGTGGCCGGAATGATGACCCCCTGCGCGCCGGTCAGACCACGGGCGCGGCAGATATCGAAGAACCCTTCGATCTTCTCGTTGACGTCGCCGATGGGCTGAATTTCGCCCCGCTGGTTGACCGAGCCGGTGACGCTGATGTCCTGGCGGATAGGAATCTGGCTCAGGCTGGACAGCAGCGCATACAGCTCACTCGACGCGGCGCTGTCGCCGTCAATGTAGCCGTAGCTCTGCTCGAACGTCAGGCTGGCGTTGAGCGATAGCGGCTGGCGCTGGGCATACGTCCCGCCCAGATAGGCATTCAGCGTCAGCACCCCCTTGTCGTGGATGGGGTCGGACATGTCCGTCTCGCGCTCGATGTGGATGACGCCATCGTCGCCCATGAAGGTGCGGGCGGTGATGCGCCCCGGCTCGCCGAAGGTGAACTCGCCGATGGTGTACGTCCCCAGGCCGTTGACCTGGCCGACGACCCTGCCCTCGGTAGCGATGAACACCGTGCCCTCCAGGATGGCCTCGCGCGACTGCTCGGCGGCCAGGTTGGCCCGCAGCGTGCGCTCGTCCAGCGCCTGCTGCACGTCTTCGCCGGCCACCACCTCGTGGCCGTTGGCCCCGGCCCAATAGTCGGCCTCGCGCGCCAAATCGGCGATGGCCCCGAAGCGCGTGCTCAACTTGCACTGGTGTTCGGCTATGCGCGCGCCATGCTCGATGATCTTGGCCACGGCGGCGCGGTCGAAGGCGCGCAGCTCCTCTTCCTGGCTGCGGGCGGCCATGAATTCGGCATACGACTGCTCGTTGGTCGCGTTGCGGGGCATGGTGTCGCTGAAGTCGGCCCGCACCTTGAACAGGTCGCGGAACTCCTCATCTTTGAACAGCGAGTAGTAGGTCGCCGCGCTGCCCAGCAGGATGACCTTCAGGTGCAGCGGCACCGGCTCCGGCCACAGCGAGCTGGCGATGACCGGCCCGTCGGACTGCGGCGGCCGCATCTCGATCTCCTCGGCCTTCAGCGATCGCTTCAAAGCCTCCCACGTGTCACGCTGGCGATCCAGATGCATGGCATACATTACCAGATAGCCGCCGTTGGCCCGGTGCAGGTCGCCGGGCTTGATCTGCGTGTAGTGCGTCGTAATGGTGTGGCCCTGCGGCTCATACTCCAGCACGCCGAACAGGTTGTCGTGCGTCGGGTTGAGTTGGACGATGACCGGCGCGCCCTCTTCGGCGCTGTTGTCCACCAGCACGTTGACCTCGTAGCGCCGCAAGTCCACCAGTTGGTCGAACTCCTTCTCGTCCAGCCCCGACGCGGCCCGCGAGACCTGATCGAGCAGGTCTTCGCGCACGTCATCGAGGTACTCGGCCAGCGGCGGCTGCTCTTCATACTGGGCGCGGACGGCGTCGAACTCGTCTTTGGTGGCCGTGTCGGCCACGTCGCTATCCAGCTTCTGGCGCTCCTCGCGGGCGTCGCGCTCCAGCCGGCGCAACTCGCGCAGGATGTCCTGAAGCTCGGCTTGCAGAGCGCGCTGAGCGTCGCGGCGGCTGGTGTGGTCGGCGTCGGCCGCGCCGCTGTCGGCCGCCTTGCTGTTGCCGCCCTCGTCGTCGTCTTCGGCGGCCGTCACGGTCAGGCCCGAAGCCGTCTCTTGCAGCTCAAAGCCCTGCTCCGTCGCCTTGCGCTCCAGCGCGTCGAGCATCTCCTCGCGCCGGTCGGTCACCTTCTGGTCTAGCGCCTGCACCGTCCGGCGATAGGCCTCGCTTTCAAACGCCTGCGTCAGTTCCGACTGGATGGTCTCCATGAGCTGCTTCATGCGCTCGGCCAGCAGCGTGCCCTGGCCGGGGGCCAGGCTCATGGCTCGCGGCCGGTGGGGGGCGTCGAAGTTGTGGATGTAGATCCAGTCCGGCGGGGTCGGCTCGTTGCCGCAGCGCTCGCGCAGGAAGTGGCGAATGGCCATGCTGCGCCCCGTGCCCGGCGACCCCATGACGTAGATGTTGTACCCTTTGCTCTTCAGCCCCATGCCGAACTCCAGCGCGCGCGTGGCCCGCGGCTGGCCGATGATGGCCGTTGACGGCGCAACGTCGGCCGTCGTCGCGAACGACAACCCGGCCGGGTCGCAGATCTGACGGAGTCTATCCGGTGAAAGGGGCTTCACATGTGTCGGCATTGCCTTCTTGATTGAACACCTCTCCATAAGGGGGTCGAATGGGAATCATACTGTTGGATCGCGCCGTCGGCAACCGTAGCGCGATTCTCCAGAATCGCGCATCTAGCATCGCCAGCCGTAGCGCGATTCTCCAGAATCGCGCCGTCTATGCGCTTAGAAGCGCGATTCTGGAGAATCGCGCTACGCGCCGGCAGTTGGTCTCCGGCGGTGGGCGTGATAGGATTCACCGGGGCAACGATTGAACCGGAGGCCGTATGTTTAACTTCGCGGATCAAGTGGTCGTCATCACCGGCGGGGCGGGCAATTTGGGCGCGGCTCTGGCCCGCGGCTTCTATCGCGCCGGGGCGCGTGTGGCTGTGGTTGACCGCCGCCGCGAGACGACGGCCGAGGTGCTGGGCAGCGACGTGCCCGAAGGGGAGTACTGCGCCTACGTGACCGGCAATCTGATGGACGAACGCTCCGTGACCGAAATGGTCGCCTCCATCCACGAGCGCTTCGGCCACATTGACGTGCTGGTCAACGCCGCCGGCGGCTATCGTGCCGGCGCGCCGTTGCACGAGACGCCGACCGAGACGTGGGAGTTCAACATGAACCTCAACGCCCGCACCGTCTTCTTTATGTCCCGCGCCGTCATCCCCCACATGCTGACCCGTGGGCGGGGCCGCATCGTCAACGTCGCCGCCCGCGCCGCGCTGGCCGGCACGGCCGAGGCCGGTCCCTACGTCGCCTCCAAGATGGCCGTCATCCGCCTGACCGAAGCGATGGCCGCCGAGTTGGGCGAGCGGGGCATCACCGTCAACTGCGTTCTGCCCGGCCGCATGGACACCCCCGCCAACCGCGCCGAACAGCCGGACGCCGACTTCAGCCGTTGGGTCGCGCCCGAGTCAATGGCCAACGTCATCCTCTTCCTGGCCTCCGACGCGGCCCGGGACATCAACGGCGCGGCCGTGCCGGTCTATGGCCGGGGGTGAATTGAGCCACAAGCCGCTAACAACAACCACCAAATTCATCTTCGGCCTGGGCGACTGGGGCACCTCGGCCGCGGCCACGGCGCGCAACGTCTTCTGGTTCATCTTCCTGACCAACGTCGTCGGCCTGAGCGCCGGGCTGGCCGGGGGCGTGTGGCTGGTCGGCCGCCTGTGGGACGCCGTCAACGACCCGCTCATCGGCAGCATCAGCGACCGGCTGCACTCCCGCTGGGGGCGGCGGCGGCCGTTCCTGCTCTTCGGCTCCATCCCGTTCGCCCTGACCTTCTTCCTGCTCTTCGTCGTGCCGCCGTTCGAGAACGAGGCGGCCCTGGTCATCTACTACAGCGTCATGTTCCTGCTCTACGACACGCTCTACACCATCGTCAACGTACCCTACCTATCCTTGGTGCCGGAGTTGACCGAAGAGTACGACGAACGCAGCAGCCTGACCGGCTGGCGCACGGGCTTCTCCTTTCTGGCCCAACTGGTGACGGCCGGGGCGTTCAAGCTGTTGGCCGAGCACGTCTTCGCCCCCTGGTTCGGCGGCGGGTCGGATGGGTTGCGCGCCGGCTATCTGCTGGCCGCCGGCCTGTGGGCGCTCAGCATGGCCCTGCCGTTCATCCTGCTCGTCCTGGTCATCCGCGAGCCGGAGGTGGAGCCGGTCGCTTCCCCCCTGCGGCCGGTGGCCAATTTCCGCGAGGTGTTCGCCAACCGGCCGTTCCGGCTGGCGGCGTTTATCTACCTGCTGTGCTTCACTACCGGCGACGTCATTCTGGTCGTCCTGGTGCGCTATCTCATTGACTATGTCCGTGTCCGGCCCGGCTTCGACAACATCGTCCTCGTTACCGTGCTGGCCACCTCGCTACTCAGTATCCCGGCCGTGTTGGCCCTCATGCGCCGCACCAACAAGCGCACCGCCTACCTGATCAGCATTGGATTCATGGTCGTCGTGCTGACCGTCGGCGCGTTCGTGCCGCCCGGCCGGCCCAACCCGCTGCTCATCGGCGCGGTGCTGGCCGGGGTTGGCTTCGCGGCCATGAGCATCATCCCCTGGGCCATCGTCGCCGACGTCATTGACGTGGACGAACTCCACACCGGCGAACGGCGCGAGGGGCTATACACCGGCTACCTCGTCTTCCTGCGCAAGTTTGGCACGGGGGTGTTGGTCTTCGGCGTCGGCCAACTGCTGGCCATCACCGGCTACGTCAGTTCCACCACCGGCAGCGCCTTCATTGAGCAGCCGCAGAGCGCGCTGATGGCCATGCGCTTTCTGGTCACTGTCGTTCCGGCCGTCGCCCTGGGGTTGTCGCTCGTCCTGGCCTGGCGCTTCCCCATTGACCGCGCCAGCCACGAAGCAGTGCGCCGCGCCCTGGATGAGCGGCGGGCGGCGGGCCGGGTGGCTTCCGAGGAACTGGGGAGTCTATAGAAGCAGGGAGAGGGACGCGGAGAGACGCAGAGGAGCGCGGAGAGACGCAGAGATCAAAGGAAATGAGAGGCACACAGAGGCACACAGCGACACACAGCGGCACACGGAGAGATAGATTCTTCCCTCTGCGTCTCTCTGCGCTTCTCAGCGTCTCTCCGCGTCCCTCTTTTCAACTATTCACAAAGGAGCTTAACCATGTTACAAGTTGGCGATCTCGCCCCCGATTTTGAGTTGTTGACCGACGAGAACCAGCCATTGCGGCTGTCCGACCTGCGCGGCCGTCGGGTGGTGCTGTTCTTCTTCCCCCGCGCCGACACGCCCGGCTGCACCGCCCAGGCCTGCGGCTTCCGCGACCGCCTGCCGGTCATTGAGGCCGGCAACGCCACCGTGCTGGGCCTCAGCCCCGACCTGCCCGAAGCGCTGGCCAAGTGGCGGGCCAAGGAGAAGCTGCCCTACAATCTGCTGTCCGACCCCAACCACGAGGTGGCCGACGCCTTCGGCGCGTGGGGCGAGAAGACCTCGTTCGGCAAGACCTACGACGGCATCCTGCGCGGCCACGCCATCATCGGCGTGGATGGGCGCATAGAAGACCTGCGCGTGCGCATCAAGCCCGATGAGAGTGTGCAGGCGGCGGTGGAGTTTCTGGGAAGTCATTAAGACCCTCTCCCTAACCCTCTCCCAGAGGGCGAGGGGATAAGCGACCCTCTCCCTAGCCCTCTCCCAGGGGGCGAGGGGACGCCGATCCCCCTCCCTGTGGGAGGGGTTAGGGGAGGGCAGTGAGGTGACAACAATGCGCGCAATTCGCTTTCATCAATTTGGCCCACCAGCCGAGGTATTGCACCTGGAGGAGCAGCCCGACGAAGCGCCTGGGCCGGGGCAGGTGCAATTGCGGCTGACCCACCGCTCAATCAACCCGTCCGACCTGCTGACCATCAGCGGGCAATACGGCCGCCTGCCCCGCCCGCCGGCCACGCCGGGGCTGGAGGGCGTTGGCCGGGTGGTGGCGCTGGGCGAGGGCGTGGCCGGCTGGCGTGTTGGCGACCGGGCCATCCCTCTGGGCGCGGCCGGCACGTGGCGCGAGAGCATCACCGTCAGCGCCGCCCAACTGCTGCCCGTGCCCGACGCCGTGGGCGACGAGACGGCGGCGCAGTTCGTCGTCAACCCGGTGACGGCCTGGGTCATGCTGGAGGAGGAGCTGGCCCTGCGGCCCGGCGACTGGCTGGCCCAGACGGCCGCCGGTTCGACGCTCGGCCGGCTGGTCATCCGACTGGCCCAATTGCGCGGCTATCGCACCGTCAACTTCGTGCGCCGGCCGGAGCAGGCCGACGAACTGCTGGCGCTGGGGGCTGATGCCGCGTTTTGTACCGACGAGGCGGACGTGGTCGAGCGCGTGCGGGCGCTGACCGGCGGCCGCGGCGTGGCCGGGGCGCTGGACGCCGTCGGCGGCGAGACGGGCGCGCTGGCGTTGCGCTGCCTGCGGTCGGGCGGCACACTGGTCGTCTACGGCCTGCTGGGCGGCGAACCGCTGCCGCTCCACAACGGCGAGATGCTCTTCCGCGGCCTGACCGTGCGCGGCTTCTGGCTGTCCCACTGGTTCCAGCACACCCCGCCGGAGCGGGTGCAGCCGGCGCTGCTGGGCCTCATGGGGCTGATGGCCGCCGGGCAGCTCGTGCCCCCGGTCGAGGCGACCTACGACCTGGCCGACTTCCGCGCCGCCGTGGCCCACGCCGAGCGGCCGGGCCGGCAGGGCAAGCTGCTGCTGACCGGCTGACGCACCAACTTTGAACCAATTTCACAAATGTGAATAGGCGGCTGTCGAAATCGTCGTTTCCCGTTCGTCATTTATGTAGAAGGCCAACGCCGATGACAATGCGCAACACACGTGTGTATGCTTAATCTGTGTAATCGGCGTAATCTGTGGTTTCTTCTTCTTAAATAAGGAGACGAGAGATGCAATACATGCTGTTGATCTACGTAGACCCGGCGACCTACGCGGGCATGACCGAAGAGCAGGGCCAGGCCGAGATGGCCGAGTACTTCACCCTCGGCCCCTCGCTGCGCGAACGCGGCTTCACCGTATCGGGCGAGGCGCTCCAGCCCATCGAAACGGCCACGACGGTGCGCGTCCGCGACGGCCAGGCGCTCATCACCGACGGCCCCTTCGCCGAGACGAAGGAGCACCTGGGCGGCTTCTACCTGGTGGACGTGCCCGATCTGGACGCGGCCATCGAGGTCGCCCAGCGCATCCCCGACGTGCGCCGCGGCTCGGTCGAAATTCGGCCAGTCGTTGTCTTCGGCTAAGGTTCGCGGACAAAAAGCTCACGTCAAGGCGCGAAGGGGCTAAGAACGCCAAGAAGAATCTCACGCAAAGACGCAAAGTACGCCAGGCTTAAGAAGCTTTCTTTTCTTTGCGTACTTTGCGTCTTTGCGTGAGATTCTTCTTCCGACATCTATGGCCGATGTTCACGACGCCATCGAGCGTGTCTTCCGTGAGGAGCACGGCCGCGTCCTGGCCATCCTCATCGCCGCGCTGGGCGACTTCGACCTGGCCGAGGACGCCCTGGCCGAGACGCTCCTGACGGCGCTGGAGCGCTGGCCGGGCGACGGCCTGCCCGACAACCCGGCGGCGTGGATGGTGACCGTGGCCCGGCGCAAGGCGCTTGACCGGTTGCGGCGCGAGCGCACGCTGGCCGGCAAGACGGCCCTGCTGGCCGACCTGGCCGGCGACCCCTTCGACGACCCCGCAGCAATGGACGAGACCCCGATCCCCGACGAACGGCTGAAGCTGCTCTTCACCTGCTGCCATCCGGCCCTGGCCTTAGAGGCGCGCGTGGCCCTGACGTTGCGCACGCTGGGCGGGCTGAGCACGGTCGAGATCGCCCGCGCCTTCCTGGTGGCGACGCCGGCGATGAACCAGCGCCTGACGCGGGCCAAGACCAAGATTCGCGCCGCGGGCATTCCCTATGACGTGCCGCCGCTGTCGGCCATCGGCGAGCGGCTCGACGGCGTGCTCCACGTCCTCTACCTCATCTTCAACGAAGGCTACGCGGCCACGTCGGGCGACGACCACGTGCGCGCCGACCTGTGCGCCGAGGCCATCCGCCTGACGGCCGTCCTGGTGGATTTGCTGGCCGCCCGGCCCGACCTGGGGCCGTGGCCGGAGGCGATGGGGCTGCTGGCGCTGATGCGGCTGCACGACTCGCGCCGCGCCGCCCGCCTCGACGACGCCGGCGACATCGTTCTGCTGGAAGATCAGGATCGCCGCCTGTGGAACCGGGCGGCCATTGACGCCGGGCTGATGTTGCTCGACCGGGCGCTGGCCTTGCGCCAACCGGGGCCGTACCAGATTCAAGCGGCCATCGCCGCGCTGCACGCACGGGCGGCCACCCCGGCCGACACCGACTGGCCGCAGATCGCCGCCCTCTACGGCGAACTGCTGCGCCGCGTGCCCTCGCCGGTGGTGGCGTTGAACCGCGCCGTGGCCGTGGGCATGGCCCGCGGGCCGCTGGCCGGGCTGGCGCTGCTGCAAGAGCCGGCGCTGGCCGAGGCGCTCGACGGCTACCGCTGGTACCACGCCGCCGCGGCCGACTTCCTGCGCCGCGCCGGCTTCCGCGCTGAGGCCCGCGCCGCCTACGTCCGCGCCCTGGCCCTATGCGACAACCGCGCCGAGGCGGCCTTTCTGGCCCGGCGGATTGACGAGACGAGCTAGAAGAAAATCTCACGCAAAGACGCAAAGTACGCCAAGCCTGGAATCTTTCCGGGCTTGGCGTACTTTGCGTCTTTGCGTGAGATTCTTCTCACTCTACGACGATTGCATCAGGCAGCAGAAAGCGCCCGTCGGGTAGCGGCCCGCTCGCGTCGGCGGCGCTCAGGCGGGGCAGCCCCTCGGTCGGGGCGTAGAAGCCGACGGCCACGCGGTAGTCGCCGGGCGGCAGGGCCGACAGGTCGAACGTCAGCCCATCGGCCACGACTTCGCCCGGCTGCCACTGGCCGGTCGGGTAGCTGTCGCCGGCCGGCGCGCCGTCCACCTGGGCGACGATGTTGCCGGCGGCGTCGAGCAGGTGGACGAAGCGAGTGAAGTCGCCCGGCGCGCCGGCCGCCTGCCAGAACAGCGTTAGCCGCAGCGCGTCGCCATCGCGTTCCAGCCGATAGCCGGGCAGGGTGATGAGCGGCCCGCCGTCGTCGGCAAAGGTGGCCGTAGTGGGCGACAACGCATCGGGTAATGCAAAACTCGGTTCGTGTAGTCGTGCTTCCCAGCGGCCACCAGCCCACATCATCACCCCCACCCGTCGCGTCAGCAGCGTCCGGCCGTCGCCGGGGTCATAGAGGCTCATGACCAGTGGGTAATCGCCTTCGGCCGGGGCGGCAGCGGGCAGGCGCAGGGCCAGCCAGTCGGCCGTCCACTCCCCCGCCGGCCAGAGCGTGCTGGGCTGGAAGCCATAGCCCGGCTGGGCGTCCAGTTGGGCCAGCACGCCGCCGGCCGCGTCCTGCAAGCGCCACGAGAACTGAGCGCGCCCCCCCAGCGGCCGGGCCGTGTACCAGGCGAAGCGCCCGTCGAGCGTCGTCGCGTCGCGCAGGGTCAGGGCGAGCGTCCAAACATCAAGGTCGCCTTGTAGGGCGGGATGGTATCCCGCCTCTTGGGCCGACGTGGGAAGTAGAGGCGGGGCGGGATGGTATCCCGCCTCTTCCGCCGTCGAGAGCAGAGGAAGAGGCGGGATACCATCCCGCCCTACAACCCGCACCGGCCGCAAGAAGAGATCGCCCCGCGTGCCGCCGGAGGGCAGCAGCGCGCGCGCCCCGTCGAGCGTCAGCCGCGGCACGTAGAGGCCGGGCGGCGCGTCGGTCGGGACGGGCAGGACGAAGACGGCCGTCGCCTCGCTCAACGGCGTGGTGGCTGAAGCGACAACGGGCGGCGTGGCTGCGCCTTCGGCCGTGGGGCGGGCCGCGGCCGGCGTCACCAGGGCCAGCGTCGCCACGCGGCCATCGCCCGGGGCGACACTCAGCGTCACCGTCAGTGTCGCGCCCGCAGTCAGTTCGCCGGCGCTGTAGCCGTACTCATAGAGCCGCGCCCCGCCCTCGAAGGCCACGCCGCCGGGATCGTGGTGCAGGTAGGCCATTTGGGCGAAGTCCCACGTCAGGTCGCCGGACGGCAGTTCGCGCGGGTCGTCGCGCCAGGCGAAGGCCAGGCCGATGATCAGTAAGCAGTAAGCAGTGAGCAGTATCCAGTGGGCCGGCGCGGAGTGCGCATCCTCAGATGCGCCGTCGGCGAGTAGCGAGTTATCGTTGGTCGTTGGTCGTTGGTCGTTAGTCGGTGGTCTGTCGTCCGTCAGCGGTCGGCGGTCGGCGGTCGGCGGTCGTGCCCAACGACCAACCACCAACAACGCGACAACAATCAAGACAGCAATGAACGACACCCACTCCGCCGCCGCCCGCACCGGCGTCCGGCCAAGCTCCAGGGCCACGCTGTGCGTCCCGGCGGGCACGACCAGCGTCATCAGACCGGAGCCGAGTTGCGATCAATTCGGCCGGCTGCCCGTCCACCGTGGCCCGCCAGCCCGGCCAGGCGAGCGTCGGCAGCCCGACAGTGGCCCCGCCCGGCCCGGCGCTCATCTCCCACGTCTGCCGCGTCGCCGTCCGCGCCCGCAAGGTGGCCGCCGATAACTCCCCGGCCACGGCCACGGCGCGGTCGCGCTGCCCGCTGTTGAGCCAGGCGCTCGTCCACGGGCGGGGGGCGGCCGTCGGCGTCAGATACTCGGCGCTGACCGTCGTGCCGATGTTGCCGGTGAACCACTCGTACTGCGCCAGCCGCTCAGCGGTCACGTCGGCGTCGGTCAGGATGAGGTGGTCGGTGGTCAGGCCGAAGAGGGTGGCGGCAATGAGGATGAGGCTGGCTCCAATGGCGAGCAGGGGGGCAGGAGAGCGGGGGAGCAGGGGTGAACCGTTCACCCCTGCTCCCCTGCTCCCTCGCTCCCCTGCCCAACTTACCAACCCACCCGTCAATAAGGCAGCAAACAACGCCTGCACCGACAGAAAGCGCCACGGGAACTGCGTGAAGGACAGCAGCGGCAAGTGCTCCCACAGAGGGCGGGAGAGAGGGGTGATCATGAACGTGGCCAGCAGGAAGGCGGCGGTGATGAAGAGCAGGGGGGCAGGGGAGCGGGGGAGCAGGGGAGAACTCCCTCGCCCTTTGGGAGAGGGTTGGGGAGAGGGTGGTTTCCCCTGCCCCCCTGCCCCCCCGCTCCCCCGCTCCCCCGCACCATTCCTAATTCGCCAGAGGAGCGCCACCGCCCCCGCGACCGCCAACCCCGCCTGCACCAGCCCCATGCGGAAGGCCACGCCGCCGTCGGGGTTGTAGTCGAACAGCAAGCCGCCCTGCACCAAATCCAGGCCGCGGAAGTGGTTGCTATAGTGGAAGTAGCCCTTCGTCACCGGGCCGAGTTGGGCCAACCCCTGCTCGGCCAGCGCCGGCACGAAGAACCAGGCCGCCAGGGCGAAGGCCAGTCCCAGCGCAGCGGCTATAGGGAGCAAGGTAGACAAGTGTCTACCTTGCTCCCCCATTTTCTCTCTTACCTGCCACACTCTTAGAGCCAGATAGAGCAGCAAAAAGGGCGAGAAAATAAGCGCCGAAATGTTGTGGCTAAGAATCAGCCCGGCATAGGCCAGGGCGAACAAAGCGAGGCGGGTGGCGGGTGGCGGGTGGCGGGTGGCGTGAGGTTCTGCCTCTTCATTGCTAATTCCTAATTCGTAATTCCTAATTAGCCCGTCCGCCGCCAGCAGCACCCACGGGTAAAACGCCATCGCCCAAAACTCGGCCAGCGAGTCGCCGCGGACGTAGACGTTGACCATATGGAACGGGGCGACGGTGTAGGCCACGGCCGCCAGCAGCCCGCCCCACTCCGACCCCAGCCAGCGCCGTGCCAGGGTGTATGTCCCTAGCCCGGCGACGATGAAGCCAGACAGTTGCGCCAGATGAATAGCGCGCACGAAGCTGAAGCCCAGGAAGCGAAAGGCGGCGGCGATATAAATGGAGAGCGGCGCGTAGAAGTTGTAGAACGGATAGCCGTCGCCATAGGCCGCGTCGGGCATCCAGCGGGCGGGGAAGTGGCCGTCGGCCAGGGCGGTCGTCAACTGGTGCAGCCGTTGCAGCAGGAACGGGCTATCGCCGCCGCCGCGCGTGTTCAGCAAGCCCGGCTGCGACAGCGCCGGCCAGGCGGCGAGGCAGGCCACCAGCATGACCGCCAACGGGAAGAGCCAGCCGCGCCGGCGGTCAAGTCGGCGGATGATGGCCCTACTCCTCCGTCCGCATGGCGGCCAGCAAGCGGCCGAACACCGCCCGGTTGACGCCGCGCGGCAGGAAGCGCATGGCCAGCGTGCCGCCGCGATAGAACCAGCCGGGCACGACCACGTCCGACCGCCCCAGGCGGGCCAGGGCGTGGGCCACCACGTCGGCCGCGTCGAGGGCCATGAAGTCATCCAGGCCGGCCAGATCGAGGAACTCGGTGCGCGTTGTGCCGGGGGCCAGCGTCAGCACGTCGAGGCCGTCGCCGCGCAACTCGGCCGCCAGCCCCTCGCCCAGCAGCAGGTCGAACCCCTTGGTGGCCGCGTAGAGGCTCCACAGCGGCGTGCCGACGAAGCCGGCCACCGAGGCGACGATGACCACGCCGCCGCGCCGCCGGACGCGCATGGCCGGGCCAAACTCCCGCGTCAGCAGCAGCGGGGCGCGACAGTTGAGGTTGAGCATCCGCGTCATGTCGTCGGGGGCCATATCCAGCAGCGGGCCGGTGCGGCTGAAGCCGGCGCTGTTGACAAGCAGGCCGATCTCCAGCCCGTCGGTAGCGGCGCGAATGGGCGTGAGGAAGTCGTCGTGGCACAGGTCAATGGCCACGACGCGCGTGTCCACGGCGTGGCGCATGGCCAGCTCGTCGGCCAGCGCCGCCAGCCGCTCGGCTCGCCGGGCGACGAGGACGACGTTCAGCCCCCGCGCCGCTGCCTGCCGGGCAAACTCGCGGCCGATGCCCGACGACGCGCCGGTGATCAGCGCCCACGGGCCATAGCACTCTGCGAAGCTACGCTCCATAGGTCAAGCAAGGAGAAACCACAGATTACACAGATTTCACAGATTCATTCTTGTAATCTGTGAAATCTGTGTAATCTGTGGATAGATTCTTACACTCCAGCCGCGGCGAAGGCGTCGTCAATGATCGTCGCCGCCTCGGCCTGAATCTGCCGCAGGTGGTCGCGCCCCCGGAAGCTCTCGGCGTAGACCTTGTAGATGTTCTCCGTGCCGCTGGGCCGGGCGGCGAACCAGCCGTTCTCAGTCACGACCTTCAGCCCGCCGATGGGCGCGTCGTTGGCCGGGGCGCGGGTCAGCTTGGCCATGATCGGCTCGCCGGCCAGCGTCGCCGCCGACACCAACTCCGGCGTCAGCTTGCCCAGCACCGCCTTGCGCGGCGCGGACACCGGCGTGTCGGCCCGCTCGTAGACCGGATCGCCGAACTGCGCCGCCAGATCGCGGTAGTGCTCGCCGGGGTCGCGGTCGGTGCGGGCCATGATCTCGGCCGCCAGCAGATCCATGATGAAGCCGTCCTTGTCGGTCGTCCACACCGTGCCGTCCCGGCGCAGGAACGACGCCCCAGCGCTCTCCTCACCGCCGAAACCGTACTCGCCGCTGAGCAGGCCGTCCACGAAGAACTTGAAGCCGACCGGCACCTCGGCCAGCCGCCGCCCCAGATGGGCGGCCACGCGGTCAATCATCGAACTGGAGACGAGCGTCTTGCCAATGGCCGCGTCGCTCCGCCAGGCCGGCCGGTTCTGGAACAAGTACCAGATGGCCACGGCCAGGAAGTGGTTGGGGTTCATCAGCCCGGCGCTGGGGGTGACAATGCCGTGGCGGTCGAAGTCGGGGTCGTTGCCGAAGGCGATGTCGTAGTCGTCTTTCAGCCGGATGAGCGAGGCCATGGCGTAGGGGGAGGAGCAGTCCATGCGAATCTTGCCGTCGTGATCCACGGTCATGAAGCCGAAGGTCGGGTCTACATACGGGTTGACGATAGTGAGATTCAGCCCGTAGCGCTCGGCGATCGGCTCCCAGTAGTGGACGCCGGAGCCGCCCATCGGGTCAACGCCCAGGCGCAGCCCCGCGCCGGCGATGGCGTCCATGTCCACCACCGCGGCCAGGTCGGCCACATAGGGGGTGATGTAGTCGCGCTCCTCGGTCGTTTCGGCGGCCAGCGCCCGGCGCAGCGTCACGCGCCGCACGTCGCGCAGCCCGCCGGCCAGCAGGGCGTTGGCCCGGTCTTGAATCCACTTGGTGGCGCTCGTGTCGGCCGGACCGCCCTCCGGCGGGTTGTACTTGAAGCCGCCGTCCTCGGCCGGGTTGTGCGACGGGGTGATGACCACGCCGTCGGCCAGGTCGCGCGGCTTCTGGCGGTTCCAGGTCAGAATGGCGTGGGAGATGACCGGCGTCGGCGTGTAGTCCAGCCCGCTCTGGATGACGACGCGCACGCCGTTGGCGGCCAGCACCTCGACCGCCGTGGCCAGCGCCGGCTCCGACAGGGCGTGGGTGTCCATGCCCACGTAGAGCGGGCCGCTGATGCCCCGCGCGGCCCGGTAGTCGGCGATGGCCTGGGCGATGGCGGCGATGTGGTCGTCGTTGAAGCTGCCGGCCGGCGACGTGCCGCGGTGGCCCGACGTGCCGAAGCTGACCGCTTGCAACGGGTCGGCCGGGTCGGGGTGGATGGTGTAGTAGGCGGTGATGAGACGTGGGACGTTCACCAGTCGTTCGCGTGGAGCCGGTTGGCCGGCCAGTGGGTGTAGGGCCATGTCATCCCCTTTGCTAGGTGTTGAAGGAAAGCGAGTTTGCAGTCTGAGGGGAGTATAGCAAGTAGTAGGGGGATCGTCAGTATGGTACTATTTGGCCCAGTTTATCAATAGGCGGTCGGCCATTGATGAAGCTAAACTGTTAACGGCCAGGCGCGGCGGGTTGAAGAACCCGCCGCTAGCGCGGAAGTGCGTTCAAACGCACTTTCAGAGAGGGACGCGGTTCTTCAGTGCGATTCATCGCACTTCCACGCTAGCGGCGGATTTCAATCCGCTGCGTCTAGTTAGCGCGGTATGGCGATTTATTTGTTCATCTCCTAAAACGCACTTTCAGAGGGCAGTCTTGTTCTCCAGTGCGTTTGAACTCACTTTTACGCTAGCGGTGGATTTCAATCCACCGCATCGGTGGCCGCCAATGCCGGTTGGTGCATAATGTATGGAATATCTGGTCGTTATCGAACAGGGGCAAGACGCATATGGAGCCTACGTACCCGATTTGCCCGGTTGCGTCGCGGCTGCGGACACCAAAGATGAGGTGTTGACCCTAATCCAAGAAGCGATTGTCCTGCATTTGGAGCTAATGCAGGAGGACGGGCTGCCTATTCCTACACCGCACTCGATTAGTGAGTGCGTTGCGGTAGCACTGTGAACGAAAGACAGAGCACACCATGTACGATCCGCCTCATCCTGGAGAGTTCCTTCGCGAGATTTATCTTGAGACCCTTGGCTTGAGCGCCCGGTCTGTCGCCGCCAAGTTGAAAGTATCGCCTTCAACGTTTGCCCGGCTACTAAACGGAAAGAGCGGCATTACTCCGGAGATGGCTTTGCGCCTATCCAAATCGTTGGGACGTTCGGCCGAAAGCTGGCTGGCCATGCAGAGCAACTATGACCTCTGGCAGGCGCGTCAGCGGATCGATCTATCTGAGGTTGAAGAGCTTGAATTGGCTGTTGGTGGATAGTAGGGGCGAGTCTCAGACTCGCCCCCTATTGCCCCTAGCGCCGCAACATCGTATACAACAGCCCCCCCAACAGCGCCACCCCCACCACAATCGCCCCCAACCCCAGATAGACCAGCCAGCCCGGCCCGCCCTCGTCGGCCGTCTGGCCGCCTGTGCCGGCGGCGGTCGTGGCGGCTGCCTGCGTGGCGTCGGCCGTCGCTGTGGCCGGCGCGGCCGTCGGCGTCGTGCGCAGCCGGCTGCCGAACTCCAGGGCGATCGTCTGCCCCTCGGCCACCTCGATCGTGGCGTTGGGCTGGGTCGTCGCCTCCAGCGTGGCCGGCAACGTCTGGGCCACTTCGTAGCGTCCGGCCGGCAGATTGCCGAAGCACAGCGGCTCCTCGCTCCCGGTCGAGACGGCCTGCCCGGCGATGGTCGCCCCCTGGGCCACCGTCAGCGTCACCCCGGCTACGTAGCCCTCATCACCGTCGCGCAGGCCGTTGGCGTTGGCGTCCAGGAAGGCGTTGACGCAGATGGTCGAGCTGCCGGCGGGCGTGGCGGATGCAGCCGTTTCGGGTGTGGCTGAGGCGTCCGGCGCAGCCGTGACCGCCGTGGTTGCGGCTACAGTCGCCGCCGCTGACTCAGTCGGCACGCCGCCGGTGGGTTGGGGCGGGCTGGTCGGCGGCGGCTGGGTCGGCGGCGTCTGGGCCAACAGTTGCGCCTCGTCGTACCACGTATCGAGGAACTGGCGGCACTGGTTGACGCCGGTGACGCCCCAATCGGCCGAAGTGAAGACGGTGATCTGATTGCCCGTGGCCGTGGCTTCGACGCTGAACTGCTGCCAGGTGTCGTGGGGCGAACCGGCCGCGCTCCAGACCACGTCGGCGTCGTTCCAGGCCGCGCCGCCGTTGGGGTCAATGCCGGCGCGCATGTTGATCTGTAGGGTCGTTTCCGACGCCGCTGGTGAGCCTTCATTCGCCCCCCGGCCGCGACCGTAGAACGAGAAGCGATAGGTCGTGCCCGGTGTGGCGCTGACCGTCTGGTAGACGCCGCCCGACCACGTATCCCAGTTGTTGCCCACGTACTGCGACGCGCCGGAGCGCACAAAGCCGGCGGCCGTCTCCACGTTCCACTTGGGCAGCACGTGATAGGCCACCAGGCACTCCTCGTCGCTTTTGGGCGTGGTCTTGTTCCACTTCTGCCAGTTGCCGGCCGCGCCGCCGCTGAACGGCTGCTCAAAGCCGGGGTTTTGCAGCAGGTTCGTGCCCTGCTGCGCCGGCGCGGCGCGACCGGGCGCGGGCCAAATCATTACCGTAAGGATCGTGAGGAGTAGTGCGAGTGCTGTCTTTTTCATGCCTGAGCCGTAGCGCGATTTGCCAAATCGCCCGTTGCTGTAGCGCGATTTGCCAAATCGCCCGTTGCTGTAGCGCGATTTGCCAAATCGCCCGCTGCTGTAGCGCGATTTGCCAAATCGCCCGTTGCTGTAGCGCGATTTGCCAAATCGCCCACTGCCGTAGCGCGATTTGCCAAAATCGCCCGCTGCCGTAGCGCGATTTGCCAAATCGCCCTGCATTGTTAAACGTTGGTAGAGCGATTTACCAAATCGCGCTACATATCATCCAGATCGCGAAAGCGCCGTTCGGGGGTCGAGTCGGTTTGTTGGCGTGGCGGCTGGCTCGTTGTCCCCCTCGGCTGCCTGAACAGCAAGATTAGCACAGCCCCCAGCAAGAGCAACCCACCCACAAAGAGCACGGCCACGCCGGCAATGCGCCAGTCGAGACTGAAGGACACGGTGGGGGCCGACGGCTGGGCGGCCGGCGCGGTCGGGTTGGCCGCCGTCGTTGGCGCGTTATTGGCTGCCGGTGTAGCCGCCGGGGACTGGCCACCGCCGGCGGCCGGCGTCGTCAGACCCGCGACGGCCCCGGCCGCGGCCGTGTTCGCCACGTCACCGGCCGCGCCGATGACGCTGCCGAACTCCTGTCGCAACTCGCTGCCCGCCGTCAGGCTCAATGCCCAGTCGCCGCTGGTCGTCAGCACCTCGCCCGGGGCGATGGAGCGCGTGACGCGATACTCGCCCGGCAGCAGCCCGCGCAGGCACTTCGGCTCGGAGACGCCATCGCTGATGTAGTTGGCGACGACGGCCTCGGTGTTGTAGATGGTGAAGGCCACCCCCGCCCGCAGCGGTTCGCCCGCGTCGTGGATGCCGTCGCGGTTCAGGTCGTCGAAGGCCAACAGGCAGATGGCCGCCTCGGCCCGCGTCTCGGTCGGCCGCAGCGTCGGCGGCGGCAGGGTGGGCGTCGGGCTGCCGCCCGGCGTGCCGGCCAGCGGCGTTCCCGCCTCTGGCGTGGCCCCACCTGGTATACCCTGGCCGATGAGCAGCACGTCACCGGGGTTGATGACGTCGGCCTCGGTCAGGTTGTTCATCGCCAGCAACTCCGGCAGCGTCAGCCCCGCTCGCGCGGCGATGATCCACAGCGATTCGCCCGGCTGGACGATGACGGTGATGGCCCCCGTCTCGTCCGGCGTGGGCGAAATCCAGGTGAAGGGCAGCGTCGGCAGGGGGGTCGGCGTCTCGATTGTCGGCGTGGGGATGGGCATCGGCGTCGGGTCGGTCTGCGCCGCCACGGTCTGCGCCGCCACGGCCGCCGCGCCAACCAGCGCGCCGCCCAGCAGCCAGACCGCTAACCACCTTGGTACTCTCATGCCAGATTACTCCTCGCCGCTACTCGACCGGGGGCAGGAGGAACTTGTCGTCCATAGCCTGCCCGGCCGCGTCCAGCAGCGGCAGCCGCCGGCCGGTCGCCGGCTCATAGAGGCCGACGGCCACGCTGTCCGTCGCCGGGTCGAACGGCCGCGGCAGCGCCAGTGTATGCCGCTCGCCCACGCGAAGCAAGGGCCGCCAGCCCGTTGCCGGCCACAGGCCGCGGCCGAGCGCCCCGTCATGCTGGGCCAGCGTCCCCTCCGGGCCGATGACGTGGATGAAGAGTTGCGGCAGCGGCTCAGCGGCCGGCCGGGCGGCGTCCGCCTGCCACTCCAGGGCCACGGTCAGCATGTCCGGCGCGTCGCGGGTCGTGGTGGCCGCGGCCAATTGGAAGCGGTTGTCGAAGTTGGCCGCCGGCGGGCTGTCGGCCGCGCCGGGGGTGATGGTATAGCGGGTGTAGAGGGCGTACGGCTCCGGCTCCAGATCGCCGCGGGCCAACGGGCCGGGTTCGACCGCCACCAACGCGGGTGGGACGACGGCCGCCGCCAGCGCGTCTAGCGGATCATAGGGCCAGGCGAAGACGACCGCCGGCCCCACCAGTTGCCCTGGCGGCGCGGCGGCGTCGAACAGCGTCACCGGCCGCCCGCCCAACAGGAAGGGGATGGACGGCCACCCTTCGGCGAAGCGCCGGTCGAGGTAGACGATTGCCTCGGCCGGGGCAGCTTGGGCGGCGCGGGCCAACTCGGCCGCGGCGCTCTCCCACAGGTAGGCCACGTCCGGCTGGTGGGCGTAGCGCGTGTAGTCGCGCACGGTCAGGGCCAGACTGCCGGCCAGCAGAGCGACGACGATCCCCCGCCGGGCCAACACGGGCAGCCGCGCCCACTGCCACAGCAGCCCCAGCCCGATGGCCGGGAAGAAGACCGCGCCGGGCAAAATGCCGGCGGCGCGCAGGAAGTGGGGCGCGTCTTCGGCCAGGATGGTGGGGATGAGCATGACCAGTTGCCACAGCAGCAGGAAGGCCGCCGCCGGCCGCCGCCGCCAATGCCACAGACACCAGCCCAGCCCCAGCAGGAACGGCCCAGCCATGAACAGATCGAAGAGGGGTCGCCCGGCGGGGTTGTCGGCCTTCAGCACGGCGTCGTAGCTCAGGAGGGCGTTGTGGCGCAGGATGGCATCGCCGCGCCAGAGGTAGAGGCCCAGGGCGCGACCGGCGTTGCCCAGCAGCGCCCGCAGCGGCTCGCCGCCGTTTACGGCCGGGTTGAGCAGCGACACCTGCCCGGCGCGGCCGACCAGCCCCGGCCCGGCCAGCAGGGTCACGACCAGCGGCGCGACGACCAGCGCCGCCCCGCCGGCGAACCACAGCACCCGCCCCCCGTCCCACAGCCGCGCCCGCCGCCCGGTGGCGATCAGGTAGACGGCGAACAGCACCAGCAGCAGCGGCGTCAGGCGCGCCGCCAGATAGGTGTAGAAGCTCAGGCCATAGACCAGCCCGGCGGCCAGCCACAGTCCTGTGGCCCACAACCCACCCCGCCGCTCGCGGTAGGCCCGCGTGCCCAGCCAGAAGGCCAGCGCCAGCGCCGGGGCCAGCAGCCCGGCCCGCAAGCCGATGCGGCCCAGATGCACCGGCCACAGCGTGATGGCCCACAGAAAGGCCGCCAGTAGCCCGACGACACGGCCGAACCACGCCCGGCCCAGCAGCCAGGCCGGCAGCGTCGTCAGCGTGCCGGCGACAGCCGCCGGCAGCCGCAGGGCCAGCGTCGTCGGGCCGAGCAGGGCGATGGACAGGGCGACGAGGTAGATGTAGAGTGGCTCGCGGCCGTTGTTGGCCGGGAAGAAGAGCGCGTGCTGGCCGCGCCACACACCCAGCGCGTCCAGGCCGTTGTAGGCCTCGTCGCGGTAGAGGCCGGGCGGCCACTGCCCCAGCCCGGTGAAGCGCAGCGCCGCCGCCAGCCCGACCGCCAAAAGCAACAAAGCCCACCCCCAACGGGATGGGCCGACCGACCACCGCGCGCGCCACTGCCCCAAGGTTGCCAAAGCAGGGGCAGTATAGCAAAATAGCCCTGAAAATGCATTATGCGCGTACTCATGCTCTCTAAAGCCTGCCTTGTGGGGGCCTACCAGACCAAGCTAGAGGCCATCGCCCGCTTTCCGGACGTGGAACTGACCGTCATCGTGCCGCCCAGTTGGGACGACCCCGACGGCCGCATCGTCCTGGAGCGCTGCCACACCACCGGCTATGAGTTGCTCGTAGACCCCATCCGCTTCAACGGCCGCTACCACTATTACTACTATCCCACCTTGCCCGCCCGTCTGCGCCGCCTGCGGCCCGACGTGGTGCATATTGACGAGGAGCCGTATAACCTGGCCACCTGGCTGGCCATGCGCCAATCGCGCGCCGCCGGGGCCAAGACGCTGTTCTTTAGCTGGCAGAACATCGGCCGCCGCTACCCGCCGCCGTTCAATCTCATGGAGCGGCAGGTGTTGGCCGGGGTGGACTTCGCCCTGATGGGCAACCGCGAGGCCGTCGCCGTGTGGCAGGCCAAGGGCTACCGCGGCCCGCACCGCGTCATTCCCCAGTTCGGCGTTGACCCCGACCTGTTCGCCCCGCCGCCCGCCCGCGACCCCGGCCGCGCCTTCGTCATCGGCTCGGCCAACCGCCGCCTGGTGCCGGAGAAGGGCGTTGACCTGCTGCTGCGCGCCGCGGCCCGGCTGCCCGGCGTCTGGCGGCTGCACATCGCCGGCGAGGGGCCGTCGCTGCCCCACCTGCGCCAGTTGGCCGCCGACCTGGGCCTCGCCGGGCGCGTCCACTTCGACGGCGCCATTCCCTCCGACCAGATTCCCGGCTATCTGCGCGACATGGACGCCCTGGTGCTCTCTTCGCGCACCCTGCCCAACTGGAAAGAGCAGTTCGGCCGCATCCTGGTCGAGGCGATGGCCTGCGGCGTGCCGGTTATTGGCACGCGCTCGGGCGAGATTCCCCACGTCATCGGCGACGCCGGGCTAATTGTTCCCGAAGAGGATAGTGACGCGCTACAGGCTGGGCTGTTACAATTGATGCAAAACGACGAGTTGCGCCGCGACTTGGGCCGGCGCGGCCGTGAACGGGTGTTGGAGCGATTCACCCAGGCGCGCATTGCCGCCGAAACAGTTGACGTATATCGAAGCCTGAGCGCATCGTAAGCGCTCCCGCTTCGCTTGACCACTATGACCGAACCAATCAAGCCGGCCGCTGATGCCGGAGAACAGACTATGGCCACGACGCCGCCGGCCGAACGGTCGCGCCTCGTGCGCCGCCTTCTGGGGCTGGCCCTAGTCATCACGTCCGTCGTCCTGGCTACCTACTTGCTGGTGGCTTACTTCGCCTTCGAGACGGGCCAAGCCGAGCGCGTGGCCCAGGAAACGACGGCCCGCGACGAACAGATTGAGCGCCAGATCGAACTGGCCCGCCAGGATTTGGCCGAGGAGAGCGCCCATTTGGCCCTGACCCGTCTCGACTGGGTGCTGGCCCAGGCCCCCGACAACGCCGACGCCCTGGCGCTGCGCGACCAGGCCGCCGCCGCCGAAGCCGCCGGCCGCGCCCCCCAGCCGACTGAAGCGCCCCCGCCGGCGACCGATGCCGCGAGCGAAGCCGAGTCCGCCGAGCCAACGGTCGAGCCTGGGGAAACGCTGGCCGAGCTGCAAACCATTCGCCGCCTGGTGGCCGCCGAGCAATGGGAAGAGGCCCTACCCCTGCTGGTCGCCTTCCAGCAGCAATTCCCCGACTATCGCCGCCAGGAGACCGACCAACTGCTCTACGATACCTATATCGCCCTGGGCCTGGCCTACGTCAACACGGAGAAGGTCGAGCTGGGTCTCAACTACTTCGCCCATGCCGAGCGGCTAGGCGACTTGCCGCAGGAGGCGCAGGACTATCGCGTCTGGGCCGAACTCTACTTCCAGGGCATCGCCTATTCGGGCGTCAATTGGAGCATCGCCGCCGACTACTGGGCCGACCTGTGCGCCGCCGCGCCGTTCTACCGCGATGCCTGCGTCCGGCTCGACCGCGCTCTCGTCGGTCAGGGGGACACCTACGCCTTCAACCTGGATTGGTGCCCGGCGCTGGAGATCTACCAGCGCGCCTGGAACCGGCAGCAGAGCAACACGCTGGGCAACAAGCTGGCCCAGGCGCGCGAGGGCTGCGCCGCGGCCACGGCCGTGCCCATCAGTGGCACGCTGCCCCTGACCGGCACCGCCCCGCTGACGCCGACGGAGCCGGGAGGCTAGGCGGTCATGGCTGAGCGTGGCGAGGCTCTGAGCGAGCGCGAGCTGGACGTATTGCGGCGTCTGGCCGTGGGTGAGTCTAATAAGGCCATCGCCGATGGTTTGTCCATCAGCCCCCTGACGGTCAAGACCCATCTGCGCAACATCTACACCAAACTCGACGTCTCCACGCGCACCGAGGCGCTTAACGCCGCGCTGCAACAGCGCCTGATCACCGTCTATGTTGAGAACGAGGAGGCCGAGAAGCCGGCCGACGCGCCGCCGGTGGCGATCAGCCCGGCCGATAACGGCTACGCGCCGGCTGACACGCCCGCCCCGGTGGCTGTAGAGCCGGGCGCGGCCTTGCCCCCAGCCCTGGATGCTGCTCCGGCCCCAGGCCACCGCTGGCGGGCGCTTAGCCTGGCCCTGCTGGCGCTGTTGCTCCTGCTGGTCGCCGCCTTCGCCTTCGTCCAGCGCCAGAGCGGCGCGCTGCTGCCGGTGGCGACGCCCGAACCCTTTGCGGAGCAGGCCATGGGCGAATCGCGCTGGCTGAGCAGCCGGCCGCTGCCGGCGGCGCGCGCCGGGCGGGCGGTCATCGCCCTGGGGCTTGACATCTACGCCATCGGCGGCGAAACGGGTGACGGCGTCGTGGATGACGTGGACGTGTTCGACACCCAAACCCGCGTCTGGCAGCGGGCCGCGGCCAAACCGACGGCCGTCGCCGCGGCCACGGCGGCCGAGCTATTCGGCGAAATCTACGTCCCCGGCGGCGCGTTGGCCGACGGGCAGCCGACGGCCATCGTCGAGGCCTACAGCCCGTCGCAGAACGCCTGGCGGCGTGTCGCGCCCTTGCCGCAGCCGATAGCCGGCGGGCTGGCCCTGGCCGACGGCGGCTTCCTCTACCTCATCGGCGGCCAGGGCGAAGCGGGCGTGCTCGATACGGTCTACCTCTACGATCCGGCGGCCGATAGCTGGCGGCCCGTGGCCGCGCTGCCCCAGCCGCGGACGGAGGCGGCCGGCGGGGCGCTGACCGGGGGGCTGTACGTGGTCGGCGGCTCCGACGGCGCGGCGGGGCAGTCGTCGTGCTTACGCTATGACCCGCCGCGCAATGCGTGGGAGAGTTGCCCCGACATGCTCCAGGCCCGCGCCGACGCCGGCT
>WBZP01000375.1_pt1 | contig 61337 bp, 59 predicted proteins | sample 5204301 | NCBI WGS metagenome assembly WBZP01 (sample SAMN12412401, study PRJNA552823) | activated sludge metagenome | isolation source: activated sludge from nitrification reactor of wastewater treatment plant... | place: USA: Pennsylvania | collected 2017 | reverse complement strand
TCATGCATAGAATGTTTGTGGTAAAACCTTCTACGAGGATCAATCCGAAAACAGTTCTGCTCAGGTAGTACAGGCTACCCCGCGAAAGCGGGGTTTAGTGCAACAGCGGTTTGGCGTAATGGCGGGTGCAGTGCTTCGTATGACAGTTTTGTGGTAGGTTCAAGTGCAGTTCTTCGATTGAACTTTTGTGCTAAAAATCCGCCACTACGCCAAGCCGCAAAACGTGTGTGACTTGAATCAATCACTAATGAAACCCGTGATTGAACCCGCTCGGCGAAATGTTCCCACTACAAATGATAGGCGGAATGTTAAGCGCCGCATTTAGCCCTGATTAAAGTTTTTAACGATCCAGCGCGCATTCCGCCTTAAGCAGCAGCTTCAGGTTGGTGGTAGCTTTTGAAAGTCAGATGCGTTTTGTGAGGTGTGCGCCTCCCGGCCTATTCACCCATTGGAGGTTGGTGAAACCGTGACTATCTTAGTCCGTGGTTGAGGATAACGAGGAGCCGGATGAATCGAGCGATTCACGTTCTCCTGGTTGCAATCGGGACTGTGGGAAGGTCGGGAGGTGGCTCCCTGGCCTGACTCGATTAGCGATGAGCTGGACAAGATAACACATTGGTATGATCATAGGAGTAGCAGGATCTTATTCGGCAGACTCTGCTGAGCAAAGACAACAAAATTTGGATAGTATGAATAAAGCAGCAGCAAGACTGCTTGAGCTGGGACATGTGCCGTTGATCGGAATGAACGCTGCTCTACCAGTTTTAGAACATGCAAATGTTTCAGACAAGTATAAATGTACAATGGACATTTCATTAGCAGTTATTAGTGCGTGTGATGCTTTATTACTGTTAGCGGAAAGTCCGGGTGCCAATAAAGAAAGAGACTTAATACTGGCAAAAGGTCGGCCTGTATTCAGATCAATTGACGAGATCGTTGCTCTAAATGAAAGGTGAATAGACAAGGACATGAAGCAAGCTGCGAACAGCTCAACCGCAATAGGCTGTTGCAGCAGCCGGCTGGTCAGTACGTCCCGATCGGCGCAGTGTTCCACTACAGTTGATGGGAGGAATATTAAGCCCCGATCGGCGGAATGTTCCCACTACAGATGATGGGCGGAATGTTAAGCGCCGCACTCAGCACTGATTAAAGTTGTTAACGATCCAGCGCGCATTCCGCCTTATGCACTGCAGCCGCTGCGATTCTTAATTGGGGAAGGCCAACGCGTTAAGGTGGTACGTACGCATCAGATCTAGTACAAGTGTTATCTTAGGGACGACGCTAACGTTCCGCACAACTACCGGCTCCGGTGGTACAGGTTGCGGTACATGGCTGGCTTTTAACTTAACTAATCTTCCGCCGGGCGTATTGTCGCAGTGGAGTTTCCCTGGCTGGCCCGGTTCACACTCTACAGAGAACAACAAAGGCTAAAACACAAAAAGAGCACATGGTCATCAGAGAAGCCAGCGTAAGCGACATTAGGCAAATTCAGATTGTCAGGAATTCAGTAAGGGAAAACACATTGTCGGATCCCAATCTGGTAACGGATAGCGATTGCGAGGAGTTCCTTACCGTGAGAGGAAAGGGTTGGGTGTGTGAAGTGGACGGTACGGTCGTCGGTTTTGCCATAGCGGATTTGAAAGAGAAAAATATCTGGGCCTTGTTCGTGGACCCCTTTTTCGAGAAAAGAGGGATCGGACTACGCCTGCACAACACCATGTTGGAATGGTATTTCCTGCAAACCCGGAAAACGGTCTGGTTGGGAACAGCGCCGAATACCCGGGCTGAACGGTTTTACAGAGAGGCGGGCTGGAGCGCTGTGGGCATGCACGGGTCGAAAGAAGTGAAATTTGAAATGACGTTTGACCAATGGTCAGCACGCAGGAGTGTATAACCTGTTCGGCGACATGTTCCCTCTACATTCTCTGAGAGGCATTTGCCGGGGCCGCTCGAAGCGTTTAAAAGGAAAATCGCCATGCGGTGCGCATTCCGCCATCCGATACTGGGATAGCAGGTGCAGCGGTGTCTGGGGCATTTAATCCCCAGGAAGAAAGCTGGAAGATGAACTTCAATTGACCGGATCCTGCTGCATGCAGAACGTGGTGTATTGTCCGGATGTCCGATGCTCCCGAGGCGCCTTTTTAAGCAGCATTTCACTTTTGTTAAAACTGCGATCCAAAGGGACAATCGCTCTGGAATTGCAATACCTTTAAATTCCTGATAGGTGATGACCACCTGTTTCTCCTTCGACGGAGCGGCCTGGGGCAAACCGATTTTTCAAGTCCTTTAAACAAACGCACCATGGAACAAAGCCTGATCAACATCCGCGAACAACAGAAAGCCTCCTGGGATAAGTTCTCGCCCGGCTGGAAGAAGTGGGATGCCCTCACCATGAACTTCCTGAAGCCCGTGGGGGAGGAGATGGTCCGTTTACTGAAGCCCCACGACGCCGAGTTGGTGCTCGACATCGCCGCCGGTACCGGGGAACCCGGCCTGACCATCGCCGGCATGCTGAAGGGCGGCAAAGTGGTCATGACGGACCTTTCCGAAGACATGCTCCGGATCGCGCGCGAGCATGCGGCGAGCCGGGGGATCACCAACATCGAGACGCAGGCCTGCGACGTCTGCGAGCTTCCGTTTCCCGACAACACCTTCGACGCGATCAGTTGCCGCTTCGGTTTCATGTTCTTCCCCGACATGCTCCTGGCCGCCAAAGAAATGGTCCGCGTCCTGAAGCCGGGAGGCCGGCTGGCCACCGCGGTCTGGGATGTCCCCGGTAAGAACTTCTGGGTGACCGTCACCATGGACGCCATCGGCCGGAACGTGGAATTGCCCGCTCCTCCGCTGGGCGCTCCGGGTATGTTCCGCTGTGCGGGAGACGGTTTCATGACCGACCTCTTCGCGCAAGCCGGCTTGCACCGGGTTTCCGCAAAGCCGGTGCGCGGAAAGCTGAACGCCGGAACCGCCGACACCTACTGGGCGATGATGACGGAGGTCGCCGCGCCCGTAGTGGGCGCACTCAGTAAAGCGGATGAAGCAACCCGAACGAAGATCCGGCAGGAGGTGTTCGCGGCCCTGAGCCAACATTGTCCGGATGGGAATGTCCGCATCGAATCCAGTGCGTTGGTGGTGTACGGGGAGAAATGACCGGTTGAATTTCCTGCTGCGCGGAGCGGCAGGCACGGAGGTAGTGAACGCAGTATAACTTAGTGGGGCCTGATGTGTTATTTCCTGGTGAGTCCTTCTCACGAAGGTCTGGTCTATCCAGAACACGAACCCAACCCCAACTACTCTGCGCTTAATCTCATGCGACGCTACCGATTCTTAGCCCTGCTGGCCCTCCTGATAGGCGGGGCTGCTTTATCCTGTAAGAAGGAAGAGGAGAGTTATGAGCCCGAATGCTCGGGTCCGGCCAAATCGTATGCCGGCGTGGTGAAGTCGGTGATCCAGTCGAATTGCGTGGGTTGTCATGCCCAGTACGGTACCTATACCGGCGTGAAGAACGCTGCTTCCTCCATTCGCAGCTCGATCGCCAACGGTTCGATGCCCAAGGGCAGGACCATGTCGGAAGCCGACAAGAACACCGTGATCTGCTGGATCGACGCGGGCGCTCCGAATAATTGAACGGAGTGCCGCGTAAAGCGTTTTCCTGACCAGGGACACCCGTCGGTTTGCAATCGGCTCCCGTAAACTATCGGCCACATGCGGAAAGGCTAATATATCGCCCCTTGCACGGTAACCGGATGAATGGGAGTGTTTGTGGTGAGGTCGTGGGCTGTAGGTAGGGTAGGCGACATGAATAACGCCTGGAGTGACACGAGTGAGATCCCTGTCATTCCGCCCGCTAACTTCCGTAGATGTTTTCAATCACCCTTTGGAGAAGGGCACTGCCCTGCCTACCTTAGTCCGTATTGGAGGATCGTCAAGATACCTGTGACGGGAAACGTGAACCAAGGCTTCTGGTAGAGCATAGGAATGAATTTTCGGCAAGGAATACGAATTGCGCGAAACCCAAGTCCGATATGGTTCGATTTACTGGCAAGTGGAAGTACCTGTTCAAGGAGTGTATGAAGTCATTCAGTATAACCCTGGGTTGCATACTCGCGTCAACCGTAGTATGGGCGCAAACGATACTGAACACCGCGTTTACAGCGGACCATCGTTTGATCAGGGACACGAAGGTGTTCATCATCCCACCGCCTGGTTTTCGCCTGAACAGTAATTCGATCGGGTATGCCAATAATGAAACGGGAGCGCATGTGGCGGCCATCCAGTCGGACAAGCCCCTTCGGTCTATCCGTGAGCATCTCAGTGAAGAGTATCTGCGGGGGAAGCATTACCGCATCGTGGAGATAAAGCGGTACAGGATTAATCGTATGCCCGCGGTTTGGTATGAACTCGAGACGGAGTTCTACGACCGGACCACGACCAAGTACATCCTGATCATCGGTAATAGGAAGGAGCACGCCATGATCGAGGCCTATTGTCCCAAGGAGTACCCGTTGGCCGGCATAGCCCTGAGAAGATCGATTTTCTCAGTATATTATGACCTGGATTCGACATACATTAAAAGACCGGACCCACAGTGAGGATGCGACCACACAAGGCTCTTTAAGACGATCTGGTTAAGATTCCACTGCCTGACCTGCTGGAACATGGTTCAACATACGATCCGGATGAAACGACGATTGAAAAAATTGAGCTTATGGCTGACCGTAACTGTCCTGTTTATTGCAGGACTGTTATTGATTATTGTTTTGAATCCCATTTTGACGTACGCGAACAAAACGACCTATAAGAGTTTTACCATATTTCATGACCTGCCGCTTGACCCGACATTAACAAGCAAACTTGACCGGGCGACGGAACTTTTGAAAGAGAGCGAGTTTTACAACCCCGACCTGCGGTTAGACATTTGTTTAAATGACAACTCAAAGTATCCTAACATCATCAGAGCCATTCGTGGACAAGCATTTGCCTGGGGGTTTTACGACAAAGTGGTTTTGCAAGGAACGATGAACGGAAAGGGCAATTATGTTGAGCTCAATGGCTATCAATGGAACCTGATTCAACTATTGGCCCACGAAATGACGCATTGTCTACAGTTTGATAAATTGGGTCTTTGGAAGTCCAATCCTGTGGCAAGCATTGATAATTGGAAATGGGAAGGCTATGCAGAGTTTATTTCAAGGGCAAACGCGAATGGTGGGAACCTTCGACGGAATATAGACAGACTGCTCAGGGCGGACAAAGACAGTTGGTGTCTTTCTCTTGAAGATGGCACCATAGTACCTACGGATTATTACAATGCGTGGATATTGGTACAGTACTGCATGGATATTAGGCAGATGACCTATCAGCAACTACTTGCAGACACGACGAATGAGCAGGCAATGCGACGCGAAATGATGAATTGGTATGATGGAAAATAGTAGCCAGCTATGCGGTATATTCCACTTTCAATTTCCCGGCTCGGTGCTATGTCCCCACGACAGATGACAAACGCAAGGTTAAGCACCATTCAAGGCGCTCAGTAAAGAAGTTATCATACCGGCGCGCATTCCGCCTTATGCTGCGCAGCCTCTGGTTTGTGTTTGTTCTTGAAGGGCCGGTGCGTTTGGTACGGGATGCACGCCTCGGTCTGTTCGCACATTGGAGATTGGAACAACTGTGCTTATATTAGTGAGCAGTTCAAGAGTACGAAGAACGAAGTGAAGGGAGACTTTCAGTCGCGGTGCTGTGGAAAGGTCGGGATGAAATTCTCCGGCCCGATTCGAGAAAGCGCATTTAAAGAGTACGCGCCAATGAAGCAGTGCACACTTTCCATTGTTATTTTCATTCTTCTTCTAACAGTTATCAGCGGTTGCAAATCAACGATAACCAATAAGCCACTTCCTCCCCCAACAGAAAAAGACTTTCACGCTGATCAGAAGTGCTACTACGACGGGAAACTGACAGAATCGGAACGGAGATCCATTTACCCGTTTAACAAAGCCGTCAGTGTTGCGGTCCTTTCCTTCGATGCAAAGTTGGGCAGGACGCCAATTGATCAGGATACCATCGTTCACGCTAAAGCTAAGGAAACGGTTGTCTTATCAACCAATGAACTAAACCGGCTTACGGACGTTTTATACAATTACAACTATTCGAAGGAGACCAACCTGTTTTCGGAGACAACCGTTGGCTGCTATTACCCGAGACACGCGATTGTGTTTCTTGACAAATCAGACAAAGTTATTTCCTACATCGAACTATGTTTGGAATGCAGTCAGGTCAAAACCAGCCTTCCTAAGGAAAGCACCGGACAGTTCTGCGAGGGCAAATACGATCTGCTAAGAGCGTATTTCGTTTCAATCGGTATCAGGTATTTTGGTGACTAAGCAGCAGCTACTGGCTTGTGTTTGCTATTGGAAAACCGATGCGTTTAGTGATGGATGCACATCTGACTTATTCACCCATTGGAGATTGGTACAACCGTGACAACCCTAGTCTGGGATTTAAAAATGCGAAGAGTCGGCTGAATCAAGCGGCTCACCTCTTCCAGATAGTAAATGGGACGGTGCGAAGATCAGGGTGAGACCCCGTGGCCTGACTCTATAAGTCTGACAGTTTAATCACACCTGGTTCTTACGAATTTAGGGGAACAGCTCGTAGATATCTTTTCTATGAGCAATTCGGGCAAACTGAACAACCTGCGCGTCAACAAAAACTCCGATTCGATAGTTTCCCACCCTTATTCGATAAGCATTCTTGAATCCTGAAAGCTTTTTTATCCCGGAGATGTCGGATAATGTGGAGGCAGATTCAACCTTTTCAATAACCCGGATGACAGCTTCTTTTACCTGCCGGGCTCTGAGTTTGTCGAGGTCCTTACTGAATCTGTCTAAAAATTCGACTTGCATCAGGACTTTAGCTTCTTCATGACGGTTTCCCTGGAGACCTTTTTCTTCCGATCAGCCTCCTTCATAAGGAGGGAAAGGCCGGCATCTTCCAGTTGCTCACGATCCATGACGGTAGCAATAAATCCCAGCTTATGAAGCAGCTCCTCAAGGAATCGAATTTCTGCCTTGGTTTTAGGGGTCACAACGAGCGCTTTCATTAGTTTTATTTATGATACAAAGATAAGGAACTTTCGTTAATGCACATGTGCCCCATTCAGCAGCGATTGTATTATAGGGATAGTGAATAAACAAAAGCATGAAGAATCGTACGTTTACATCGTACCGATCATGATCGGCAAGACGAAAAGCCAGGTGTAACTTTCCCATATCGGACTCAGAAAAGCCCACCGTTGAACATGCTTGAATGGAAAACCAGTAGACGTTTGCTGTTTGTTGCGGCAACAGCCCTATTCTCCTGCCAGCGAAGCGGTCCATTCACACCGGAAGCTGCGGAGAAAGAGGCGGTGAACTCTGTCAGGCGCTATGTGTATGCGGATGCAGATGGTAAGCGGTTCATCATCACCAACAGCGTCCCGAAGGGTGGCGGATTCACGGACTCGACGGGAAAGCGACATCCGTATACGGTGTTTTATACGTTAGTGACCAATGAAACCGATGATCCAGTTGAAGTGAGCATTGATTTTCCGGAAGATTCATTGGAGATTCCGGCATCCTCGGGAAATTACCTGAAACTTCTGCTTCCTTCGGAAGAAATGACCCTGGACAAAGCGGCGTTGTACGATTATGGTTTGGAAGTACAGACTTATTTAAGTAGTCATCAGCCAGCACCCACTTCGTTAAAGCGGACCATCTTTCCGAATGATTCAACTGCTTTTTATGTGGTGGCTTCCTCCACTCGTGGAGTGGATGGAGCATTGCGGACCGGGTTCCGCTTGCAAGCGCAGCAACTTGTTTACAAGATAGCACTTTATAAGAGTGCTCCGGGCCATCCATTAGTGGGTGAGCAGGAGATTGACGCGGGAATTATTAGTATAAGCGGTTTGACCTTACAGAAGTGAACAGGACGTCAACGTACGACAAACGTTGGTCCCAGGTGTCCCGCTCGGCGGAATGTTCCCACTGCATATGATAGACGTATTGTTAAGCGCCGCACTTAGCGCCGATCAAAGTGGAACGATCCAGCGCGCATTTCGCTTTAAGCAGCAGCTTCGGGATTATGGTTGCTTTTAAAGGTCGGTGCGTTTCCTATGGGATGCACGTCCCGGTCTTTTTACCCCTTGGAGAATGGTGCAACCGTGGCGATCTTGGTCGGTTATTCAAGAATACGAAGAGCCGGATAAATCGAGCGGTTCAGCTCTTCTCGATAGTTGTCGGAACTGTGGAAAAATCGGGCCGGAGTTCCCCCTGCCGGACCCCATCAGGCGTAATCGTAATAGACACCGGCAGCAGCAGCATCTACCGCTCCAAAAGACTACCGTAACCCGACCGTCTGATGAAAATGCGATGCCTCAAAGGGACACTTCCCTGCACCTGCAACCCGCCCTGTAGTATTTTTTATTTCGCCGGTGTGACTGTTCTACTTCTATTCAGCCCGTCGCGTAATGGACTCCTTGACAGTTCCGCGCCGGCCCATCCCGTCACCCGGGTTCGGTAAAAGAGCCCTATTAACCAACGTGCCCGGTAATAATGGTAACTTTGTACCTCCATTGAACGGGAGCGTCTTGAGAACCGTATTAATCATAGATGACGAAGACAAACTGCGCAACCTGCTGACGAGGATCATCAGTCTGGAGGGGTTCGAAGTGCTGCAGGCGGGCGACTGCAAATCGGCATTGAAGAAGCTGGAGCAAAACGATATTGACGTGGTGCTCTGCGATGTAAAGCTGCCTGACGGTAATGGTGTGGAACTTGCCAGGATCATCAAGGAAAAATATCAACTGCCGGAGATCATCCTGCTGACCGCTTATGGCAATATTCCGGACGGAGTGCAAGCCATCAAGAACGGAGCTTTTGACTACATCACCAAAGGGGACGACAACAACAGGATAATCCCCTTGCTCTATCGGGCGCTGGAGAAAGTCGACTTAGCCAGAAGGGTTCGACAACTGGAGAAGCAGCTGGGCGACAAACATTCCTTTGAAAAGATCATTGGAAAGTCGAAGGCGGTCCAAAAGGCCATTGACCTGGCCAAAAAAGTGGCGATCACCGATGTAACGGTACTGCTCACCGGGGAGACCGGTACGGGAAAGGAAGTGTTCGCGCAAGCCATTCATCAGGCAAGTTCAAGAGCCCGGCAGAATTTCGTGGCCATCAACTGTTCCGCTTTCAGCAGGGAGTTATTGGAAAGTGAGATGTTCGGGCACAAGGCAGGGGCCTTTACCGGAGCCACCCATGACCAAATGGGGCTCTTTGAAGAAGCGAACAACGGAACGATTTTCCTGGATGAGATCGGTGAAATGTCGCTGGAATTGCAGGCAAAACTGCTAAGGGTGCTGGAAACCGGCGAGTTTTTTCGCGTGGGAGATACGAAACCGACCCGGGTGAATGTTCGCATCATAGCGGCGACGCACCGGGACTTGCAGAAAGAGATCGAAATGGGGAATTTCAGAGAGGACCTGTTTTATCGCATTTCCAGTTTCCAGATTCAATTGCCGCCGCTTCGCGAAAGAGTGGTGGATATTGAAGCGATCGCCAACCACTTTATCGGAGTCTCATCAGCGAAGACCAATAAGCAGATCAAGGCCGTTTCACCTGATTTTTACGAAGCGCTGAAACAACATCCGTGGAAAGGAAATATCCGCGAACTGAAGAATGTCATTGAACGAAGTGTGATACTGTGCGACGATGAATTGACGGTCGAAGACCTGCCCGTTGAATTGCGAAAGGCGGACCTTACGAAAGCAAAGGGCAAATCGCTTTCGGCCTTCGAATTGGCAAGCGCCGAGAAACTGCACATACAAAAAGTGCTTAACTATGCCAACGGCAACAAAACCAAGACAGCCGAGCTCCTGGGTATCGCCTTGACCACGCTTTACAGAAAGTTAGCGGAATACGGTTTGGAATAGACCACCCTTTCAAAACGCTATGGACGACCCTTTCAAAACGAAAGGGTTTTTTGTTGGCAAATGTTCCAGCTATCCATCAAACATATGAATATCAAGGCGATGGATGATTCTCGCTAAAAGGGGACGAAGAATTGGAACAAGCGGGGCTGAAACAACCGGAATCCTTACAATGAAGGTCAATTCAGAACCGAACATCTATGGTCAGGCGCAACGATTTGCGGATGTCACCAAATACCTGATCCGTGCAGGTCACGGCAAGTTGGCCGGTCTTTGCCTGCAAAAAGCGGAGGATATTTTCATCAACGGTACTGCCGAAGTGAAAAGGGTCATGTCTAACATCTATCTTCATTCGGTTTCAAGATTTATGGAGATACGCCAATGCAATGTGAAGGGACTGCTTCCCGATAATCTGAGAAACGAGTATTCCAAACAAGTAAACGCTTCCGGCATATGATGACGTCGATACTGATTCTTGCAGGGCTATTGGCTTTCGCCCTCTTCTACAAAGCCATCCAGTGGTTTGAAAAGATCTGATACAATGGCAGCCTTATTCATCATCGCGATCGGAGTATTTGCCTATATGGTCTATGTACTCCTGAAACCTGAGAAATTCTAAAGGTGAAAAGTCAAAGGATAAAGCATGTACTGTTGATAATGGCTGTTTGGTTTTTTGTCATTTCACTGCTGTACATCCTGTATCTGAAAGTCAAATTTCTATTCCATAATTAGCAACAGAACAATGAACACAGAGCTGTTAGGTGTGGTCCTCATGTACGCGACCGTGGTCGCGTTGGCGATCCCATTGGGTCGTTATATCGGCAAGGTTTTCAATTATGAAAATACCTGGCTCGATAAGATCTTCAATCCACTTGATAAGATCTTTTTTAAGTTGAGTGGAATCGACCCTGCCAAAGAAATGAATTGGAAACAGCATTTGGTGGCATTGCTCACCATTAATGTTGTTTGGTTTGTTCTTTCCATGTTGGTGCTTACCAATATGAGTTGGTTGCCGCTTAACCCTGACGGCAATCCTTCCATGAGTGGGGATTTAGCATTCAATACTTCGGTGAGTTTCGTGACCAATACCAACCTGCAACACTATTCCGGTGAAACGGGACTCTCGTACCTGGGACAGTTGATCCTGATGCTGTGGCAGTTCATCAGTGCAGGTACCGGTATCGCCATTTGCGCGGTGGTGTTCATGGCGATGAAAGAGCGGACGACGGAAAAGCTGGGAAACTTCTACTCGTTCCTGGTAAGAAGCAGTACCCGTATATTATTGCCATTGTCCTTGATCGTTGCTTCCATTCTCGTCTTCAACGGCACGCCCATGACGTTCGAAGGGAAGGACACGATCACAACATTGGAAGGTGAACAGCAACAGATTAGCCGCGGACCTGTAGCGGCATTCGTAGCCATCAAGCAATTGGGCACCAACGGCGGCGGTTTTTACGGACCCAATTCCGCAAACCCGATGGAGAACCCCAATTACTTCACCAATATGGTGGAGACGATTTCCATTTTCCTGATCCCGATCGCGATGGTTTTCGCCATGGGTTATGTATTGAAAAGGAGAAAACTGGCGCTGACGATCTTTGGAGTGATGACCCTTGGGTTTTTGCTGTTGCTCATTCCTGCTGTCTATTTTGAGATGAATGGAAATACTGCCATTGCTCAAATGGGTATTCAGCAGCAAATGGGAAGCATGGAAGGAAAAGAAGTTCGTTTTGGTTCGGCTGCCTCTGCTACCTGGGCAACATTTACAACCTGTACCAGCAATGGTTCTGTAAATGCGATGCACGACAGCATGACGCCACTGACCGGAATGACAACTTTATTAGGCATGATGATCAACTGCTTCTATGGTGGTGTGGGAGTTGGCTTTTTGAACTTCTACGTATTCATCATCCTGGCCGTATTCATCAGCGGCTTGATGGTGGGCAGAACGCCTGAATTCCTGGGCAAGAAGATCGAAGCGAAGGAGATGAAGATCGCCATGATCATCGCTTTGCTGCATCCCTTCCTGATCCTGGTCGGAACAGCGCTGTCGAGTTTCCTGATCTCCGGCAATCCGACAGCCTATGCGGGTTGGCTGGCCAATCCCGGGTTTCATGGCTTCAGCGAAATGCTGTATGAGTTCACCTCGTCAAGTGCCAACAATGGAAGCGGCTTTGAAGGCCTGGGAGACAATACCCCGTTCTGGAATATCGCCTGTGGTATGGTGATGTTGCTGGCCCGGTATCTCCCCATCATCGGCCCTGTGGCCATTGCCGGAATCCTGGCCGGCAAGAAGTACATCCCGGAAAGCAATGGAACATTGAAGACCGATACTTCGACTTTCGGACTCATGGTGTTCGCGGTAATCGCAATCGTGGCTGCGCTGGCATTTTTCCCCGCCTTGACGCTCGGACCGATTGCGGAATATTTCTCAATGAATAAATGATCGATAACATGACCAAGAATACTGCTCTCTTCAAGAAGGATCTGATGCTGGAAGCATTCAGACAGTCCTTTGTTAAACTCCATCCAAAGGTCATGTTCCGCAATCCGGTCATGTTCACCGTGGAGATAGGTACGGCCGTAATGTTGGGCGTATGCGTTTGGATATTGCTGGGCGAGCAATCGCAAGGCGGTTTCGCCTATAACTTCACCGTGTTTCTCGTTTTACTGCTTACGTTGTTGTTTGCCAATTTCGCTGAAGCCATTGCGGAAGCGAGGGGGAAGGCGCAAGCGGATAGTCTGCGTAAGACCCGGGAAGAAACCCCGGCCAGGAAAGTTACCGATATCGGAAAACCGAACGGCGAAGGCACCGAGATCGTTCCTTCTTCTCAGCTTAAGAAAGGAGACCTGTTTTTCTGCGAAGCTGGAGACATCATTCCTGCGGACGGTGAGATCGTGGAAGGGTTGGCCACCATTGACGAAAGCGCCATCACGGGTGAATCCGCCCCGGTCATACGTGAAGCGGGCGGCGATAAGAGTTCGGTCACCGGAGGTACGAAAGTGCTTTCGGATCGGATTACGGTGAGAGTCACCACCGGGCAGGGCGAGAGCTTCCTGGATAAGATGATCGCGTTGGTTGAGGGCGCAAGCCGGCAAAAGACACCCAATGAGATCGCGCTTACGATTTTGCTCGCCGGGTTTACGCTCGTGTTCATCATCGTCACGGTAACGCTGAAACCATTTGCCGACTATGCCAATACACCGATCACGATCGCGGCCTTTATCTCACTCTTCGTATGCCTGATCCCGACCACCATCGGCGGTTTGCTTTCGGCTATCGGTATTGCGGGAATGGACCGGGCCTTAAGGGCCAATGTGATCACGAAAAGCGGCAAGGCGGTCGAAACGGCCGGAGACATCGATGTGTTGTTGTTGGACAAGACGGGAACCATTACCATCGGTAACAGAAAGGCAACGAACTTCTATCCCGCCAACGGAATCGGAGACGAGCACTTTGTAAAAGCGGTGGTACTAAGCTCTCTTGCTGATGAAACCCCCGAAGGAAAATCAATCATCGAACTGGCCAAAGTGAATCCGTTGAACTATCCGGTAAAGGATGCCCGATTCATCAAGTTTACGGCGGAGACAAGAAGTTCGGGGATTGACGTTGGAGATACCCGGATCCGCAAAGGTGCGGCCGATGCAATTGTCAGGCTGTGTGAAAATTCCGGCAATCCGTTTCCGAGGGAAACAGCCGAACACGTCACCAAGATATCAAGCAATGGCGGCACACCGCTGGTGGTCGCTGAGAACGAGCGCGTGATCGGTGTGATTGAGTTGCAGGACATCATCAAACCCGGCATTCGCGAACGGTTCGAGCGTTTGAGGAAGATGGGCATCAAAACGGTCATGGTGACGGGCGATAATCCTTTGACAGCGAAATTCATCGCCGAAAAAGCCGGGGTGGACGACTTCATTGCGGAAGCCAAGCCCGAAGACAAAATGGATTACATCAAAAAGGAACAGGCCGAAGGTCGTTTGGTTGCCATGATGGGAGACGGAACCAATGATGCGCCTGCCCTGGCTCAGGCTGACGTGGGAGTTGCCATGAACAGCGGTACACAGGCGGCCAAGGAAGCGGGTAACATGGTGGATCTGGACAACGACCCGACCAAACTGATCGAGGTGGTGGAGATCGGCAAGCAACTGCTGATGACCAGGGGTACGCTGACCACCTTCAGCATTGCCAACGACGTGGCGAAGTACTTTGCGATCATTCCAGCACTGTTCATTCTTGCCATACCGTCCTTGCAAGGGTTGAACATCATGAATTTGCACAGCCCCGAAAGCGCTATCCTTTCGGCTGTGATCTTCAATGCCATCATCATCCCGCTGCTGATTCCATTGGCATTGAAGGGCGTGACGTATAAACCGATCGGTGCAAGCGCCTTGCTCCGCAGAAACCTGTTGATCTATGGACTGGGTGGCGTTATCGTTCCGTTTATCGGTATAAAAGCCATCGATCTTTTCGTTTCACTGTTCGTTTAAAAAATCAAGACAATGAAGAATCATATCGCTCCGGCCATCCGTCTGACACTCGTCTGTTTGGTGTTCTTCTGTGGCATCTACACGCTTACCGTCTACGGCATCGCTAAGCTGGCCCCTTCAGCCTGGTCGTTTTCAAAAAATGAAAAGGGCTATTATGAGCAAGTGGGGCAGAGCTTCACCAGCGACAGGTACTTTAACGCACGTCCGTCCGCGGTGGGCTACAATGCGGCAGGTTCCGGCGGGAGCAATAAGGGACCTTCGAATCCGGACTACTTAGCAGAAGTGCAGGCGCGGATAGACACATTCCTGGTTCACAATCCCGGCCTCAGGAAGGAAGACATACCTGCCGATCTGGTTACCGCAAGCGGAAGCGGTATCGACCCCGACATTTCCGTTCAGGCTGCCGGCGTGCAGGTAAAGAGGATCGCCGCGATCCGCAATATCAGCGAAGCATCCATCAACCGGATCGTTGAACAACAGACGGAAAAACCTTTCCTGGGCCTATTCGGTCCGGAGAAAGTAAATGTATTGAAACTGAACATGGCATTGGACAATCTCAACCAGTAAAAAAATGAAAAATCTACTACCGGCAATCCTGACATTGATTTCACTGAACAGTATTGCGCAATCCGACACTACGCAAGATCCCCTTACCATAAGTGGTTATGTCGAAGCCTACTATGCTTACGATGTCGGCAACCCGTCCGACCATAATCGCCCCGGCTTTGTTTATTCACACAACAGGCACAATGAAGTGAACCTGAATCTGGGATTCATAAAAGCCGCCTATGCGACCGGGAAAGTACGTGCCAATTTGGCTATAATGACGGGGACTTACGCCAATGCCAACCTGGCAGCGGAACCCGGAGTCTTCAAGAATATTTTCGAAGCCAATGCAGGGGTAAGGATATCGAATAAGAAGAACCTATGGGTAGATGCAGGTGTATTTGCTTCCCATATTGGTTTTGAAAGCGCGATCGGTAAGGACTGTTGGAACCTGACCAGAAGTATCCTCGCGGACAATTCGCCCTACTATGAAAGCGGGGTCAAAGTGACTTACACAAGTGATAATGAGAAATGGATCTTAAGCGGGCTGCTGTTGAACGGCTGGCAACGCATCCAACGGGTTTCCGGAAACAACACGCCTTCGTTCGGACATCAGGTGGCTTTCAAGCCCAATTCAAAAGTTACACTCAACAGCAGTTCCTTTGTTGGAAGCGATACGCCGGATAGCACACGGAAGATGCGGTACTTTCACAATTTCTATGGCCAATTTCAGTTGACCGACAAACTGGGGCTTATTTTGGGTTTTGATATCGGAGCGCAGCAAAAAGAGAAGAACAACGGCGATTACGATACCTGGTATTCGCCTGTCTTGATCATGAAATACGCGCCCACCGAAAAGGTATCTTTGGCTGCAAGGGGGGAATATTATGCTGATCAGAACGGGGTCATCATTGGTACCGGAACCGTCAACGGATTTCAAACCTACGGTTATTCTTTAAACCTCGATTATCAGATCACGGATGGTGTTGTCTGGAGAATAGAAGGTCGTGGATTCACAAGCAAGGACAAAATCTTTACTTTGGCAGATAAGCCCGACACACAGAACTATTTTCTAACAACAGCATTGGCAATTTCCTTTTAAATGTCCGATAAGGATAAAACCGCCCAGCATTTTCTTGACTTAATCAAAAAGTCGAGACGAGGCAAGTTTAAGATTTACATCGGCATGAGCGCCGGTGTGGGCAAGACCTACCGCATGCTACAGGAGGCCAGGACCCTGCTGCGCAACGGGATAGATGTCAAGATCGGTTTTATCGAAACGCACAACCGCAAGGAGACGCACGACCTGCTGGCCGGCTTGCCGGTAGTTCCCAGAAGAAAACTGTTCTACAAGGGGAAAGAGCTCGAAGAAATGGACGTCCAGGCGATCATCAACCTTCGACCGGAGGTGGTGATTGTGGACGAATTGGCCCATACCAACATAGAAGGCAGTAAAAACGAAAAACGCTGGCAGGACGTATTGGATATTCTTTCGGCGGGGATCAATGTCATTTCGGCCGTCAATATTCAGCATATCGAAAGCCTGAACGAGGAAGTGAAGGAGATCACGGGTGTAGAGGTCAAAGAACGCGTGCCGGACAGCGTGTTGGCTCAGGCCGACGAAGTCGTGAATATCGATCTCACGGCTGAGGAATTGATCGACCGTCTGAAGGAAGGAAAGATATACCAGGCTGAAAAGATCGAGACGGCCCTGAAGAACTTCTTCAAGAGCGACCACATCCTGCAACTGCGGGAGCTGGCCTTGAAGGAAGTGGCCTCGCAAGTGGAACGCAAGGTCGAAACCGAGATCACCAAACCCAATGCCTTAAAGCATGAGCGTTTCCTCGCCTGCATCAGCAGCAACGAGAAAACGGCCAGGACGGTCATCCGTAAAACGGCCAGACTGGCGAACTATTATCATAGTAAATGGTATGTGCTGTACGTGCAAACTGCCAAAGAAAGCGCCGACAAGATACCGCTCGTCAGACAACGGCATCTGATCAACAACTTCAAGCTCGCGACGGAGTTGGGGGCGGAGATCATTAAAGTGGAAAGTTCATCGGTCAGCAAAGCGATCGTCGAACAGGCGACCGAAAGGAAAATAACGACCATCTGCGTAGGCAAGCCGCACCTGAATCTGTTGAAGATCATATGGGCCTCCAACGCATTCAATGAGCTCCTGAAGAAAATGTCATCCAACGATATCGACCTCGTTATCCTGTCCTGAATGAGAATAAAGACGAAATTGACGTTAGGTGTAGGCCTCTTGTTCCTGCTCATCATCCTGCTAAGTCTGGTGGGGGCCAAGTATATCAACGAACTGAAAGCGGATTCGGAGAACATCCTGGTGGCCAATTACAATTCCCTGGAATACAGTAGGAATATGTTAAGCGCCCTGGAAGACGCCACGGACAAATCGCTGCAGAAATTCGAGTCCAATCTTCAGAAGCAGGAAAGCAACATCACGGAAATCGGGGAGCCGGAGGTTACGGCCGAAATCCGTGCAAGTTTCGGGTCGTTCAAGTCGAATCGGTCGGACAGTGCCCTGGCAAGTATTATCAGGAAAGACATTTACCGGCTGATGGACATGAACATGCAGGCCATTCAGCGGAAGAGCGAAGTGGCAAATGCGACAGCAGAGAAGGCCGTTTTCTGGATCGCCATCGCCGGAACCCTCTGCTTCCTGATCGCCTTTGTGTTGTTGGTGAATTTGCCATCAAGCATTGCCAATCCGATCCAGGAGTTGACCAAGAGCATCCGGCAGATTGCCTCGGAGAATTATGCCGAGCGGGTGCATTTCGAAAGCCACAGCGAATTCGGCCAGTTGGCGAAGTCCTTCAATACCATGGCCGCGAAGCTGGAGGAGTACAACAGCAGTAACCTGGCAAAGCTGATGCTGGAGAAGAAGCGGATAGAAACGCTGATCAACAATATGCACGATCCCGTATTGGGGCTGGATGCGGATCTTAGCGTCATATTTGCCAATGAAGAAGCGGTCAGGATAACCGGCTTAGGCCAGGAGGAGTTGGTCGGCAAGTCGGCACAGGAATTGGCGGTCAGAAACGATCTGATCAGAACGCTGATCCGGGACCTGGTAGTGGAGGAATCCACGAACAGGCAAAAGGAACCGCCGATAAAGATATTTGCCGGTAACAAGGAGAGTTATTTCGAGAAGGAGACCATTCCGATCTCCATCACCCCGACCGGGGAGCATACGGCGAAACTGATCGGGCATGTGATTTTCCTTCGAAACGTTACAAGCTATAAGGAGCTGGATTACGCAAAGACTAATTTCATTGCGAATGTCTCCCACGAGTTCAAAACACCCATTTCATCCATCAAACTGAGTTTGCAGTTGTTGGAAAACGAACAAGTCGGGAAACTCAACAGCGAACAGCGGAACCTGGTGGATAGTATCAAGGATGATGTCGGCCGACTGCTCAAAATAACCGGAGAGCTCTTGAACATGACCCAGGTGGAAAGCGGCAACATCCAGCTTTCCATCTTTCCCTCGGACCCGAAGGAAATCCTCTTCTATGCCATCAATGCCACGAAGACACAGGCGGAACAGAAGCACATCGTCTTTGACATCGATTGTCCGGATGCCACACCACGGGTTCAGGCGGATAGTGAGAAGACCGCCTGGGTACTGACGAATTTGTTGTCCAATGCACTGCGGTATTCCTATGAGAATTCAACCGTATATCTGACGGTTCGGCAAACGGACGGTCAAGTGCAGATCTCCGTACGCGATACCGGACAGGGAATAGCGCCGCAATACAAAGACAAGATATTCGACCGCTATTTCCGTGTGCCGGGTACGATGAAAGAAGGTACCGGGCTGGGCCTGGCCATCAGCAAAGAGTTCATTGAAGCGCAAGGCGGGAAAATTACCGTAGAAAGCGAATTCGGAGCCGGAAGCACTTTTACACTGACACTCAATAAGGCGACCTAGAAGGGCGACACACAAGCGGAGGTCCCGCTGAGACCTGATACAAGCGTCATTGCTGTTTTTTAGCATCTTCACCTGAAACGTCGGAGCCTACCAGTTTATGTGGGCCGGCTCCTTCTTCCTAAGCTTTATTTTTCGGGGCTTGTTATACGCTCACCGATATTGTATTATCTTCAAAGAACATTCTGCCAGATGATCCGGATATTGATCTTTGAAGACAACCCCGATTTCGTAGACGGGATCAGTGGACTGATAGCGGATACTCCGGGCATGGAGTTGGCTGGGGCGTATAAGAATTGTAAAAACGTCGTCCGGAATGTGCAGCACCACCAACCCGATGTGGTATTGATGGATATCGACATGCCGGTGGAAAATGGCCTGCAGGGCTTGCGTGCACTCCGGGATGCAGGTCTGGATGTGCAGGTGCTGATGCTAACCGTATTCGACGACAACGAACGCGTTTTTCAGTCCATCTGTTTTGGCGCGAACGGATACCTGCTCAAGCATGCTGCCCCGGAACAGATCGTGCATGCCATTCGCGAAGTGCATACCGGCGGAGCGCCCATGACCCCTTCCGTTGCCCGGCAGGTGTTGAAATTGTTTTCACAACCCTTTCGTCACGCAAAAGAACTGCAGACGCTTACCTCACGCGAACACGATGTCCTCAGCTGTTTGGTGCGGGGCTATAGCTATAAAATGGCGGCAGACGAGTTGGGTGTCAGCATTGAAACGCTCCGCTTCCATATCAAGAACATCTATGCGAAACTGCATGTCAATTCCAAAAGTGAAGCCGTGGCCAAAGCGATACAGAATAAACTGACCTGACGAGCTTCATGTCGATGCTTTGTAACGTGAAACGTTTGCTGTTAGGGCACGCATGGGTCTTTTGCCTTTTGTATGCGAACGGAGACGCATTCGGACAGACGAAACTGATCGATTCACTTAAGCAAACCCTGGTCACCCAACTGGCTGATACGGATCGTGTCAGGACCATGATCCGGCTGGGCTATCAGTATATCAACCATCAGGAATTGGAACTTCCGATGGCGCTGGCGGACTCCGCTTTGAATTTTTCGGATCGTATCGGGTTCAGGGTCGGATATGCTGAAGCCCTGATGCTGAAAGGGGCTGTCTACCGCCTGACCGTGAACGAAGCGAAAGGGCTGGATTACTTCTATAAGGCGCTGAAGATATTGGAGACTACCGGCAATGATCGCAAGCTTGCTGTTTGTTATCAGTTGCTGGGTTTCAGTAATTTCTGGCAACAGAACCATGAAGCGGCTTACCAGGCCTACCGGGAATGTCTGAAACTGAGTCGAGCGACCGGATACACGGACGGCGTCATCGAATCGCTCACCTATCTTGCTTCCGAGCGATTCGAGCAGCATGATTTGGAAGGCGCTCTAGCCTTGTTTTCCGAGGTTCGAACGTTATCCGATTCCGCGAATAACGTACGCGGCCTGGGATATGCCTATTCCGGATTTGCGAACTATTGGCGGGCGAAGAGCGAAGAGGCGGAACGCGCCCTTAACCGGACCCTGGTACGCGAATGTTTGATGAAAGCGGATGATTACGAGAAGCTGGCAGCAGCGCAGTTTGATCAGTGCGAGGATCCCGGAGCTGCCGGCGATTGCTATAATCGCCGGGCAGCGATCCATATCAAGTTGAAACAGTATCGGGAGGCGGCGCAACTCCTGGAGAAAGCACGAACATACGCGGAGCGGGCAGGATTTGATGATAATTATCAGAATTACTACAGCACCTTGTCGGACCTGGACAGTGCCTCCGGTGATTTCCGGAGCGCCTATGATCATTACAAGGAGTACATCACGTACAAGGAGCGATTGACCGACCTGGCGAATGCCAAGAAAAGCCTGCAGCTGAACGCACAGTACGAGTTTGATAAGAAGGAAGCGGCGACGGCGTCCGCCCAGAAGCTCAAGGATGCCGAAGCGGCTGCTGAGTTGCGGATGCAGAAGCTCCTTCGGAATGTCTTTATCGCAGGCTCGGTCCTGCTCATCCTGCTGATTGCGGTATTGATCAACCGCCAGAAATTAAAACGTGCGATCGAATTGGAGCGGATGCGTTCTCGCTTATCCCGCGACCTGCACGACGATATAGGAAGCACCCTCAGCAGCATCAACATGTTGAGCCGTACCGCCCAAAGCGACCTGAAAAAGGAGAACAGCCTGCGGATGCTAACCTCCCTGGAGAAGATCAGCGAACGGAGTCAGCGATTACTCAATAACATGAGTGATATAATCTGGAATATCAGTCCGGGTAATGACACACTGGAGGAAGTGATCAATCGGATGCGGGAGTACGCGACTGCAGTTCTGGAAGCGTTGGGTTTGCGCTATACCTTTGATTTGCCGGACGAATCGCTGGATTGTCAGCTCTCCATGGAAGTGAAGAACAATTTGTACCTCATTTTCAAGGAAGCGGTCAACAACCTGGCCAAGTATTCCGCTGCCGAAGCTGTCCTGATCAAACTGACGTACGACGAGAAGTTCATTTATCTCAAGGTGGAGGACGATGGAAAAGGATTTGACGAGCATACCGTCGAACACGGACGGGGATTGCATAACATGAAGCACCGGGCCGAGGAGATCGGTAGTGTCCTGACGATTTCCTCCCAACCCGGATTCGGGACCAAGGTGATGTTGCGCGTTCCGAGATATTGTTGATTGCTGCTGGTTACTGAGCGCCGGTGGCCGTACCACCACTGAAAGCACTGATTTTCTTCCTGATCAATTGTATTGGGTTTCTGTTTAGCGGGAAGCAAGACCGATTCGGACTGCGGTTAAAGTTCGGGCAATAGCCGTTGTATTCCGGTCATCCGCACGTTTTCACTTAACCCCCCCTTATTATGTGGGTTGTCTGCCGGCTTACTGTCTTGACCTTGGCCTCCAGTTCATCAGTTGACAATACTATATCCATTCCTGAACATGAGAAACCATCCACTTTTTACCTTCCTGTTGGTCCTGATCTTTTCAAGTACGATGGCGCAGCATCGTACGCCTGCCGTTGACAGAACTGCTCTCCCCGGGCAAGCGGGGGCGGAAATGTCGCGGCAGGCAATTATTTCAAGCTTGAGCGTTTATTATTTCGAAGGCTTTGAATCGAGTTTCCCGCCATCGGGTTGGCAGGTTGTGGATGTCCTGGATACTGCCACGGGTTGGAACAGCTCCTTGACAGCTGATTTTCCGGCAGCTTTCCAGGGGATGAGCAGCGCCTATTGCCGATACGAATTCGCCACACCCTCATCCGGAGAAAGCTGGCTGATCACTCCCGCCTTTCAGGTCGCGTCAGGTGATTCATTGACATTCCGTTTTAAACTCGAATACTTCGGCTTCGCGCCGGATTCGACTTTTATTCTTGTTTCGACCACCGATTCCGCTCTTTCAAGCTTTACGGACCAACTGGATTATTACGCGGAAGGTCTTAACTATCCTGCTGACAGCACCAATTGGTATTACAAAGCCTATTCGCTGGATGCATATGCGGGGCAGACCATCTATGTGGCGTTTAAGAACAAGAATGATGAAGGAGACGGAGTTTTTATCGATAACGTTGAACTCGGAACACGCCCTGCCGCGGAAGCCGGGATCGTCTCGGTAGATGTCGAAGACTTCATACCGACAGGATCCAACACCCCGCTCGTTACCGTTTCCAACAATGGGGCGACCGCGCAGACATTCAACGTGACACTGGATATATCCGACGGCTACTCCGATACAAAACCGATCACCTTGTCGCCTTTGTCAACGGGAACGCTGGCATTTGCGAACTGGAATCCTGCAATCGGGACGTTCACCCTCTCTGCACGAACAAACCTGATCGGAGATGCGGATCCGGTCAACGATACGGCATCGAAAGTTATCAAAGTGCTCGAGCCTTTTGAACAGTACGGCTGGAGTATTCACGATCCCCTGGTGGACCCCACGTTTGGCAGCGCGGTCGCCTCGGTGCTATCCGGTTCTACTTCGCGTTTGTTCCTGCTGGGCGGTTACGGTCAGTTGACCATTCTGCCGTATGCCTACGAGTACGATCTTGGTTTCAATTCCTGGGCCGGCATTGCACAGATGCCCGTCGAATGTACGTATGCGGCTTCAGCCACCGCCAATGGAAAGATCTTCGTTTTCGGCGGACGAACATTGGGCACTGCCCAAGGCGCTACCCAGATCTACGATTATTCCACCGACACCTGGAGCACGGGCAGTCCGATGCCGACACCGGTCGTTACTGCTGCATTTGGTACGTATCGGGATTCCCTCGTATACATCATCGGTGGATTGATCGATGCTACCGGGAGCGCCGTCAGACTCGTTCAAATCTACAATGCCTATACCGACACCTGGAGCAACGGAACTACATTGCCGGGCCCGGCGCTTTATTCTTCCCGTGCCGGCATTGTCAACGATAAGATCGTAGTAGCGGGCGGTTACAATCCGATCACCGGGCTGGCGACGGCTGCAACCTACGTGGGAGAAATCAATGCTGCTAACCCTTTTCAGATCAATTGGACGCAGGTGGCTGATCATCCCGCGGGCATGTTTTCACGAGGCGGTGCTGCCACCTCCCTGGATCCGGCTTCCGGACTTGTGGTATTCGCCGGAGGATCGCCGGAACCTTCGATTTTCACGACTACCGACAGGACTTTTGCCTATGATGTGAATACAAATTCCTGGAAGTTGGGACCCGATAAGCCGACCTCGAGGAACCTGTTCAACATGGCGCCGATTCTTTACCAGGATTCGGTCTACCTGGTAGCACTTGGTGGGAATCCTCCTGGAACATCCTTGAATCACTCTGACGCGCATGAGTGGCTGAACCTCGGACCTTATTCACTGGCCACCGGCATCAAAGAGAATGGGAACATCGCCGGCGCTTCCGTTTTTCCCAATCCGTTTCAGGACAGGTTTAACGTTGTCCTGGAGTTGCCCAAACCCATGACCTGCAAGATCATCCTGACGGATGTGCTTGGCCGGGAACTGAAGGTTGTATCAGATGGCCGGTTACCAGCCGGCCGCGTCACGGTTCCGGTTTCCATACCCGAAGTTCCTGCAGGACTGTATTCATGTACCATTCAGACGGAGGGCCGAACCCTGTACGCGAAAATAGTTAAGTACTGATTCGGATAATTACCCTGCCATGAAAGTCTTGCTCGTCTCGTTGCTCTGTTTCTTCTGTCAAGTCACCCGGGCACAGCAACAATATGTGTGTGGTCATTCAGAAATGGAGGATGTTCTGTTGAAGGAATTTTCCGCGATACAGACGGAACGTGACGCATTGGAACGCTTCACCGGAATCTTTACGGCGCAGCGGCTACGGGATCAGGAGCACCGCGTCCAATCCGATACGATTCAGTACATCATTCCGATTGTTTTTCACATCATGCATAATTACGGTGAGGAGAACATATCGAAGGATCAGATCGTGGATGCCGTCCGGATCATGAATGAATACTATCAAAAGCGGAACGCCGATACGGCGCAGATCATTCCCCTGTTTCAGCCGCTGATCGGGGACGTCCAGTTGGAGTTCCGCCTGGCTCAGATCGATCCGCAGGGAAACTGTACCGATGGCATCACCCGGCACCAAACCTACCTGACAAACGGCGGGAACGATTTACTGAAAACAATTGTACAATGGCCCCCCGACCGATACCTGAACATCTGGGTGGAGAAGAGCACGTTGAACAGTTTCTCGGCATATGCCTACTTACCCGGCGCGCCCGCTGCGTACGATGGAATCGTCGTCATGCATCAATATGTGGGGAGCATCGGCACCGCTCTGGGGAGCGGATCTTCTGCGATCCTGGCTCATGAGGCTGGTCACTATTTCAATTTACTGCATACCTGGGGCCCTACGAATTCTCCCGGATTGGCCACGAATTGCAGCTTAGACGACCAGGTATCCGATACGCCCAATTGCATAGGCGGTGTTTGTAGTTTGAACGCGCCGGGCTGTAACCCCGGCGAGACCAGCAATGTGCAGAACATGATGGATTATTGTTTCGAGCAAATGTTCACGCTGGGACAGGTAACCCGCATGCAGGCGGCCCTCAATTCGCCGACCGGAAACAGGAACAATCTATGGTCGCCAGGCAATTTGGTTTTAACCGGAACGAACGATGGATATGTCCCTGTCGTCTGCCCTCCCGTCGCGGACCTGACCAACCGGGTCATCCGCATTTGCGAGGGACAAACCATCACCTTCGAAAGTTTGTCTTATGGTGGAAATGTTGATTCGATGCAATGGCAGTTTTCGGGAGGGAGTATCGTTTCGAGCACTGACCCCAGCCCGATTGTCCAGTATCCGGTCGCGGGAATCTACGATGTAGTCCTGACGGTTTTCAATGGTTCCGGCTCATCTTCCATCGTTCGGAACGGATTGGTCAACGTGTTGCCCGCTGTTCCCACGCTTACTGCTCCCGTCACCCAGGATTTTGAAAGCCTGCAGTTCCCTTCCGGTGCCTGGGGTGTCGAGAATGCAGCAGGCTCTGCCTGGGAGATCACAACCGATGCTTCGGTCTCCGGTACCCGTTCGATCTTTCTTCAGCGGGACAGCCTTAACCTGGAAACCGATGATGTATTTTATACCGAGAACTATGATTTCTCAACTTCTGCTTCGCCGTCGTTCAGTTTTCGTATGGCGTTTACCAATGTCAATGGATCCGGTGATGTCTTAAAGCTTTTCATGAGTACGGATTGCGGGCAGACGTGGAGTATGCGCTATTCCAAGAGCGGTAGTTTCCTGGCCACGGCAACGGATACATCCTACTTGTTTATTCCGTCCGGCGGACAATGGCGGCAAGAGGGCGCGAACATCAACGCAGCTGCCGGGGAGCCACAGGTTTGTTTCAAGTTTCAATTCACCTCGAAGGGTGGGAACAGTATTTTCCTGGATGATATCAACGTGGGAGGCCTGCCGGTTGGAGTATCAGAGATCGAGGATGATGATTTGATCCGGCTGAGTCCCAACCCGGCTCACGGGCAATCGCTGTTGACCCTGGACTTACCATCCACCGCAAACATTTCCTTTTCCGTTTTGGATGTAGCAGGCAGAGTGGTTCGGTTCAACGATGCCCGGTTTCTTCCCGCCGGCAAGCATGTGTTCGAAATCGAGCGACCACTGGTTTCCGGATTGTATATGCTCCTGGTCCGTGTGAACAACCGGTTAATTGCCCGGAAGCTCGTTTTCGAATAATCAGAAATCCTACACGGCGGAATGACCCCACTACAAGTAAAGAGCGGAATGTTTTGCGCCATACAAGACGTTGCGTAAAGCAGGTCCTCTTCCGGCGCGCATTCCGCTTCTTGCCCTGCAACTGCAGGGCTTCAATGGTATTTTAAAGGCCGTTGCGTTTTAACGGAATGTGCGTAGCTGTCGTAGCACATTTTGGGTGCCCATGAAAATTCAATGACCACCAGGCTTCACCGCGATTACACGCACCGTATCAAACAGGTTGATCGGAATGCCAAAGCTGTTGATGTTTTCCAACGCCCGGATGCGCAGACCGGTCCTCCTTCCCACCTGGTAGAAGGGTAAGCCGAAGGGTACGATCTTCCAGGGTGCGGAAACCGATTTGACCGTAAAGCCCGCTTTCGCGACCATGACCGGTAGCGTTTTTGAGGAAAAGAAGAAAGTGTGCTGCGGGGGCGTCATCAGCCGCCAGTTTGCTTTCATCACCCTGCTGAGCAGGGATCCATGATCACCTGTAACGATCAGGATCACGCCGCCGGGATTCAGCGCGGAATAGGCCAGCTCGAGGGTAGCCATCGGATCTGTCAGGTGTTCGATGACATCCAGCATGACCACAACATCCACTTTTCCCGTTTCGCGAAGAACGTCGGCTGTCAACGCTCCCTCAAATACCCGCAAGCCGCGCTCTTCGGATTTCTGAACGCCGGCTTTACTGACTTCCACACCGTAGCAGGTAAAGTAAGCCGAGGCCTCACTCAAGAAATAACCGTAGGCGCTTCCCAGCTCCAGTAGTTTCTTTCCCTGCGGTTGAGGAATATACTTCAGGATCTCGCGGACGATTTTTTTGAATTCAGCCCGCAGGATGTTTTCGGAGGATTCATAGTCGCCGTAGCCGTCGACCTGGCCCCCGTTGAAATAGGTTTCGTCGTAAATCGTGAGTGGATTGAAATCGGCGGGTAAAACCGTCGACACCAGGCCGCAGGAAAGGCATTTTACGATCGGAAAATTCTTTTTTACAAAAAGTAAACGATGGGACGTCGAGCTGCAAAGGTTACACGGGAACTCATAGGTTGAATGGGATAAGGCTTCCGCTTTCATTTACAGAACTTTTTCTATGGGCTGCTATGCTTGCCTGGGGTTCGCTTGCTCGCAGGACCGGTCGGTTTTGCTTACTGGTCGCCATGTCCGGCAGACAAGATACTGAATCCCGGCGGCCCATCAACAGCTTCAGGTAAGGAGAACACCGGCAGTTGTGTGAATTTCTTATTTTGGGATGTAATCCAAAGAAGGGGATCGGAATTGTGAAGGGGAGCAACATGATCGCACGTGCCGGGAACCGGCCATGCAATACGGTGCAACAGGCCATTGTCGACCACCTCCGTATTCGTACATGATTCGTCCAGTAGCGGTCTTGTTTCTTTTCATATGCGGAGTTTACAATACAGCCTTCGCGCAGTTGACCGTTTCAGGCGTTGTGCTGTATTCGGTTACGCAAACGGGTTTACCCTTTGTAAACATCGGAATCAGGAACAAGAACCTCGGGACAGCAACGCTATCCGACGGGACATTTTCAATTCTCATCCCCTTGCAGCAGGAATACAAAACCCTCACCTTTTCCATGGTGGGATACGACGAATGGAACCTGTCGCTCCGGGATAGTGGTCTCGTCAACGGCTATCCGAAGATTGTGTTGGTGACCTTCGGGGAGAAAGAAGATCGTGAAGACGGAGGAACCGGCACGGAAGGAATCGACAACTTCCATTCCCTGATCGCGTTACTTTCCGACGTCAGACAGCCAAGCATCCGGATTAGCAGCGAAGTATTTCCGACCTTCGGTCATATGGAAACGGCGCTGCCTTCGTTCACCCGAGGAGTTCTGAAAATTCAATGACGGCACGTTGGACCATGAACAGCCCTGCATGCGGGAGATCCTATACAAGATGACCGATCAGTAAGATGAAAGCCACACGACCTATTCACCCCGACTTCCAACATTTCCTCAAGTTCAAAGACAAAGAGGTGATCGACCTGTTTACCGACCTTCGGGAGTACATCCTGGAACTGTATCCGGACTCGAATGAACTCCTGTATCATACACATGCCCTGACAGCGGTTTTCTCCATTTCGGAAAAGCTGTCGGACGCCTTTTGTATGTTACCGATCTATACCAACCACCTGAACCTGGGCTTCAACAAGGGGACGCTGTTGAAGGATCCCCATCAGCTCCTGACCGGGACCGGTAACCTGATCCGGCACATCGATGTGAAGAAACCAAGTGATTACCGGAACCCGAAAGTGAAAGCCCTGATCAAAACGGCCATCGACTTTGCCATCAAGGATATGGAGAAGCCGACAAAATCCATTGGCAAGACAATCTCCAAGATCACGAAGAAATGAAATTAGCCTGCATGGTAACTGAAAAGAGAATGGTTGCCGGCAGATATGTTTAGGTGCCGATCGAAGTGGAATATAATCAAACCGATCCAGAGCACGCATTTCGCTGTTTGCATAAGACAACAAGTGGAAGAATTGGAACATGATATCCAGGAAATGAACAGATCCCCTAAAGTGATTGTACGAAGCCTGGTGCTTCCGGACGACCTGGAAGCCGTCAGAAAATTGTGGATGGACTACCTGAGTTGGGGTAACAACAAGATGCAGGAACTGTATGGTGTTCATCCGCATCATCCTGCGGAAACCGTGGAACAGGATATTCGACAGATCAGTAAGTTCCAGCCACCGCACGGTCAACTGCTGCTTGCCATACATGAGGGGAAGATCTGTGGTCTTGGAAGTTTGAAGCGCATAAACGCCGACATCGGTGAAATCAAACGGATGTTCGTGGACCCGGGCCTTAGACGAATGGGGGCCGGAAGAGCCATTCTGGAAGGACTGTTGACGGAGGCAAGAAAGATCGGATACAAAAAGGTCCGGCTTGACAGTCCCCGGTTCATGGAAGCGGCGCATGCTTTGTATAGAAGTGTCGGTTTCCGCGCTATTGAAGCCTATCCGGAAGTGGAAATTCCGGAAGCCTTTAGAGCCTATCTGTTGTTTATGGAGATGGACTTAATCAATGAACGGCAGTAAAGAATGATCGGTCCCGTTGGTGGCGTTTCTCCAGGTTCAACAACAACAACTTCTTTTCTACCTTGCTGAGGTGTTCGTGAAAGGCATCCGCTATGAGTTCACCGCCCCGCTTTGGCAGTATGCCGGAGCAGGCGGCTGGCATTTCGTGTCGCTCCCGAAGAAGATGTCGAAGGAGATCCGCAAACTGTTACGATCGGAAGAGCAGGGATGGGGCCGGTTGCCGGCAACCGCCCGTATCGGACGAAGCGAATGGAAGACGGCGATCTGGTTTGATACAAAGCAGGATACCTATTTGCTGCCTGTAAAGGGAGATGTTCGGAAGGCGGAAGGGCTGGTTGCTGGCAACAGGATCAGCACCTGTCTGTGGATTTGACCAGCATTGCACCGATGTTCGGCAGAAGTTGACCGAAGTCCTATCCGTTTTGAGGACTGTCCTATCCTGCCGCATGTCCGTTGAATACATTTGCTGCAGCATTTGAAGAATCCTGCACCATGCGTTTATCGATCGCGCCACTTGCGGTTTTCTGATTTCGAAACACGGCCCCATGACACAAACAACCCGAACCACGTTCCAGAAAAACAGCTGTCGCTTGCTGCTCCTGATCCTGACAGCCCTGCTACCCATCAGCAGCAACGGCCAGGAATGCGGTACCCGGACACTGGATCCTGAGATAGCCGGATTTCTAAAGGTCATCGGTTATCAGGACCTGAGCTTGGAGCAGTTACGCGCGATGCCGATCGAACAGTTGAAATTCCCGCAGATCCCCTTGTCGCCCTATCCGAAAGAAGATGTACAACGGATCAAGGTGACCCGGGACAGTATTCCGGTCCTGGTGTTCAACCCGCTGCATAAGGACAATCTTCCGGTCATTATCCACTATCATGGCGGCGGCTTCATTTCGCCCCTGGTTCCCGGACTCGAGTATTCGCTTTGGCAGGATGCCAGGAACTACGAAGCGGTGGTGTTTGCGGTGGATTACCGTGTAGCGCCGGAACATCGTTTTCCCGCGGCGGTCGACGACAGCTACGCGAGCTTTCAATGGATTGCGGAAAACGCGCAACGGTTTGGCGGAGATACGAACAAGATCGTCCTGATGGGAAACAGCGCGGGCGCGAACCTGGTAACGGCTATCACACAACGAGCGAAGAAGGCGGGAATCGGGAATCGAATAAAACTGCAGGTGTTGAACGGCTTGCCGGCGGATCTGCGTCCGCAACACATGGAGTCTTCCGAATCGTACCGGCAGAATGCAAGCGGCTATTTCCAAACGAAGGCGCTGTGCTACTTCGCGGTGGAGACCTATGCGCCGGAGCAGTACAACGACCCGGAAGTGTCACCGATCCTGGCAACGGATTTTTCAGGATTGCCTCCGGCGCTCATCGTCACCGCCGAGTTTGATCCGATGCGCGACGACGGTCCGCTGTATGCGGCAAAGTTGAAAGCAGCCGGTGTCAAGGTGCGGGAAAAGTGTTTCGCGGGCCAGCTCCACTGCCTGATCGGAGCCGGGCCGGAATCCAAGGCGCAGAATGAATTTGTGGCGCTTGTTAAAAATGCAATGTCGGATCACCTTTCAAAATAAAGCGCATGAAAGCATTTACCAGAACCGAATATGGAGGGCCGGAAGTCCTTCGGCTGAGTGAAACCGAAAAGCCGGTTGTAGGCGACGACCAGATCCTGGTCAGGGTCAGGGCGAATTCAGCCAACCCGGCCGACTGGCACATCCTGCGCGGTAAACCTCACTTTGCCCGTTTGACGTTCGGACTTTTCAAACCCAAGGATAAAATTCCGGGTGCCGACTTTGCCGGTGTGGTGGAAGCGACCGGACGAAATGTGAAAGACTTCAAACCGGGCGATCGCGTGTTCGGGGAATCGCTGAAGGGAGGCGCCTTTGCCGAATACATCGCGGTACCCGCGACGGTTTGCGCGCGCATGCCCGACGCGGTTGACTTTCCCGACATGGCAGCCGTACCGATTGCGGGACTGACTGCGTTACAGGCCGTCATGACCCACGGAAAACTGAAACCAGGCGAGACGGTCTTGATCAACGGCTCTTCCGGCGGTGTCGGGCATTTCGCCGTACAGATCGCGAAAGCCCATGGCGCAAGGGTGACAGCCGTCTGTTCCTCACGGAATGTCGAGTTTGTCCGCTCGCTCGGAGCTGATACAGTGATCGCGTACGACCAGGAAGACATCCATGCGCATGCGGGTGAGTATGACCTGGTACTCGACACGAATGGTAACCTGGAGTACAGGGATTTTGTGCGCATGGGTAAACGGGGTGTTGTAACGGGTTTCACCAGCATGGGACACATGATGTCCGTGCAATTCAAGAAAGCACTGGGAAAATTCCCGCTCGCGCAATTCACCGCCCAGGCGAACGCGGATGATCTGCAAACCCTGTCGAATCTGGTTCGGGAAAACAAGATCCGCCCGCACATCGAGAAGTCCTATCCCTACGCGGAATTACCCCAGGCGATCGGCTACATCGAAGCGATGCGTACGCGGGGTAAGGTGGTGATGAACTGGGTGTAAGTGGAAAGAAGAGCAGTGGAATCGTATCGATCAACACCAGTAAGTCGAATGAATGATACTTCAACGCAATAGCATATACATCCTGCCTTCTGCATTGACACGAGTATCGCATCGGTTCGTGTGATCCCAGATCTATGAAGGGTGTGACAAGAACGCAACCTTAGGATCATGGCCGGGTTTCTAGCCCAATCGACTGTCTATCAGGAAATAAGCCCATTTTCGAAAAATATTATCCGAATCTCACTATTAAATTATTGATAAACAATAAATATTTATTATATTTGCCGCATCATCCACAATCGCAAAGCGGCATGTCTAAGACAAATTCCCTCGTATTCAAGGCGTTATACATCATTGCCTGGCTCATCTTCGTCGGCTTGAGCATTGAGGCCGGTGGGTTGGTCGTCAATTTCTTCTTTCACCTGTACCGGCCCGACTTCGTGGTGAACCTTTACCAGAAACTGGACCTGCGCGAGATGCTGACGCAAAGCAGGGCATCCTTCTTCGGGATCTACTCGCTGATCCTGTCGATAGCGCTGCTGAAGTCCATCCTCTTCTACATTGTCATCCGCCTGATGCATACCATGAACCTGGCGAAGCCCTTCGACCTTTTTGTTTCCAGTCAGATCCTGCGGATCAGTTATTTCACCTTGTCGATCGGCTTGTTGAGTTATATCGCTCGGCAGTTTGCCAGGAATCTTCAGCAACATGGACTGGTCACCGACGGGCTGCACCAGTTTTGGGAGGACAGTCAGGCGTTTGTGCTGATGGGCGCGGTCATTTATATCATCGCGGCCATTTTCAAACGCGGCGTGGACATTCAAAGCGAAAACGATCTAACCGTATAAGCTATGGCGATCGTCGTGAACCTGGATGTGATGATGGCGAAGCGAAAGATGTCGCTGAACGAACTGTCGGAAAAAGTCGACCTGACCTTGTCGAACCTTTCCATCCTCAAGACCGGAAAAGCCAGGGCCGTCCGCTTTTCCACCCTCGAAGCGATCTGCAAAGCGCTGAATTGTCAGCCGGGCGACCTGCTCGAATATGTCGCGGACCGGGAAGCGGAGATCGAGTAAGGTAGCCGTCGCCTCGGCCTGCGGATATTTTTTTTCAATCACGAAGGATGGGCAGTCGTTCTCCGGAATTGTTGCAAGTACTTCTTTAACAATTGAGTCATTAAAATTCGTCAGTAATAACCGACCTTCGGAAACATGGCCACACTTCATCCCCACATCAACTTCAACGGCAACGCGCGGGAAGCTTTTGAGTTCTATCGTTCGGTCTTCGGTGGGGAGTTCAGCCGGATCCTGTACCTGAAGGAACTGGCAGGACCGGATGTTCCGATAGCGGACGAAGACGCCGACAAGATCCTCCACATCGCTCTGCCGGTAGGCCCGACCACCCTGATCGGCAACGACGTGCCGTCTTTCCTTGGCCGCGTGAATGAGCAGGAAAATCGTTCCAAGATCTCGGTCCGCGCCGGGAGCCGGGAAGAAGCGGACCGCTTGTATCACGGACTTTCCCAGGGAGGAGCTGTCGAGGCACCGATCGGCGAAAGTCCCTGGGGGACCTATTTCGGTATGTTCCGTGATAAGTACGGCATTGAGTGGATCGTGGAGACCGAACGGTAGGACAGCTGAAGGACCATTAGTTACCCAACCGCCCACTCGCATTTTTCAATTCCACAAGGGCGGCTATCCGAGACTGTCTTGAATTGGATATTGGCATCGACGTGACTATCTTGGTAAGGTGTTACAGTCTTGAGAAAGCCCGATCGATGCGTAGTATTGATAATTTGAGATCCCGACCGTTCGCATGATCTGAGAATGCCGAGCATGCGATCATTCGATAAATCAATTCTTGAACCTTTAATAAGACGAGCATGTCGAACACTTATCCAGCCAAACCCGATCATCAGTTGGAAGATGGCCAGGTTGTGAAGTGGCAGTTACTGATCTTCAGTGTCGCCTTTATCCTCGGAAATTTTGTCGGCCCTTTTCTCCCCCATACGCCGGGAGAGATGGTCTTTAAATTTGTCGACATGCTTTTTATCTGCGGTACCATTTTATTGGCGATCAAGCTCGCGAGAGAAGGTTGGGACCTGGCCGCGGCGGGGTTCACGATTCTGGGCATAGGCTGGGGAATCTTATTCGCAGCGCTTGATTTTGAGCGACTGGAAATAGACATGGAAGTGAGAACCTCGGCTGCTTACTTCTTTATCCCTTGTATGTCACTGATCGCCTGCTACCGGCCGTTCCCACGTTGGCTGAAGTTATCGACCCTCGCGTGTATGATCCCGTTTGTGGTCTCTTTGCTTTTGCAAAAAGCGGAACAGCGCCAGGAAAGCGCCATTATCCTTTGGATCAACGGTGGATTTGGATTTTTTCATCTGGTCAGTATGTTCTGGGCTTTTCATTTCTACAAACAATACAAGCGGCATTTAAAGAGAATGGCAATCGAGATAGCGGAAGAGCCCCAGACCTGACCTTGCTTTTTTCGATGGGTCCTTGCTCCCGGAACATGCAGGAATTCCTAGATAATTCTACGGAACAGTGAACCATGAGGGGAGCATTCCCTGTCGCGGGTAGTACAAAGAGCGCCCAACTCCCGAGCGAAACCTGCCAGTGATGCTAAATGACATCGGATGAAAGCACAACAAGAAATAAGCCGTCACATCGCTACCCATCCCGAACCGAAGCGGAGTGAACTGTCGACTCTGCATGAGTTGGTGTTATCGGTCGATCCAGCATGCAAGTTGTGGTATTACGACGGAAAGGACGAGCAGGGAAAAGTCGTCGCCAATCCGACCATCGGGTACGGCACTCAGGTATTGCGCTATGCGAATGGCAAGACGCGGGAATGGTTCCGGATCGGGATCAGTGGCAACAAGACAGGGATTTCGGTTTACATACTCGGCATCGCGGACAAAGGTCATCTCGCGAAGGCTTACGGAAAGACGATCGGCAAGGCCAGTGTGACCGGTTATTGCATCAAGTTCAAATCGATCAGCGATATCAAATTGGATGTACTTGAAAAGGCGATTCGGTTCGGCATGGAGTATGGTAACTAAGTTGAAAGTTGTCGACATGAAACGAACGAGCATCAGCCTGTTGCAGCTTCGGATTCCACTTAGCTTGTTGCTCTGGAGTCTCGTCATCATCCCGCTGATGGCGGAGGGCAGGATTCCCGTTGATTCACTTTTAACGGAAAAGCAGGTGTACACAAGCCGTGAACCGGTCGGGTTTACGGTTCGGTTAAGTAGTGAAGCTAAGCAAGGAACGGTTCGCGTCATACCGACCATCTCGTGTTCCTGCAGCGACCGTGATTTCTATTACGTCGTTTACCGCCTGGGCAAGGGCCGTGGACCGCGAAGCCGGACCGTTTTTCTGGATCACTCGGAAGTCCCGACCGCTCCTCGTTGCGATTGCAAAGTCCGGTACGCGAATTTCAAGGAAGGTGGGACCTGGTCCATTCCCGCGATCAACAAGCGCGGGCGGTACCAGATCGAGGTAAGGAGCAGTAGTTCGATTCTTAACTCGAATGAATTTATTGTTCGGGAATAGGTTTTCGGGTCAATGCCGGAGCATAGGCCTTTTCCCCTGCTTATTGAAATCAGTTGTCCGAGCGCGTGCCGCTTTTTCAATCCGGATCCTACCCTTAACTTAGTAATTCGTTAGCGTGATTCATGCAACAAAACGAGAAACAGCGTCAGCGCATCGCCAGGATGACTTTCGCATCGGTCTATCCCTTGTATCTTCAGAAAGTAACCAGGAAGGGCCGAACGGAAGCGGAACTTCGGGAGGTCATCAACTGGCTGACCGGTTATGATGGAAAGCGGTTGGATGCGGTGATACATGACAAGCTTACATTTGAGGCATTCTTCCAACAAGCCAGGCTGCATCCCCATGCTCATCTGATCACCGGCCTCATTTGCGGGTATCGAATCGAGGAGATCGAAGATCCCCTGACCCGGCAAGTCCGCTATCTCGACAAACTGGTCGATGAACTGGCGAAAGGCCGGGCGATGGAGAAGATACTGCGGAAGGCTTGAACCTGGTCAGTTGTCGGGCGAAGTTTTCAGAGATGAGTATCTTTCGCTCCGGAACTTGGCATGAACGAATAAAATATCTGAACTTTCAATTCGCTATTCATATAATGAAACACCCGAGGATCCATTTATGGGCAATTGCCTTCTCTCTCTTCGCCTGCAACTCTTCCACCATCAAGGAGAAGATCAACCAGGCCGGTGATGTGGCCGGGCAGACGGCCGGCGAGTTCATCGAAGGCGCTTCGAAGGGCGTTCAGAAGGCGTTCGACGTGAAAGTCGAATTGTCGGAAAGTCTGAAGGGCAAAGGCATTGAACTGGGTAAGTCCACGGTTTCGAGCGACAGCCTTGGGACCGACAACCTGTTATCGCAATACGTGATCTTCAACCAGGATTTTTCCGGAACGCTGACCGCCCGGGTTTTCGACAGTGGCGACAAGGAGATGGGACGGGCTACCGTCGAAGTGTCAGGTAAACATAAAGAAGCACGGTTTTTTGATTTCCGTTTCGATCCGCGTACGAATATTGACAGTAAGTGCAGACTGGTCCTCGAATAGTTCCTGCTAATCGCATTTTACTTCGCATCACCTCAAATCGATCGCAGCAAGATGCCGCCGGCGATCACAGGATGTATCTTGCAAATCTGATAGGATACTTATGAAACAAATGCGCATCCTCCACCGCTATCTCGGTTATTTCCTGACCGGCATGATGGCGGTGTACGCGGTCACGGGCTTCATCATGACCTTTCGTGACACGGATTTTTTGAAGTTCGACAAGACCTGGGAACGTACCGTAGAACCGAACCTCCCGGGAAGCGCCCTGGGTGAAGCGATCGAACAGCGTCGGCTCAAGGTGACCCGGGAAGATTCCACTACGATCTATTTCAATAACGGACAGTACGACAAAGCCAGCGGAAAGGCGACTTTTACCACGAAGGAGTGGCCGGCTTACATCGAGAAACTGACCGACCTGCACACGTCGCGTACTGCCGATCCCTTGTTTTTCATGAACGTCTTTTTCGCGTGCTCCTTGTTCTTTTTCGTTGTCTCATCATTCTGGATGTTCCCGCCACAGGCAAAGACGTTTAAAAAAGGGATGTGGTTCGTCGCCGCGGGAATTCTGATGACATTGGTATTGATCTTATCGAAATAATTCCTGCCTGGCCTGTCGATTTACTTTTACTCTACCCGATCACAGTGAAGATATGTGACGGAAAATGCCAATACGAAAAACGTAATCCACCTACTGCGATGTTATTGGATATCCAGCCGAAACTGCGCAAGCGGCAAGATGCCGTTGCCGAACCTTTTACTCTGAGAAGCTGGGCTTTGCGGTATAGGTCGATTGCGGCAATTACCGGACCGTGGTCCGCGAAGGTGTTGAGTTTATTTCTTTTTGTGTTCACCGGCCTGGACCCCATGGAGAGTTGCGGACAGGTCTATATTCTTGTGAAGGACATCGACCGTTGGCATCATGCTTTTCATGATGCGGGCGTAAGGCTGTTGCCGAAGGAGCAACCCGAACACAAGCCCTGGGGGCAGCGGGAGTTCGCCCTGTTGGATCCCGACCGTAACCTCTTGACCTTTGGACAGGAAGTATGACCTTTGCCGGTGAAATCCCATTTGTATGGAAACCACCGGAGCATCCGTCGTCATTACGAATCACGTCCTTTCCGATCGCATCGCGGAGTACGAAGTCTGGCTGAACGAGATCGGTCCGATCTGTCGCCGGTCAGAAGGCCTCATCGACTGGCAGATCATCCGACCGGTGAAGGACCTGACCTTTACCTACACCGTCATCATCCGCTACGATAGTGAGGCGAACCTGCGGAAGTGGATCGAGTCGGACGAACGGAGACGCCTGATCGAAAAGGCCAAACCCTATTTACGAAAAGGCGATCACTATGTCATTCACAGCGGACTCGATTTCCTTTTTTCACCGGAAGACGATTCCACGGCCTCGCCGGTGCGCTGGAAGCAGGTGCTGATCACCTGGTCGGCGATCTTTCCACTGGTGTTGCTGATTCCTCTGCTGATCTTACCCGCTATGCGCGCATGCGGCATCCCGCCATCTCATTATTTCGACAACCTGGTCGTATCCGGTGTGATCTGCTCGCTTATGGTCTATGTGGTGATGCCGCCTTATACGCGGTTGATTAGGAAGTGGCTGTATAAATAAGCGGTATTCCTTCGACTTCGAGTCTACAGGATTCAGATTCGCTCGACTATTTTCGACAGAATCGTTAAAATTACGGGCTTGGGTGAGCTGCGAAACGCAAAGACAATCCCTGTCGGATTCCTATCTCTCAACTCTTTTCTATATTTATACGGAATACCGTTTCAAACTCTTCCATGTATGTTGAATGCCAAAAAGAACAGCACCATTCCACTGGGTGACCGTACCCCGAATGATTTTCTCGTCATTGCCTTCGAGGCGGCCACTTCGCTCGGCTGGGAAGTTGCTGAAGTTCGAGCGGATGGCTTCACAGCCTTTACGGGAATGTCGATGAGTTCCTGGGGAGAGCAAGTCCGATTGCGCCTGGAGGGCGGAATGGCGGAATTGACCAGTTCGACTAAGCAGTCTCAACTAACCGATTGGGGTAGAAATAAACGTAATCTTCAGGCACTTGAATTGCGGATCGCTGAACTTAGCCAACAACTGGAAGGCGCGGCACTTGAGGAGAAGCGGACAATTTTCAATGGACTGACCTCCGCTTCAGCGGAACGAGCATCCTTATCGCTGCCCGAAGAGGGGACGGGCGATTTTTTTGATACGTTCTTCAAGCCGCGGGAAGGATATTGGGTCAGCCCGATTCTGATCATGCTGAATGTTGTGGTTTACCTCCTCATGGTATTCAAAGGAGTGAATTTTCTTGTTCCGGAAGTGGAGCAACTCATCGACTGGGGTGGTAATCTCAAAGTGTTGACGGCCGGCGGGGAGCCCTGGCGATTGTTCACATCGTTGTTTCTTCATGGAGGCATCCTGCACCTCCTGTTGAATATGTACGCTTTGCTTTTCATCGGCATTACCCTGGAGCCGCTGATCGGTAGCCTCCGATTTCTTGGAGCTTATTTCATTGCTGGCATTGCTGCAAGTGTGACCAGCATGTGGTGGAACGATGCTACGGTCAGTGTTGGTGCATCGGGTGCAATTTTCGGTTTGTACGGGGTTTTTCTTGCACTCCTGACCACCCGTTTACTCGACAAAGCTGTCCGAACCGCGATGCTGAGCAGTATATTGGTTTTTGTTGCCTATAACATTCTGAACGGAATGCGATCCAATAGTATGATCGACAATGCAGCTCACCTGGGTGGTTTGATTTCAGGATTGCTCATCGGATATGCCTACGTACCCAGTCTTAAATGGTATGGCAACCTCACTTTCCAGTACCTCTCCATTGCGGGATTGTCGTTCTTGTTGCTCATCGGAACCGTAACGGCTTTGCATACACAGCATACCGATGTACAGGCCTATGAAAACGATATGCAGAAATGGACGGTCTATGAGAACATGGCGCTCGATGCCTTGAGTCCTGCTCCGTACATGTCAAGATCGGAGTACTTGAATGATCTCAAGAACCGGGGTGTTTACTACTGGCGTGAATGTCTTGCGTTGCTGGATCGTGTCGAGCACATGAAACTTCCGACCCATATCGTGAAGCACAACATGCTAATGCGGGAGTATTGTCAACTCCGGATAAAAAGCTATGACCTGATCTACAAGGCGGTTGACGAGGAGACGGACGCTTACGATTCAGAGATAGAGTCGACCCTGAAGCAAGTGGAAGATATCTTGAATCGCATCAATTCAGAAAATTCCAAAGAGTGAAGGGGTCGATCATCTATTCCCAAACAACAATGTCGTGTTCGGTACTTACCTGAAAGAACGGCGAACCCCTTTGCTGTAGCAGGCTGAACTAATCTTGTTCAACGGAGTATTTTAGCTGAACCGGGATCCCGGCCGGTTTGTGCCCTTCTGGTGTGCGAAGCTGCTACATGTTCCCTTACCTTATGGGATCGTATTTAACTTGATCAGACAATATGTTGAGTAACGTCGGTAGAGGAAATTCCAAGAGATCCGGTTTGAGGCAGAACACATATCGCCAGCGAATGGCTCCTGAAGGGGGACAATCACCTGGCCTCAGAATGATCCTGCCGCCGAACCCACTTGGTAAAACTCGGTAACCTTTCTGCCATTTTCATCCAGGAATTGATCCAGATCCGCAGGCCTCAGCTTGTTATCACTGCTTGCCTTATATAGTATCGTACTGCGGTCCTGGCTCAGGTCGCCGAATGGTCCTCCCCAAACAGGTTTGTCGGGTCCCATATAAAGTCGATAAGCCACGATTCCGCTGGGCCATACGATCAGGGTGTCGGTCCCGCCTTCCGCAGGGCGCGTAAAGCGTTGTACCGGATAGCGCTTTTCCAGTTCGCGTTGTCGTGCTTCTTCTTTCTGGTAAGATTTATAAGAAGCGACGGACGAAAGGGTCATCGCGCCGAACAATCCAAGTCCGATCACCGGAGTGGCAGCCCCCATCAGGACGGATCGCTTGTACTGGCCGGCCGAATAAGCGCGGATGGACAGGATGAAGAGCGAAATGAATATGATGATGGGCCCAAGCATCAGAATCCGAAAGCTCCAGGCGTCCGGGTCTTTGTCGGAGCCCGGGGCGTCGAAGGACATCACGAAACCGAGTAGATACGCTAATCCGAAACCGGAAATGACCAATACGGTCAGGACCATGAGTACAAGGGCCAGGATTTTCATGCTTTGAAGAGCCTTGAAGCTTCCGAAATTTACCAACAAATCCAATTCCCGTAGCGGAGCCGGAAAAAGTCAATTTATTATCTTGGATGCGGGCCATCCGATAGACGCCCGTCCAATTACAATTTTAACGAATGCACATATGAAAACCCTTACACCCCTCTCCCTCCTGTGCTTGCTGATGCTTCTTGCGCCTTACGCTAACGCGCAGTTGCGCGGCCAAGACCGGATCGACTCCCTTACGCTGGCATTGTCCAAGGCGCCGCAAGACACGAACAAGGTGACCATCCTGCTTTCCCTGAGCAGGGCTACGTTCTTTACCGACTCGGCATCCTCCATCGAGTACGGCCTGAAGGCGTTGAAGACCGCCGAAGCCCTCAAGGCTGAAAAGGCGGTTTCGGAAGTCTGCTATTTCCTGGGCAACTGGTACACGCAGATGGGCGTGTATAAACCCGCGCTGGATTATCTTTTCCGGTCGCTGGAGTACCAGAAGAAAGTCGACGACGCTGAAGGGATCGCTTCGATCTTGAACAACATCGGAGGTATTTATGCAAGCATGTCGGATTTCCCCAAGGCGCTGGAGTATGCATTCGATGCCTTGCGGTATTTCGAAAAGAACGGTAATAAGAACGGGCAGGCCAACTGCCTGATCAATATCGGCAATCACTACCTCGCACAATCCGATTACAAGGAAGCACTGGAGTATTACCTCAAAGCGAAGAAAGTCTACGAGGACCTGAACGCAACCGGTGGCATCGCACTGGCCGTCGGTAACATCGGGAGTGTTTATGGATCCATGGGTGAACACCGCAAAGCCGAAGGGTATTTCCGCGAGTCGCTCGACCTGTACCGGAAGCTGGAGGATTTCGACGGAGTGGAACGAAACCTCAGCAACCTCGGCGAGATGGCCCTGCTTATGAAGCGCTACGAAGTGGCGCTGGAGCGTTTCGATTCCGCCCTGACCATGTCGCGCGAACCCGAGCTCATGGCCAATGCGGGCTACGAACACGCCGGCCTTGCTGGAACCTACCTCGGACTTGCGGAGACCAAACCGGTGAACGGCATGCCGGGCCAGTACGTCCGGATGGCTCGCATGCATGCCGACAGCGCCGTGCTCCTGCTGGAATCCCTGGGCGACCTCAACGCGCTTTCCAACGCGGTGGAGACACAGAGCAAAATCGAGGCGATGGCCGGCAACTTCAGCGCCGCGTACCGACAGCAGGTGCGTTTCAAGATGCTCAACGATTCCATCTTCAACATGGAACGTGACCGCAAGTTCGCTCAGACGGCCCTTCAGTACGAGTTTGAAAAGAAGGAAGCGGCCGCGAAAGCTGAACAGGAGAAGAAGGATATCCGGCAACGGAACATCCGGAATTCGATCACGGCCGGCCTGGGAGGCGCGATCGTCTTTCTGGTCGTGGTATACCGGCAACGTAACCGCATCAGCAAGGAGAAAAAACGCAGCGACGAATTGCTCCTGAACATTCTTCCAGAAGAGGTGGCGGAAGAACTGAAGGCGAAGGGAGAAGCGGATGCCGTACAGATCGATCAGGCTACCGTGCTCTTCACCGACTTCAAAGGCTTCACCGCGATGAGCGAGTCGCTTAGTGCGAAGGAATTGGTGCGCGACCTCAATGAATGCTTCAGCGCTTTCGACCGGATCACTGAAAAGTACGGGATCGAGAAGATCAAGACCATCGGCGACTCTTACATGGCTGCCGGTGGATTACCGACCCCCAATTCGACGCATGCGGCGGATGTAGTCAGAGCCGCCCTGGAAATGCGAGACTTCATTGCAGCGGGTAAATCGAAGAAACTCGCTTCCGGCCAACCGTATTTCGAAGTGCGCATCGGCGTGCATACGGGACCAGTCGTGGCGGGAATCGTTGGCGTGAAAAAATTCCAATACGACATCTGGGGCGACACGGTCAACACCGCCAGCCGGATGGAAAGCAGCGGTGAAGCGGGAAAGGTCAATGTTTCCAGTACGACCTACGACTTAGTGAAGGATCGTTTCGCTTGCAGTCACCGGGGAAAGATCAGCGCGAAAGGGAAAGGCGAGGTCGACATGTACTTCGTGGAACCGATGTGATCGCTCAGATGACCGACCGCGCCAAACTTCGGCTGATCAAGCTGGTCCATACCGCGATTTGGATTTTCTTCAACCTGGTCATCGGATACATGCTCTATGCCGTGATTGTCGGCAAGATCGATCGGCGGCTCTGGATCTGTTATGGCTTGATCGTTGGCGAAGGATTGACCTTGTTGTTGTTCAACATGTTTTGTCCGCTTACGGTTTGGGCGCGGAGGTATTCCGATTCGACCAAGGCGAACTTCGATATTTATCTGCCCGAGTGGCTGGCGAAGTATAACAAGGAGATCTATACGACGATCGTGGTGGGAATCGCGATTGCCACAATTGTCAGGGTGATGAATGAATGAAGAATCAACTGCACGTTGATGCATTTGGCGGCATTTGCCGTAAGGGGAGATTGAGGGATTCGGCAGCAGGCAGACACGTTTAGGTTGGAGCATCTTTCTTATATTCGTTCAACCGTAGGGCCGTTTTGATTTGCGAGCCGATCATCTTCAGGAGTCGGACTTTTTGCCCGTTTTTTTTCAGGATCATGATGAACGAAGATTGGTGGCAACGATTGAAACGTACCCGTTTGGTTCGTTACCTCAACACGTATCTGAAAAACCGATACGACAAGGCGATCCAGACCCGCTCAAGGCTTAAGTTACAGTTCCTGCAGTTCTTCCCTTTCATCATCGCCGCCACGATCACCGGCGTTTTCGCTTATGGTTATAGCCGGGTTTTCCATTACGCCGAGGTGTATTCGCACCAACTGTTGGCTTACAACCGCTACGCGATCTTCTTCATCACGCCGGTTTGTTTCCTGGCTTCGTGGTGGCTGGTGTGGCGCTACGCACCGTTCGCGCGCGGAAGCGGTATCCCGCAGGTCATGGCCTCCATTGAATTGAGTCAGCGCGGAAAAAATCCGATAGCCGACCAGTTGTTGAATTGGAGGATCATCGTCGTGAAAGTGATCTCCAGCACCATCAAAGTGATCGGCGGCGGAATACTTGGACGGGAAGGCCCGACGATACAGGTCGCAGCGGCGATCTTCAAACTTGTGCACGACCGGCTTCCGAAATGGTGGACGTCCGTTACCGCGAGCAACGTGATCCTGGCAGGCGGAGCCGCCGGGTTAGCTGCGGCATTCAATACGCCCCTCGGTGGAATCGTCTTTGCGATCGAAGAATTGTCGAAGCATCATATCCGATTCTATAAGTCGGCCTTGTTCATCGCGGTGATCATCTCGGGTCTTGCAGCACAGGGTTTGGGAGGAGGCTACCTGTATCTTGGGCAGGCGACCACCAACTACGAAGGTTGGTGGATCTACCCCGGGATCGTACTCGTGGCGATCGTGACCGGGTACTTCGGCAGCGTCATGTGCTCGGTGATCCTGCGCATCATGAAAGTGATGCGAAGACGCCGGGGTAGTACGACGGAGCTGTTGATGGTGGTCGGAGGTGCATTGTTTGTCGCATTTTTCATTTTTCTGGTTGGGACAGATGCGATGGGATCCGGGAAGCACCTGCTCGACCGTTATCTTTTTACGTCGGACAAACAGGTCGAATGGTACATGCCGTTTGTTCGCATGAACGGTTTGATCGCGACTTTCTCTTCGGGTGGAGCGGGAGGGATCTTCGCGGCCTCGTTGAGCACGGGTGCAACCTTCGGCGCATTCGTGGCGCAAGCCCTGCACCTGGCCGGCGACAATGCCAACGTCCTCATTCTCGTCGGTATGGCCGGCTTCCTGACGGCCGTGACCCGCACGCCTTTTACCAGTTCGATCATCATCTTCGAGATGACCGACCGTCACAGTATCATCTTTTTCCTGCTACTGGGCACGTTGATCGCCAATGTGGTAGCGACGATCAATTCACGACGTTCCTTTTATGATCAGATGAAAGAAAATTACCTGAAGCAAGTGGACCGGACTGCGCAGGAGTAGGGCGGGTGTGATCGGTTTTTCTTTTATTCCCGGATAAAGCGCGATTGTCCGCTCTTCGTTTTCAGGATGTACCATCCCGGGCTAAGCCGGTTGGTTGGTACTTCGTTTCCGTTACCGGAAAGTAAACATCGACCGCTTGCGTCCAGCACTTCGAATTCTTCCGAAGGCGCCAGTTGCAGGTTCAATCGATCGGTGCAGGGGTTGGGAAAGGGACATAGTTGTTGCATCACGTGTCCTGCAATACTCACGGGGCTGTTGTACTCAAAAGCGCCCGCGTCCGGAATACCGTCCGATGGACGAATTGAATGATCGCACTGATCGACATACTCCAGGGTCGCATCCAATGAATGCCCGAGTACGGCTTTGTTCAATGGGCTGCTATGATCCCGTGCAGATGAGCCGGCTTGCAGGTGATAGTCGTACGCGGAGGGATCGGCGAAGCCCGGATCAGTTACCAGGTCAAAGAGCAGGTTGCCGGCCGAATCAAGAACATCCGGCGTACCAATCAGGTAGCCACCGGTATGTGCACCGGCCAGGATGTTGTTCCAGAGGTAAAGCGAATCGGTTCCGTTGGCCAGTTGAATGAAGCTGCCCGTCGTTTTCTTGTTTACGAATGTGTTGTGCGTAATGTACAGGGCATTCGGCGCAGGGTTGGTAAGGCCTTCCAGGCCATAGCCGAGGAGGTTGCTGTTGGCGGAGTTGGGCCCCTGCTCAATGACATTTCCGACGATTACGCCCGTTCCGCCGTTCGGCAGATCGATCGTGCGACTATCGATGCTGGTCTCGTTGGCGATGCGGTTGTATTCGATGAAATTAAAGTTCGCGCGACTTTTCAGTTCGTGCCCTTCGGCTATTGCATCGTGACTGTAATTGTAACGAAACACGAGCGTGTCGATGTGATTGATGTACACATTGTGCTGGTAGCCCGGATTGAGCGGACTACCACCGTTCACGAATTCGCAGTGTTCAATGAGGGTGGTGCAGTTGGAAATGTTGCCGGCCAGAATACCCATTTCATTTCCATCGAAACGGCAATAACGCACCTGCCAGTCGGGACCTTGCTGCCGGATACCCGCGCCGTTATGGTCGGGCACCTGCGCCAGGGCGAATTCGACGTTTTCAATCGTAATACCTGCGCCGCTCGTGATAAAAATGCCCTTTCCGTTTGAAACGTCGTTCGCGATGATGCTACCCGCTTCAAGCCGCGGTCGGCCGCCAATTCCTACGATATACAGGTTGTTTGCGGTCCATTCCACCTGCGGATCATTGACATAGACCGCGGAATCGATGGCCACCGTATCGCCGTCCTGCACCAGGGGCGCAACCTGGCTGCAGAATGTATACGTACGAACCGGGCCGACCTGCCACGTAGTTGCATCCACATGGCACGACAGCATAAAGAGAGACAGGAAGATGGATAGACGCATGATCGGTCTAAAGGTGGACTCAAGGTACTCGATCATCCGGTAGGAGAAATGACGGGAAATAATTTTAAAAAGGGGAAGAGCACGTATTCCCCTCGCGCTTATCTTGTTTGTGGAATTTACCGATTAGTTAATGAGTAACAAGCTAGAGGCCTTTCGCAGGTATTACCTGAATGCTGATTCCTGGGAACTGCGTAAAGACGGACCACCGCTTCAGCTCCTGGACGGCCTGTCAGATCAGGAACGTATGGTCGCGGAGGATGAACTCATCCGGCGAATCGAATCGGGTGATGATTGGCCCATACGAGGATTGGGTCATATCCGATCGGTCAAAGCCCTGCCGGAACTGAAAGCAATATTGGACGATAGCAAGCCGGCGCTGCAAGCCATCATCGCGCATGCGATCTGGAAGATCAGCGAAGATCCCGGGATCATTCCGGTGATCATTGCTGCAAGTCAGAAGATCACATCCTGGCAGGAACTCATCGACCTGGTCTACCTGTTGCCGGATTTTCATGATCCGCGAACCGACGCGATGCTTTCCGAATACCGCAACCACCCGGAGTATCTGGTCGCTTACAATGCAACACGCGCCTCGGGCCTCCCAACCGGGGAGGTGGTGAAGCGGTTTCAACGAAGCAATAGTGGTTGATCCGAAAAGCTCAGTACATGGGAAACAGCAGCAGCATGAAGTAGGCGATTTTCGATCGGAATATTTTTCATCTGCTTATCATAGTGGGATCGGGTGGAGTGATTATATTGGGTACTCTTGTATTATGCTGTTCGAGCTTATTCCCATACCTGTAGACACATCGGAGTTCCGGCTGAAGTTCACCTCCGAACATTGCCGGAACCTGTTCGATATGTGGGATACTTATTATAAAACGATCGGCTATCATGCACCCTGGGTCGGTTATCTGGCGCTGAAGGACGGAGTCCCTGTCGGATCCGGTGCATTCACCGGACGTCCTGTCGATGGCGAAGTGGAAGTTTCCTATTGGGCGTTTCAGGAATTCGAAGGGCAGGGAATGGGGACCGATATCTGTAAGGAGCTTGTTCGTCTGGCGCTCTTGCACGATCCGAAATTGACGGTTTTCGCCAAGACAATGCCTCAGGAAAACGCTTCTACCAATATCCTGCGTAAGAACGGATTCGAGTACGCGGGTGAAGTGGAAGATCACGAGATCGGAAAGGCCTGGAAGTGGGTGTATCGATCCTGAGCGACCCGCCCCGTTTACTATAAAAAAAAACGACCCGGAATGCCGGGTCGTTTTTTTGTTGTTGGAAAGGGATCAGTGCAAGTCAAAGCGATCAAGGTTCATCACCTTGTTCCAGGCAGCGACGAAGTCGCGGACAAATTTGTCCTGGGCATCGTCTTGGGCATATACTTCCACCAATGCACGCAGTTGAGAGTTCGAACCGAACACGAGGTCGACACGCGTTCCCGTCCATTTCAGGTCGCCCGTCTTCTTGTCGCGCCCTTCGTAGGAATTGGAACCGGTCGGTTTCCAGCTCACGTTCATGTCGAGCAGATTCACGAAGAAGTCGTTCGTTAACTGACCGACCCGCTGGGTGAGTACGCCGTGCTTCGACCCTCCCGCATTGGCGCCCAGTACACGCAAGCCGCCGATGAGAACGGTCATTTCCGGTGCGCTCAGGTTGAGCAGGTGCGCTTTGTCGAGCAACATCTCTTCGGCCGGGACCGAATATTGTTTCTTCTGGTAATTCCGGAAACCGTCGGCTTCCGGTTCCAGGACGGCGAAGGACTCCACATCGGTTTGTTCTGCCGTGGCATCTCCGCGTCCGGGACTGAACGGCACCGTGACCGCATGGCCGGCATCTTTCGCGGCTTTCTCCACACCGGCGCAACCGGCGAGCACGATCATGTCGGCGATGGAGATCTGCTTACCGCCGGAGGCGGAAGCGTTGAACTCTTTGCGGATCGCTTCGAGTTTGTCCAGCACCTTTTTGAGTTGTTCCGGCTGATTGACTTCCCAGTTGTTCTGCGGTGCCAACCGGATGCGACCACCGTTCGCGCCGCCTCGCTTGTCGGAGCCGCGGAAGGTCGAAGCGGAAGCCCAGGCGGTAGAGACGAGTTCGGAAACCGAAAGACCGGACGACAAGACCTTGCTCTTCAGCGCGGCCACATCCTGTTCGTTTACGAGCGGATGGGTGACGGCCGGGATCGGATCCTGCCAGATCAATTCTTCCTTCGGCACCTCCGGTCCGAGATAACGGGCGCGAGGTCCCATGTCGCGGTGCGTCAATTTGAACCAGGCGCGCGCGAACGCGTCGGCGAATGCCTGCGGGTCTTTGTGGAAGCGACGCGAGATCTTCTCATATGCGGGATCGAAACGCAGCGAAAGATCCGCGGTCGTCATCATCGGCGGATGCTTCTTGTTCGGGTCGTGCGCGTCGGGGATCATGTGTTCCGGCTTGCAGTTCTTCGCCACCCATTGGTGCGCGCCGGCCGGGCTCTTGGTGAGTTCCCATTCGTACCCGAAGAGCATGTCGAAATAGCCGTTGTCCCATTTCGTCGGGTTCGGTTTCCAGGCACCTTCGATACCGCTGGTGGTGGTATGAACGCCCTTACCCGAACCGAGCGCGTTGATCCAGCCCAATCCCTGGGCTTCGATCGGTGCTGCTTCGGGTTCCGGTCCGACCAGTTTCGGATCACCGGCGCCGTGCGCTTTACCGAAAGTGTGACCACCGGCGACCAGGGCGACGGTCTCTTCATCGTTCATCGCCATGCGACCGAAGGTCTCGCGTACGTCGCGGCCGGAGGCGACCGGATCGGGTTTCCCGTCGGGGCCTTCCGGGTTCACGTAGATGAGACCCATCTGTACCGCGGCAAGCGGGTTGTCGAGTTTGCGATCGCCGGAGTAGCGGCTGTTGGCTTTTTCGCTTGTTGCCAGCCATTCTTTTTCCGCTCCCCAGTAGATGTCTTCCTCCGGTTGCCAGATGTCGGCGCGACCGCCCGCGAAACCGAAGGTTTTGAAACCCATCGACTCCAGCGCGACATTGCCCGCCAGGATCATGAGATCGGCCCAGGAGATCTTGTTACCATACTTTTTCTTAATCGGCCACAGCAGTCGGCGCGCTTTGTCGAGGTTGCCGTTATCGGGCCAGCTGTTCAGCGGTGCGAAGCGCTGGTTGCCGGTTCCGCCACCACCGCGACCGTCGGCGATCCGGTACGTGCCGGCGCTGTGCCAGGCCATGCGGATGAAGAGCCCGCCGTAATGACCCCAATCGGCCGGCCACCAGTCCTGGGAATCGGTCATCAGCTTGACGAGGTCTTTTTTCAAGGCCGCATAGTCAAGCTGTTTGAACGCTTTGGCGTAATCGAACCCCTTATCCATGGGATTCGAGGACGGAGCGTGCTGATGCAGGATCGAGATGTTCAGCTGGTTGGGCCACCAATGACTGTTCGTAGAGGCGCCGGAGTGGGTGACGGTCCCGTTGTGGAACGGGCACTTGGCTTCACCGTTCATGTGTGGTGAAGCGGTGGAGGATGATGCGTGGTTGGACATAGTTGGTTTGTGTTGTTCCGTCGAAAGTGAGCACACCGTAATTGCCCTATGAAGTTATGAAATAAACCGGGCAAATTCGGCTCGGCTCGGTAATCGGTGTAATGCGAGTTTGGCTTCGTAAAAGTAATCAGTACATTCGATTGATAAAAACTATATTTTAGATCATAATATTGATAGTATAGATGAATATCCATCAGTTCCACTATGTCCTGGCCGTAGCGGAGTTCCGGCATTTCGAATTGGCGGCGGAGAAGTGTCACATCAGTCAATCAACGCTCAGTACGATGATCGCGAAATTCGAAGAGGAGATCGGCGTACGGATCTTCAACCGGAAGAGGAAGCCGGTGGAATTGACGCTGGAAGGAAGCATGATCGTCGAGCAGTTGAAGCTCGTTTCAAAGGACATTGATCAATTGTTTGAAATAGCCCGGGAGATCAAGGGAGAAGTCGCCGGGGACATCAACCTGTCGGTGATCCCGACGGTCGCTCCCTTCCTGTTGCCGCTCTTTCTTCAGGAGTTTTCGCAGCAATTCCCGAAGCTGAACATCGTAGTGCGGGAGGAAACCACCGAGCAGATCAGGAAAAAGTTGAGATCGCGGGAGATCGACATCGGCATTGTTTCCATACCGTTGCACGACAAGGAATTGGTCGAATTAAAGCTCTACGACGAACCGTTTTTATTTTACGATGCGAAGCATGTTTCCGGGAAGAAGATGTCCCTGAAGGAATTGAAGTCGAAGAACCTCTGCCTGATGGAAGAGGGGCACTGTATGCGTACGCAGGTAGCGGAACTCTGTGATCCGGGCCGTGCGAAACAGCCTGCAACACTGAATTTTGAATACAAGGCCGGATCCATTGACGGCCTGGTCCGGTTTGTAAAGTCGAACAAGTTTTCAACCTTGCTGCCGTATCTGTCCACGCTGGATTTTTCAGCTGAACAAAAGCGACACCTCAGTCCGTTCTCGACCTCGGTACCGTTCCGGACGATCGGATTGATCGTGCATCAGCATTTCGTGAAGAAGAAACTGCTGAACATCCTGCGTGACCGGATCGTCGCCAGAACTTCCAGGCTCCTGCCGAAGCTGGATGCAAAGTCGCAAATGCTTTATCCAATCTGATCATGACCAACATCGTCGATTACAACCGCAAAGCCTGGGACGCGCAGGTGGATAAGAAAGATCGCTGGACCGTCCCGGTTGGAGCGGCCGAGATCGCGTTGGCCCGTAAGGGGGAATGGTCCGTCTTGCTGACGCCGACTACTCCCGTGCCGCGTACTTGGTTTCCGGACCTGCGTGGCCTTCGCTTGTTGGGCCTGGCTTCGGGAGGCGGACAGCAGGGCCCGCTCTTCGCTGCGGCCGGAGCAACGGTTACCATCTTCGATAATTCGCCCAAACAGTTGGAGCAGGATCGTCGCGTGAGTGATGCGCACGATCTGGGCATTCGTACCGTACAGGGAGATATGCGGAACTTATCGGTTTTCGAACCGGATTCATTCGACCTGATCTTCAATCCCTGTTCGATCCTGTTTGTGGATACGTTGCAGCCGGTCTGGGACGAATGTTTCCGAGTATTGCGACCCGGTGGTATCCTCATGACCGGTTTGCTGAATCCACTCGCGTACCAGATCGACGAGGAGGATTTGAAATTGAAGTATGCCGAACCCTATTCAGACCTGCATTCCCTTCCCAAAGAAAAGCTCGAGGCCTTCACCGAAAAGCAGGAGCCGCTACTATTCGGTCACACCTGGACTGATCAGCTGGGAGGTCAACTGAAGGCCGGTTTCAGTCTGACGCATTTGTTTGAGGACGGATGGGGCGGGAATCATGTTTTTGACCAGTACTTTAGAGCGTTCATGGCAACGCGTGCCGTAAAACCGAATTGAATCTTCACTACAAATGACCATAACGCAACAATCCGCCAAACACTTACGCGAAGTTTTCTTCGGCGGCAACTGGACCTGGTCCAATGTAAAGGACCAATTGTCGGATGTCGATCTGCCCATGGCGACCTACAAGCTCGACGGATTCAACACCATCGCGGTGCTGACCTTCCATATCGGCTATTATGTCCGGGCGGTACTGTCGGTGTTGGAAGATCAACCTTTAAATGCGAGTGATAAATTCAGCTTCGATCTCCCGCCCCTGGAAACGGTAGCGCAATGGAACGCCCTGGTTGCCGAGACACTTTCGAATGCGGAAAAAGCCGCCGGTATGATCGCTCAACTGCCCGACAGTCGATTGGATGAGATCTTTGTAGAGGAGAAATACGGGACCTGGTTCCGGAATATTCACGGGCTCATTGAGCATACGCATTATCATTTAGGACAGATCGCTTTGCTGAAGCGAATGGTCGAAAAGCAGAGATCGAATTGATCAATGCCCGATTCCCTTTGAATGGCATGATCAGGCTGATAAGCACCGAATCTTCCGATACTTGCTGTGAAATTGACAGATAGTTTGACAATAGCAGTAATTGTTCCATAGTACAAAGTTTCCCCGAACTGGTATGGCAACCTTATCCCATCTGGTCATCGCCTATCCTGAAATATCCGTTTCGGATCGGGAGCATTTGCAAACGTATCGTTCCACCCGCGATCCGCTTTATTATGGCGTAGTGGACCCGCATTTCACCCTGGTCTTTCCAATTCCGGATTGCGAACCGACAGCGTTTGCCGCAGAGGTCAGGGCGCGCCTGGGTGATGCTGGCCCGATCGATTTCGCTCTGCGATGCGCATTGATCAACCGAGATGCATTTTCCCGAATGTACCACGTCTTTCTGGCGCCAGACGAAGGGTTCAGCGAGCTGGTCAGACTGCACGACCGATTGTATGCAGGCCGGTTTCGGCCCCATCATCGGTTCGATATCGATTTTATTCCGCACATCGGCGTAGCCAACGACCCGGACCCGGAAGTATGTAAACGCTGGACGGACGAGTGGAACGCCAGGCCTTTCGAGATCCGGGGAAGCATCAAGGCGCTTACCCTGATCGATTACGATGGCGTCGCCATCCGGGAACTTGAACGCATTCCGTTACCTTTGCGTTAGCATTTCGATGCTCAAGTACGTTCATGATGATCCGTCTTTCCCGGACCGATTCCTCCAATCCGGATTTCCAGTCACTGGTTCAGCTCCTCGATGCGGAGTTACGGCAACGCGACGGCGAGGAACATGCATTCTTCGCGCAGTTCAATAAGATCGACCAGATCCGGCAGGTGGTCGTAGCCTACGATGCTGAAAAAGCAGTGGGCTGTGGTGCGATAAAACCCTACGATGCCCATACGATGGAGGTGAAGCGGATGTACGTACTGCCAAATCAACGCGGCAAACGTATAGCCGTTGCGGTCCTGCAGGAGTTGGAAAAATGGACCGGCGAGTCCGGCTATCGAAATTGCATATTGGAAACAGGCGAACGTCAGCCCGAAGCGATCGCACTTTATACGCGATGCGGGTATCAGCGGATTCCGAACTACGGGCAATACGCGAATGTGGCCACCAGCGTTTGTTTTCATAAGACACTGGAGTGACGCATCCAAAACGGATTCCATACCTTTAAGGAATCAGCAAGGTCAGTTCCATGGACCGTTCCGAATTTCTTAGACGATTGGCGATCCTGCCAATAACTGCTGCAGCGATGAAACTTGGTGAATTGGGCGCACTGGCGGAGACATTCGCGCCATCAGAGAAAATGCCCGTACTTTTTCTCGGACATGGTAGTCCGATGAACGCGATCGAGGAGAACGAATTCGTGCAGGGTTTCCGGAACGTTGCTTCTGGATTGCCCAAGCCCCGTGCGATCCTGTGTGTTTCCGCGCACTGGGAAACACGCGGAACATTCGTGACCGCCATGCCCAATCCGCCAACCATCCACGATTTCGGCGGATTTCCCAAAGCGCTGTTCGATGTAAAATATCCGGCTCGCGGAAGCCCGGCACTGGCACGGGAAACAAAAGCGTTAGTGAAGAAGACGGAAGTCGGGCTCGACGACAAATGGGGGCTCGACCATGGTGCATGGTCGGTCATCAAGCATATTTACCCAAAAGCTGAAGTGCCGGTCATTCAGATGAGCCTGGATCATTACCAGACACCGGAGTATCACTATGAACTGGCCCGTGAGTTGTCGTCCTTGCGCCGAAAGGGTATCTTAATCATCGGCAGCGGAAACATGGTACATAACCTCGGCATGGTGGCTTGGGATAAGCTCAATGCGGTCGATTACGCCTATGACTGGGCCCGGGAGGCAAGCGAAAGAATGAAACGTTTTATTCTTGAAGGCGATCACCAGGCGCTGGTAAAATTCCGTTCACAGGGAAAGGCGTTTGATCTGGCCATTCCGACTCCTGAACATTTTTTACCTCTTCTTTATGCGATCGCACTGAAGGACGATAAGGATGAAGTGAGTCTCTTCAATGACAAGGCTGTCGCGGGATCGTTAACCATGACATCGGTAAGGATCGGTTGAATCACCAGTGCCACAACCTGCAGCAACATGATAGCTTCAAGGATAGTTGATCCAGCAACCAGGATGAAACGTTTGGGCATTTTAGCGCTCACGATGTTCTGTACCGCTTGTGGATTCAACAGAACCTACCTTCAACCCACTACGGTCCCGATCAATGCGAAGGGCGCGACGCTCAGTTCCAAATGGGATACTGCACGCGTCCGCTTCCAGGGAGATAGCCGGCAACCGGTTTTTTATTCCGCTAATGGCGACACCTTGAGCAGGGACTTTACCGTGGAGAGCACCTGGTTCACCACATCCGGAGGCCACAAGTTGAACGGCTGGATGATCCGTCCGAAAGGAACGACACCGGATATCACCCTCCTGCATTTTCATGGTAACGCGGGTTGCCTGCTGTCACAGTATCAGGCGCTGGCGCCACTCGTGGGAAAGGGATTCCAGGTATTCGCTTTCGATTATTCCGGTTTCGGGATGTCGGAAGGCCAGGCGACACGTGAACAGGTCTTATTGGATGGTCGAGCGGCGGTCGACTATGTCAGTTCGCGTCCGGATGTCATCGGAACCAAACTGGTGCTATACGGACAATCACTCGGCGGACACCTGGCTGCTGTGGTAGGACCGGAGAAGATGACCTCACTGGATGCCCTGGTCATTGAAGGGGCTTTCTCTTCGCACGACGATATCGCGGCAGTGAAAATGGGGTTCATCGGTCGGTTGCTGGTGCGTGAGCAATACAGCGGCAAGGCGGCGATCGGGAAATGGACGAAGCGGTTGCTGGTCATCCATAGCACGGAAGATGAGGTGATCCCTTTCCGTCTCGGCAGGGAGTTATTCGATCATGCACATGAACCGAAAGCGTTCTTCGAGATCCGTTATCCGCATATCTGCGGCCCTGAACACTATGCCGACGATATCGCAGAGCGAATTCGCGCAATGGTGAAGTAGATCTCCGTCCGTCATGCAACAGCCATCACCTTTCTCCCCGATCCGACGCAACCAGAACATCGGAATTTTATGCTGTTGTCTGTTTCTCTTCCTGCTAACGGGAGCACAGGCCCAGCCAACACCCTTGGAACCGCTACGTACCGAACCGTTCATGATGGGAATTACGGATGTCATCCGGTCGACCGCTTTGAATGAAGAGCGTACGTTGAACATCTACCTGCCGCCGGGTTATAATGAAGAGGACAGTGTACGCTACCCGGTCATCTATCTGCTCGACGGTTCTGTGAATGAGGATTTCATTCACATGGCCGGACTGGTGTATTTCCTTGGTTTTCCCTGGCTCAACCTGTGTCCGCCATCGATCGTGGTGGGGATCGCTAATGTCGATCGTAAACGCGACTACACCTTCCCGACGACCGTGGAAAAGGACAAAAAGGATTTTCCGACCACCGGCGGATCGGCAGCCTTCATACGATTTCTTGGCGACGAACTGAAGCCCTATGTACAATACCGTTATAAGACCAACGATACGACCACCCTCGTCGGTCAATCGCTTGGAGGCTTGCTCGCGACCGAAGTGTTGCTGACCCATCCCGACTGGTTCTCGAAGTACCTGATCGTGAGTCCAAGTTTGTGGTGGGACAACCAGCAACTTTTAAAAAGGAAGGTTTCTTTGCCTGTTCAGCCGGAGGTCAGGATCGCGGTCGGTAAGGAGGGCAGTGTGATGGAACGGGATGCGAAAGCGCTCTATCGTAAGCTGCGACCCTTCTACGCGGACAAGCGACGATTGCGTTTTCACTTTTTCAAGAAGGAGAACCATGGTTCCATACTGCTGCACGCCGCCTATGAGGGATTACAGAAATAATCTTGCCGTCATATGAAGCTCGTTGGGGGGATGCTCCTGCTCTGTTGCCTGCTGCACCAACTTCGGGTCGAAGCACAGGCCGGTGCTGCCTGGAAACGCCTCAGCAAAGCGGAAAAGCGGTGGGTCGTCGGGCATCTTTTTGTGGCGAAACGCGCTTACCGCATTTCGTTGGAGGCGCGTGACCGTGCAACGAAATTGGAACAGGACGCGCGACTGGATCATGACAAGGACGGAGGGGAAGTGGACGCGTTCCGGCATGCCTACTGGATGGCCCGATTGACGCAGTCGATCGGGAAGAGGAAGGCGCTGAAACTCGGCGAAGCCCACGAGTTGGGCAATTATCAGGATTACTTAAGCGGGAAAGTGGAAGAGATCCATCTGCCCGATTCCATGTCATCGGTGATGGACCGCTGGAACAATCGGTTGGGCGCGCGTATTGGCGAAGGTTGTGCGTTGTTTACTCGAGATCAATTGGCGGATCGCCTCATCGACGAGATCCGCCATGGTCGTGCCCGAAAGCTGCGCAAGAACGAACAGGGAGATTTTCTCGACTGCGCCGGACAGCGCGTAGATCGTTCGCTGCGTACCTGGCGAAAGGAGACCTGCCTGATCCGAACCGGCCGGTGATGGTCAACGGCTGATCACCAGGCGTTTCGTTTCACTCGATGATTTTGTTGTCACCACAACTTCGTAAACGCCGTTGTGCAGGCCGTTCAGGTCGAGCGAATGGGACAGCATACGACTGGCACCGACCGGACTGATTTCGCGCACCAGTTTGCCCGTCATATCGAAGAGTCGGATCACCACCGGCTCGCCCGTTGAGGCCTGCAGGGTAACCTGGACTGTTTCCGTGGCAGGGTTCGGTTGCAGGATAAAGTGTGCCTGATTGCCTGCGGCCGATAAACCTGAGCTGAGCGGGTCATGGATGTTGATATTGTCCACATAAATGGCTTGACCGTAATGCCCGCGATTTTCAAAGATGACCGTTACATTGCTGTCACCGGCATAGGCGCTGAGGTCGATCACTTCCGTTCGCCACTCCGATGCTGCTGGAATGAACACCGACGGAGTAAAGGGTGGTGCCGTAGCCAGGTCGGCTCCGCCTTTCAGAAAAACCAGTGTACGGGTCTGACCGCAGTCATTCGTAATCAACACCGCAAGCGAATCGCTGTACTGGCCGGAGTATTCCGCATACGCGACATCAAACCTTAACTCTGCCGCACCGAGTCCGCGCAGATCAATGGGCGAGGTCCGGAACTCATCCCGGAAGTTGGAGAGGTCGTAGGTATAATTGTCGATATACAACGCATGTGTGCTTTGTCCGTAACCTCCGGCCTGACCGGTGACACTCCAATCAATGGAGCTGCCCTGGTTGGGTGCCGCCTCCCAACCTGGAAGCAGCACCCCTTCAAATCCTTCCGTTGCAGGTACGGTAGTTGACAAGATGGGTGCCGCGATGAAGTTTGGACGTGTAAGGGTATCGGAAGCACCGTTGTCCTGCACGATCAGGGTCACATCGTACGATCCGGGAGCGGCGTACGCGATCACCGGGCTGAGATCCGTAGATGTGGCGGGCGTTCCGCCGGGGAAGCTCCAGGCATAGGTAGCCGTGGACGAGGCAACGGCATGCGCGGTGAATTGTATGATGTTGTCCATGCAACTGAAGGAAAGTCGCTCGGCGCCGAAGTCGGCCACCGGTCTGGATACCTGATAGAGATTCGTCTCCCATATTCCGTGTCCGCGAGTCGCCATCCGTAATTTGTTGTCGCGGTAGAACGGCACGATGCGCAACGGTTGTGCGGCCGCGGGCAATCCGGTGTTGAAGGGGATCCAGTCAGGCATGCCGTTCTCCCGGTAATAGACCTGTCCCCAGAACATGGCCACGTACACGCCTCCACCGGCTCCATACTGGTGAGCGATGGACGCAACGGACTGCCCATTCAGGATCGCGCTGCTCATATTGGTCCAGCTGGCGCCTCCGTCCTGCGTATGATAGACTTTTTGCCCGTCGGGTCCGTCGCCATAGGCGATCCAAACCTCGTCCGTATTTACCTCGCTGATGGTAAAATAGAGATACCGATAGCCGGTTAGCGGCAGGTTGACTTGCGCCCACGACTGTCCCCCGTCGTTGCTGCGCCAGAAGATACTTTCTCCATTCAGGACTTGCTGCAGGTAAAATACATCCGGGTCAGCCCAGCTTTGCTCGATCCAGAGTACCTCATCCGACGCGGTGCCTGGGAACTGGTGCGCAACGGTAAATTGTCCTCCTCCATTGTCGCTCCGGTAAAAGCTATTCTCAAAGCCGAGGTAGCTGGTGTTCCAGCAACGAAGATCGTAGAGGATTCGGCTGTTCTCATTGGTCCAGTATCCTTCATTCGGAAACTGGCTGCAAAAATAACCTTCCACCACATCGCCTTCGTTGTCGGGGACGATCTTGCCACCAATATCGGAATAGGCCGCTTTGCGTTCGGGGCTGTAATTCACATAGCCAGTTGAAGCCTCTCCGCCGCCGATCTGAAGGTGCGCGCCGGGTGAATAACCGTCGTTACGGGCGGAGTTGCCGTTGTGGTAGCGTCCACCGACGAGGATGTCGTCGTTCCAACCCTGATCAAAACCCCAGTACTCGGAAGCGACGATCCCATGGGTGCGGGAATCATGGGAAGCGAAGAAGTCGGTAGAATAGTTCACCCCTCCGTCGCAGGACAACCACACTTCTTCACTGGTTGTGCCGGTTCGGTAGATGCGCAGCGTTTGCATATCGGGATGGACGAACGGCACGTTGCCCGTATAGCCTCCGACAGGCGTAATGCTGGCTCCTCCATCCGTGGAGCGCCAAAGACTCAAGCCTCCGAACAGCACCTGCTGTTCGTCGAGTTGCGATGCAACGATCGTGGTATTGTAGTAGATCTGATTGTAGGTGTTGTTGTCGCCAGTGAACGTCATCGGATTCGGATGCGTGGCGACATTGTAGGGCGCGCCGATCTGACCGTGGGGATTACTCCACGACTCGCCGCCGTCGTTACTGACATACAAACCAATGTATCCGTTGAGCTGGAGATTGGCCGTTGCCTGACTTTGTCCTACCAGTAAGGCATAGACCTTATCAGGATTGGCTTCTGTCACGGCCAGCTTGCCGCCGTAACTTTCGATCAAGCCCGCATCCGCCGGCGGCACTTCGAACCACCCCGTCGGTTTGACGGTATAGGTCAGGCCGCTGTCCAGCGATTTGTAGAAGTAGGCGATCTTCGTGGTCGGGTCGTATTGTAAGGCATAGACCGTTGAAGGGTCCCCGGGCTTTGTGAGCACGGAAACGCATTTCTCGGTGAGCACTTCGACATAATTGTCCCCGCCATCGATCGAACGAAAAAGGCCCTGGCTGCTACCGAGGAATACCATACTCGGATTGGCCGGATTGATGTAGATATCGTCGACATAGATGCTCTGACTCTGAAAGACCGGCTGGCCGGTGAGCGACCAGGAACTGCCGCCGTCGGTCGTACGGAAGACGCCGCGTCCGTCGGCGAAGTAAGCGATGTCGGGATTGGCAGGATTCACCGCGATCGCCCGGATGCTATTCACCGCGAGTCCGCCGGAAACGAAGCTCCAATGCTGGCCCTGATCGGTGGTCTTGTAAACGCCGCCGGATTCGGTGCCTGCATACAGCGTATTGGGATCCGACAAGGAACGGTCGATCGAGTACACGTTGGCGTGCCACGAAATGGGAAACTGCGGATCGCCGGCATTGTACAATCCGCGAAGATGGACGAACGGCCCCACCGGAGTCCAAAGGCTTTGTTGTCGTGCGCTGGCGGCATGTTGAATGCGTTGCTGATTTTCTTCGTAAAACTCCCGCGCGCTTGGTTTGCGGAGGCTGCCGTCTGCATGGAAGAAAGGCAGGTTGGCGCGTTTCCAGCGCTTGTAGTACTGGGTGTAGATGTTTTTTTCGAACGGATGATGCCGGTAGTAGTCGGCATAAGCAGCGTCGATTGCCTTGACATTCGGCTGATCAGCATACAGCAAGCGTACCCACTCGGGCAAAGCGGGATCCCCTGCATTCGGTTTCGGTTCGTCGAACTGCGCGAAAACGTTCTGTGTCAGCAAACCGACGAGCAACATGGAAAGGAAGAACCAACCTATTGGTTTTTTCATTGGAACAGATTTTATGAAGCGGGCACGTAAATGAAAGCACTTACGCCCGCATTTCCAATCGAAATGGAGCCCTTGCAGGCCATTCTTGAACAAGTCAGCGTTTCGGGATCACCAAATCGTCGACCGTCAAGCGAAGCCAATCGAAGTCACCACCCTTCAATTTCCAACTGACCACGCTTTTCGTCGGAACAGCAACACCATCGAACTCCCGGTAGGAAGCGGAATCGATATCCACATGCCAATGCTCAAGGGTCGAAGTTCCTTTTCGGTCGTAATAACGTTGTGCGTCGAATGCGACGGGACGATGACGTTCGTCGAAGGTAAAGATGCCGCTCCCTTCCGTGTGCTGAATGCGGAGAACGGCTTTGGCACGGCGCTCGTCGATCTCCTCCCAGCGGACGTCGGGAGACAAAGCGTACCAGGGATACCAGATCATTTCCGCGAGGTAACGCACCAATGTTCCCTGGTCAGTTTCCGGTCCCTGCGCGTCTGCGATACTGGTCATTCCTAACATCCTGATCTGCATTCGGCCTTTGCCGTTTTCAAACCGGTCGCGACCGAGCACGAACAACCCGGGCGCCATGTCCATTCGAACTTTCCAATGGAAAGCCGCAGGATTGCAGGTCACAGTCTGTTCTGCCTGGAACGGCACCCACTTGCCATCCGTCTTGCTCCGCATACTCCCGGTCTGGTGCAATGAAACGTACCGGTGTCCGGTATGGAGGTCACGGACGTGTGAACGCAACCAGTCCTGTACCGGCAAAGGCAAGCGGTTCAACCGGCTGGTATCCGGCAGGAAAGTTTCCGCTTGGGCCAGCATCGCCTGCACCATCGTTTCATTCTCCGATTTGAACCGAGCTTCCTTTAAGGAAGGCAGAGCCAGGAGCAGGAGCAGCATATTCGCGGCCGTACCCGCTTTGGCGTCTTTCCAGTAGAGTAGGATGAGTACCTGTGAAAACACGATCGCGATCAGTACCAGGATTGACCAGTTTTCCTGCGAACGCAACACTTGTACTGCTCCGAGCAGGAATAACGCCGTTGTTGTAAGCCACAGCACACCCAACACCTTCAAGCCCATCGGTCCTACCGGTACGGATAGCTTGCCACTCAGTTGTCGGACATTCGCTAATTGGAACTCATGCACGAAACCGATCAGGTGGATCAGGCCGTGGAGCACGAGTAGGATGAGTAGAAAAATGCGCATGACTTGCGTTAATAGTTCCGAGTTCCGAGTTTCGGGTTGATATGTGTCAATGCCTAACTAGGGTTGACCGTTTTTAGGAACTCATTTGATTGTTATTTGCCATTAATACGGCCGGATTCTGAGGTCTGGTTGCTCAGATTTACAC